>WOYI011125477.1_pt1 | contig 38750 bp, 25 predicted proteins | sample 6423411 | NCBI WGS metagenome assembly WOYI01 (sample SAMN13441803, study PRJNA592873) | oil field metagenome | biome: oil field; feature: oil-well bore; material: oil-contaminated soil; isolation source: oil-contaminated soil from oil-well borehole | place: Germany: Wietze | collected 2016-10-18 ...
ACCGCCTGATCAAGACCGTGCCCGAGGTCGCCAGCGTCTACGGCAAGGCCGGCCGGGCCGAGACCGCGACCGATCCGGCACCGATGGAGATGTTCGAGACCACCATTCAGTTCAAGCCGAAGAGTGAATGGCGACCCGGCATGACGCAGGACAAGCTGGTTGATGAACTCGACCGCATCGTCAAGGTGCCCGGTGTCGCCAATATCTGGGTACCACCGATTCGCAACCGCATCGACATGCTCGCCACCGGCATCAAGAGCCCGGTCGGCGTCAAGGTAGCCGGTACCGATCTGGCCGTGATCGACCACGTCACCGGGGAAATCGAAAAGGCGTTGAAGGACGTACCGGGCGTCAGCAGCGCACTTGCCGAGCGGCTTACCGGGGGACGTTACGTGGACGTGACGATCAACCGCGATGCCGCCGCGCGCTTCGGCATGAACATCGCCGACGTGCAATCCGTCATCACCTCGGCGGTCGGCGGCGACAACATCGGCGAGACGGTCGAAGGCCTGCAGCGCTTCCCGATCAACCTGCGCTACCCGCGCGAGATTCGCGACTCGCTGGAGAAGCTGCGCGTGCTGCCCATCATCACCGAGAAGGGGGCACGGCTGGTGCTCTCCGACGTGGCGGACATCCGCATCACTGATGGCCCGCCGATGCTGCGCAGCGAGAACGCACGATTGTCGGGCTGGGTGTACGTGGACATTCGCGGCCGCGACCTCAAGTCGGCGGTGCAGGACATGCAGCGCGTCGTCGTAGAAAAAGTACATATACCGCCTGGCTACTCGATCTCGTGGTCGGGCCAGTTCGAGTTCCTCGAACGGGCAACCGCGAAGTTGAAAGTAGTGGTGCCGTGCACGCTCTTGATCATCTTCGTGCTGCTCTATCTAACCTTCACGCGCTTCGACGAAGCACTGCTGATCATGACGACGCTGCCCTTCGCCCTGGTCGGCGGCATCTGGCTGCTCTACCTGCTGGGCTACAACCTGTCGGTGGCTGGCGCTGTCGGCTTCATCGCACTGGCCGGGGTGTCAGCCGAGTTCGGCGTGATCATGCTGCTTTACCTCAAGCAGGCGTGGAACGAGCGTGTCGATGCCGACACGACGACGGCAAACGACTTGCTCGACGCGATCCGCGATGGTGCGGTATTGCGCGTGCGGCCCAAGGCGATGACGGTGGCGGTGATTCTCGCCGGACTGCTGCCGATCATGTTCGGCAGCGGTACCGGGTCGGAAGTGATGCAGCGCATTGCCGCGCCGATGGTCGGCGGCATGATCACTGCGCCGCTGCTCTCAATGTTCGTGATTCCGGCCGCGTATCTGCTGATGCGTGGCAGGAAACGAAAGCAACCTTGAACCATGCATAGAGACACGTGTCTTATGGACAACAAAACTACGCCGGGGTCGCATGAATAGAGGACCCGTTTTCTGGCTTGCATTGATCCTTGCCCTGTGGCTCCCGATTTACGGCGCCAATGTGGTGGCGATGGTTTCGTGCGAACCGGCGATTGGAATATCACCAGCATCAGCACACGCATGAAGTGCAGAAACATGCGCATGAACACCACCGCGATAACTACATCACGATCATGTCCATCAGGTGCCTTCGGCACAGAGCGAATGGCATACCCATGCGCACCGGGGCGATCCTCGCCCCATAAACACATCCGCATTTTCGGATGTTCATCACCAACATTCGCGCGGGCAAATACATTGATGCGGAACTGTTCTTATTTGAGGCTATACTGCCGCCCGTGCGCCGCTACCTGATTCTATTTCTGGTATTCCTCCTGCCGATCCAGGTTTCCTGGGCGGTGGTGGCAAACTATTGCGACCGCCATCAGGAAGCAGCTGTACTTCATCTCGGGCATCACGAAGACGAACGCCATGTGTCGCCCGATGTTTCAGATGATGGACAACTCCCTGCCAGCGAATCCAGTGCTGGCCAATGCCATGACCACTTGTCCGGCTTTATTGCCCTGCTGCTTAACGAATCGTCTGTTTCGATAAGCGCCATGTCTCTTCTGCAACTGCATGGCATTGAACCGAGCTTCGCCACGCTGCCCCCCTCCCAGCCCGAACGCCCCAACTGGTCTGCTCTCGCCTGATACGGCGAGACGGGCGTTATCCATTGCTTTAGCAGTTCCCTGCGGCACTGCCCCGTTTCGTCGAGTTTATCCCCTCATGCGTGGAGAATTCGATGCGAAAGTATTTTTTGCTGCCATTTCTGGCGGCTGTTTTGTTCCAACCTTTGTTTGCGCTGTCCGCCGAGTTAGGCAGTTCCGGCCTTGTCGAACCGGGTGGGCCGCTGTCGCTGGATACGGCCCTTTCATTGACCCTGCAAGCCAATGCCGAGGTTTCGGCGGCGGCGCGCGAACTGGAAGCAGTGGAAGCGACAGTCACCCAAGCCGGCGTACTGCCAAACCCCGAGCTGCAAACGCTCGCCGAAGACCGTCGGCGCGAGTCGCGCACCACGACGGTACAGATCAACCAGCGTATCTCGTTGAGCGGCAAGCGCTCGGCGCGCGTTCGTGCCGCCGAACGTTCGCGCGACATTGCCGGCAGCGATCTCTCCGCCACCAGGGCGGACATTCGCGCGGGCCTGATTGCCGCCTTCTTCGATGTCCTGATCGCGCAGGAACGACTGCGGCTGGCGCAGGCCTCCGCCGATCTGGCGAAGCGCGGCACGTCTGCGGCAGCAAAGCGCGTGGCGGCTGGCAAAGTTTCGCCGGTGGAAGAAACCAAGGCCCGCGTGGCCGAGGCGGGTGTGAAGATCGAACTTGCGCAGGCCAGCAGCGAATTGCGCTTGATGCGTCAGCGCCTCACGGCATATTGGGGCAACCCGTCACCACGTTTCGATGCCGCTGTTGGCGAAGCGAACTCACTCCCCGATGCTGGCAATCTGGATGATGTTGTACAGCGCCTCGATACCACGCCGGAAATGCGCCGTGCCAGCCTGGAAGTGGAACGCCGTCGCGCGCTCACCGATGTCGAACGCAGCAGTCGCATCCCTGATGTGACCGTGAGTCTCGGTGCCAAGCGCGACGAACTACTGGGACGCAATCTTGCCATCGTCGGCCTCTCGATCCCGATACCGCTGTTCGACCGTAATCAGGGCAATCTTGGCGAGGCCATTTCACGCCAGGACAAAGCGCGCGACGAACTCGCTGCAACGCGAGTCCGCGTCCAGGGCGAAGCAATGCAGGCATGGCAGCAACTGGACATGGCCCGCAGTGAAGCATTGGTGCTGGAAAGCGAAGTGCTGCCCGGCGCGCAATCGGCGCTCGATGCGGCGACCACGGGTTTTGAGTACGGCAAGTTTGCTTTCCTCGACGTACTCGATGCACAACGCACCTTGTTCCAGGCCCGTGCGCAATACCTTCGTGCGCTGTCGTCAGTGCATCGCGCACGTGCGCAACTCGACAGCATTCTCGGCACGGGCACCAACAACATTGCCGAACAAAAGTAAGGAATCGAAAATGACATCAACGACATCAAGCAACAAACAAAAGCGCATCCTCATCGCCGTCATCGTGATCGGTATTCTTCTCGGTGGTGCAATTCTACTGACCGGAAAAAGTCAGCCCGCAGGAGATGAGCATGGTCATGGCGGCCATGAAGAATCCGGCCATGCCGAAAAAGGTGGCGATCACGAAGAAGGCGAGAGCGAAGAAGGTGAAGAGCACGAAATCGCCAAAGGTCCGCATGGTGGCAAGCTCTTCACCGATGGCGACTATGCGCTCGAAGTCACCATTTTTGAGCAGGGAGTCGAACCGCAGTTTCGTCTCTACACCTATCTCAAGGACAAGCCGCTTGATCCGGCGCAAAGCAAGGTCGAGCTGACGCTGGAGCGTCTTGGTCGCGCGCCGCAGGTGTTCAAGTTTGCCAAGGAAGGCGACTACCTCAAGGGTGATGCCATCGTGATCGAGCCACATTCGTTCAAAGTCACGGCCACGGCGACGCATGCGGGCAAGCAACACAAGTTTGCTTACGAGCAAGTCGAAGCGCGCGTCACCATGAACGATGCGCAAGTTCAGCAGGCTGGTGTCGAGATTGCCACTGCCGGCCCGGCGAAAATAGCGACAAAACTGCAATTGCTCGGCGAAGTTCGCTACAACGGCGACCGCACGGTGCACGTCGTGCCACGCACTGCTGGTCGGGTCGAATCCGTCGCGGTGAGCGCTGGCGAAGCGGTTAAAAAGGGCCAGGTACTGGCCGTGCTGTCGAGCCAGATGCTGGCGGATCAACGCAGCGAACAGTTAGCGGCGCAGAAACGGCTCACTCTCGCGCGTACGAGCTATGCACGCGAGAAAAAATTGTGGGAAGAAAAAATCTCTGCCGAGCAGGACTATTTGCAAGCGCAGGCTACCTTGCAAGAAGCGGAAATTGCCGAGCAAAGTTCACGGCAAAAGCTTGTCGCCTTGGGTGGAACAGCAGCAGGGAGTGGCAGCGACCTGACGCGCTTCGAAATTCGTTCGCCGATTGACGGCATCGTCACCGAGAAAAACCTGTCGGTTGGCGAAGCGTTGAAAGAAGACAGCGCAGTGTTCTCCGTCTCTGATCTTTCCACGGTGTGGGTGGAAGCGCCGGTCGCTGTACAAAACCTCGCTGCCATCAGCGGTGGACAAAAAGCCACGGTGCGTGCCAATGCCTTCACGGCGGAAGCGGAAGGGAAAATTGCCTACGTTAGCGCGCTGGTTGGCGAACAGACGCGATCAGCAATGGCGCGCATCGTACTGGCCAATCCAAAGGGACTCTGGCGTCCGGGCCTGCCGGTAACGGTGGACGTCGTGTCGAACGAAGCGCAGGTCTCCGTTGCCGTGGAGGCTGAAGCGATCCAGAGCGTGCGCGAAAGGCAGGTAGTGTTTGGCCGCTACGGCGATGCTTTCGAAGCGCGGCCACTTACCTTGGGCCGCAGCGACGGGCGTTTTGTCGAGGTGCTGGAAGGGTTGGATGCCGGCGAGAAATACGCGACCAAGAACAGTTTTCTGATCAAGGCAGACATCGGCAAGTCCGGCGCCAGCCACGATCATTGAAAGGGGAATACTCATGAAACAGATCACCGCCATCATCCGCCCGCACCGTCTGGGTGCAGTAGAGCAAGCGTTGCATGCCCTACCCCATCTACCCGGGTTCACCCTCTTTCCCGCCCATGGCCATGCTCGCGGGCATGGACAGGATCATTGTTTCATCGCCGACGAATGGAATCCGGATGCCCATGATCGCCTGGTACTGCTGATTTTTTGCAGTGACGACGCAGCGGACGGCATTGTGAATGCCATCCATCGGGTCGCCCGCACCGGTACGCCGGGCGACGGCATCGTCGGTGTGGCTGAATTGGCTGACGTACTACGCATCCGCAGCGGCGAGCGCGGCAACGCCGCGCTATAAAAGGAGCCATCATGTTTGAACGCATCATTCGCTTCGCCATCGAGCAACGCTGGCTCGTGCTACTCGCCGTATTCGGCATGGCCGGATTGGGCATTTTCAGCTATCAGCAGTTACCCATCGACGCCGTGCCCGATATCACCAATGTGCAGGTGCAGATCAATACGGAGGCCTCAGGTTATTCGCCGCTGGAATCAGAACAGCGCGTCACCTATCCCATCGAAACTGTCATGGCCGGCCTGCCTCGTCTGCAGGAGACGCGCTCAATCTCGCGCTATGGTCTGTCGCAGGTCACGGTGATTTTCAAGGACGGCACCGACATCTACTTCGCCCGTCAGCTGGTCAGCGAGCGTATTCAGGAAGCGCGCAGCAAGTTACCCGATGGCCTGGTGCCCAGTCTCGGCCCCATCTCCACTGGTCTCGGCGAAATCTACACGTGGACGGTCGAGTCCGAAGAGAACGCGCGCAAACCTGATGGCACGCTCTATACACCGATGGATTTGCGCGAGATACAGGACTGGATCGTCAAGCCGCAATTGCGCAATGTGCCGGGCGTGACCGAGATCAACAGCATTGGCGGCTATGCCAAGGAGTTTCAGGTCGCGCCGCAACCTGATCGACTGGTGGCTTATGGCCTCTCGCTGCAAGACGTGGTACAGGCGCTGGAGCGCAACAATGCCAATGTTGGTGCCGGCTATATCGAACGCAGTGGCGAGCAATACCTGATTCGCGCACCCGGCCAGGTGGGCGGCATCGAAGATATTGCAAATGTCGTTATCGGTACCGTCAAAGGCGTGCCGATCCGCATTCGCGACGTGGCCCAAGTCGGCCTCGGCAAGGAACTACGGACTGGAGCGGCAACCAAAAATGGGCGTGAAGTTGTGCTTGGCACCGTATTCATGCTGATCGGCGAGAACAGCCGCAATGTCTCGCGCGCGGTAGACAAGAAACTGGCGGAAATCAATCGCAACTTGCCCGAAGGCGTAATGGCGAAGACGGTGTACGACCGCACCATCCTCGTCGATAAAGCCATCGCCACGGTGAAGAAAAACTTGCTTGAAGGCGCGTTGCTGGTGATTGCCATCCTGTTCCTGTTTCTCGGCAATATCCGCGCCGCGCTGATTACTGCGATGGTGATTCCGCTGGCGATGTTGTTCACCTTCACCGGCATGGTGACCAACAAGGTGAGCGCCAACTTGATGAGTCTCGGCGCGCTCGACTTCGGCATCATCATCGACGGTGCGGTGGTGATCGTCGAAAACTGTGTGCGGCGTCTGGCGCACGCGCAGGGTAAGGTGGGACGCGTACTGACACGCACCGAACGCTTCCACGAAGTGTTCTCTGCGGCGAAAGAGTCGCGTCGTCCACTGCTCTACGGCCAGCTCATCATCATGGTGGTGTATCTGCCGATCTTCGCCCTCAGCGGCGTCGAAGGAAAAATGTTTCACCCCATGGCGTTTACAGTGGTTGCTGCATTATTGGGTGCGATGATTTTGTCGCTGACTTTCATCCCCGCGGCTGTCGCGCTGTTCCTCAATGGCAAGGTGGCCGAAAAGGAAAGTCGTGTCATGTCATGGGCCAAGCGCAACTACGCACCCATGTTTGACTGGGCCATGGTCAGCAAGCCGCTGGTACTGACGATTGCGATCGTCTCGATCCTATTGTCCGGGCTATTGGCATCACGCATGGGCAGCGAGTTCGTCCCCAATCTCAATGAAGGCGATATTGCCCTGCATGCGCTGCGTATTCCCGGCACCAGCCTGACCCAGGCCATCGACATGCAGTTGCAACTGGAGCAGACAATCAAGCAATTCCCCGAAGTCGAGACGACATTTGCCAAGCTCGGTACCGCCGAAATTGCGACCGACCCGATGCCGCCGAATGTCGCCGACAATTTCGTCATGTTGAAGCCGCGCGCCGAGTGGCCTGACCCGAGCCGACCCAAGGAAGATCTGGTCACTGCGTTACAGGTCGCGGTAAGCAAGGTTCCGGGCAACAACTACGAGTTCACCCAGCCGATCCAGATGCGCTTCAACGAACTGCTCTCCGGCGTGCGCAGCGATGTGGCGGTCAAGGTGTTCGGTGATGACATGGAGACGATGAACGAGACGGCCGAGAAAATCTCGCAAGTGCTGGAAAGCATCCCCGGCGCGGCCGATGTCAAGGTGGAACAGACCACCGGCCTGCCGATGCAGACGGTGCGAATCGATCGCGAGAAAATCGCACGCTATGGTCTCAGCGTGGCGGACGTGCAGGATGTTTTGGCGACTGCGATTGGCGGACTGGAGGCGGGGGCGGTATTTGAAGGCGATCGGCGTTTCGATATTGTGGTGCGCCTGCCCGAGCAGTTGCGCGGCAATCTGGATACCATGCTGCAATTACCCATTCGTCTCAGTGAGAGCGGCGACAGTGGCGTGGCGAACTTCATCCGTCTCGGCGATGTGGCAAGCATCGACTCGACACCGGGGCCGAACCAGATCAGCCGAGAAAACGGCAAACGCCGCGTCGTCGTCACCTCCAACGTGCGTGGACGCGATATCGGTTCTTTCGTCGCCGAAGCCGAAGAGAAAATCTCGGCCGCAGTCAAGGTTCCAGCCGGTTACTGGACTACCTGGGGCGGTACTTTTGAGCAGCTTCAGTCGGCGGCCAAGCGCCTGCAGATCGTGGTGCCGGTCGCGCTGTTGATGGTGTTCGTATTGCTGTTCGCCATGTTCGGCAACGTGAAGGATGGTCTGCTGGTATTCACCGGCGTGCCCTTCGCGCTGACCGGCGGCATCCTCGCGCTATGGTTGCGCGGAATTCCATTGTCGATCTCGGCCGGCGTCGGGTTCATCGCGCTGTCGGGCGTCGCCGTGCTGAACGGTCTGGTGATGATCTCGTATATCCGCAGCCTGCGTGAAGAAGGCATGCCGCTCGACGCCGCGATCCGTGAAGGCGCGCTAACGCGGCTTCGGCCGGTGTTGATGACAGCGCTGGTCGCTTCGCTCGGTTTCGTGCCGATGGCGATTGCTTTGGGCACCGGTGCGGAAGTGCAGCGTCCTCTGGCGACGGTGGTGATCGGCGGCATCATCTCCTCGACGTTATTGACGTTATTGGTGCTACCGATCCTGTATCGACTGGCACATCGCAAGGAAACAGACGATGAAACACTTGCGATCAGCAACAGTACGTCACACGAGCATCCAACCTGAACAAAATACCGCTGAATTAATCGATAAAGATAATGGATATCGACACTGAGCTTCTTTACGCTGCCCGCATGGTGATCGCTGCGCTACTCGGTGGTTTGATTGGCTGGGAAAGAGAGCGCCATGCGAGTGATGCGGGCATTCGAACTTATATGGCAATCGCGCTAGGTGCTTGCGCATTCAGCCTGATATCTCTTCATCTGACAAATGATCCGGCACGTATCGCGGCGCAAGTGGTCAGCGGCATAGGCTTTATCGGCGCGGGCGTCATTTTCCAGAACAAGGGAAGTGTTGCAGGGCTTACGACTGCTGCCACGCTGTGGGCGACGGCGGCAGTCGGTATGGCCAGCGCCTTCGGCATGTATGTGTTGGCGATCATCACGGGAGTGCTTGTTTTTTTAACCCTCGCGCTGCACCACCTGCCCGGTTGGGACCGGCTCAGCGGAAAACACGGCAAGCAAGACCATGGCGAGCAGGAAACCGTCGATTAGCGCAAGCAACTTTTATCAGCCTTAAATCACTTACAGAGGAGTAAATCATGGGATTGCTTGAACGGATGGTAGGTAATTTGATGCGCGGTAACTTTGGCGGACATCACGGAGGCTATCAAGCTGGTCATCACAGTGGCGGATCAAAACATGGCTACGGCAATTATCCGGGCTCTCCGCAAGGCTCTGGCTCTGGCGGCGGCAATCCATGCGCCAAATGCGGCACCGTCAATGCTGCGGCAGCACGCTTCTGTCAGCAATGCGGCTCACCGCTGTCGCCTAAAATATGTTCTGGTTGTGGTACAGAACTGCCATCAGGTACGAAATTTTGCAGCCAATGCGGCAAACCTCAGCAGTAATGCACAGCTGTTGGAGCATTCGATTTTTGATGGGCCGCATCCTGATTGGTTGACACTCTGCAAGATGCTGACCAACAATATTCAAGGTTACACGTGGCTAAGGCATCAAGACGTTGCTGTTACGAAAGTGACGAAGACTCGCGCAGTCTGATGCCGGGCTCAAGATGGGCAAGTTTTTAGCGGGAACAAAAAAATCTGTTCATCTCGTAGTTAACATCTTGCCGCACACATGAAGGCTCGCGTAAAAGAATTAGTCGCATCGACTGAGCGGCGTAGCACGCCGCATTTCTTGCCTGGGTATGCGCCGGACATATTTCCGATCAGCAGCGCGCAGTCATGTCAAGCATACCAGCGCGGCACAATGCTCATTGCGTGCCGGATGTCTCTGAAACAGGTTGCCGCTCCCAACACAGAGCGACGCTTTGCATCAAACGAAATCAGAACCTCAGCTTCAGTCCTACATCGATAGAACGACCCTGCCCGAGCAACGAACCAATTTGCCCACCCGCCGAAGCAGCGGCGATATTGACGCCGCCCAGCGGCAAGGCGTAGTTGCGGTCGAACAGATTACGGACGCCAACCAAGACACTGACGCCATTTGACAGTTGGTAGCGGGTACCGATATTGACCAGCGCATAGCCCGAGGTCTGGTCTTCAAGTCGTCGCACATCCACATCGGACTTGGCTGCCACCAGCAGCAGTTCCACCGAATTTGTCCAGGCCTTCAGTTGCTGCTCCAAGCCGAGCGTCAGGTTGGGCGGCATGATGTGGTACAGGTCACCGCCATCATTGCGTCGGCCGCGCGTCCAGTCGAACTTGCCCTTGAAATCGCCGCTGCCATAGCTTGGGGTCTCCCATACCGGTGTATGCCAGACAAGGTTTACACCATACAGGTGGGCATCATGGTTGGCGAATTTCAGTAGTGCCTTGGTGTAGCCGGCCATGCTCATGTAAGTGCCGAGCGGATCGACGTCGATGTAATCCTTGACATAGGTATAAAACGGCGTGAGCTTGACGTCCCACGCACTCGTGCCCGCATCATGCCAATCAGCCGTAGCACTAATCGTGTGCGCCACTTCGGGCTTGAGGTCGATGTCGCCCGTATAGCCGTTGGCATCTCCGAACCAGCCGATCATGGTCTGCGCCATGGTGCCGGCACCCCACGAGTAGCGCTCGTACAGATTCGGCGAGCGGGTCTTACGGGCATAACCGAATTCATAGCTGGCCGTCCGGACGGGTTCGTATCGGAACAGCGCAGTCAAATCGATGTTGTTGTCGCGCTTGTCGTGGCTGCGCGCATTAAACGCATTCGCCGCCGCCGTATCCATCGCGCACATCATGCCGCAGCCGTAATCCTGCACATTGCCGGTATCGGTCTTGACCGATTCATGACGAACGCCCAGCAGCGATGACCATTGCTGGTTGAGCTTGCTCTCCCATTCGGCAAACAGGGCAAAGCGGTCGCGCGCGCCGTCGTTGATGTTCACATAGGTCTTCGGCCCCATCATCATGGAGCCTGCCAGCGGCGGCCACCAGTCGTTCAGTGTGAAGCGATGGTATTCATTGCCCAGACGCAGCGTATCGCCATCCTTCAGCGGCAACTCGGCCTTGAACGTATAGCCGATATCGCGGCCATGCGTGTCCATTGGCATATTGCCGGGCTTCTCCTGCGTGAAGAACCCCATCTTGTGCCGAGTGTCCTGCCAATAGACCTTGGCCTCCAGCTTGCCCCAGGCGAATTCGCCGTTATAACCAAGATTGGCGAACACGCCGTGGTTGCCGGTCATGTCCATGTACTGGTTGGGAAAGCCCTGATAGGGAATGGTTTGTTCGCCCACCTTCAATATCCACAGATTGCCGTCGCCCTGCGCACCCAGCGTTACGGACTGGTTGCTGCTCTTGTACAGGGTGTCGAGCACCTTGTGGCCGTTGCCATCCTTGTAGCTGTCGCCCTGTGCCTGGGCGCCGCTGTAATTCAGGCTGAGGCGATCACTGGCAACCGTACCGCTCACGTTGGTGGTCAGGCTGTTGTCCACGCTGCGGCTGAGGATCGAAGCGTCGCCCATGGTCAGAATACCGGCGCCCGTCTTGGCAAACACTGGCTGCGTGGACGAGATATTGATGGTGCCGGCGATGCTGTCGCCGCCCATGCTCACCGGCGTGATACCCGCCATGACATTCGCAACCCTTACCTGCGTGGGGTCGATGTAGGAAAGCGGCGCGTTCATGTGGTTGCCGCAGGCAGAGGTAATCTCGGCACCATCGATGCGAATCTTGATGCGATCATCGGCAAGGCCGCGCAAGACCGGAAGACCGGAAACGCCACCCGCCGAATAAACGCTGAAGCCGGAATGGCCTGAAAGCAACGCAGCGGTATCACTGGTCGCAAGGCTGCCGGAAAACGAATCATCCTTGATTGCCGTATCCCGGACGATGACTTCTTTCAGTGTGGTTTCGTCAGCGGCGAATGCCGCACAAGGGAGAATCACGACCACCAAGGCCAGAAAACCTCTACGCATAGCTGCCTCAAAAAAAGAACCGATTCTATGGGGCTAGAGCATCGGCCTTCTGCGACAAATTGTCGCGGTCGGATGGATAATTGCGGCAGATGGGTTTGATTCCACGCAACAATCAGTCGCAATGGGTGAAGATAGCGCGTTGGTCTCGATTTGAAAATCGGTACGTGATGAATTCGTGATCGCAGGGGGGCCCGAGGAGTGAATGCCCTTGTTTTGTCGGATTCATCCACATAAGGTTCTTTAACCCACCTGAATCGACGAGACCCGTTGAAGGCTATAGTTTCGATTCGCCTTCAGCCGAGCGAAAGTTTTGATCCTCAATTTGAATCGTGGAGTGCGCAAGACCAAAGCCAGTCTTCATCGCCGCGGTGGCACCGACGAGAATTGCTCGTGACAGGCCCATATCCGAGACGATCAAATGGCAACTCACGGCATCGAAGCCAGAAGTTATCGTCCAAACGTGAAGATCGCGAACCGCTGTTACTCCGTCTATCGTCAGTAGCTTCTGTTCAAGCAGTGAAATGTCTATTTCTGGCGGAGTGCCTTCCATCAGGATATCGATTGCGCTCTTCAACAAAATCCAGGTTCTCGGAATAATGAAGAGTCCGATCCCCGCGCCAATGATCGGATCGGCTAGCGTCCAGCCAGTGAGCATAACGATGGCTGCAGCGACAATAACGCCGATGGAACCCAACATATCGGCCAGCACCTCAAAGTACGCTCCCTTCACATTGAGGCTTTCCGAAGATCCGGCAGAAAGAAGCCTCATGCTGAGGAGATTCACGGCAAAGCCGATCACGGCTACAACCAGCATGGGAGCGCCCAGGATCTCTGGCGGCTGCAGAAACCGCTGATAGGCTTCGTAGAATATATAGACCGTCAGCAGCAGGAGTACGAGCGCGTTTGTCAGTGCCGACAATACCTCCATGCGAACATATCCATATGTTTTCTGCGGTGTGGCTGGACGTTCCGCGAAACGAATGGCAATCAGCGCTAATGCAAGGCCACCTGCATCCGTCAACATGTGCGCAGCATCCGCTAACAGCGCCAAGCTCCCGGTTACCAACCCGCCAATCACTTCAACCGCCATGAACGTGATCGTCAGGGCCAGCGCCCACGTGAGTTTGCTCTTGTGACGCCCCGCTGTCGTTCCCTGAGCCGGTGCCACGTACGAATGATTTCTTGCCATCTCTACCTTCTCAAGTAACAGCTTTGCTGCATTGACCGCACAGTCTTAAAGCTAGTCTGTGATGATTATGCATATTCAGGAACCGTTGCCTGAAGCCTTGGTACATAACCACATCGCCGACTGTCTAGACCGTGGCGCTGTGCACCTAGCAATGTCATGCTGCCTGCGCCACCGGCTGCGATGGAATGTCAATCTTCAAACCGCTTTCGTACGCGAGAAGCCGCAGTGCATTGATGACCACTAAAAGTGTTGAGCCTTCGTGGAAGAGCACCGCCGTGCCGATGTTCAGACCGAAGATCGTGGCAGGAATCAGCAAGGCCACGACGCCAAGACTCACCCACAGATTCTGCTTGATGATGCGGCTAGTCTGACGCGATAACCCGACCGCGAACGGCAATTGCGCCAAGTCGTCGGCCATCAACGCCACGTCGGCGGTTTCCAACGCGACGTCCGACCCAGCCGCTCCCATCGCGATCCCCACAGTGGAATTGGCCATGGCCGGTGCATCGTTGACGCCGTCGCCCACCATTGCCACTTTGCCGTGCACCTTGCGCAAATCCTTGATCGCCTCAACCTTCTGCTCGGGCATCAGATCGCCTCTTGCCTCCGTCAGCCCCACACTCTTTGCAACCGCCTCGGCAACTTGCTGGTTATCGCCCGAAATCATGATCAGGCGCTCGATGCCAAGCTTGCGCAGCTCGGCCATGACCTGTCCCGCGACTGGACGCGGCGTGTCCATGACACCGAGAACACCAAAGAAGCGCTGACCTTTGCGGACGACCATGGTTGTGCGTCCAGCGGCAACCAGCTTCTTGTTAGCATCATCCACCGCAGGCGGCAGAGTCGCGTCTGGCAGTTCCGAGAACAGAATCGGTTTGCCGATGTGCACCGTCTCTCCCTCTATCTGTGCCCGGACTCCGCGCCCGGTAATGCTTTGGACTTCCGAAGCAGTCACGGGACAGCCTCGCCCTGCCAGTCGTTCGCGCGCCCCCGTGACAATCGCCGAGGCCAGCGGATGGTCACTGTGCTCTTCGACCGCCAACGCCACCTGCAGCAATTCGTCTTCGGTCACCCCTTCGGCAGGCACGGCATCAGTCAGTTTCGGTTTGCCTTCCGTCAGCGTCCCGGTTTTGTCGAAAGCAATCGACGTAAGGGTGCCGAGATTTTCCAGCGGGCCTCCACCCTTGACCAGAACCCCTCCTCGGGCCGCACGCGCGACGCCGCTGAGAACTGCACTTGGCACCGAGATCGCGAGCGCGCAGGGGCTCGCGGCCACCAGCACAGCCATGGCGCGATAGAAACTCGTCGCAAAGGATTCGTCGATCACCACGCCTGCAAACATCAGGAGGCCAACCAGGGCAAGCACTGACGGAACGAAGATGCGTTCAAAGCGCTCGGTGAATTGCTGTGTCGGCGAACGCTGGGCCTCGGCCTCGGTCACCATCTTGACGACCCGTGCCATCGTCGATTGATCCGCTTTGCGCGCGACCATGATGTCGAGCGCACCCGAACCATTGATGGTGCCGGCGAATACGCGGTAATCCGGCCCCACGCGCTCAAGATTGGCGATGGCGGCCTTGGCATCTTCGACCGGACGCTTATCCACCGGTGAGCTTTCGCCGGTCACAGGTGCCTGGTTAATGCTCGATGTGCCGACCACGACCACGCCATCGGCAGGCAGCCGTTCGTTCGGTTTGACCACCACCACATCGCCAACCTGGAGGGCGTCGAGTCCCACCACTTCCGTGCCACCATTGCGACGTACCGTTGCCGTATCCGGCGCCAGCTTCGCCAAGGCTTCGATGGCCCGGCGAGCGCGACCCATCGCATAATGTTCGAGTGAATGGCCGAGGCTAAACAGGAACAACAGCAATGCACCTTCGCCCCATTGGCCGAGGGCCGCAGCTCCCGCCGCCGCTATCAGCATCAAGGTGTCGATCTCGAAGCGGCGCGCACGCAAATTCTCGATTGCCTCCTTGACGGTAAAGAACCCGCCAAAAAAATATCCCGCGATGTAGCAAACCGTCGATACCCAGCCCGGCGCAAAACTGCTGCGGCCAATCAGCCAGCCAATCGCTACCAGAACGCCCGCCACAAGCGCGAAGACAAGTTCCGATTTTTCGCCAAAAGGTCCGCCATGATCATGGCTTGCATGCTCATCCTCGCCCTTCTCATGCGTGTGGCCCGCATGATCCGCCTCGGCCTCAACCTGGCTTTCGCGCGGCGCGTTATCGTGCGTATCCGCATCCGATGGGCTTTTCGTCTGTGATGCAGGCGCCAATGGTGGCGGTGGCGCGGATTGTGTTGCGCGAACACCAACTACGCTGACCTTATCTAGCAACGCCTGCTCGGAGACCAGTGACCTGTCGAATTCGATTCGCACCGCGCCGGAAGCGGCAACATCGGCTTCAAGAACCCCCGCTATGCGACGGAGACTGACTGCCACGCGACGAGCCTCCCGCGCGTGCATTGCCTGTGACCTGATCAGTAGATGCGAAAACCGCGACGTGAGTTGCGCACCGACCGATTGCACCAGTTCGCGCAGGCGCCCAAAAGAAATGACGTCAGGGTCATAGTGGACACAGAGCTGAGGCGATCCCGTGTCGACTCCGACAACATGGGCTTCGGCGATACCGGAGCGGCCTGTCAGTGAATCGATCAAGCGCGCTACGCAGCGATCTTCCACATCACCCACATCGGGAAGTACCAGCGGCAAGTCCAGGCGAAGTTTTTCAGGTGTAGTCATGACGACGCATCACTTTCATTTTGATATCGTAGATGAAATGCAACAAGCCTTGATCGGCGGCCGGTACCTGCCCAAACGAAACATCGCAAACGGCGGCAAACGAAGCGGATTTGCGGCAATGGCGCCATGCAGCCCACCGTGCCGAGCTCGTCACGGAAAGTCATGAGGACTTGCGCCTAGCATCGCTATGCTCCCCAGGGAGTGTTTCAGCGGGCTGACGCTTCTTTTGCATCCGCTGCCGAAGTCGATCTGCATACTTTGCAGGTGCCTTTTCCTTTTTCTTTGTCTTGTTCCGCCGAGCACGCCACAGCCAGTAGATTCCCACACCGGCTGCCACGAAGCCGAGCCACATCCAAAACAACGTCACTGCGACCGGCCCGTGCATGGCGGGTGTGAACATGTGAGCCTCCTTTCAAGACGGCGAATAGGTTACTGGCATGCCTTCACTCGTGTTGTTATGTTCCGTACCATTCGACTCGAATGATTTGTGCGATCTCGATCCGGAAAATGTCCGCTAGCAGCGACGGGATATGCAAACGTTCGACATGCGCTGTGCGGTCATGAGATCGGTGCCGCTTGAACGATGTCGACCACGTAAATCCAACCCGCCTCGGCCTGACCGGTGCGGGCATTCTTCTTAATGATGCCCATTAGTTCACTTACCTGATCGTCCTCGCAAAGAAGTTCCAATTTATATTCATTGATGACCTCCTCGCCAAGCTCGACCGAGTAATGACGTTCCTGACCGTCGATCGCGACCAACGATCCTTTGACTGTATAGACCGTCAGGTTGTGTCGGCTGGCATTGATTCCGTTATTCCATGCAGCCGACTCCTTTAGCGCGGCAATGACCGCAGCAATACGATTGCTGTGCACGTAGGCTTTGATCTCTTTCATGTCGATCCTCCTTTAGTGGAAACATTTGTAATTATGGAGCGTTGCCCACGCCGTTCTGCGCGCAGTTCCGCCCACTCGTAAATGAGTGGCAGCAGCAATAGCGTCAGGGCTGTCGAAGTGAAGAGTCCTCCAACAACCACCGTCGCTAACGGTCTTTGCGTTTCGGCACCCACACCGGTAGACAGCAACATCGGCACCAAGCCGAGAATCGCCACGGATGCTGTCATCAGCACCGGCCGCAATCGCATCGCGGCGCCTTGCCGCACCGAATCCCGAACCGACAGTCCCTGTCGGCGCAAGTCGTTGAGGAAGGACACCATCACGATGCCGTTCAACATGGCAACGCCGAACACGGCGATAAAGCCAATAGCCGAAGGCACAGACAGGTATTGCCGACTGATGAACAAACCGACGATGCCGCCGATCATCGCAAAGGGGACGTTGGCGATGATCAGCGATGCGTGGCGCACTGAATTGAATGCGGTGTACAGCAACATGAAGATCAGCCCGATGGTCAGCGGTACGATCACGGCCAGTCGCCCCATCGCACGCTGCTGATTCTCGAACGCACCGCCCCATTCAATCCAGTAACCGGCTGGCAGCTTCACCTGCTGCTTGATTTTCGCATCGGCTTCCTTGACGAAACCATCCACATCGCGGCCTTTCACGTCTAGTTGCAATACCGAATAGCGCTGCAGTTGTTCGCGGCGCACGAACGAATATCCTTCGTCGAGTGAGATGGAGGCAACCTGCGACAGCGGCACAAAAGCGCCTTCGCCGGTACGAATGGGAATAGTCCCGATAGTCGCCGGATCGACCCGGTAGGCATCGGACAAGCGCACGGCGATATCGAAACGCTTTGTCTCATCGATCAAGGTGGAGACTGCTTCACCCCCGATGCCGGCCTTCACCACTTCAAGAATATCGTCGGCATTGATGCCAAAGCGCGAGGCTGCCGCGCGATCCACCTTGATGACCAGTTGCGGCTTGCCCTTGTTGGCTTCCGCCGACAGGTCGGCGACGCCCGGCACCGTTTCCAGCACGCCCTTGAGTTGTGCCGTCAGGCGATCCAGCGTGGCGAGATCCTCGCCGTAGAGCTTCAGCGCCAAGGTGGCGCGTACCCCGGAAATAAGCTCTTCGACACGCGACTGGATCGGTTGGGTAGCGCCGAACACAGCGGTTGGCACCGCCTTCTCCAGCACCTCCTGCATCTCCGCCGCCAGTTCGGCGTAAGAGATTTTCTCTGGCCATTCGGATTGCGGTTTGGTGCCGAGGTTAACCTCCATGTAATTTACATCAGAGGTTTCGCCACTCTCAGCTCGGCCTATTGTTGCCAGTACCGAGCGCACCTGCGGAAACTTCTTGTGCAGTTCGGCGCTTATCACTTTGGAAACGCGGATCGATTCATCGAGCGATGTCGAAGGAATGCCGGTGACGCGAAACTGGATTGTCCCTTCTTGCAGTTGCGGCATGAACTCCTTGCCAAGAAAAGGAAACAACGCCAGCGAGGCTACGAGCAGGACCACGGCCGAGCTGATTACGAGCTTCTTGCGTTCCAGCGCCCAATCCAGCAAGGGCAGATAGAACTGCTTAGCCTTGCGCACGAGGAAAGTATCGCGTTCCTCTTTCGGCTTGAGAATGAGTGCCGCCAGCACGGGTACCAAGGTCATCGACAGCAGCAGAGAACCGATCATCGCAAACGTGATGGTGTAGGCCATCGGCTTGAACAGCTTGCCCTCCAGGCCGGTCAGCGAGAACAAAGGCAGGAAGACGACGATGATGATCAGGATCGCAAACGCCACCGGGTTAACCACTTCGCGTGCGGCTTCCAGGATCAGATGAGTCTTCTGTATCGGCTTGCCTGATTCCCTGGCGTGGGCGAGCAGCCGGAAGGCATTCTCGACCATGACGACGGCACCATCGACCATCATGCCGGTGCCTATCGCCAGGCCCGCCAATGACATCAGGTTGGCGGAGACGCCGAACTGCTGCATCAGGATGAAGGCAATCAGCATCGCCATCGGCAAGGTCACGATGACGACGATGGCCGAGCGCAACTCTCCCAGAAACAAAAACAGGATGATGGCGACCAGCACTGCCCCTTCGACCAAGGAGCTCTCAGCAGTTTTAAGCGCCTTCTCGACCAGTTCGGTACGGTCGTAGATCGGCTCCAGCGTCACGCCCTTGGGCAATGCCGCTTGCGCGATGGCGATCTTGGCCTTGACGGCATCGACGACATTCTTTGCATTCTCGTTCACCCGTGACAGTGCGATGCCGAGTACCGCCTCTTTGCCGTCACGCGTCACCGCACCGAAGCGTGGCGCAGCAGCTTCCTTGACATCGGCTACGTCGCGCACGTAGATCGGCGCACCGTTGCGCTCGGCCACGACGATGCCGGCAATGTCAGTGGTGTTGGTCACCAGCCCCAGTCCGCGCACGAGATATTGCTCGGCGCCGATATTGATCGACTGACCGCCGACCTGCTTGTTGTTCGCGGTCAGCGCTTCCATCACCTGCTTGAACGACAAGCCGTAGGAGATCAGTTTTCCCGGATTGATCTGCACCTGGTACTGCTTCTGATCGCCACCCCAGGACACCACGTCGTCCACACCGGGCGCGGTGCGCAGAATCAGCCGTACCGTCCAGTCATGCAGCGTTCGCAAATCCATCGCCGACAATTTCTTGTCCGCCGACTCGACCGTGTACCAGAACACCTGCCCCAGACCCGAGCTGTTGGGGCCGAGCACCGGATCACCATAACCCTGGGGCAAGCGGCCTTTGGCCTCCTGCAACTTCTCGCCGACCAAGCGTCGCGCGAAGTAAATATCGACGTTGTCCTTGAAGTAGACGCCGACATACGACAGGCCAAACAACGAAACCGAGCGCACCGCTTCAACACTGGGCAAACCAGCCATGGCGCCTTCGATGGGCGCAGTCAGCAATTTCTCCACGTCCTCCGCAGCCAGACCCGGCGACTCTGTGTAAATGTTGACTTGAATCGGCGTCACGTCCGGAAACGCATCTACCGGAACATCACGAAACGCCTGGATGCCAAGACCAGCAACGATCAGGAAAGCGACCAACACCAGTACCTTGTAGCGTAGCGAGGCATCAACGATTGCATTTAGCATGATGGTTTCCTCACTCGCCGCCGATTTGCGATTTCAGGAGGCGTGCCTTGAGCGCGTAGGCGCCGGCAACGACTACCTGATCTCCCGTCACCAGACCGGACTTCACGATCGTGCGCCCGGAGAGCTTGTCTCCCGTTTCGATGGCGCGCGGTTCAAAGCCATCTTTGTCGGCGACGAATACCGTGGACTGTCCCTGCAACAGCAGAATCGCAGCATCGGGAACACTGAGCGCAACGCGTTTTGCGCCAGCGGTCTCAATGGTCGCCGTGGCGAACATCTCGGGTTTGAGACGCCCATCCTTGTTACCCACCTCAATGCGCGCGGCGATGGTACGGCTATCCTTGTCGAGCAGACTCGCCACATAGGTGACGCGACCGGCGAAACGTTCGCCCGGATAAGCGGCAACCGTCACTGTGGCAGCGGCTCCCGAGCGTACCTTGGCGAGCATGTCTTCGGTGAGATTGGCTTCAATCCACAGGGTAGACAGATCGGCGACGGTGAACAGGGAATCACTCGGGCTGCGCAATTCGCCCACGGTCGCCTTCTTCTCAACAACATTGCCGGCCAGAGGCGACGTCAACTGAAAGGTCGAATCCGCGCGCCCGGCCGTGGTCGATCCGCCAAGCAGGCGCACTCTGTCTTCGGCGCTGCGCAGTTCCGCCGACGATTTCTCGAATTCCGCCTTGGCGCGCAGGTAGTCGCGCTGCGAAATGATTTCGTCGGCATTGAGCGCTTCGGCGCGTTTGTAGTCCGCCTGTGCGACACGCTGGGCGGATTGCGCCTGAAGCAGCGTCGATTGCGCCTCACCGAGGGTCACGCTGTCGAGGACGGCCAGCACCTGGCCGGGACGAACACTGTCACCGGGATTGGCGGTTACGCGCACGATACGACCTTCCACGCGGGGCGCGACACGAACGATGCGATCCTGGTTGGGGTGGATCGTGGCGGTGACTGTCACAACATCGGCAAACGATTTCTGCTCAAGGGTTTCGGTCTTGACACCGGCACGTTCCAGTTCTTCCGGTGCAAGCTTGAGTCCGGCTTCGTGGTCCACTGCACCTTTGGCATCGGCTTTGGCCTCCGGCGCTTTCTGCATTTGCGCTGGCTTGTCGCTCACCTTGTCCGAGCCGCCGCAAGCGACAAGCGAGAGGGTGATGCCGGCCAACATGAATGCCACCAGCCACTTTGGGTGTGCGGCGAATGTTGATGTTCGCAAGGAATGTTGATTCACGGATTTCTTGGGGGTAGTCATTGTTTGTTTCCTTCCACGGGCCAGCCAGCAGCCAGCTCAAGTGCCACACGAGTGGCGTGATATTCGGTGAGGGCATCGATCAAATCGCGGCGTGCATCGAGCACTTGCCGATTGACGACGATCATTTCCAGCAGGCCGATCTGGCCGGCACGCTGCGACTTCAACGATAGCGATTGGTTGTCGTCAAGCGCAGGCAGTACAGACTCTCTCAAGCGCTGTACACGCGTTTCCAGACTGCTCAACTTGACCCAGAGTGTCATCACGCTGGCGCGTGTGTCACGTATGTTCGTCTGACGCTCGATCCGGGCCTGTTCCAAATCAGTGGTTGCCTGTCCGATGCCGGCCTGATTTCGCTTGAACAGCGGCAGAGGTAAAGAAACCGAAAACGTGGTCAGGCGTTCTCGTCCACCTACCGGACCTTCGCGACCGACATTGGCGCCAACGGTGATGTCCGGATAGCGGCTGGCGCGCTCAAGATTCAAGCGCGCATCGGCACTGTTCTCGCGTTCCGCGAGCGCCAGCAATCGGGGCTGCGATTCGGCGCGCGAGAGAAGGTCGGCAAGGACGTAGCTGGTACGCGTCGCCACCAGATCGCCCATGGCTTGCGGCAACCTCGCCGGTGGCATCTGCAATCGGACGCCGAGTTCGCTGCGCGCCTCCAGCAATTGTTCCTGCGCGATAGCCAATTGATTGCGCGCACGTTCGGCCTCGACGCTGGCGACGTTGGCATCGAGCCGGGTGTCCTCGCCAGCAACGCGCCGTTTCTGAATTGCCGTAGCGGTATCGTCGAACAGCTTAAGCGCTCTGGATTCGATCTCCGCGCGTTGCTGCAAGGCAAGTACACGATAGAAACCAGCCTCGACTTCGGCGCGTACCTGCTGCCTTGTAGCGGCGATCTCGGCCCGCAAGGCAGCCATTGATGCATCCGCAGCATCTTGTCGATGGCCGCGCTGACCGGCGATTTCTAGCTTCTGCGCGATGCCGCCATTCCATTCGCGATAGCGATCGGAACCAACGGGCAGCGCCACCTCGCGACGCGTCTTGTCGAGTGTTATCTCGGGATTGCTGTTAAACCAAGCCGACGCATCGGCTTGTGCGCCCTCGGCAGCCGCGAGTTCTGCGCGCTTGATTTTGAGGGCAGGATTGGCAGACTCCGCCAACGACAACGCGTTGTCGAGCGTGAGTGCGGTGAGTTCAGCAGGTGATGTGGCGGTAGCAGCGATAGGCGCGGACATTTGTGTCCAGCCCAGCGGTGAAACAAAAGCTAACGCAATGGCGAAAGCCAGCGTTTTTGTTCGCATCGAATTCTCCTTGAATGAAACGGAAAAATTCGGCGAGACGACGCGTCAGTTCAGCGTGTTGTCAATACGAAGCAACAGAGGAAAGGGACGTCCCGCCGATCAGGCGGCGAGCGTCCACTTGGGGCGTTCCGGTTCGCGTGCGGGAACCGAGGACATGACCTCAAGGAAGGAAGAGGAATTGATGGATGGCAGCAGCGACGCAAAAATGGGATGTAAAGCGGGAGGAAGAATCACGCCGCCCAGATGACAGTAGGCGCAATCGTCATCCACGCCGCCCGGTATCTTGCCCTTGAATTTGCCGCCATCCTGATGTTGATGTGCATGGTGACCGATATGCTTCGCGGCGGCCCCCTGTTCATGCTGGCAATAGCTGACGGACGGCACCGCCCATGCCATCTGGAGCGGCATGACGACCAACAGAAACAGCAGGACGAGGCGTTTCAACATGGTGCGATTGTATCATAACTAGTGGACAAGACTTTCGGGATGCTGCGATGTCATAGCGTCGTCCGCTTCCCGGACACCGGCGCGGCGTACCCAGCGCTTAATGAATGTTGGCCGGTATCGGGGGAGGAAATCAAGACTTCTTGTTAAGGTGACGGCTGCATCATCATTTGATTCTGATGCTGCATCATGTGATCCATCATCATCTGCTGCATGCCCATGTACCTGTCCATCATGTACTGGCGTTGCTTCATCTGTTCGGGAGTTTGCTTGATGTAGTAGTCCTTGGAGTCCTGCCACCCCATCATGTGGCCGTTCCCCATCATCCCCATGCCCGTTCCTGAACCACCCATGCAACAGCCTCCGTTCATCATGTGGCCATTGCCCATCATGTGACCGCCCATCATCATGCCGTTGCCCATCATCGGGCCGCCCATGCAACAGCCCATCATGCCGTTCATCATCCCCATGTTGGCCTGCATGGTCGTCCAGTGTTCCTGCATCAGCTTTTGTCGCTCCTGCGGGTCCTGGGTCTTGCCGAGCTTGTCCATTTGCTCCTGCATCTTCTTCATGTTCTCCTGCGCCTGCGCCATCTGCTTGTCGAAATCGGTCACGCTGGGTGCCGCTGTCTTCGCTTGGACGCTTTTGTCGGCGACAGACTGCGCCATGGCGGGAGCGGCCAAAAGCGCAATAGCGGTAAACGCGACAATCAAAGTCATCTGTTTCATTTCAGTTCTCCTTGGAATTGAGATAACACCGTATAGCCCGGGACGGGCCCCGTTCCAAGTTTCCGCTCGCTGCTCATGGAGACCTTGATCCATGTCAACTCAGGCACGGTAAAGCCCACCCATTGCCGCAATCGGACACTCTTCGAACGCTCAAACTTTTGCCGTCACACCAGGTTGCATGACGATAATGACCATGCCGGCCAGCGCCACGGCTACGCCGGCAATATCCCATGGCGTGGGCGTAACGCCTTCGATCAGCCATAACCAAGCCAACGCCACCGCGATGTATATGCCGCCATACGCGGCATAAGTACGTCCAGCGGCAAACGGGTGCAGGGTCAGCAACCACGCAAACAGCGCAAGCGACAACACCGCCGGCAGCAACAGCCAAATGGATTTTTCTTGCTTGAGCACCAGCCACGGCAGGTAACAACCCACGATCTCCGCGACAGCGGTAATCACGAACAGGGCGAACGTTCTGAACAACTCTGTCATTGTGGTCTCCCAAGTTCAATAACGACTACGATTCGATTTACTTACCCGTGAATCGTAGCAAACGCAATCCGTTCGCGACGACCAGCAGACTCGCCCCCATGTCGGCGAAGACCGCCATCCACAGCGTCGCCTTGCCCATGAACACCAGCACGATGAACACCGCCTTGATGGCAAGCGCAAGCGCGATGTTCTGTTTCAGCACGGCGGCGGTTTTGCGGGACAGGCGGATGAACAGCGGAATCTTGCGCAGGTCGTCGTCCATCAAGGCAACATCGGCGGTCTCGATCGCGGTACCGGTGCCGGCGGCACCCATCGCGAAGCCGATATCGGCGCCGGCCAATGCCGGGGCATCGTTGATGCCGTCGCCCACCATGCCAACTTTGTCGCTCGGCCCAAGCAGGGCTTTGATGGTATCGAGCTTGTCGGTCGGCAGCAGGTTGCCGCGCGCTTCGTCGATGCCGACTGCGGCGGCAATGGCCTCTGCTGTATGTACATTGTCCCCGGTCAGCATGACCGTCCTGACCTTCAGTGCATGCAGGTCGGCAATCGCAGCCCGGCTGCTGTCTTTCACGGTATCGGCCACGGCAAAAAGCGCGAGTACTTCGGTTTCGCTTATCAGCATGACAACGGTCTTGCCCTGTCTTTCGAGCGCATTGAGCTTGGTTTCCAAGGCGGGCGAACAACGGCCGAGGTCTTCGACCAGTTGATGGTTGCCCAACTGGTAGCGCCGGCCCGCGATGCGACCCTCGACGCCGCGTCCCGGAATCGCGGCGAAGTCTTCGACTTCATCGGTGCCAATCCCGTCGTCTTGCGCTTGCCGCGCGACGGCCCGCGATACCGGATGATCGGAACGCGCGGTGAGACTGGCGGCGAGACGGCGCACGGAAGCGTCATCGGTTCCGGCGATGCGTTCAAAATCCGTCTGCACCGGCTTGCCATGGGTGATGGTGCCGGTCTTGTCCAGCGCCAATACCGACAGGCCGCCGCCCTGTTCGAGATAGACGCCACCCTTGATCAGAATGCCGTGACGGGCTGCAGCGGCGAGCCCGCTGACGATGGTGACCGGCGTCGAAATCACCAGCGCGCAAGGACAGGCGATCACCAGCAGCACCAGCGCGCGGTAGATCGCATCGAACCACGGCGTGCCCAGGGCCAGCGGGGGAATGAGCGCCATGGCGAGCGCGATGGTGCAGACAACCGGTGTATAGATACGGGCAAAGCGATCAACAAAACGCTGCGTTGGCGCACGCGCGCCTTGTGCTTCCTCCACCGCGTGAATGATGCGAGAGAGCGTTGACTGGGCGGCAATCGCGGTGACACGATATTCGCATGACCCCGCTTCGTTGATGGTGCCGGCGTACACCGGATCGCCGATGGTCTTTTCCACCGGCAGGCTCTCGCCGGTGATCGGCGCCTGGTTGATCGTGGTACTGCCGGAAATGATTTGTCCATCCAGCGCAATGCGTTCCCCCGGTCGCAGGCGAACAACGGCATCCAGCGCCACACTTGCCGCTTCCACTTCGACCCAGGTGCCATCGGCCTGCTTTACCGTCGCTTTATCCGGCGCGAGTGCCATCAATCCGCGAATTGCATTGCGCGCCCGGTCGAGGGATTTGGCCTCGATCACTTCGGCCAGCGCGAACAGGAACATGACCATCGCCGCCTCGGGCCACTCGCCGATCAACGCCGCGCCGGTGACGGCAATCGACATCAACGCATTAATGTTGATGTTCAGATTCTTGAGCGCAATCCAGCCCTTCTTGTAGGTAGGCAAACCGCCGATCATGATCGCCAACAGGGCGAGCACAATTTCCGCCGTGTGATTGCCGCCATCGAACCAATGCACAACCTCGGCCGCCGTGGCGGCAATGCCTGAGACGGCGAGCGGCCACCAGGGCATCTTTGCGGGGGGTAGGTTTTCTGATGCGGACGCGGATTCGCCATTGACCAACTTGGCGTCCATCCCAAGTGACTGAATAGCTGCTATTGCAGGAGCCAGGGCCTCGGGCGCATGGCTCAGATACAGCGTGCGCTGCATCAGATTGAACTCCAGCGCCGCGATGCCGGGCATGCGGCCCAACTTGTCGCGGATCAACTGCTCTTCGGTGGGACAGTCCATCTGCTCGATACGCAATGCCGTCTGCTGCTCTCCAACCCCTGCCAACTGCTGCTTTGGATCGCTCGGCACGGCTGGATTTTTTCCGCAACAATGGTCGCTCATGGCAAAAGCCCTGCTGGATGTTTATTCATTTGCGCATTTCACACCCTATAGCTACTATAGAGTCAAGCACTTTGAGGAATTTCATGATGACTACCGGTTTGAAGATCGGCGAACTCGCCGAGAAAACAGATTGTCCGGTGCAAACCATCCGCTACTACGAACGCGAAGGTTTGCTGCCGGAACCGGCACGAACCGAAGGCAACTATCGGCTGTACGGTGATACGCATCTTGAGCGTCTGTCCATTATTCGACGTTGTCGCTCGCTCGACATGACCCTTGATGAGATTCGTACCTTGCTCAGGTTCCGCGATGCCCCGGAAGAAAACTGCGCTGAGGTAAACATTTTGCTTGACTCGCATATCGGTCATGTTGCGGCACGAATTTCCGAATTGAAGGCGCTTGAGAAGGAGCTGAAGCAATTGCGCCAGACGTGCAATGAAGTAAATGCAGCCAAGGATTGTGGAATCTTGAACAATCTGGCGACCGAATCGGCTGCGCCGGCAAGATCAAAGAAAACGAAGACCGGCCATGTGCATGGGTCTCACGCGCGGAGTGCCAATTGAACTTCATGGCTGGACTGCGGCAACCAGGAGTGCTGGCTGCACTTGGTGCAGCCTTGCTGTTCGGTGCGGGAACGCCACTGGCAAAACTGCTGCTCAACACAGTAAGTCCGTGGTTACTGGCAGGCTTGCTCTATCTCGGTTCCGGGCTTGGCCTCACCGTGTATCGCTATCTCACCCGTGCGCCCGTGGTGAAACTGCCGCGTCATGAGGCACCGTGGTTTGCCGGGGCAATTTTGGCAGGGGGCATCGTTGGCCCCGTTCTGTTGATGCTGGGACTGACGCGCTTGCCAGCCTCCGGTGCCTCTCTCCTGCTCAATGCGGAAGGCGTGTTCACCGCGTTGCTCGCATGGTTCGTCTTCAAGGAAAACTTCGACCGGCGCATTGCATTCGGAATGCTCGCCATCGTGGCGGGAGCCGCTGTGCTTAGCTGGAATGGAGAAGCCCGCTTTGCAGAAATGTGGCCCACGGTTGCAGTTCTTGGTGCATGTCTCGCGTGGGGCATCGACAACAATCTCACGCGCAAGGTATCGCTATCCGATGCCACTTGGATCGCATCGATCAAGGGGTTGGTGGCAGGCACGGTTAATCTGTTGATTGCCCTGCTTATCGGCGCGGCATGGTCGCCCTTGCCGAATGTCTTGAGTGCAATGATGGTGGGACTGCTGGCCTACGGCGTCAGTCTTTCTTTGTTCGTGCTCGCCTTGCGCCATCTTGGTACCGCACGTACCGGCGCTTATTTTTCTGTCGCGCCATTCTTCGGGGCGGTGCTTGCCGTGCTGATGGGAGAGGCGGTCACGATGCCATTACTTGTAGCCGGTGCATTAATGGCGATAGGGACCTGGCTGCATCTGACCGAGCACCATACGCATAAACACACGCACGAAGAAATACTGCATGACCACGAACATGTCCACGACGAACATCATCAACATGTACACGACAGTCCGGTAACGCCTGGTGTCAAACATCGCCATTCACATCGACACGTGCCATTGATCCATACGCATTTGCACTTTCCGGATATGCACCATCGACATCGTCATTGAATGTCGTAGGTACGTAAACTGCAGTAGCTGGTCGGCAGCTCACCAGCGAACTTCTCCAATTAGTCCACGAGCGTACTCGTCCCCCAGTATTGCAATGTTCCGGCACTTTTGACCCTATTTGGGCGGGCGCCCGACGGAACCCTTCGACAGTCGAATTCGCTGCATAATCTGATAAAAATGACATACGAAATCTACGAAAGCATCTTTCCGCCAAATGCCAAACCATAGCTATAGCCCTCATCAGCTTGCGTATTTCGCTCGCAAACTGACTCTGAAGGCTGCCACGGACTCGATGGACAGCATGGCTGGGGCGCTGCTGGACGCTCAGGTTGACCTCAATCCACACCAAATAGATGCGGCCCTCTTCGCGACGAGCAATCCGCTATCCAGGGGCGTCATCCTGGCCGATGAAGTAGGTCTCGGCAAAACCATTGAGGCGGGCTTGCTGATTGCGCAAAAATGGGCCGAACGCAAACGTCGCATCCTCATCATCGTTCCCGCCAATCTGCGTAAGCAATGGCATCAGGAATTGGCAGACAAATTCGGCCTGCCAGCGATGATCCTGGAAGCCAAGTCATTCCGGCAGGCCAGCAAGGATGGCAGCACAAACCCCTTTGATGCCACCTTTAGCAATGGATCGGGGAATGGCCTTGGTCGCGACAAAATCGTTATCTGCTCCTATCAGTTTGCGGCGGGCAAGGCCCAGGCCGTCAAGGATGTGGCGTGGGATTTGGTGGTCGTCGATGAAGCCCATCGCCTGCGCAACGTCTACAAGCCGGACAACAAAACCGCTCGCATCCTGCGTGATGCGCTGTCACATACGCGCAAGGTATTCCTGACTGCCACACCACTTCAGAATTCTCTGTTGGAACTTTACGGCCTCGTGAGCTTTATTGACGACCGGGTTTTTGGTGATCTGGATAGTTTCCGTACTCAGTTTTCCCAATTGCGCGACCCCGGCAGCTTTGAGGCACTGAAACAACGTATCAGCCCTATTTGCAAGCGCACCCTGCGGCGTCAAGTCGAGGCTTACGTCAAATACACACGGCGTATTCCGCTGCTGCGCGAGTTCAAACCCGGCGACGACGAAACCCGGCTCTACAACCTGGTGACCGAATACCTCCAACGCGACAGCCTGTTCGCCTTGCCTAACAGCCAGCGGCAGCTTATTACCTTAGTGCTGCGCAAGTTGCTCGCCTCCAGCAGCTTTGCCATCGCGGGTGCTCTGGAATCGCTAATACGCCGCCTACAGCAAACGCTCGATGAAAAGGCTGCGCCAGCACCCTTAATCGACGAACTAAATCAAGACTACGAATCACTGGACGAAACGGCAGATGAGTTAGGTGCGGAAGCGGCCGAAGAAGAAAAGATCAAAACCGCTCAACAGATTGCTGCCATTCGAGCGGAAATTGCCGATCTTGACGGTTTTCGGCAGTTGGCAATCTCGATTACCGAGAATGCCAAGGGCATCGCCCTGCTGCAAGCGCTCAAGGTTGCTTTCGTGCGTTTACAGGAATTGGGCGCGGCGAAGAAAGCCATCATCTTCACGGAATCCCGCCGCACCCAAGACTATCTGCTGTCGCTCTTGTCAAAAACCGAATACGCCGATGGTGTCGTGCTCTTCAACGGCAGCAATAACGACCCCATCTCACGCCGCGTGTACGCCGAATGGATGGAGCGCAACAAGGGCACGGATCGGGTGTCGGGTTCACGCAGTGCGGATACGCGCGCTGCGCTGGTCGATTATTTCCGTAACAACGAAAATCCCGGCGGCACCATCATGATCGCCACCGAAGCCGGGGCCGAGGGCATCAATCTCCAGTTCTGCTCCTTGGTGATCAACTACGACCTGCCCTGGAATCCACAGCGAATAGAACAGCGCATTGGCCGCTGTCACCGTTATGGGCAAAAGCATGACGTGGTCGTGGTGAACTTCCTCAACCGTGATAACGAGGCGGATCGCCGCGTTTATGAATTGCTCGACCAAAAATTCCAGCTATTCGATGGTGTATTCGGCGCCAGCGACGAGGTGCTGGGCGCCGTGGAATCCGGTGTCGATTTTGAGCGCCGCATTGCCGACATCTACCAGAATTGCCGCCACCCCAACGACATTCATACCGCCTTCGAGCAACTCCAACTCGATCTGGCGGGGGAAATCAGCGACGCAATGCTTAACGCGCGCAAGTCATTGCTGGAAAACTTCGATGAAGTGGTGCAGGAGCGCCTGAAAATTGCCAAGCGCGATGCCGCCAGCAGCCTTGATCGACTGGAGCGCCTGCTGATGCGCTTCACCCGCGCCATGCTCGACGGCCACGCCGAATTCGAGGGCGATGCACTGGCATTCACCCTTACCCATGTTCCTTCCGTTATTACGAACATGGGCGATGTCAGTGGCGAGCATATTCCGCTCGGCCGCTACGAACTGCCCCGCCGCAGCGAGGAAGCGCATATCTATCGCCTCCAGCATCCGCTGGCGCAGAATCTGTTGCGGGCAGCACTACGGCAACCGCTCGAACCCACCAGACTTCATCTGGATTATGACGCCTATGGATTAAAGGTCTCGGTACTGGAAGCGTTAAGAGGGCAGCAAGGTATCGCCGCCGTTCAACTGTTGCGGGTGGAATCGCTGGGGGCAACCGAGGAATATCTGCTGGCGGCTGGTTGGACTGACCACCAGGCGCTCGATGCTGAAATAACCGAAAAGCTGCTGGCCCTGCCGGGCCACGCAGAAAGCCTGCCGCGAGTGGACACACCGCCAACACAGGCCGCGCTCTCGTCAGCACTTGCCAGCAGCGAACAGCCACCGCTGGATTTCGCCGCCGCACACGTGGCAATACCCGAAGCACTGCGGCAGGAACTGGCCGGACAAAAAGCCGTCATCATCGGCAACATTGAGCGGCGCAACCTTGGCCTGTTTTCCGACGAAACTGAAAAACTCGATGCCTGGGCCGACGACCTCAAGGTAGGCCTTGAACGCGAAATCAAGGAACTGGACCGGCGCATCAAGGAAATCCGCACCAAGAGCAAGGGCGCGGCAACACTCTCGGAAAAACTGGACGCACAAAAAGACCAGCGCGAACTTGAAGGGCAGCGAGACAAGAAACGGCGTGAGTTATTTACCCGCCAGGATGAAATTCAAGCCCGGCGCGACCGTTTGATCGATGAACTTGAGGGGCAATTGCAGCAAAACATCGTCATGGCCGATTTGTTTTCCTGTCATTGGACATTGACATGAAGTAGCTCGCCCCTTGAGCCTGTCATTGAGTAAACTGGACATGCAAAGGGAACAGGTCGAAATTTGAAGCGATTATCCAAAGCAGAGTCAGATTCGATAGATGGTGATTTGCAGGGAATTGAGGGCAAGTCGTTGCAGGTGATTGAAGGGCTAGAACTTCCGATGCTTACGAGCGATGGTATTACTCGGTAAGTGTTCATATTTGCAACGACGTAAGGGGGCAAGGAAATGGCGGAATTAAGCACGTATCCAAGGGGCGCTGAATGGCGCCAGTGGGATTTGCATATTCACTCTCCAGCGTCTTTTCATTGGGATGGGGCACGCTTTGATGCTGATCCTAACGCGTCCGAAAATACATTACTCATAGATCAGATGATCGAGGCGCTGAACTCGGCAGCGCCGGCTGTTTACGCGCTAATGGACTATTGGACTTTCGATGGATGGTTTGCCTTAAAAAAAAGACTTGCTCAAAAGGGCGCGCCTAAGCTAGAAAAAGTTGTATTTCCAGGCATAGAACTGAGGCTAATGGCCCCAATGGATGGCAGGCTGAATGCTCACGTTATTTTTTCTGATTCAACACCAGATCAGATTCTATTGGATTTCAAATCTGCGCTGACCGTGGAGTTGATCAATTCGCCACTATCAAATCATGCTCTGATTGAATTGGCTCGAAAAAAGGTGGGGGAGGACAAACTTAAGCATCATGGTTTCATAAAATCTGAGGTTGATAGCAACGACGCAACCGCCTTGCGTGCAGGTTCGACAATTGCAGAAATCAATTGTGATAGCTATAAGCGCGCCCTCGAAAGGATTCCGCAAGGCAGCGCGGTCGGTTTTATGCCATTCAGCACTAGCGATGGACTCGATGAAATCAAGTGGCAAGAGCACTATGCATACGTATTGGGCTTGTTTAACTCGTCGCCAATCTTCGAGACTCGGAACTCAGACCTTTGGGCTGCGTTCGCAGGCGTGAGAACTGCAAAAAATGCTAAATGGCTTGACAACTTCCAGTATGCGTTAAGTAACACACCGCGATTAGCGGTTTCAGGTAGCGATGCGCACCGGTTCAAGGGAACAGCGAACAACGATCAAAGGGGCTACGGGGATTTTCCAACTGGAAAAGCAACGTGGATTAAAGCCGACCCAACTTTCTTGGGACTGCTTCAGGCAATCAAAGAGCCTGCCAAGCGGTGCCACATTGGAGATATTCCGGACAAGCTGCAAAGCATCAATCAAAGCAAAACTTATTTCATTGATCGAGTAGAAGTGAGAAAAATGGTGGGGTCAAAGGTTGAGGGAAATTGGTTATCCGATTGCAACCTTCCGCTAAATCCTGACCTTATCGCAATCATTGGAAATAAGGGGAGTGGCAAAAGTGCGCTCGCTGATGTAATTGCTCTATTGGGAAATACTAGGCAACGAGAGCACCTCTCATTTCTGTCCTCGAAGCGATTTCGGGCTAAACCTAAGGAGTTGGCTAAACACTTTCAAGGCCAAATTACGTGGTTAGACGATTCCAAGAGCGCTGTCGTTTCCCTTAACGATGATCCTGACCCGACTGCCGTAGAAATGGTTCGCTACATCCCGCAGCTCCGTTTCGAGAAACTCTGCAATGACCATGTCTCCGGCGTCTCAGATGTCTTTGAAAAGGAGCTCAGGGCCGTTATCTTTGACCACACAAATCCGGCAATTCGTCAGAAAGCACTCGATTTCGATCAACTGACTGAGCAGCAGGAACGTAGCTATCGCGACCAGTTGGGCGAGCTCCGAAAAGATCTCCGTCGCTTAAATCTTGAGATCGAATCAATGGAAGCGCAACTTCAGCCAGAAGTCAGAAAAACTCTGGAAGAGCAATGGGCGCAAAAGAACAAACAAATTGAAGAGCATGACAAAATCAAGCCAGTCGTGGAAACAAAGCCGTCAGATCAACTAACTCCAGATCAGGAGATAGCGATCAAAAGACTGGATGAGATTGCCGCTAGTCTAAAGCAGCTTGATGACGACGAGAAATTGAATATCACCAATGACGCGCTCATTGCAACAAAAATAAGGTCCGCGCAGTCTGTCCGGGAACGTGTCCGCATCCTGCAAAGACAGTACCAACAATTTGGGGAAGAAACTGCCCAGGACCTTCAAGTGCTAGGTATTCAGCAGCCTGATATCGCTGACATCAAGATTGATGAAGGTGTTTTGTTGGCATTGATTAATAGTCTGCCTACGGACAGAGATCGGTTTGTAGCTAACGGTGTGCAAATCGTCCAAAAGAAGCAAGCTTTAAGCGAGGAACAAGGCAACCTTCGAGCAAAATTGAATGAGCCTCTGCAGAGGCATCAACAGAGCGTCAACGCGCTAGAGGCATGGGGAAAGAGACGCGTAGAGTTAGTTGGTGCGGCTGATATTCCGGAATCGTTAAGTGGCGTTGCAGCGCGGTTGGAACAACTAGATAATCTTCCGGCCAGTTTGAGCGATCGAGGTAAGAAGAGGGATGAAATTTCGGGGGAAATCTTCGATGTGCTTGAGAAGCAACGACTTGCTCGGGAGCAGTTGTTTGCTCCGGTTCAAGATGTTATCCAGAACAATCAGTTAATAAGGGACGAATATAAGTTGCAATTTCAGGCTACTTTAGGCGGGTCGGCAGAAGCACTGGCGACCGCACTATTCAATCTAATAAAGCAAACTGCGAGCGCGTTCCGCGAAGGTGAAGGTGTTGCAGTAGTTAAGCGAATCGCCGAACAACTAGACTTGGGCAAAAAAGAGGATGTGCTAAAGCTGATTTCAGAAATTCATGCCAAGGTAGCGACCGCTGCAAGCTCGGGAAATTCAAGTGGGATCGGAATATCATCCATATTGAAAGCCGGTCGTTCACAGAGTGGCGGCAATATTAGCTCCGCTGACGTTTACGACCTACTGTATGGGCTCGCCTTCTTGGAGCCCAGGTATTCCCTGCTCTATCAAGACACACAAATCGAACAACTTTCACCCGGTCAGCGGGGTGCTTTGTTGCTCATTTTTTATTTGTTAGTCGATAAGGGGACCAATCCAATCATTCTTGATCAGCCCGAGGAGAATCTCGATAACGAAACTGTTTTCAGTCTATTGGTTCCAGTTCTTACCGAGGCAAAGAAGAAGCGTCAGGTAATTATGGTGACTCACAATCCAAACCTGGCTGTAGTTTGCGATGCGGAGCAGGTGATCTATTCGTCTTTTGACCGAAAGAATGGTGCGACGATCAAATATGTTCCCGGCTCAATTGAGAGCCCGGTGATCAATAAGCATGTAGTAAACGTGCTCGAAGGCACCAAAGTCGCGTTTGATAATCGTCGAAACAAATATCATTAGTGATGATCAAGAATCAAAAATTAGAACTCACCTGGATCGGTAAGGATGTGCGGCCCAAGTTGGAGCCGCGCATTCTGCTGGAAGACTCCACGAAGAGTTATCACGCCAAGCACCGGATATCGCCGAGTTTGCGGTGACGCCTCCGGAAGTAGTCACGGGCGACAACTACGAGCAGCGCGGCACCAAAAGCCTGCTCGGTGGCATCGAGATCAATATTTTCAACATCTCAAAAATCAATACTGAAGTGCGCGGCGGTAAATCTCCACGCATCAAGCGTCTATCCGAATATCTGGGGCAGAGTTATTTCGACTACCTTGCGGCCCTGCCCGATCTGGTGCTGCTGATGGATGAGTCGCATCGTTATCGCGCCGGTGCCGGGGTGCGGGCACTGAATGAACTCAAACCGGTGCTGAGCCTGGAACTGACGGCGACGCCTTTTACCGAATCCCCTCGTGGGCCGGTGCCATTCAAGAACGTGGTGATGGACTATCCATTGGCGCGGGCTATCGAAGACGGCTTCGTCAAGGAACCTGCCGTCGTTACCCAGCAGAACTTCGACCCCTCAGCGCACAGCGCGGAACAACTTGAGCGCATCAAGTTGATGGACGGCGTGCGGGTTCACGAAGAAACCAAAGTGCATCTACTGACTTACGCGCAGCAGAAAGGTGAAAAGCCGGTCAAGCCTTTCATGCTGGTGATCGCCCGCGATACCACTCATGCCAGCCAATTGATGCAGCTTATCTCGGGGGAGTTATTCGCGGGGCGCTACGCCGGCAAGGTGATTCAGGTCGATAGTGGCACCACCAGTGGCGCGGAAGGTGATGAGATTGTGCAAAAGCTGCTCGCGGTAGAAAGCTACGACGAACCGACCGAAATCGTTATCCACGTCAACATGCTGAAAGAAGGCTGGGACGTAACCAATCTCTACACCATCGTTCCACTACGGGCGGCGAATGCGCGCACGCTGATTGAGCAATCCATCGGTCGCGGCCTGCGCCTGCCTTATGGTCGCAAGACCGGCGTGGAAGTGGTGGATCGGCTCAACATCATCGCCCACGACAGATTCCAGGAAGTGGTGGCTGAGGCTGGGCGCGGCGATTCACCCATACGGTTGAAGGAACTCAAACTCGATCCAATTGGCGATACGCTGGGCGGACTGCGCAGCGTGGCCGTGACGCCAACGATCAACACACTATTGGGGCTCGGCGCCGTGCCGGATAGTGCGACACCAGCGTCTTATGCAGCCGGTGGGGCACCGACGACGGCGATGTACACCGGAGAACAAACCCGTGTGGTGCAGCTGGCAATGGATGTCATCAACGAACTCAGCCGTGATCGCGGGTTGTTGCCAAACAGCGCCGCCTTGCGCAATCCCGACGTACAGCAGGAAATCGTGCGCCGGGTCGAAGCGCGGATGACGCCCCAGCAGACAGAGTTGCTCCCTGCAGATGGGCCGGCAATTGCCAGCATAGCCATTGGTACTGCGGAAGCAGTAGCGGATTACACCATCGACATTCCACGCATCCTGGTCAAACCCAAGGGCACCATACAAAGCGGTTACAAACCATTCGATCTTGATGTATCGCGAATGAGCTTTCAGCCACAGGATCAGCAGTTGGTCGGTCGCGGCCTTCAGACAGGCAAAGATGTGCTCTATGGACAGTCTTCAACCATTGCCGAATTACGGCCAGAGGACTACATCGTCCGCGAGTTGATCGGCTTCGATGATATTTCCTATGATGACCATGCAGAACTTATCTACGGACTCGCCAGTCAGGCGGTTGCGCACTTCAAGGGTTATTTGAAGACCGATGCCGAACTGCATAACGTGCTGGCGAATCAGAGTAAGGCGATTGCTGAAAATATCAACGCCCAGATGTCGGAACACTATTACTACAAAGGCAATGGTGAATCCGAGGTCGTGATCAGCCAAGGATTTACGCCGTTGAAGTCCAGCGCGGTCAATACGTCAGGCGAAGTTAAACCGCTCCATTGGAGCCCTGATGACAAACGCACCATTTCCCAATATGTCTATGGCGGATTTTCACGATGCGCTTACGACATGCAAAAATTCCATTCCGATACCGAGCGCATTCTTGCGCAGATACTGGAGCGTGACGCCTTGCGCTGGTTCCGCCCCGTATCGGGCCAATTCAACATCTATTACTGGCGCGGCAGAGAACAGCCGGAATACATCCCTGACTTTGTAGCTGCTACACCTGATGCAAATCTCCTGATCGAAACCAAGGCGGCGAAGGATATGACAGACGCCGAAGTCAATGCCAAAGCGGAAGCGGCGATTACGTGGTGCAAGCACGCCAGCGACTATTCCGCAGCACAAGGTGGCAAGCCATGGCGCTATCTTCTCATCCCGCATGATGCAGTCGCAGTCAATGCGACATTGCCGGCATTGGTCAGCCGATTCACGGTCGGCACTAAATAACTCGTCGATCTGATCGATCCTTAGTCGCCAATTGGCGACATGTAAGGATGCGATGAAATCAGCATTTATTCATGCCATTGACAATTCCGTGTCGCCGCATTGCGACAAGTACCTTGGTCATTTTGCATAATTCAATTGAGATAGCTTGCGTATCTCTATAAGAAGTAAGCAAATGTAAACACTGGAATAATTGTTGCTAATTATGAATATTGCAAGGTGCAGTGTGGATTAACTCGCGAATAATAATGTCCGCAATGTAGATAGCAAGCACCGGCGGTTGTGAGTGAACAGCATTTTTACGTGGAAAGTTTTACGTGGGAAAAGTGCCAATTCCAACCGGGTTGGCATCCTTGTTCTGTAAACACTGCGGTGCCTCGCTCGATGAAACGAACGGATATACCGAAGCCCAGGAAGTTGCTCACTGAATTCAGTAGCCCGTTGGGCAGCGAAACGCTGAGCGTTCGCATTTATCGTGATCGCGAAACCTTTATTTGTGAGCGTCGCCTCGTGGAGCGCGATGGCACTTCGTTCACGATAGCTCTACCTTTCACTGAGCCACAGGCTGCACGGGTATTTTTATCTGCTGACCCCTACTACAGTCACGTAAAGCTAGAAGTTCGACAGGTCTTGGTGAGACTGGACCGGGCGTGGCGTCGCGTCAATGGAAAAGCACTCACCTGAAATCATTACTTCCGTTGAGCATGCCAACGATTGCATTTCATTGATCGGTGGCTACGAAACGGAAGTTGATGTAGATGCTGCCGCGCTGCGAATCGTGCAGTTCTTCGATTTCCAATACTTTGTCTTTGGCGCTTTCTTTAGAAGCGGCGAGCGAGAACACTATCGATATGTCTTCGGATGTGTACCAGAATGGTGTTATCTGTATATTCAAAACAAGTGGTACGCGATTGACCCGTTTATCGGATATGTACTGAAAAATTCCAGTCCCATCCTTGCGTCTGACATTCCTTTGACCAGCCCTGGTCAAGAGCGAATGGTGGCCTCGGCAGGCGAGCATGGGTTTCGTTCCAGCATTGTTGTTCCCGTGCATAGCGCCTCATCAACCTGGATCGGGCTGCTTCACCTTGGAACAGGTGAAGGACCGGATCGAGCGCAACGTAGTTTCGACGCACATCGAAATCTCATGCGAGCATTTGGGCTCGAACTGCTGGAGTGGTTCGACTCCAGGCTGCATGACAACAACGTGTCTGACCTCGACCTGGACAAACTAGACTTGAAATTGCTATGCAAGGCTCAGGAGCATGCAACCGCCGCAGAAGCTGCGCGTGAACTGGGCATTACCCTGGCGCTTGCCGAGGCGCGCTACCGGCGTCTGTACAGAAAGCTCGACGTGCCAGCCAAGCGACATGCCGTCGAAAAGGCAGTCGAATTAGGCCTCATCAGGTCTTTGCTGTGACGGGAAGTTCGGCTCTGCGTCAATCCCGCTTTTCTGCATTTTGCGACAGATCATTTCTCTGAGATACGGTTGTTGTTCAGCGAAGCTGAGAATTCTGGAATATTTTTTAGTTATCACAATATTTTAACGAGTGCAATATCGAAACCGGGCGCGTTTCGATATTTTCAAATTGATTACCCGCGCCTATGCTTTCTCTAACGGTCGCTGCCTCCAATTACGAATTGTCACTGGTGCGGCCATCGAAGAAAGGAAACAGCATGGCAATGACTCAAATCAAACCGCCGAAATGTGATCCGAATCGCGTCTTCCATGTGCTGAAGCTCTTATGGGCTTCACTAACACTTTCTCTCCTTGCCCTGCCC
>WOYI011425360.1_pt1 | contig 38706 bp, 45 predicted proteins | sample 6423411 | NCBI WGS metagenome assembly WOYI01 (sample SAMN13441803, study PRJNA592873) | oil field metagenome | biome: oil field; feature: oil-well bore; material: oil-contaminated soil; isolation source: oil-contaminated soil from oil-well borehole | place: Germany: Wietze | collected 2016-10-18 ...
GGGCGGAAGCCGCTCCAATGGTCGTCGTCGCTGACGACGACGATGGGTGCTTGTGTGTAGCCGAGCTCGCCGGTGACGTACTCGAGGGCAGCAGGATTCTCCCTGAGGTCGACCACGGTGTACGGGATGTCCTTGGCATCCAACGCGACGTAGGTCATCTTGCATTGCATGCAGTGTGGGGTCGAGTAGACCGTGATCTCGTTCATGGTGTCCTCCTGCGGTGTGTGCCGGTTGCGTGTGAGTCGCTGAGGTGCCGGAGGAGACAGAGAATCCACCTGGAAGGCGACGCCAGTCGGCCCGGAGGGCTTGTTCGGAGTCTGCGGGTACCTATGGTGGCGAGGAGTGATCGGTCACGCGCAGGAGAGTGAACATGGGCGTTCCGGGCGGGATCCATGGCTACCGCAACGGACGTCCGGGGGTGAGTTTCCGGTCGTCTGGGGTGAACTTCGCTCCCCCGTTGTAGGCGTCTTGTCTGCGCTGCACTTCCGCCGCGACGGCCTTGCTCACGAAGTCGGAGAAGCTGTCGTCACCTTCTGCGTGACCGGTCGCCTTGTACGCCGCTCGAGCACTCGCACGCGTTTCGGCGTCGATGTAGAAGTTGATCTGCACCTTGGGTGCGTCCGCCTGGGGAGCAGGCTGCCCGGTGGGCGCCTTGGGTGCGGCACGCTTCCGGGCGCGGGCTGGCGCGGGCTCCCTGGTGGGCTCTCCCGGCGCCTGTGCGCTTGGGGTTGCCAGCGTGGGCTTGAAGGCGCTCATATCGGCGCGACGCGGACTGAGCCCGGTGATTGCGCGCTTGTTCTCGGTCATGGCTGCTCCTCACGTGACGACAGTCGCGAGATCAGCTCCGTCGCGACATGATGCAGATCGTCGGCGACGGATCCTGCGGTAGCCGGCGCCATGTCAGCAGCGGTCGCTTCACCTCGCCGGACCTCGAACCACTTCGGCCCCTTCTGGCCAAACTCGTCAATCTCGGCAACGAGCTGACCCCGATCGCGCGCGACCTGCGCGGTTGCTTCGGAGTGACGCACGGTCGCTGAGAAGAGAACGTCCTCGGACCCGAACATCGCGGCGATCTGTTCACGCGCTGTGCGTTGGATGCGTCGGGCCCCGGTGCCCACTCCGACCATGATGACGCCGAGCAGGTCGAGCCCCGGGTTCAGATCGCGAATGTCGGTGAGTCGTGCAGCGACGGAGGTCAGCCCTTTCCTGCTGGAGCCGTCCGTCTTGACAGGCACCACAACCCAGCGGGCCGCTGCCAGTGCGTTCAGTTGCAGCATCTGTTCCCCCGGCGGGCAGTCAAGCAGTACGAGGTCGTACTCCCCCGCGATCTTTTCGAGGGCGAGAGCGAGGGCGAGTTTGCCCTTCTGCGGGTCGCGACTCGCTGCCAGTGCTGCCGCAGCGCCTGAGAGCAATTCACCCCCGACGAGCACGTCGAGATTGGGGCGCACATCGCGAACCGGTTGTGGTGTGTCACCGAGTTGCAACGCGCCCACGAGAGCTCGTCCCTCGTCATTGCGGTCGTCGGCTTCGTATCCGAAGTCTTCTGCGAGGTTGCCTTGAGGGTCAAGGTCCACCGCCAGTACTTTGTAGCCGCTTGCGGCGAGGAGGCCGGCGATGTTGGCGACGAGCGTTGTCTTGAGGACGCCGCCCTTGCCGTTGATGACTGCGACAACACGCTGCAGTGGGTCTCTGTTCAACGCGACCATATGTGTCTCCGTTCAGTTCACTATCAATACTAGCAATAATGGTATTGATTTCAATACTAGCGTTAGTAGTAGATGCTAGCCATGCTAGCATTAGCTGCATTAGTTGCATTACTATTGCAGTCGCATGGACTGGATGATTGCGTCGATCTCGGCGCGCTGCTGTTCGATCTCGGCCCGGCGCGCCGCTTCGGCTTCGCGTTGCGCAGCCTGGCGGATCGCGGCCACTCGGGCCTCATCCCGCGCGAGGACAGCGGGGGAGAGCTCTCCGGGTTTCACGGCTTGCTGGATCTGCCAGAGAAGAAGTCCAACCGGGCTTTTCACGCCGTGCAAGCTTGGAGAGGTTCGGCCGGCAGCTGCGTGGTGCAGTTCGATGCGGTGGAGAAGCTGCCCGACGGTCCACCCGCGCGCCGCCAGGCCCATCCGGTGCAAACCTCGAGCCAAGGTGCCGATGTGACAGTCTCGGGCCAGCCAGGGCATCCGGCCCGGCATAGCGAACGCCGCTGCGAGCTGTTGGTCTTCGAGGGGGAGCGGTGCTCGATCCGCCAATGGCGGTGCCCCTCTTTGTCGAAGCTTCCGGCGCGGAGCGCCGGCCCCGGCGGCGCGCGCGAGCGCGTCGCTTGGTGAGTTCTTTTGTACGTGAGATTCGTGAAGAACTTGTGTAGGTACAGGTAGGGGGGCGCTGTCCACATGATGAGGGACCGTCCCGGGGAGGATCAGTGCGCGTGTGGGTGCGACGGTGCGCTGCTGTGGGGCGCCCTGACGGGCTGCTTCCTCGATCTGCGTGAGTGTCAGTCTGTTGGCGCCGCGGGTGAGGTTGATGAGGAAGCCGAGGCGACGCAGGAACTTCGTCACCCGTTTGACGGTGGCCTCCTGCAGGTGCAGCTCGCGGCCGATCGTGGCGCAGCTGACGGCGACGTTGCGCCCTGTCCGGTAGTCGGCGCTGGAGGCGAGCGAGCTGGCGACCGCGCGGATCGTCGTGGGGGAGGAGATCTTCATCCGCCGGCGCCGACGTTCGACGCTCGGCAGCGTCAACGCCCACGTGAGGACGCGCATCCACTCCTGTGGGTGGACGGCCGGGATTGTTGCGTAGATCTCGGGCGGGGGGGCGATGACGAGACCGCCGCGACGCGGAGGGCGTGTCGATGAGCGGTTGGTGTGGGATTTCGGGCGCGCTGGTGGTATCTTTGCCACGTTGGCTCCTTGGCTGGAGGCACGACTAAGGCCGGAGTGATCCGGTACTGGAGAGTCCGACCCGAATGTTTGGCGACACGGGGGGTCGAAAACTGAATCTGCTGAAACCCGCTGACCAAGTCAGCGGGTTTCTTCTATTTAGGCGGCGTCGATATCGAGCTCCCCATCGTTCGGTGTCGGGGCGGGCCACCAGGTGGGCAGTCCGCGGTCAGTGAGGTTGTCGCGCAGGTGCCGCGCCACTTGCTCGAAGAGCGCAGCGTCGGACACGCCGGCATGCTCAGCGAGCTGATGGAACCAGACCTTCACGTCTTCTTCGACGACGAGGCTCAGCCGGGCAGGCTTCACTCTGGTGTTGCGGGGGAGTCGTTGCACAACCATGAGGTTCAAGCTAGTGGTACGTACACCATTTTCTTGATAGCAACACGGAAGCCCGTGGGAGCGATCCGGCCTACAGTTCGCCGATCGCGTCTCCGAGTCGCATCCACATCTCGGACACAACGTCTTGATTGACGGTGTAGTACACGGTTTGGCCGCGACGCGGTTCAGCCGGGTCGGTGTTGAGCACGCCCGCGTCGACGAGGATCCGGAGTGCTTTGGCGACGGCAGGATGCCCCACGCCGAGCGCGGCTGCAATTTCGCCTCGGCGAGAGGGGCCGTGGCGGCGGACGTAGCCGATGATGTTGGCCCGCAGCATGTTGCCGAGTGCAGCGATCGGATCCTCCACGTAATCACTGTCGCTGGAGCGCACATATTTGGGCATGGACTCATCATGCCCGACGCGATCTTGTGCAAACCAACTCCGAATAATCTATGTATTCACTTTCTGGGTGAATAAATATAGGATACAGCCATGCCTAGGACCACGCTAGATCACGTCGCAGCTGCGGCGCGACGCCCGCCGCGTGCGGGGGCTGGACCCTTGTCCACCGTTTGGGGGACGCCTGTTGCGATGAACGCTTCATTGGTGGCAACGCGCTTCGGAACCGTCGTTACCCGCGGGTATCGTGAACGAACCTGCGACGCCCAGCGACGGGCTCGCGCCCGACAGAAAATGGGTAGAGCTCATGGCTGAACGATCCCGCACTTTCGTACTCGGAACCATCGTGGGCGCGATCGTTCTGCTGGTCGCAGTGGTCGCGATCATCGTCGCTGCCATCTCGCGCGGGGGCACAGCAGACGCCGATAAGAGCAGCACCCCCACCCCGTCATCCACCTCATCGACGGCGCCGAGCGCGTCGGGCGCGCCGACAGAGCCGGCGAACGATGGGGGAGTGGACGCTGCGGCACGAGGGTGGGTCGCGGAACCCATCACCACGGATCCTGCGAAGTACGTGCAGGCCGCACTCGAGGCCGTGGTCACCTTCGACACTCGACTGGCGACGCGGGATGAGTTCCTCGCGTACCTGCACACCTGGATGACTCCAGCGCTCTCCGAGGAGACGAGCGAAGACAACAGAAGCGTCCTGAAGCATGACGTCGTGCTCAGCGATGACGAGTGGACCAGATTGACCGAACTCCAAGGGACCTCGACGCCCGTCCTCGTCGGCGAGGTCTCGCCGCTGGAGTCCCCAGATGACGGCTCCTACTCGATTGCCCGAGCGACCATGGACGTCACGATGCGGCCTGGCGATCCCAACAACGTCACCGACGGATGGATGGAGACGCGCACCATCGGAGTCATGGTGCAGTGCACCGAGTCCACAGTTCCTACTCCCGACACCGCGCAAAAGGCGGGGGACTGCAAAGTCCTCCGCTGGTCTGTCAACGAGTAGGAGGCCACTCATGCCCGCGCCCCTCGTTGCCGCCGCGAAAGCCTTCGGGCTGCGAAAGATGCTCAGTTACCTGGGTGTGCTCCTCGCGGTCGGGTTCGGGATGATGATGATCGGCGGGTTCCTCTTCGTCTCGTTGTTCTCGGGACCAGCTGCAGCGATCGTCCCGCCGGCACCGGCCGCGAGCGTCGCACCAGGTGCGTGGATCGTGCCGGTCAACCCCGGCTACTCGATCACCAGTACCTACGGGTACCGCGCGAACGTCACGCCGCACGATCACTTCGGGATCGACTTGGCGACCGGGTGCGGTGTTCCTGTCCTGGCTGCATCTTCGGGGGTGGTCACCTTCGCCGGCTGGACGACGGGCGGCTGGGGAAACCGGATCCTGATTGCCCACCCGGACGGCACCGCGACCGGGTACGCGCACCTGCAAACCGGCTCGCTCTCCGTCAACGCCGGCGACCCGGTCACATCTGGTCAGAACATCGCGCTGGAAGGCAAGACCGGCATCGGTACTGGCTGTCACTTGCACTTCGAAACGTTCAAGAACAACGTCCGCGTCAATCCCGTCCCGTTCATGCTCGAGCGTGGCGTCACCTTCTAACGAAAAGGAATCTCATGCCCAACATCACCCCCGACTTCAGTGCTCCCTGGCTGCAGGGCTTGCAGGTCATCGTTTCCTACGTCCTTGCCACTGGCCTGGTGCTCGCGTTCCTCGCGCTCATCGTCGCGATCATCGCGCTGGTCTTTCGCGGCATCTTCCCCGACCAGGTTCGGGGCTGGGCCGGAAAGAACATCGTGACCGTTTTCATCGCGACGGCAGCACTCGGCGCAGTCAGCGGCATCTTCGCCTGGTTCATCAGCTTCGACTTCGGCTTCTAACATGCGGTGGCTGCTGCGACTGGTCGCCCTCGTTGTGACAACGGGTGCGCTACTGGCGGGGGGAAGTTCAGCGGCGTTCGCCGCCGAACCGACCGCGAGCTCGCGCGCGGCCGCTACCGCCTCGGGCGAGGAAGTCACAGGCCAGCCCTGGTCCGCCCCCGCGCAGCCTGTTGTCTGCACGCTCGTCGCATCCACCGTCTCGTGCGTTCCCGTCGACAACGCCGACACCGTCCCCTCCGGATGCTTTAAGCGCGTGCAGCTGGGAGCGGGTGAGGTGACCGTCTGTTCGACCGCAAAGTCGAACCAGGACGCCCTCAAGAACGGCGGCACGGAACTGAAGTACGAGTGGGGATGCCAGGCGACCTGGGACGTCTGCGCGACCATGGAAGGGCTGTCGGAGAGCATGGCGACGACCGTCGTCGTCACGGCAGCGAAAGTGTGGGATGCCTTCCGCTTCAACACGTCGAGCCTGCTGTGGACAGCCGCGGTCGATCAGTGGAGCTTCTGGGTGTGGGCGGTGTGGATCGTCATCGTCGCCGCTGGCATCATCGCGATCACACAAGCCGCATTCAGCGGGTCACCCGCCGATGTCATCGCCGCGGTCGTGCGCATGGGCGTTGCCTTCCCGCTCACCCAGGCGAGCCTGTGGCTCATGGGACAGGTATTGAACGCGGTCGACCAACTGACGATCTGGCTCGTCAATGACGCACCACTCGACAAGATGAGCGACCTCCTCTTCGCCAGCGGCATCGTCAACCCGCTCGGCGGCGTCGCCGTCATGGCCATGGTGATGGTCGCGGTCATTCTGATGCTGTTCACCCTGATGTTCCGCAACATCGCCCTGGCTGCCCTGATCATGGTCGGCCCGCTGGCGTGGATGCTGTTCCCAATGCGCAGTATCGGCAAAGAGTGGCTCGTCCGCTACTTCTCCGCCTTCGCGGCACTGCTTCTTGCCGGGCCGCTCATGATGAGCCTTCTCGGCATGATCACCACCGGCCTCGACGCGGTGAACTCACTCTGGGACCCCTCCATCTGGCCGTTCCTCCTTGCACTCGTGCTGCTCTGCTTCGCGCCGCTTGCCGTCTTCACGCTGTTCTCGTTCGTGGGCGGCACCGCGGTCGATCAGGTGGCCGGCTCGGCTGCCGCCCGCGTGAAGGGCGGCTCCCAAAGCCTCACCCGCGCAATCCCGCGGCCGCGTGCCGGCCAGGCCCCCGCTGGTCGCCCAGGAGGGGCGGGCGCTGCGGGCGCAGCTGGTCCCGGACGTTTGACCCCCTCGACCGCTTCCACGACGCCCAGGGGAGGCGCGAGCCGACCGGCCAGCGCGCCGGCACCAGTCGCTCAACCCACGCCCGCGACCGCGCCACGTTCCACCCCAGGGGCTTCGACGCCGCCTCCGACCGGCCGCACACGTTAAGGAGCTTCCGTCATGACTACGAACATTGACTACGACATCGCCCGACCCGCTCGCCTTCCGGCACGGTCATCCCAGGGCATCGTTCTCGGCCTCGACCCATGGCAGGTCGCATCGCTGCTCATCGCGGCCGCGGTGATCTTGCTCGGGGTGCAGCAGTTGGGACCTGTGGGTCTCCTCGCGACCGCGCCGGTGTATCTGCCGCTCGGGATCGGCGCGGTCATCAAGACGCACGGCATGTCACTTCCTCGATGGATCGCTGTGTGGCTGAACAAGTCGCTCCGCGATGCCACGGGCGCGAACAAGGAGGTGTTCGCGCCCGAACGGGTGCGGAACGCTGGCACGTTGCGTCTGCCCGGACGTCTCGCGGCTGTAGAGCTCTGGGACGTTGACGGGATGAGCTGCGTCTATGACCCGCACGCTCGCACCGCGACGATCATGGCGGAACTGGAGGCCCCCGGCTTCCTGATGAAGGATCTCCACGAGCGGTTCGATCTCGCGGAGCGATGGGCGCTTGTGCTCGCATCGTTCACGCAACGGGCCGGGATCAAGCGCGTCACGATGCAGGAACGGACGACGCCTGCCACGATTCAGGTCGCCCGCGACCAGTTCGATGAGCGCGCAGGGGACCTCAACGTGCCCAGCGCTTCACGTCGCTACCGGGCCGTGATGGATCGCTCTGAGAGCTTCGCCGTCGCACACCGGAACTACCTGACCTTGACGTACGACCTCGTCAAGCTCAGCGCGCAGCTGAAGGCACTGGGCGGCGGGAAAGCGGCCATCCAACGCCTCGCAGCGGTCGAAGCGGGCAACGTCCGTGACGCGCTCGACGGCGCCGAGGTACGTGTACGCCGCTGGTTGAGCATCCGCGATGTCGCCGCGCTCGCCCGGACGGCATTCGACCCCGACTCGGTCATCACGATCGAGAATCGGTCCGGCGATGCGCGAGGTGTCGACCCGGTCGCAATGGGACCCACCTACATGGAAGAACCCAAGGGGAACAACGCCATCGTGTTCACCGACTCGGGTGTCCACACCACGATGTGGATTCACGAATGGCCTCGAGCCGCTGCGCCGGTAGGTTTCGTCAACGACCTCGTGTTCTCGCGTCACCCGGTCACTAACGCCGCAATCTCCCACATCTTCACCACGGTGATGACGCCTGTCCCCGTGGGTACTGCCCTCAAACGCATCCGACAGGAGAAGAAGACGTGGCGCTCGAATGAGCGCATGCGAGCACGCCGCGGTCAGGACGGCAGTGCTGTTGACCGGTCCGACTACGAAGCGTTGGAAGCGCAGGAGGACGGTCTGGTCAGCGGGCACGGCGAGTACCAGTACGCCGGGTACCTGACGGTGACCGCTCGCGATGAAAGCGAACTCGAGCAGGCCGTCGCCGGCGTCCGCAACTCTTTGTCCCGTGCGGGCATGGAGGCCCAGATCCTATTCGCGCAGCAGGGCGAAGCGCTCCTTATCAACGCGCTGCCGATCGGATTGGGGCTGAAATGACCACCCGTAAGGAATGGCACTTCGAGGAAGCAGCGCTGTCTCGTTCCGAGCTGCGGGCGCTGCGCCGCGAAGCCCGACAGGGCGTACGCACGACCGTCGCCCCCACGGACCCGAAGGAGCTGCGGTTGCCGTCGACGACGGTGCCGGTGTTCGGCAATGGGCTCGCGGAGGGCGGCTGGTGGAACCTGTTCCCGACTCGCGTGGAACCTCACCGCGCGACCACGAAGGACATTGCGGCTATCTACCCGTTCGTCGCAGACCGCGGCATCGGCACGCGCGGCCCGATTCTCGGGGTCGATCTGAACGCTGACGCGCTGTTCTGCTTCTCTCCGTGGGACGCGTACGCCGACGACACCGATCGCGGCACCCTCTCGACGAACATTCTTGTGCAAGGTGCGTACCGCGCTGGGAAGTCGGGCACCATCAAGTGCCTCGTCTCCCGCGGATTCGCGTGGGGATATCAGGCGGTTGTGCCGTCCGACTCCAAGGGGGAGTGGGCGCCCTTAGCGATGGCTACTGAAGGCGGCAGTGTCATCCGGCTTGGGGGTCCCGGTCGAAACCGGCTGAACCCCTTGGACAGGGGCCCGAACCGCGCAGGGGCGACCGAGGAAGAGAACAACAGCATCGTCCAGCAACGCCGGATGACGACGCTGATCCAGCTGCTCGAGATGACCCACTCCGCGAAGTCGTTGACACCCGCCGAACACAGTGTCGCGATGCTGGCACTGAACCTTGCGATCGCGGCGACGGGGGACCGGCCCACACTTCGCGAGGTACACCGGCAGCTCGGTGAAATCATGGCCGGCCACGTCGACGCAGAACGCAAGCCCAAAGAAGCCGCGGAAGACGTCCGCCTGTCCCTGAACCGGTTCGTCACCGGCGACCTGTCAGGCCTGTTCGAGGACGAGTCGACCGTCGAGTTCGACCAGAACGCCCCGATCGTCGTCGTCGACACCTCCGAGCTGTTTCAGCGCAGCGAACTGGTCGCCCAGATCGCTCAGGTCTGCACGACCAGCTGGGTGCAGGCGGTGATCTCCGACCGCGCGAGCAAGCGGAAGCGGTATTTGATCCGTGAAGAGGGCTGGCGCGACATGACCAGCATCCAAGCGCTTCAGATGTACCAGCAGTGGCTGAAACTGTCCCGCCACTACGGCATCGCGAACGTCGTGATCTTGCACAAGATGGGTGATCTGGACGCTGTGGGGCCCGAAGGATCCCAGGAGCGGTCTCTTGCCTATTCCGTCGTGCAGGACATCGAGAACAAGTTCATCTTCCACGTGAACCGGCAGGAAGAAGAGAACATGCGGGTGCGGCTCAACCTCCCGGCCAGCCATGTTCAAGTCGCCCGCCGGCTTCGCAAAGGCGAGTTCCTCGCCTACATCGGCAAGTACGCGTACATCGTCGACTGTTTCAGCACGTCGACGCCCGACGAATTCCAACTGTTCAAAACGGACGACGCCGTCATGGAGGACCGCGAGGTTCCAGGCGCCACGGCCGAACCCGAATTGACCCTCGACGACCTGTGGCCGTCGCCCGAGCGAGAAGACGTGCTGGAGAGCTGGCTTGCCGCGTCTCCCGCACAGACAGGAGGAACGGAATGACCGCTACACGACCCCTGGTGCGCGCATCCGTCGTCGACGGATACTCGACCCTCACCCACCCGGACGGGACCGCCGAGCGGGTCCTCGCCGAAGAAGGACAAGACCTCCGCGCGACGGTGGTGCAACGAGCCGTGGAAGTCGCCGTCGACCACGGCGTCGACGTCGAGCTCGTCACCAGCGGAGACCTGGGCGATGTGCACCTCCTCGTCGCCCCTGACGGAAGAGTCAGTCAGGTGCGAGTCGAGGACACCCCCGCCTCCCTGAACCCCGACACGGACCTCGCCCGCACGCTCGACGCGATTCGCGGCGTAGCCGTCGCTCAGACACCCCCGGACGTGCCGCAACCGACGCGGCGCCGCAGCCCCTCACCGCTGCCCACCAGCGTCCCAGAGACGGCCCCGGAGCCCACATCGCCACGTCCCTCGTTCATTGACACTGCCGCTCCGATCCCGCCGGCATCACGCGGATGGCGTCGGGTGTTCGGGATCAACGCGTCGCCTGCGGAGCTCGCGCGTCTGGAGGAACAACGCGCCGCGTCCGCGCACTGGTCGCAGGTGCGTCGCATCGCCGTCGTGAATGGGAAGGGCGGGGTCGGGAAGACCATGACCACCGCGTGCCTCGCCGCCGTATTCGGCCGGTTCGGTGGCGGTGGGGTGCTCGCCTGGGACAACAACCCCACCCGCGGCACACTCGGATGGCGCACCGAGGCAGCGAATCACACGGCAACGGTGCAGCACGTTCTACACGACGCCGCGCAGCTGGGCGATGCCCGCACCCCCGCCGCCGCGATCGCCGGATATGTGCACCATCAGGCGGAGGACAAGTACGACGTGTTGCGCTCGAACCCGCAGCTGCTCGCGATCAGTCAACGGGTCGATGCGGACGAGTTCGACACCCTCGTTGACGTGATCGACCGGAGCTACCGCCTGGTGATCTTCGACTCGGGCAACGACGAGTCCGCGGAGCGTTGGCTGCGCATGGTCGACCACTCTCACCGGCTCGTGATCCCCACCACAACAGCACCCGAGTCAGCCGAGTCTGCGCTGCTGCTCCTGGATGAACTGAAAGCGCGTGACGAGCACTCCGCGCTCCTCGCCCGCGAAGCGCTCGTCGTGGTCGCGGACGCCGACCGATCGGGGCAGACCGATCGGGTTGCGGCGAGCTTCCGCTCCGCGGGATATCAGGCGGAGACGCTCCCGTTCGACCCCGCGCTCAAGAGCGGCCAGTTGCGGTTCGACCGGCTCCGGCAGACCACGCAGGACGCGTGGGTGCGCATCGCGGCCGCCGCCGTCGCGGGGCTCTGAGGCCGCGATGGGACAAGAGCGCAGATCGCTGATCACGGTTGGCGTGATGATGGGGATCATCGCGGTCATCCTCGGACTGGTGGTCCTCGTCGAGGCGATGATCGCCGGCGCGTGCGGGCAGCGCCCGCAGGGCCTCAACCCGATCGCCGCGCTCCAGCTGGTATTCGCCAGCACCGCCGCCGGCTACGCACCAATCGCCGGATGCACGTTCCCGATCGCCACGATCCAGCTGACCAGCGCGGTGATCGTCGCCGTCGTGATCGCGCTGGCTCTGTTCGCGGCGATCGGCTACGCGAAATGGAAGCAGACCGACGCGGCGTTCATCTCCGAGCTGCGGGCGCGACCCGGCTTCGCGACGCGGAGCGAGGTCGTGAAGTACCTCTCCGCTCGGGCCGTGCTGCGCAACGCGAAGACCCTCCGACCAGCCCTCACACGTCGGCCGGTGCCCTCCGACGTCGGCTGGCCGCTCGGCGAGTCCCGCCACGTCGACGTGTACGTGTCGATCGAGGACTCCGTTGTGCTCGAAGGCCCGCCCCGAGGGGGCAAGGGTTTCCGGGTGCTGATCCCCGCGATCATCGACTGGGCGGGACCGCTCATCACGACGTCGACGACGAACGACAACCTGACGGCGACCTTGCGTTCTCGGGAGCGCCGCGGGACCGTGCATGTCTTTGACCCGCAAGGCTTGTCTGGGTTGCCCCGCACGCTGCGGTTCAGTCCCATTGCGGGATGTGAGGACGCACTCGTCGCGACGCAACGCGGACGGGCGATCATTAACGGCACAGCGCTGGGATCATCGGGCACCAACGGGGAGTGGGCGGACGCAGCCGCGACGGTCCTCGCGCGGCTTTTGCACGCCGCGGCAGTCGGCAACAGACAGGTCAGCGACCTCTACAGCTGGGGGTCCACGCCGGGACTGGCCCGCGCCGCCGTGGAAATCCTGAGCGTCGATGGCACTCCGGGGTGGGGGGAGGGCCTTGAGTCCATCCTGGACGGGGACCCCAAGCTTCTGTCATCGATGTGGTTCGGTGTGCAGAGCGCCGTTGCACCCCTCGCGATCCCGCAGGTGCGGGAAACGCTCTCACCGACCGCAGCTGACGCCGTCTTCGACCCGCTCGAGTTCCTGGCCGGTGAGAACACGTTGTACCTGCTGGGCACCTCAAGCGGTGCAACCGCGATGGGCGGGTTCCTCTCCGCCCTGCTCGACGACGTGGTGGAGGTCGCCCGGAAGAAGGCGCTCGCGTCCGCCGGCGCCCGCCTCCCGCTGCCGCTTGGGCTGATCCTCGACGAGATCGCGAACATGTTCCGCTGGGACGCGCTCCCACGCGTCATGGCAGACGGCGGCGGTCGCGGCATCTGCACATTTGTCGTGCTGCAGGCGCTCTCACAAGCGGAGACCAGCTGGTCAGCTGCCGAAGCATCCACGATCTGGTCCGCGGCGACCGCGAAGATCCTCTTGGGCGGTGCGGGCGACGCGGCGCACCTTCGCGACATCGAATCGTTGCTGGGGGTCCGTGACCATCGACGCACGCAGCGCTCATGGAGTAGCGACTCCACCGCCCACTCCACGAGCGAGCATCACGAGCGGCTTCCGCTGATGACCGTCGACGAGATCCGTCGCATGCCCACGGGCATCGGCCTCCTCACCTACCGCAACCGCCGGCCCGCACTGATCGAGCTGGACGGATGGATCGACAGACGCGACGCGAAGACGATCACGGCGGGGAAGCGCGAACTGGAACGCGAACAGCAGTCCCACTTCTCAGCGAAAGAGGCTGCGGCCCTGGCACGCCGCGTCGTCCACGCAAACGGTGATGGCGACGGGGGCGACCAGTGAGCAACAGGCGCAAGCCCAACGCGCGTGGGTACCGGTCCGGGTACCTGCGATCACCGCAATGGTTCGCCCGCCGAGACCGGTGGTTCGCCGACCACCAGGACGCCGGCCGCGCGGTCGCCTGCGCCGCCTGCCGTCAGGACGCAACCAGCCGCCAGCTCGAGCTGCACCACGTCCGATACGACGGTGTCACCAAGGACGGCGAGAAATGGGTAGCGGGGGAGGAACACGACGACCTTCTCCCGCTGCACCCCCTCTGTCATGAACTTCTGCATCGGATTATCGACACCGACCCCGTGCTTGCCCGCCACCGGGCACGTGCCGCAGCAACCGCCCAAGCGCTCTCCAGAGTGCGCAGCCGACTCACAAGTGGGGGAGCATGAACGACGCCGACGACTTCGACCCCGACGAGCTCGAAGCCCTCATCGAGGCAGAGATCGAGCAGTACGACCTGCAAAGCCGTGAGGACGCCGTCGCACTCACGTCCGCTGGCATCATCAACTGGCGCGAACTGCGCGATGAGGAATCCCGCGCCGCATGGGCGGATCTGCGCGAATGGGTGGAATGGTTTACCAGCCGCTACCAGATCAGCGCCACCGTGATTCCCGACTGCTGGTGGCGCCACGGAGTGCTGGTAGAGGAGCTCTCCGCGCTGCGCACCGCGCACCGCGCACTGTTCTCACCCGACGACACCGGCCTCGGCCCGATCGGCTGGCACGAACGCCTCCCGCCCGCACGCGAGCGGTTGAAGGTCGCCTCCTCATCGCTCGGGTGCTCCACAGGCGGTCACTCCGACAAAAAGCTCCGCGACTGGACCCACTCGACCGACGAGAACGCCTGGGCAGCATGGTCTGCCCAGCCCCACGGCCTATAGACGTCCCGCACCACCGCGCGGGCAACACAAGGAAAGGACACGACAGTGAGCACACGCATTCCCCTCACCATCGAGGGAAACCTGGTCAGCGACCCCGAGACGGGGGTCTCAGCCAACCAGACCGAGTGGACGCGATTCCGCATCGCCGTCAACGAGCGTCGACTGAACGAGGAGACCAAACAGTGGGAAGACGGCGACAGCGTCTTCCACGACGTCGCCGTCTTCGGCAAGCAGGCCAAGCACGCGGCCGCATCGCTCCGCAAGGGTGATGCCGCTCTCGTCGCCGGCCACCTCCGCTTCGGCAGCTACGTCGACAAGGAGACCGGCGCCGCACGCGAGACCCGCCAAGTCGTCGCCGACACTGTCGCCGCATCGCTCAAGCACAACGACGTTGAGGTCGTCCGCAGCCCAAAAGCTAAGAGCCCGGAGCTGCACGCTACCGGGCCCTTCGCTGCCCCGGTGGTCGAGACCGGAGCGCAATACGCACGCTGACCGCACAGGAGAGCGGGCGGGACTCATCGTAGCCCCGCCCGCTTTCTGCGTACCGGGCCTCCGCGAGGAGGACCGGCTCCCTCAGAGCGGGAGCCTCCCGCTCTGAGAGTCAGATCCCCAGCCCACCATCCACATCGGCAGCACGGGGAGGCGTTGCGTGATCGCCGTCGCGTGACAACGCCTGGATGACGCGCTCCCGATGTTCCCGCTCCGCGGCATTGCCCGGCAGAGCTGCCCGCAGCTCACGTTCGCTCGAGACGCTGTCCACGTGGCGGGAGAGCCGTGCATACTCCTTCAGCAACACCGCTCGTTGCTCACCTGCTGTACGCACGTGATCCTCGAGCCGCTCCTGCACCGCGATCAGTGCCGCCCCGTCGGGGCGATCTTCGCCCGCCGCTTCCTGCGCGTGCCCGCGAGCTTCCAGGGTGGACAGCCGCACCGCGAGGGACCGCAACGTCGCCCGGTCACGGTGAATACGGTCGGTGAGCAGCTCCAGCTTGCGCCGCACGTCCACCAACTGGGCAGGCGCACTCCCGACGTACTGGTCGAGGTCGACGATTCCGCCCAGCGGCCGGGCCCTCCGGTCGCTCCAGCTGGCGCCGGCGGATTCCTGACCGGTGCGAGCGGGCTCGCGCGCCGCACGGGACAACTCACGGTGCGCCGCATCCACCGAATCAGTGAGCGACACTTCCTGGGCGCTTCGGAGCATCGCTTCAGCCAGCAGCTTGTTCCCGGCTTCGCTCGTATCTGCGATCACGACCGCCTCGTTGCGCTCTCGCCCGCGGGTCATCCCCACGTACAGTCCCGCCGCATCGACACCGGGCCCCACGATCGCTTCGTCGGTCGTCTCACCCTGGATGCCGTGCACCGTGGAGGCATACGCCAGGTGCATGTGCTCCGAGGCATACTCCGCGCTCACCTCGCGGAGATCGGCACTGTCGCTCAGGCTGACCAGCTGCACAGTGTCGGCAGTGATCGCCCGGATCTTCCACAACGCCCGGTTCTCGACATCACTTTCATGATCGTTGCGGCGAGTCTGGACAAGGTCACCGACGAGGAGACGTTGCTCGTCCTGACCCACGGCAACGACATGATCGGAGAGCGCGCCGGCCTTCACCAGTCGGTCCTGGACGGTCTCCGAGATGTGTCTGGCCTCACCGTTGGTGCTTGTCACCAGCGCCAGGCGCTTCCCTGACGCCACCGCGGCGAGGTAGGCCTCCACCATGTGGGTGCGGGCGTCCTCGTCCGTTCTGACGGTCTTCACGAGCCCGCGCGCACTAAGCAGGCGCGCGACCTCGAGTGCATCATCGCTCCCGGCCGGCTCCCGCAGACGCAACGAGAGCGCGGCGTAATCCGGGTCCCGGAACCGATGCACGGCGGACAGTTCCACGACCGCGCCGCTGCGCAACTTCATGATCGCCATCGCTCCCGAATGGCCCACCGGTGACGCTTGCAGGTGGTCGCCGACCATGGCGATCCCCGCCCCGGTGCGTTCGGCGACGTCCGCGAGGGCGAGAGCGGTGTGCAGGTCGACCATGCCCGCCTCGTCGACCACAATGCGGTCACCGTCACTGAGCGGGTATCGCCGCGGCCCCTCGTAGATAACGCCGGTCTGAGGGTCAGCGTCACCAACCATCAATCTTGTCCACTGCTGCGCTCCGGCGGCGTCGACTGACCAGCGCCATCCGTGGTCGAGAAGCAGCGCGTGAAGGCTGGAGGCCTGTGCTCCCACTTCGCGTCCCGCGACGCTCGCCGCTTTCTTCGTCGGTGCGACGATGACCATACGGCAGCCCTGCTCGCTCAGCGCCGCCTTCGCGACGCGCAGCAGCGTCGTCTTGCCGGTTCCGGCGGGGCCCGTCACGGCGACCAGTCGGTCCGAGCCGGCGATCGCGGCGACCGCTTCCGCCTGGCTCCCATCAAGCGAACGCCCCTCCTCCAGCACTGCGCCACTGAGGCGGTCGACGGTAGCCGGTGGCAGCATCGCACCAGGTCGGCTGAGGCGCTCGAACGCCGCCGCGAGATCCACCTTCATCGCTGCGGTGCCCGCAGACATCAGATGCTTCACGTGCCCCGGGATCGACCCCTGCTCGTCAGGGAGCATGTCGACGCTGAGCTGGAGGGCCCGGGTGGCGACGTCCTCCGCCACCTCTTCCAGCACGCCACGGTGCGCGACAACCCCCGACGCGGCGATCGCGCGGAGCGCACCTGCCCGAAGGTCATACATTCCGTAGCGGCCCCCGGTGGCCGTCGCGCGGCCGTCAGCTTCGACGATCGCGATCGCCGCGAGCAGGTCCCGGTCAAGGTCCGCGATCATCACGGCCCGCACCGGCACAGACGGCCGCAGATTCTCGACCTGAGGATCGATGGCCCGCAGTTCGGCGCGGGTCAGTTCCTCCCACCCGTCCTCATCCACCTGGCCTGGCTTGTTCGGTCGTCCGTGCGCCCAAGCCCACCGGTCGATCGACACGAGCACATCGGCGTTCGGCTCCTGCCCTGGGTGGGTCTCTCGCCACTCCGCCACCCGTGCCGCGCGGTTCGCTTCGATCTGGTTCGAGCGCCGCGACAAGGGACGCACCAGGTGACCCAGCTCGCTGATCTCCCCGTCGTTCCCGATCGTGTACCCGTACTGGGCAAGCGCAGCCACCCACGTCGGGTCGGTCCTCATCGCTACTTCACCCTCGGCGTTCACCAGCGTGTGCAGCTTCATCGCCACGCGGGAGTCGAGGTTGGACCAGCGCCCGTCTTCCCCAAGCACCCGCACGTTCAACCACAGGTGACGGTGGATGTGTGGGTCCAGAGCCCGGGAGCGCCGGTGCTGCAACTCCACGACCTCGAGCTGGGAAATGCGTTCACGTCGCGAGCCCCCCGCACCGCGACGTGCGTTCAGCTCGCGCTGCCACGTCGCGACAACCTGGTCGCGCAGACGGTCCTGCAGCGCCTCAAACTCGCCCGCAAGCTCGGGGTGCAACAGCGACGCAACGCTGAAGGACTTCGGCGCATTGATCGTGCCATCGAGGACCAAGTCCGCGTCGGGGCGGTTGAGCTCACGTCCTCGCCGTTCCCCCGAGTCGGGATCTGCACCGTCCAGCCATCGAGCAAGTCGCACAGCATCGAGCTCATCGGCAGCAATCCCGGTCGCTGTTGCGGTGAAGCGCGTCACAGTCGCATCCTCGGACTGACCGTACTCAGCCAGCGCAACCGCACCCGTCGTCGCTCTCAAGTGAGAGTCGCAGCTGCCCTCGAACGCGTAGTCAACGGCCTGATGCACACCGGCAGAAGCGACCCCACGCTTCCACCGCTGCAACCCTCCGCGCATACCCTCAGCGTAGCGCACCACTAAAAGTGCCTGCGTGCATTGCTTCGATCGTTGTCTTCGAATTGACTCCGGTCTACGCAGACTTATCTCGCGCAGCGGGTCGCGCGGATCGAAGATCAGCGGGACTCTCGCTGGCTTTCGGAGAGACGAAGTCGATCACTAAGCCGCGGTCGGTAGAGCGCTACTCCGCGGGGTCGTCCCTGTCCAAGCTCAATCAGTTGAGAGTCCAGTTTCAAGTAGCGCTGAGCGAGGTCAGCGTGGGCGGCCGTCATCCGCACGGCCGCATCCTGTGCGTCAGCGAGAGAGCCGAGAGCGGGGACGAGGGATGCGACGAAGTCGATCCCCGACCCCGCGGTGCGGGTCATGCTGCGGCACAGACCGTCGAGCTCCCACGTCACCGCGTCGGCCCGAGCGGACGAGCGAATGGTGTGCCCAACAACTCGAAAGATGACCTTCCGGTCAGGCGACATGAAACTACGGTGCGTGAGGGAAGGGCGATGCGACGCGGCGCTCCCAACCGCCCCCGCTGCCAGGACGAGCACGGTGGCACCGAGAAACGCAAGCACGATCGTAGTAGGGCTCCGCGCCACCAGAGGCCAGACCATCGCGGTCAGAACCCCCGGGCACAGCAACGCCAATGATCCCAATAGCGCGAATCCCATCGCCGATGGCTTGCGGAACGGAGCGACGTAGAACCACAGGATCGTCCACATGCCCATCCGCAGCCGATCCCGTGCTCGTGGGGCGACCGTTCCAGACAGCCGAGGAGGGAGCATCAGCGTGCAGGTAGTCGAGCGGTCAACGTCTTCTCGCGCGGCGCCAGCAGACGCACGGCCAAGACTCCCGGCGTCTCGCCCGCTGGGAGGGTTACCCAAACACCCCCAATTGCGGTGCCTGCCGGATTCAATTCCAGCGCTCTCCCATCGTCGAGCGCCCAAGCCTGCTCAGTCACGATCTCTGCCATATACCGAACTCGCCCGCTACGAACCGTCCAACACCGTGGGCAATGTGCGCGCAGATACTGCGCGCACCAGCAACCACGCGCCCACGGCCAACATGGCGGCAACGAACAGCAGCCCTCCGATGTAGACCAGCTCAGGCATCGTCGCCTCTCCCCCGATCACGCTAAATCCCTCCGGCCTGAAGCTCGTGTAGCCATTCGCTGAACGCTTTCGAAGCGGCGGCCCTATCGAAGTGCTCTCCCAGCGGAACTCGGTAGAGCGGCATCCCGTCGACCTTGAGCTCCACATCGACGACAACGCCGCCCGCACCACCCCGGTAGACGGGCGCGACACTCACCAGGTGGTCGACGTTGATCCACAGCTGCGGAACGCCGGCGGCGTCGGGAACGGGGATCAGTCTCATCGAACTCCTCCCCGACCGAGCGACGTACGAACTTTGATGTCAGCCATGTCACGCACCTACTCAGCTCGCTCGGTCTTAGCTGCCCGCTGTGGCTCCGCGTGGTGCACAGTCCGCTCGCGGTGCCTGGACGCCGCGCGGTACACGCCGCTGCGTGAGATCCGGAAGATGCGGGCGATGTCGGCCGCAGACTGGTCGCCCTCGTCGAGGGCCTTCGCGATCGCGGCATCCGTCGCCGGCGGGATCGCCGGCTGCCTGCCCTTGAGCTTGCGGCGCACGCTCGGGCGCGCCATCGCCTCCTGCGTGCGAAGGCTAATCCATCCGCCCTCGGCCTCCGCGATCGCGGCGAGGAACGTCAAAAACAGCTTCGACCACGGGTCGTGCGGGTCGTAGATGGTCTGCCCCATCTGGAAGAGCACACCCCGCTCAGTGAGCTCGCGCACCAGGTTCAGCGTGTCTTCCACGTTCCGCGCGAACCGGTCCATCTTCGGCACGACGAACGTGTCACCCTCGCGTACCGCAGCCATCGCCTTGTGCAGGCCGGCGCGCTGGAGGTTCTTGCCGGTGAAGCCGACATCGGTATAGATCCGGTCCTCGTCGACGCCGGCCGCGATCAGGAACGCGTGCTGCTGCTCGATATCCTGCGTGTTCGTCGACACACGCGAGTAGCCGACCTTCACGAGCCACCCTCGATCTCGCGTCGCGCAGCGCCGTTCGCGTCGAGCTGACGCTCTATATCGGAAATCATCCGCTGGAGTCGGGCTGCGGACTCGCGCAGCTGTGCGTTGTTCACCTCGTCGGGTTCGTGCTCGTAGTGGCGCGCCGATTCTTCATCGGCGTTCGCCTCGTGCTCGAGCTGGCCGGCGTAGTCATGCATCGCCGCGACCAGCACGGCGTAGTCGTCCGCGTCGGCCAGGTTCAACAGAACTGGCTCGAAAGCTGCCCACTCACCCATCAGAGGCTCGTGCCGACCGGGGACAACTCCTCAGCGCCGCGATAAGCCTCGGTGCCATCATCGAACTCGACGTTCCATTCAGCGTGAGCGACGCGATTAGTGATGACCGCCCGCTCCAGGTGCCTGTCGGCGTCGACGCCCCGCGTCTCCACGATCATGCCGTCCGAGAAAGGGTTTGTGCTGGCCAGATAGTCGTCGATGACGTAGCGCAGCTCTGCAGCCGAGAGCGCCTTGCGGTCGGTAGCCGCCCACTCCAGGGCGCGGCGCTCGACGTAATCACTCCCGCCACTCATCGTGTCGCCCGCACGGCGCAGTCGGACTCATCGTCACCGATGAACACCGATTCGATCGACACATCCCAGCTCGCATAGCGACCGGACTGCTCCAGCCGGTACTCGAGCGCGTCAGCGAACGTCGTTGTCGCTGAGCCAACGTGGGGCAGGAACGGCCCATAGTAGGTCGTTCGCTCCTCACCGTTGGTCGTCACGGTGGCCGCTTTGACAATGACGGACGTAGCGGTGCGAGTAGTCATGCGGGTCTCCCAAGGTCGTTTCGTATAGAGATCCCCAAATGGGATTCAATAAGGACACCGTATATGAGACGTCAGACAGGGCGAGATTTTGGCGGCAGCCGAACCGCCCTGTGTCATCGGAGATGTCAGTCATATACTCTATTGATCTGGGGTTTGTCATGTCCGATGACACAAAACCCTACACGCACTTGTGTCATCGCATGTGTCATCTCCAATGACACCGGGGACGGGCAAAATGTGACCTGCTGGACGATCCCCAAACGAACGCCAGGTCCTTAGATTGCTTCGTGCACCAGCTGACCGTCGCCGCTGACCGTCACGCTCGTGAGGTCCACCTTCGCGTCGTCGCCGACCGTGACACCCGTGAGGTCCACCTTCCCGCCGTCGCCGATCGTCGCACCCCCGAAGCCCACCCTCCCGGCGCCGCTGATCGTGACACCCGTGAGGTCCACCAGCCCGCCGTCGATGATCGTTGCACCCTTAAGGTTCACCTGCCCGCCGGTGACAGTCGTCCACATGAGGTCCACCAGCCCGCCGTCGCTGATCGTCGCACCCTCAAGGTTCACCCACCCGCGGTTGATCGTTGCAAGCCCAAGGTCCACCAGCCCGCCGCCGCTGATCGTCGCACCCTCAAGGTCCACCCATCCGCCCGGTCCGACCGTCGCGCCCGCGAGCTGCATACGCCCGGAGCCGCTGACCGTCGCACCCTGGAGGCCAATACGGAAATCGATGTGCGCACCTGAGAGGTCGATGCGTCGGTCATGCCAGTGCGGCGCTGCCTGTCGGGTGTGTCAGATTAACGGTGGATCTGGGACTGGCACATTTCAGTTGATTCGGCCTTCGAAGGTGATCGCGAAGGCGTTGAGTGCGGGCTTCCACCTCGTCACCCAGCGTGCCCTCCCACGCCCCGTCGGGTCAAGGGACCGCGTGACGAGGTAGAGGCACTTGATCGCCGCGGCGTCGTTGGGGAAGTGCCCTCGCGCCCGCACGGCACGCCGGTAGCGGGCGTTGAGGGACTCGATGGCGTTGGTCGAGCAGATGATGCGGCGGATCTCGACGTCGTAGTCCAGGAACGGGATGAACTCGGTCCAGGCGTTCTCCCACAGCTGCCGGATCGCGGGATACATGGTGCACCACTTCTGCGCGAACTCGTCAAACCTGGCCCGCGCCACGGCCTCGGTCGGGGCCGTGTACACGGGCCGCAGGTCGCGGGCGATCTGGTCCCAGTACTTGCGTGACGCGTATTTGAACGTGTTGCGGATCAGGTGGATGATGCAGGTCTGCACCGTCGCGAGTTCCCAGGTCGTGGTGATCGACTCGGGCAGTCCCTTCAGGCCGTCGCACACCACGATGCACACGTCCTCGACGCCGCGGTTCTTGATCTCGGTGAGCACACCGAGCCAGAACTTCGCGCCCTCACCGCCGTCGCCGGCCCAGATCCCGAGGATGTCCCGCTCCCCGGCCGTGGTAACGCCCACGGCGACATAGAACGGCTTATTTGTGACCTGCCCGTCACGGACCTTCACCACGATCGCGTCGATGAAGATCACCGGATAGACCCGGTCCAGTGGACGGTTCTGCCACTCGGTCATCTCCGCGATCACCTTGTCGGTGATCTTGCTGATCGTGTCCTTCGATACGGAGGCACCGTAGACCTCGCCGAAGTGCGCCGCGACCTCGCCGGTGGTCAGCCCCCGTGCGGTCAGCGACAGCACGATCTCGTCGATCCCGTCCAGCCGCCGCTGCCGCTTACGGACGATCTTCGGATCGAACGACCCGTCCCGGTCCCGCGGCACCTCGATCTGCACCGGCCCGATCTCAGTGAGTACGGTCTTGGAACGCGTCCCGTTGCGGGCGTTATCACTGTCGGTGACCTGGTGCTTCTCATAACCGAGGTGCTCGGTCATCTCCGCTTCGAGCGCGGTCTCCAGCACGGTCTTGGTCAGCCCGCCCAGCAGCCCTCCGGGACCGACCAGGCTGACGCCCCGCTCCTTCGCCTGCGCGAGCAGCTGCTCGGCAATCTGGTGTTCATCGATGATCTCTCCCGTCACGGGATCGATCATCCCCGTCATCTGGGTCATTGCCCTTCCTTTCGGTCAGGCCAGTCCCAGATCCACCGTTTCTCTGACAGTCCCGTTCGAGGACGAGTTGCTGCGGCGGGGGTTCAGACGGAAGTCATTGATGAACCAGCTGCGTCTGTTGGCGCATCTGAGCCGGTGGCTTGAGGCGCAGGGGGTGGATGCGGGCTCGTTGACGTCGGAGCAGATCGAGTTGTTCCTCGTGGAGCGGCGCCGCTCGTGGCGCTGCGCCGCCGCGCGCGCGACCGTGTCTGACCCTGACCAGAAACTACGAACCAAGAGAGGAGGATGAGACACATGGCAATCACGGTCTGGTGCAGTGCTCATGTTCGCGTAGAGCATTGTGCACACTGCGCTGTTGTGGTGCACCTGTCGGCTCGACAATGCGGCTCATCGCAAACGAGAGTGTAGGAGCGGTCTGAAGCCGCCGCTTTCGAGGAGTGATCGGGTGATGTAGTTGCTGATGTTGCGGAACCCGAGGGCTGACCCGCGGAGGTGTTCGAGGCGTCCGTTGATCGCCTCGGTCGGGCCGTTCGATGTGCCGGGTAGGTCGAAGTAGGCCAGCACGTCGCCGGCGCGGCGGTGCAGGGTCCGGCCGAGCCGGCGTAGTGCGGTGAGCGGTTCGGGGACGCCGGAGCGTAGCGAGTCGATCACGGCCTGCAGGATCAGCGCGGCCAGCGCCCACTCCCGCCCACCGTGGGACAGCTTCGATCTCGGCTCGGCCGCTCGCGTCATGTCCTGCCGCCAGGCCCGGCGGCAGTGCTCGCAGCGGTAGCGGCGCACCCGCACCAGCAGCGTCGTCGGTCGATGCCCGAACGGCGCATGCGCCAGCTGTCGGGTCACCGTGTCACGGACCGTCGCCTGCACCCCGCACCGGTGACAGAAATCGTCCGGCTCCACGATCCGGCACGCCAGCCACGCCCGGTCTGATTCGACCCGCTGCCCGACCACCTCCAACCCGAGCTCGCCGAGACGGCAGAACACCGTCAGATCAGGAGTCGAGAAGGTAGCGTGGCGCACGTCGAGGTCCTTCGCATGGGCGGAGTAGGAACCTCCATCGTCGGAGGACCTCGACCCCCACCCCGACAGCGACGCGCTACCGGCTACCTACACCCTCGTTTGCGATGAGCCGACAATGCGGACGCTCGAGGGGCGTCACCCTGTTTCAGAAGTAGCCGAAAGTTGAGTGCGGCATCGAAGCCTGCGTGGGGTAACGTGAAGAGCAAAGCCCGTCGCTCAACTCGCGACGGCGATTGAACAGTCGGGAGATTCAATGAAAAAGCTCACTTCTGCCTCACTCGGCGCGGCAGCTCTTACCGCGTTGCTTCTGGCTGGATCGGTCTCTCCGGCATTCGCCGCGCCCGGCACGAACAAGACCCCAGTTACCTCTCCGACGACGTCGACGACGACGACAACAGGTGTAGATGAGGCATGCCTGGCTGCGGTAAACACCGCGATTTCTCGCGGAGAGACGGGCATCTCGACGGATGTTTGCACGTACACCCAGACGGTGACAGTCTCCGCACCGGCACAGGCAACCCCGGCGGATATCCAGGCGGCACGCGGGACTCTCAGCAAGAGCGATTATCAGTCGCTGCAGGCTGCAGCGACAGCTGGCGCGGTCCAGTCAAAGACCTTCAACCGAACCTATGACAACGTCGTCGTTGCGTGGCACCAAAGCGGACGCTTCTACTACAACGGTTCCCGCGCATGGGTGTCGACCACGTATTCGGGCGCGACCGGATACCAGTCGTGCGTGGTCGACCGCGCCATCGGCTACATCATCGAAGTCAAGAAGTGCGATGAGAGCGGGACCACCACGACTCGCAACCTGCGCGCCATTTTCCACTCATCTGTCGTACCTTCCGGTGGCATCGTGAACTGGGATACTGAGTGGCACACGTACGTGAACGCGACAGGAAGCGTTTGGTGGTAAGCAGCTCATGATCGCAGCTTTCAGCGGACCACACCTATGGGTCCTCCTAGGCAGTCTTCTGTACCTTGCCGTCGTCGTCTTCACCCTCCTTTGGGTGATTCGAATGCCGCGGCTGACGATCCTTGCGAAGGGGATGTGGAGCGTCGCCATCGTTGCAGTACCGCTTGGCGGACTCATCGTTTTCTGGGCGATGCACTGGCCAAGGCGCCGACTAGGCACCGCCACCAACTAATCGACCGACGTTGTGAAGTGTGGCGCACGCGGAGCTCCTCCACTTGACGATGAACGCTCTATCGAGCGGAGAGAGACGCCGCGTTCATGGTAACCGGATGGCGGAATAGCTGGAGTAGGCGGCCGCGGCGAGGGTCTGCCGGGGACTGTACGTTGAACGGTGTAACTCCGATCAAGGAGGTACGAGATGAACATGCAGGTTGAGGCGGTCGAGCAGGCCGTGTCGGAAGGAGCCGGGACGCGCGCGGCCGATAGCGGTTGAGGAACGAGAGCAGAAGCCGCCGCTGTCGGCGGCGACGGTGGACCGGCAGCTGGTGGCGAGCCTGGTCGAGGGGGCGCGGTCGCAGGGACTGTCCGTGGATGGCGAGGGTGGCCTGCTTGCCGAGCTGACCCGGCTGGTGTTGGAGTCCGCGTTGGAGGGCGAGATCACCGACCATCTCGGCTACGACAAGCACGAGCGTGGCGGTTCGGCGGAGGGCAACGCCCGTAACGGCACCCGGGCCAAGACGGTGCTGACCAAGGCCGGCCCGGCAACGATCGAGGTGCCAAGGGATCGGGCCGGCACCTTCCAGCCCGCGGTCGTGGCCAAGCGACAGCGCCGGTTGGGCTCGATCGAGGATGTGGTCCTGTCGTTATCGGCGCGGGGTATGACGCACGGGGACATCGCCGCGCACCTGGCCGACGTCTACGGCAGTGACGTGTCGAAGACGACGATCTCCACGATCACCGACAAGGTGTTGGAGGGCATGGCGGAGTGGCAGGGCCGGCCGTTGGATCCGGTATATCCGGTGGTGTTCATCGACGCGATCCACGTGAAAGTCCGGGACGGGCAGGTCGCGAACCGGCCCATCTACGTCGCCCTTGCCGTCACTGCGGAAGGCAACCGGGACATTCTGGGGTTGTGGGTCGGGGACGGCGGCGAGGGCGCGAAGTACTGGCTGCAGGTGCTGACCGAGATCAAGAACCGGGTGCCGAAGACATCCTGATGATCGTGTGTGACGGGCTCAAGCATCTGCCCGACTCGGTTTCCGCAGTCTGGCCCGACACGATCGTGCAGACGTGTGTTGTTCACCTGATGCGCAACAGCTTCAAGTACGCCTCCCGGAAAGACTGGGATGCCATCTCCCGGGCTCTGAAGCCGGTCTACCAGGCCGCGACCGCCGACGAGGCGGAGACCCGGTTCTTAGAGTTCCAGGAGGCGTGGGGGGCCAAGTACCCTGCGATCGTGCGGTTATGGGAGAACGCGTGGGCCGAGTTCGTGCCGTTCCTGCAATTCGACCGGGAGATCCGCAGGATCGTGTGCACTACGAACGCGATCGAGTCGGTCAACGCGCGCATCCGCAAGGCCGTGAAGGCTCGCGGCCACTTCCCCAACGAGCAGGCCGCGCTCAAATGCGTCTACCTCGCCGTGATGGCGCTGGACCCCACCGGTCAGGGCCGGGCCCGGTGGACGCAGCGCTGGAAAGGCGCCCTGAACGCGTTCGACATCACCTTCAACGGGCGTCTGTCCGCCCACAGCAACTAACCCAACAACAACCCAGTTACACCGTCAATTTGACAGACCCTGCCTGTCCGGCGAGGTGGTTTCTGATGACGGTATAGCCGGCCTGCTTGACGGAGATCTCCTGCGCGGTGGTGCGTTGCGCGGCGTGACGTTCTTCACGCGAAAGCGTGTCCAACTGTTCTTGAGTGAGGGGAACGAGCATGTCGTCGGTGCGCGGGGCGCGGAGGTATCCGGTGAGGACTTCGATGCACACCTGTACCTCGTCGGGCTTCTCGAAGGCGTGCCAGTCGTCTGCGAGGGCGCCGAGGGCGAAGAGGGCTGCTTGCCGGTTGACGGGTGCGGGATCGCTGAGGAGCTTCACGGTGGTCACGAACCGTTCCCGCAGCGCCCGCTCGGTATCGATGCGCCTTTGGTCGTCGACCTCACCTTGACGTGCGCGTTCGCGCGCCTGGTCGTCGACGAGGCGCTGACGGTCCCGTTCTGCTGCTTCGAGCTCTTGACGGTGGCGGGACAGACTGAGGCCGACACCGACGAGCGCGATCGTCCCGCCAAGCCCGAAGAGCACAACGTTCGCGGCGGGCCCCAGAAACGCTGCACGCGCGCTCTCATCCAGCGTGGGGAACCAGTGCGCTAGGAGTCGATCGGGAACTTTCACGAGCAGGATCGCGCCGGCGATGACGTAAAGGACGACGCCGACGGTCACCCATACGCCGAACCGATGCCACAACGGCGGCCGCGACGACGGGGCTGCCTCGATCTCAGCCGGGGTTTGCGGGTCCTGTGCGTCGGGTTGTGCGTCCACAGCCCGATTGTGGGGCATCCCGGCTCGGGTGCGCGAGCGTGATTACCGACGCGCCTGCAGGGCGCGTGTGCGGCGGGCGAGGCGTTGCCGGCAGACGGGTGAGCACGTGCGACGTGGACGCCCGTTCGCAGCTTGCTCGATGGGTGCTCCGAGGATCCCTATACGGTCACCGACTTTTCGACAGGGCCCCAAGGTCTAGCGCCTGGCTCGACCGAGGTGGCGCGCTACTCCCAGCGGATCGGCAGCTCGACAGCCGTGTTGCGAAAACGGGCCAGATGGATGGCTACCTGTCCCAGGTTGCCATCGTCCATGACCACGATGGCGCGCGCGGCGAACTCGGCGGCGTCCTCATCGGATTTGCCAGCCCACGACAACCGCGACATCATCGCGCGGGCTGCTGCGGCCGCCTTGTTTGCAGCCGCGTGGAGATCAGGCGAGTTCGCCTCGGCTATGCCAACCAGGGCATAGGCTGTGTCGATCTTCGCCTCGAGGCCAGGGGTTCTCATCATGAGCTGCACTGCGTTGTCGTACTCACTTTTGGTGAGATTGGGGAGGGTGCGAAGAAACGCGAGAACCGCCTCCTCCTGGGGGCCCAGAATGGTTGTCACTCACAGGAGGGTAGCAGTACCCGCTAGAGCAACACCAGCAGGGATCCTCGTATAAGTACCTCGTGAGTAGGCTCGGCGCTGTGGATGATGACGGAGAGCTTCAGGAAATGCAGATGTACGGCGCTGAGGATGCCGAAGATCTGGAGATGATCCTGGACCACCTCGATAAGAACGCATGACCTCCGGGAGTTGCACGTGACCTCAGACGCCACACCCCTGCCCTGGGGGTCAGCCGCGCTCACTAAGGAGCAGCGCAGCGGGTTCTTCAGCCACCTCAGCAATGCCGTCGCTGGTCTGCGAGCCAATTACGCGTCCTTCACCATCGCGCAACCCGAGGATCAACTCAAAGCGCCGGTCGGGAACCTGGTGCGAGCAGCCGGCGTGGCAGCGGATCTGAACATTACGTACCGGACAGAGGTGCGGATCGACGGCATCGCAGGGAGACCCGATCTTGGCATCGAGTCTGGTCAGCTGCCCGTGGGGAGCGTAGAGCTCAAGGCGCCGGGGCTCGGCGCCGATCCCCGCCGCTTTCGCGACAAGCACAGCCGTGACCAGTGGACACGGTTCCAGGCGATCCCGAATCTCATCTACACGGACGGGACGCAGTGGTCACTATTTCGATCCGGGGTTCTCGCGCGGTCGCGGGTGGACCTCAAAGTAGACCTTCTCGACCCGACAGGTGTCCAGGCTGATGAAGAGAGCATGACGGCCCTGCTCGACCTACTGCTCGACTTTCTGGCCTGGGCGCCGACTGTACCGTCGTCGCCCAAGGCTCTCGCACAGGCGCTAGCGCCAGTAACTCGCCTCTTGCGGGATGAAGTTCTCGCAGACGTTGAAGCAAACGGGATCCTCCGCAAGCTGATGGGCGAGTGGCAGACCACGCTCTTTCCTGACGTCGACGAAGCGGGTTTCGCGGATGGCTACGCGCAGACGTTCACGTATGCGCTGCTTCTCGCGCGGCTAGAGGGTGCGACCTCGCCCCTGAGTGCTGAGTCGGCCGCATCGGAACTTGACGCCGACCACGCTCTCCTCGCGCAGAGTCTCCGCGTGTTGGGACAGCCGGCCGTGCGTACAGCCATCGCATTGCCTGCCGGACTGCTCGAACGGCTCATCGACGCAGTCGATGCCACACGCCTCGGTAAGCACAAAGACCCGTGGCTGTACTTCTACGAAGATTTCCTCGCCGCATACGACCCGGTGCAACGCAACAACAGAGGCGTCTATTACACGCCCATCGAACTCGTCCGCTACATGGTGGGGGCGACAGACCGTGCGCTGCGCGACCACCTTGGCCGCGCTGACGGATTCGGGGATCCTTCCGTCGTAACGCTTGATCCCGCCGCAGGGACCGGAACCTTCCCGCTGGCCGCTCTTGAACTTGCCGTAGCGAACGCTACGCACTGGGGCGGGCCGGGATTCGCGGCTGAGGTGGCAACGCAGGTCGCTGAGAATCTATATGCCTTCGAGTTTCTCGTTGGCCCATACGCGGTTACTCATCTTCGGTTGTCACGTGCGGTTGCCGAAGCCGGCGGATCCCCACCCGCAAAGGGGGTCAACGTGCTCCTCACTGACACGCTCACCGAGGGCGTCAGCAGCGACGCCGGCGCAACGATCCCAATCTTCGAACAACGTCTCGTCGAGGAGCAGATCCGTGCCAGCGTGGTGAAGTCCGCCGCCACCCCCGTGACCGTCGTGATTGGCAATCCGCCATACGACCGGGATACCACCGGTTCAGGCCCAGCTGCGCGACGTAAGGGCGGCATGGTCCGCTATGGCGCGACGCCCGGTTCCACCGGACTGCTGAGCACATTCCTCGACCGGCTGGATACGACGACACGCGCTCAGCAATCACTCCAGTTGTACAACGACTTCGTCTATTTCTGGCGATGGGGCATCTGGAAGGCCACCGAGCAACATCTCGGCAACTCGATCGTCTGCTTCGTAACCGCGTCCTCATACCTGACCGGACCCGCCTTCGGAGGCCTACGCGCAACACTTCGGGAGCGGTTCACGCACATATGGATCACCGACCTCGGGGGGGATTCGCGGGCCGCCGCACGTGGGGACGAGAACGTTTTCGAAGGTATCCGGACGCCCGTTGCTGTCGCCTTGTGTGTGCGGCGAGAGGACCAGGTGGGACAAGACCCAGAAATCCGCTTCCGGAGCCTAAGGGGCTCACGTGCAAGTAAGTTCGAAACCCTCGCTTCGCTAGACGAAGAGTGGACGCTCCTCCCCGTGGCCCCCGACCCGCTCGCGCCTCTTACACCGGACTCCGGTACGGAATATGCGACCTGGACGCCGATCACGGATGTCTTCCCGTGGACTGCGCGCGGCATCCAGTTCAGCCGTTCCTGGCCCGTTGCGGAGACGGCAGAGCTGGCGCGCAAGCGATGGGACATGCTCGTCGCCGCGCCGAAAGCAGAGCGACTTGCGCTACTGAAGAAATCGCGCGACGCGGACCCGGCTCGCGAATATGGATCCTTCAACACTCAAGGATTGCGCCTACCCGCCATAGCTAAACTCACCCCCGGCGCTGAGCCCGATGGAGTGCGGCGTATCGGGTTCCGCGCGTTTGATGAACAATGGTGCGTTGCTGACGCCCGCGTGATTGATATGCCCCGGCCCGCGCTGTGGCTGACCGCCGACGAGGAGCAAGTGTTTTTCACAACGGTGGATGCTGAAACCACCGAGGGCCCCGCCCTGATTGCTCACCGCGCAGTGCCGGACCTCAATGCCACCAACAACCGCGGCGGAATCGTGCTCCCCAAAAAACGGGGCGCCAAGGGCGCCAACGTTAATCCTGAACTCGTGAAACGTCTCGGCGAGGTTTATGGGTCTCCCGTCACGCCTGAGGAGATCATCGCCTACGTATTCGCCCTGACAGGGACCGCTGCATTCGCGGAGCGCTTACGTGAGGACATCGCTCAGGACGGCGTGCGGATTCCCTTCACGGAAAATGAGGCGTTGTTCCGTCGCGCGGCCGTAGCTGGCGATTTGCTGCTTCGTGGTTTGACCGGCGGTACTCGAAAGCTCCTTGCGGGCGGCAGCTCCCCCGCACTCCCCGCTGTTGCTCGCGCAACAGCGCCGATTCAACCCGCGGGCGCAGCGTTTCCCGCTGAATTCAGCTATCAGTCATCAACTGAGACGCTCACGGTGGGCGCCGGAACCATTGAAGGCGTCTCAGAGGAAGTGTGGGCATTCGCTGTCAGTGGGTACGCAGTACTCGAGCGGTGGCTTGGGTATCGCATGCGCGACCGAGCGGGAAAAGCGACGTCCGACCTCGACAAGCTGCGTCCGACCACGTGGTCCCTCACGAAGGAACTGCTCGACCTAATCAATACGATCGCCTACGTGCGGTCGGTTGAGTCCGAGCACGCAGCGCTGCTCGGCGAGGTCATCGATAGCAACCTGATCGCCCCGCACACCATTGCCTCACCGGACGCCGCCGCACGCGTCGCCCCGACCGCGCAAGACTCCGCTGAGTTGGACATGCAGGCGTAGAAGCGGTGGCGCACGATATCGATCGGGGGGCGCTTCGTCGTCGTTGGGCGATGTTCGCGTAATCGAGCGGTGTCGGTGTCAGGTCGATCGTTTCCGTTGCTCTTCCTCCTCGTTGTTCCCGGTGGGTGCCGGGGGCACGGAGTGGCCGGTACCGGCGGCGGAGCGCAGTGCCCGGAGGGGGCGGTACCGGACTGAGCGCAGCGAGGGAGGATAAGGAGCCACCGGAGGGAACGGAGCGATAGAGCCGGTTCAGGCTCGGAGGTCCCCGACACCCTCGGGGGTGAAGGTGGCCGCGCAGCGGCTCGTCCAGCCGGCCGAGGGACTGTCAGCAAAACGGTGGATCTGGGACTGGCCTGACCGAAAGGAAGGGCTATGAGCCAGACCATCGAGATGATCGATCCTGTGACGGGAGAGATCATCGATCAGCAACAGATCGCCGAGCAGCTGCTTGCGCAGGCGAAGGAGCAGGGCGTCAGCCTCGTGGGGCCGGGAGGCCTGCTGGGCGGGCTGACGAAGACCGTGCTCGAGACCGCGCTCGAGGCGGAGATGACCGAGCATCTCGGCTATGAGAAGCACGCGTCATCGAACGGCGAGAACGCGCGCAACGGGACCCGGTCCAAGACCGTGCTCACCGAGGTCGGTGCCGTCGAGATCGACGTGCCGAGAGATCGTGACGGGTCGTTCCAGCCGAAGATCGTGCGCAAGCGGCAGCGGCGGTTGGACGGGATCGACGAGATTGTCCTGTCGCTGACCGCGCGCGGGCTGACGACTGGTGAGGTCGCGGCGCACTTCGACGACGTCTACGGGGCGAGTGTCAGCAAGGACACGATCTCGAAGATCACCGACAAGGTGATCGAGGAGATGACCGAGTGGCAGAACCGTCCACTGGACCGGGTCTACCCGGTGGTGTTCATCGACGCGATCGTGGTGAAGGTCCGGGACGGGCAGGTGCGCAACAAGCCGTTCTACGTCGCCGTCGGCGTCACCACGGCCGGGGAGCGCGACATCCTCGGGATCTGGGCCGGCGATGGCGGCGAGGGCGCGAAGTTCTGGCTGGGCGTGCTCACCGAGATCAAGAACCGCGGTGTCGAGGACGTGTGCATCGTGGTCTGCGACGGGCTGAAGGGCTTGCCGGAGTCGATCACCACGACGTGGGAGCTCGCGGTCGTGCAGACGTGCATTATCCACCTGATCCGCAACACGTTCCGCTTCGCGTCGCGCAAGTACTGGGACCAGATCGCCCGTGACCTGCGCCCTGTCTACACCGCGCCGACCGAAGCCGCCGCGAAGGCGAGGTTCGAGGAGTTCGCCGAGAAGTGGTGCACGATGTATCCCGCGATCCGCAAGCTCTGGGAGAACGCCTGGACGGAGTTCATCCCGTTCCTGGACTACGACGTCGAGATCCGCCGCATCATCTGCAGCACCAACGCGATCGAGTCCCTCAACGCCCGCTACCGCCGCGCGGTCAGGGCGCGTGGGCACTTCCCGAACGACGCCGCCGCGTTGAAGTGCCTCTACCTCGTGACTCGGTCGCTTGACCCCACTGGCAGGGGTCGGGCACGCTGGGTGACGAGGTGGAAGCCCGCACTCAACGCCTTCGCGATCACCTTCGAAGGCCGAATCAACTGAAATGCGCCAGACCAGATCCACCGTTAATCTGACACACCCATGAGCTACGGCTGCCGCCGATCGGGGGCTACGGCGTATCTGCGGTTGGTGCCCATCTGGCCGGCTCTCCCCTCTTCCCCGGCCGTGGTGGGATACTAACCGGCACGGACGACACGACCCGGTCCGTTCGATGCCGATAATGTCATCGCATGGGAAGCTCACGGGATCGCTGGATTACGCCGTTCGCGTTGACTGTCGTGGGCCTCGGGGTGGCGGCGATCTTCATCGGGCCGCAGATCGCGAAGGGCGCTGCACGAACCGCGATGATTGATTCCTGCAAGAGCGCCGTGGCGACGTGGGCCGGGGTCGATGTAGGCACACTCTCCGACCGGGATGTCAGCGGTGAGAACATATACGGAGACGCATGGGACTTCCGCGGGTCCTACCCTGGCGGCACATGGGCGTGCGGCGGCGCTGCTGGTGAGAGGGAGCCAGCACAAATCGTCGCGTACCCCGACGGCGGCATCGCAACCGTTATCAGTCCCTGACTAACGTCGCCCCCTGCCGCCCCAGGAGATGGAAGCGCCCGCCGCGAAGGAGCGCCAGCGCGAAGCGGGCCAGCGATTCGGGCGAGCACTACACGCGGAACATCGCCGCTGACGCGATCGGCATGCCTGTCTCAGCCGCCGTGGATACCGGGTAGGTCATCCGTACCCGCCGGGTGTTCTGTGGCGTCGTAGGCGATCCTGTGGCCGCACGCGGGGCATTCGAACGCATCCCGGCCCTCGCGCAGGAGGACGCCGCAGTCGGGGCATACGAGCGGCGCGATGTCATCCACACGTCTAGTCTGCACTAACGCGAGAAGTCGGACTTGCGGACGGTGAGGGTCCTTGTAGAACTGCAGCTGACGGTGATGGCCTCACTCTTGGAGTCGATGCCTTCGGGACCGATGCATCGCGTGTACCCGCCGGTCGATTGGAGCGAAGCGCGAGAGGTACTTGACCTCGATGAAAGCAGCCAGGTCAGCTATGGCGCGTTCGCTAATCGCCTTCGGGACGGCATCAAACAAGGTGCTAGTGATGTTCGGCGGCAACCTTCGTGAGCGCATCGAGTAGGTCACGCGGCGCGTCGAACAGATCCAGCACGACATGGCAACGCCGGGAGTCACAACGGAGATGTGGCTCGAGCTCGTGCAGACCCCAGAGCCATGGCCTGTCGGTGAGGAGCTGCGCTCCCTCGCACCCCCGGTAACGACGGTCACTCTCGATTCATGGGCACAAGAAGTGGTTCGTGCGGAGCCAGATGAGGCGGCCTTCCAGACGTTCGCGAGACTGGCCGAGATAGACCACCAGCTCACAACCTTGGAAGACGCAATTGAGAGAGTCGAGCTGCAAGTTGATGAGGCTATACAGCGCCTGATCGACGAGAGACGCGGCAAGTAAGGGTCCGCAGCGGTGCTACCCGTCACATCATTGCGAGAGCTTGAAGGGCGCGGGCGACCGCGGCGTCGTGCTCGAATCGCTTCTGAGCGATCTGCCCCTTCCGTAGCTGCTTCCTCAGTTGCCCCTCGCTCGGCCACTGCTTCGCGCGCCCCTGCTCATAGATAGCCCACGCGTCAGCCGCGGCCATGGCTCGATCTCCGCCAGATACTGCGGCGTTGATAGCCTCGACAATTGCTCTAGACGTGACTGTCGCTAGCCCTACCTCGATGGCATCTCCCCCGACGACGAGTTTGACCGTCGAATAGGCCATTCCCGTCTTGGTGATTAGGGCTGCGCCGACCGCGTTCACGGGGATATCGAGGTCGCCTCCCACGCCGGCGTTGATTCCGGTCACGGCGGTGCTCAATCCCAGCGTCGCGACACCTAGGAATGCCTTCCACGCCGACACCCCACCGGTGGTGGAGATGAACAAGCGCGAAGTTGACACCCGCACCTTTGCGGGCTCTCCACCTCTCCCAATGGTGGAGACATTGAGGAGGACCCGCTCGACCGGAACAGCCGGACCGGGTTGCCGGACGGTTCTCGTCGATGCCAGCGTGGAGCCGCCCTGGTTCGTTGACCAGACCTCGTAGTACGCTCGCGCAGCTATAGCGTCAGCCGCCAGCACCTCGGCCTGCTCGTCCGATATCTCGATCCCGATCAAACTCCGAGCCGTGGAGTTCCGTAAGCACGCGAGAAACTGCTCGTACGACGTCCCCATGCGCCGCATCATATTAGCCCGGGCAGAGCCGTGCCAAAACTGTGTCCCGAAACGGATTCTCCCGCAACTAGGTTTCGATACGGGACACGATTACGGCCGCACTCACTCAGCTGATCGGGCACGGTGCCGCAAACGATCAATTTCGGTCCGATGTGGATTCCTACAAGACGCACCGACCGACCCACCGCGCTTGACTCTGCCGTAACGTCAACCGGAATGGTTATGAACATGAAGCCGTAGTGGGAGCGGAACAGCACCCAGCGTTCGTTCTCGTCGCGTAGCCGGTCGCCGCCGTGGATGACCTGGACGACGGCGGAGGTGAGGTTGTCGTAGCGGATGTGGCGGGTGGGGATGCCGCCCAGGGCGTGGAAGGCCTCGATGTGTCCTTCGAGGAAGGCCTCCTGTCCGCCGGTCGGGTAGACGCGGTGGATGGCCTTGCCGGAGTGGGACAGGCGGTAGACGAACATGTGGCACTTGGTCTTGACGCCGTCGAGGATGACGTAGACCTCGCCGAAGTCGACCTCGGCCTCGGCGCCGGGGGCGTGGTCCTGCGGCACCATCGCTTCCACCCGGCGCATCACCGGTCAGGCCAATGGCTCCAGGGTGCCGAGCACCTCGTTGAAGGCCTCGGTGCTGGACGGGTGGGTCCAGATCCCGTCGCGCAGGTCGGAGACCTTGGCGCCCAGCCGGATGGCCAGGGCGACCATGTTGACCAGCTCCTGGGAGTCGATGGAGAAGATCGTCGCGCCGAGGATCTCTTGGCTGTCGGCGTCGACGAACAGCTTGAACAGGCCGTGGGTCTCGCCGACGATCTTCGGCCGGGGCATGGCGGCGATCTTCGCCACCTCCTTCTTCGCCATCAGGACGTTGCGGCCGGACTTGCTGTCGTTTCCACTGCTTGAGGTCGTGACCGGTCATCTTGATCGGATCTATGCCCACGCCGTGGGCTTTCACCTCGACGTATCCCATCACGACGCCGTCGATGCTGACTCCAAAGTCAGGCCTCACGCGGCGCTCGAAGTCACTCACCTCGTCGTGAAGGACTGCAGGTCGACCTAGGGCCTGGCCGATGGTCGATATCAGCACATCGAGTGGGGCACGAATGGCGGCTTCGCGCTGACCAACGCCCGACAGCTTCGCTGCAGCCGTGGCCCCGAAGGCGGAGACGGCGGGTCCCCAGATGCTTGGTGCGCTCACACGCCAACTCTATGGGTGGGCCCCGATGCAAGTCAGTGACTGCCACAGCGTGCAGAGCGCCAGGAGGGATCGGCCCTACGTTCACACACTCCAGCCGCTCGAGCTGCACAAGGCATTGGCGGAAGTCGCGGTGAATCCGAACCAGGCGGTGTCTTCGTTGTAGGAAGTCATCGGGTAGGGGTATGAATCGCCCCGGGTCTCGGGGAATCAGACCCTCCACGAGACCCGGGGCGATTCACACAGCCCCATCCTGCCCGAGCCCGAGCGACCCTCAACAACACAAGGCTGCACTCAACGGTCCGTGCGCGGTGGTCCACCAACTAGGGTGATCCTGGACTTGACCTGGGGAGGTTCACATTGAACGTGTTCCGTGCTGTAAAGATCGCGGCTATTGCTGGGGCGATGGTACTCGCGTTCACAGCGTGCAGTTCAGGAGAACCGGCCGTCATGCCGGATGTCGTCGGAAAGCAGCTGGACGTTGCGAAGAGCGACATCGAGCGAGCCGGATTTACTGGCGACGTCGAGGTCACCGGCGGCGGACTGCTCGGCGTGGTGGACGAATCGAATTGGATGGTCTGCGAACAGGAACCCGGGGCAGGCATCGAGGTGTCGAATCCGCGGCTCGTCGTTGACCGCGAGTGTGGCGCTGGCAATGAGTCCACCGACGCGTCACCGACGCCTTCACCCACGCCTTCACCCACGCCTTCTACCCCTGCGGTTATCACGAGCGCCAACAACGCCGAGTTTGCCGCTCTTCTAGCATTGACCGATTACTGCTCTTCGGACGTCGCAGCCTTTGCCTCGGCACACGCGGGTGAGGCAGTCGAGTTCGATGTCTTCATCGCCGCCATGAGCAATCACAACGGAGCCAGTACGCGGTACGACATCTTGCTCAATGCCGGAGATTTCGACCCGGATCACAGCACCGGTCCGATGTTCCAGTACCGCGACGTTAACGCATCGAACGACCTGCACTGGACCGGAGCGCAACCAGATACGATCGGCGCCGGAGCGAATCTGCACCTGGTCGCTGAGATCGAAAAGTACGAGGAGAGCTCGTGCCTTCTCCTTCTGAAGCCGGTCGAGACGTCGGCGCGCTGATGTGACATCATCTCAGCGTTGATCACCCCATAGCCCGCAGCTGCCGAACAGCCGCGTGAATTGCGCCAGACGCGCTGCGCACCGATGCGCCTCAGCCGGCGACTAGGGCGTGTCGCTAAACCCTCGAATGAGTGACTGGAGTGATTCCTGATGGGTGTCGCGTGATGTGATTTCTGACGAATTCTGGGCCAGATCAGCGTGACAGAGTCAGTTCCTCCGTACGGGCGGCTACTGAACGGCGTTGTACCACCGCACGACGCCGTTGGCAGAGTGCGCAGCGCGTAGCGCCGCGGATGCCACGTCGAGCGCGGCGGCGGCGCGTTCCAGCGAGGCGACGGCCGTAACGGTGCCGGTAGCGCCGTCGCCTCGCTCGTCCCCGCCGGCATAGTGCTTTCCGTCAACGACGCCGGGTGGTGGTAGTCGAACACGGGGACTCCGAGCGGGATGCCGGTCCAGTCGGGCAGTGCGGCGACGTCGGCTTCGTGGATCAGTCCGTCGATCATTTCCATCAGGGTGCTCATGGTCTTGTCCTTTCGCCGCAGGTTCAGAAGAGGGTGCCGTCGATGGGGGCGGGTTCGCAGATCCACCAGTCGAGGGTGATCCAGGAGTCGCCGCCGGTGCGGTGGTGGAGTCGGTAGGTGAGGTCGCCGGTGTTGCTGGCGATGAAGATGTCGCTGACGATGGCCGGTTCGCTCCACGGGCCTTGGGCGTCCGTGCCGGGTTCGACGCGCTGGCCGGTCACGTCCCAGGCCGTGTGGCGCATGGCGTATCGGATGCGCTCCCCCATCTGCGGTTCGTGGCCGAGGGGTTCCCCGTCGCGGCGGGTGTGGAGGTCGTCGTTGGTGACCGCGGCCACGGGGCTCGTGTAGACGATCGGCTCGCTCATGCTCGCGCGTCCTCGGTCTGGATGCCGTCGCTGTTGAGTTCGTCGTAGGTGGTGGTGTCCGTGATGACGATCGCGGGACGGTTCTGTGCGCGGCCGAGGTAGAACCGGAGTAGTTCTTCGGCGAGGCCGCGGCGGAGGTCGTGGAGTGGGGCGCCGATGAAGTTGGCGGCGTTTTCTGCGGCTTGCCATGCCCACAGCACCTGGTAGTTGGTGAGCGGGCCGGGCGCGTCGAGGCCGTAGGCACCTTCGATGAGTCGTTGGGTGAGTATTCGTTCTTCTGAGGGCCATTGATATTGCGGTTCGGGGCCGCCCGTTCC
>WOYI010589774.1_pt1 | contig 38670 bp, 37 predicted proteins | sample 6423411 | NCBI WGS metagenome assembly WOYI01 (sample SAMN13441803, study PRJNA592873) | oil field metagenome | biome: oil field; feature: oil-well bore; material: oil-contaminated soil; isolation source: oil-contaminated soil from oil-well borehole | place: Germany: Wietze | collected 2016-10-18 ...
CGCCCCGCTCGGCGATCGCTGCGGCGAGTGCCGGGTCTTCCAGCAGTGTGGCCACCCGGTCAGCGGTCTGCTCGAGATCGGTGGGATCCACGAGGAAGCCGGTCTCACCATCGATCACCTGCAGCGGAATGCCGCCAACAGCACCCGCCACCACCGGTGTCCCCTTCCACATAGCTTCGGAGACCGTGAGGCCGAACCCTTCACGAAGCGACTTCTGCAGCACGACAGTCGAGACGCGCTGCAGTGCGTTCACCACCGTATCGCTCGCCCCGAGCAGGAACACGACATTTCCGCTGTCAACGAGCCGTCCTGCGCGTCTGCGTACACGCTCATAGACCGCGACGCCCTCAGGGTCATCAGCGGCTATGTTGCCGGCAAGGACCAGCCTGCAGTCCACACGCTCGCGCACGCGCTTGAAGACCTCCACCACGCCCTCGGGATCCTTCCACTTGTCGAAGCGGGACACCTGTGTGATGAGCGGCTTGTCGAGCGGTATGCCGCTTCGCTTCATGTACTTCGCCACGGTCTGCTCGGGCAGATCGACGTTCTTCTGGTTGAGTGGGTCGATGGCCGGGTTGATCACGCGCTGCTCCACCGTGAGTTCGGGCCGCAGGTATCGCTCGTGGCTCACGATCATGAGGTCGTAGCGCATGATATAGCCCTTGAGGAACTCCCAGAGCTTGGGGTCGGGCGCGCTGAGATCGATGTGGCAGCGCCAGATCCACGGCTGCCGCTTCTTGTAGAAGCGGATGATCGGCAGCGGCTGCGGGTCGTGGATGATCACCGCATCGTGCCTTGAGACGTGGCTGTACTGCGAGAAGTTCTCGTTGGCCTGCACGTAGAGGCGCTTCTTGTTCTCCGTGAGGTGCACCCGGTCGCCCTGCAGCCCGTTGTGGAACTTCTTCGTCACGCCGAAGAAGTCATCGCCACCCACCAGCACGCGCCAGCCCGCGTCCACGCCCACGTCGTTCATCAGCGGCACGAGCGCGTACAGCATCTCGGCCACACCGCCACCCTGGGCAGTGGAGTTCATATGCACCACATGCTTGTCGTGGAGCTTCGAGGCCCGCCGGTGCAAGTCGGTGATGATCTCGTCCGAGACGATTCCCCGATAGTCTTCCAGTCGTTTCATGAACGGTCACTCTCCTCCGGATCGAGTCCGGTCATCTCGGCAAGCAGCGACCGAACATCATCCACACCGCGGACCGAGTTACGCGCCTGGGTCGGCCCCGATCCCACCTTGATCGTCCACGCGCCGTCCGGCGCGGCTGCGAACACGTCCTCGTCGGTGCGGTCGTCGCCGATCGCCAGGATGAAATCGAGGTCCTCGCGGCACATCCACCGGTGCGCCGCCCGGCCCTTGTCCACGTTGGCCGCCTTGATCTCAAGCACTTTGTTGCCATCCATCACGGCGAGGCCCCAATCGTTCACCACACTCGCCAGTGCGTCCTTGAGTTCGAGCACCCGTGCCTCGGCCAGTTCCCGGGTGACCCGCCGGTGGTGCCAGGCGAGCGAGAAGTCCTTCTCCTCGATGAACGACCCCGGCGTGCGGTCCACGTACATCTGGAGCAAGGACGCCACGCGAGGCTTCCAGCTCTCGGACATCGGCCCGATGGTCCGCCACTCACCGCTGTGCCCACGCAGCCACACACCGTGCTCGGCGACGATGTCGACGCCGAGGTCGCCAAGCCACGATTCAAGCGTCTCGCGGTCGCGTCCCGAGATGATGACCACCTCGTTGCGTTCGTCGGCCGCCAGCGCCGAGACGAGTGCGCGCACGGCCGGTGCAGGCGTGACATCCTCGGGATTAGGCGCGAACGGCATCAGCGTGCCATCGTAGTCCAGCAGGATGAGACGCTGTGCGGCCTGCCGATACGCGTCCACGAGCCGCTGCCTGTGTGTCGTGTCGAGCAGTCGCGCGTCGAAGCTGGCCTGCATATCCTTCACGCGGTCGAGGCCGGAGAGGAACTCCTCGGCCCACTTCATCACCGTGTAACGCCTCAGGCGAGGCTGCATCAAACGGTTGCGGACGCGCGCTTCGTCCCCCTCCATCACGAGCGCCTGATGAAGCGCCTGGACCATCTGCTCCCGGTCGAACGGGTTCACCTGGAGCGCCTCGCCCAGCTCGCGTGCCGCACCCGCCATCTCCGACAGCACGAGAACGCCTGCCTCGTCGTCGTGAGCGGCGAGGTACTCCTTGGCGATGAGGTTCATGCCGTCGCGCAGCGGCGTCACGAGAGCCACGTCGGCAGCGGCATACATGCCGGTCAAGGTGTCGAACGGCAGTGAGCGATAGAGGTACCGCACAGGCGTCCAGTCCATCGTGGCGTACCGACCATTGATGGAGCCGATGAGTTCATCGACCTCGGTCTTCAGCAGGCGATACGTCTCCACGTTCTCGCGCGAGGGCACCGCCACGCACACGAGCGTCACGCGCTCCCGCCACTCCGGAAAGCGTTCGAGGAACGCATCGAACGTCCGGAGCCGATCCGGGATGCCCTTGGTGTAGTCGAGGCGGTCGATCGAGAGAACCAGCTTGCGGTCACCGGTGTTCATGCAGATTCTGTCCGCCTCGGCACGTGCTGCTGGTGAGCGCGCAGCGTCTCGGTACCGCTCGTAGTCGATGCCCATCGGGAAGGCATCCGTGAGCACGACCCGGTTGTCCACGACCACCCGGCCGAGCGCCTCCTCCACGCCAAGCAGCCGCCGGCAGCTGTTGAGGAAGTGCTGAGCGTAGTCGTACGTGTGGAAACCCACCAGGTCGGCGCCGAGCAGCCCCTCGAGGACCTCTCGCCGCCACGGGAGCATGCGGAAGATCTCGAAGCTCGGGAACGGGATGTGCAGGAACCAGCCGATGCGAGCGTCGGGGAGACGCTCCCGGATCATGCCGGGCAGCAGCATGAGCTGGTAGTCCTGGATCCAGAGGGTGTCGCCAGGACGAACCACCTCGAGAACGGCATCGCAGAAGACGCGATTGACACGCTCGTAGCACTCCCACGTACCGCGATCGAACTCCGCGAACTGGGTGAAGTGATGGAACAGCGGCCAGATGGTGGAGTTGCAGAAGCCTTCATAGAAGCCTGCGGCATCATCGGCATCAAGGAAGACCGGCGTGCATCCATGCTCCGCGTCGAGCATGCGGCGAATCTCGGTGACATCACCTTCGCTCAGTCCCTCGAGATCGAGGTCCGCCCAGCCGACCCATCGGCTTTCGTGCGAGGCGTGGAACGAGCTGAGCCCAGTGGCGAGCCCGCCGACACTCGACGTGAAGGAAAACGTGCCCTCCTCGTCGCGCTCGACGCTCACCGGGAGACGGTTGGAGACGAGTATGAGGCGTTCCATGTCCGGATCCGGGGACAGGCAGACGGCACACCACCCGGTTCCTCGAGGTCCCCTCCGGGCGGATCCGTACCCCAACCCTACCACACGACATCCGCGCAGCCGGACGGAGAGCAGCTCCCCGGGGTCGACCGTCCGCCTCACCAGGCCTGCCAGTCGGCCCTCCTTCTCCCTCGGGTACACTCTTCGTATGGACCAATCGCTCGCCATCGTGGAGATCGCAGGGCGCGACAGCGTCGCCGCCGCGGTAGCGGCCGTGCGTGAGCACGACTTTCGCACGCTCGTGCCCACGATCGCGTTCACTGGCACCGAGACGGGCGACCGCCAGGCGCCGATGCGCGCTATCGGCCTCCTGAAAGGACTCCTCGGCGACCGCGTCCACGTGCGCGAGCCGCTGGCGCTCTCGGATCCCGCGCTGTGGTCCGCGATGAACGCACGGCCGGCGGCGGAGATCCGGCGGCGGTTCGGTGTGTACTCTCCGTGCCTTGCATGCCACCTGTACCTGCATCTCCTGCGCCTACCGCTCGCGTGGTCGAACGACGATGCGCCGGTGATCGCAGGAGAGCGCGACACCCACGATGGGCGCGTCAAGCTCTCTCAGACACCAGCGAGCATCGCGGCCACCGAGCGGGTCTTCGCACACGCGGGCATTCGGCTGCTTCAGCCTGTGCGCACGATGAGCGGTGGGCAGATCGCCGATCTCGCGGGCGGCTTCTGGGACGAGAGTGCGGGCCAGCTCGACTGTCAGCTGGCGGGCAACTACGTCAACTTCGACGGCTCCGTCACCTACGACGAAGCCGGCTACGAACGCTACCTCGCCGAGTACTTCGAGCCAGTGGGCCGAGCTGTGATCGATGCCTGGCGTGCCGAGCGCGACGGCGGCCCGGCTGCCGACTTCGACGCGGTGATCCGGGACGTCTTCGAGCGGTAGAGCGCGCCCGGATCGCACGTTCAGGTCTGGTTCAGATCCCGCTACGCCCCCTTTGCCATGATCGTCTCCTCGGCTCGTCGAAGGAGATGCTATCATTATGCAATCATCGGTCGTCCTGAGGAGCCGTGACACCATGGCCGACCTGCTCGTTCGCAACGTTCCCCCCGGCGTGATGGAGCGCCTCAAGGCACAGGCGCAACGCAATGGCCACTCCCTGCAGAAGGAAGCGCTCGCCGTGATCGAGGCGGGCACCCAGCTCACCATGGAAGAGTGGCTCGAGGAGGCTGCGCGGCTGCGCGCGCAACTCCTAGCCGAAGGCTACTCAGGTGACAGCACCGCTATGATCCGCGAGGACCGGGACAGCCGATGAGGCCGTTGATCGCCGATGCGTCGGTCGCGACCAAGTGTCTACTCCCGGAATCGGGTTCCGCCGAATCAGTCGGCCTCCTTCGGACCGCGCGCCCCGTGCTCGCCCCGGAGCTCGTATACGCGGAGGTCGCGAACGCCCTTCGGAACTCGGTTCGCCGCGGGCTCATTGGTCTCGAGCGGGCAGAATGGGCTCTGAGAGTGCTCCAGGGGATGTCGATCACGGCTCTCCCACTGAAGCCGCTGACGTCTTCTGCGCTCTCCATCGCCCTCGCCCACAACCACCCGGTCTACGACTGCTACTACGTCGCCGCGGCGATCCAGAACGACGCCGCTCTCGCCACCGCCGACGAGCGCCTGTACGACCTCGCACTGCGGGTGGGCCTCGGTGAGCGCGCGATCCTCGTACGCTGAGCGGGACGTGCACCAGCCCGGGCTCCGCACGGTGTCCGGGCCGCCTACTCTGCCGCTAGACCGAGCTCGTGCACGCAGGGCACTTGGTGGTCTCGAGCGCGGCCGCGAGCGTGTCGTACTCGGTCCCGCTCGGCTTCACGACCCAGAACAGGTTCGAGAAATCCTTGCCGCCGAGCAGTACGCCGACGAGCGGCATCAGGATGTCCTTGACGAGCGAGTTCACGACAGCCCCGAACGCGCCGCCCATGACCACCGCGATCGCCAGGTCGATCATGCTCCCTTTGAGCGCGAACTCCTTGAACTCCTTGAACATCGGCCCTCCCCTTCCCCGGTTAGCGAAGATGACCGGTATGCCCCGACGGCGGGTTCGCGGGACGCCTCACTCAGTTCCCGTAGTAGGGCTTGTCCAGGTCGCCGGTGTTGGAGTACCCGCGGTCTTCCCAGTAGCCGCCCGGGTCCTCCTCGGCGGAAAGCTCGATCCCCACTACCCACTTGCACCACTTGTAGCCCCACTTCTGCTCGGCTACCACCTGGAACGGGAAGCCCCGTTCGGGACGCAGCGGCGCGCCGTTCATGGCGTGCGCGAGGATGATGTCGTTGTCGTAGAAGTACTGCACCGGGAACGAGGTGGTGTAGCCGTCGGCCGCCGTGAAGATCACGCTGCGGGCCTCGGCCTGGACGCCAGACGCGTCGAGGATGTCGCGCACCAGCACGCCACGCCAGAGCACCTTTGCCCGCCAGCCCTCAACGCAGTCGAGCTGAACGACCTTCTCGTAGTTGGGGAAGCCGCTCGTGACCTCGTCGTAGGTGTACCCCACCGGGTTGTCCACGAGTCCCGTCAGGCCGAGCCGGTAGGTCTCGATGTCCACGTCCTGCGGACCCGCGATCGAGTTCTCGCGGAAGGCGTCCGAAGAGTCCAGCTTCTCGCCCTCGTACTCGGTGACCTCCACGCTGTCGAGCTCGGTCACCTCAACGGGCGTGGTCTCGGCCGGCGCACTCTCGCGCGGTGCGGCGGTGCAGCCGGCGAGCGCCAGCATGGCGGCGGCGAGCACGTATGCGGCGCGCGCGTTCATGTCAGCTTGCGGGCGAGCACGATCAGGTGCCGGTTGCGGAACGAGACGAGCTCGTGATCCCGGTAGACGGGCTCGAGCCACCGGCGCATCCCGCTCGGCGCCTCGGCCATCAGTTGGCGCAACTCGGCGACCGTAGCCTCGTCGCAGCCTTGACGCTGGGTCCACTCGATGAAGTCGTGCTGCTTGTCGACGATCTCGGTGTGCTGCACCGAGAGACCCGCACGCTCGATCAGCGTCACCCAGCCGTCGATGTTGTACGCCTGGTTATGACTCGCGTCGCGCGTGCGCTCGAAGACGTCGGTGAGTACCGCCGAGGTGCGCTCCGGCGGGAGCGTCTGGTCCTGGAAACCGAAGCGGCCCCCAGGCTTGAGCACGCGTGCGACCTCCTCAAAGAACGCGAAGGCGTCGGGGAAGTGGTGCGCCGCGATGCGACAGGTAACGACGTCGAACGTGCTGTCCGGGTAGGGCAGCGCCTCGGCCTCGGCAACCGCGAAGGTCGCAGTGCAGTCGTTGTCGGCGAGGAGCGCGGCTGCCACGTCGAGCATCTCCGGTGTGAGGTCGCAGGCGTCCACATCCGCACCGGTCCGTGCGAGCGCAAGCGCCACGTGGCCGCCGCCGCAGGCGACGTCGAGCGCATGCTCGGCCGGCTGCGGATCGAGCCACTCGAGCAGCAACTCCAGGTCGGGGCCCGACGCGTGAAGCGCGCTCGTGCGGTAGTTCTCCGCCCGCGCTCCGAAGCGCGCCCGCAACAGCGCCTTGCGCTCTTCCTCCGACAGTCCCGTCATGTGCTCCACCCTCGTCTGCGGACTCCTCTGTGACATACTAGCCCCAGGAGCAGCGGGGATGCACCAGTCGCCCGACGAACGGAGACATCGCATGGGACAGAGCGCGGCGTTCCGGCGCCCCGTCGTGATGGTGGTCCCCGACGGCGCCGGCGACCGCCCGCACGCCTCGCTCGACGGTCTCACGCCCATCGAAGCCGCCGACACCCCCACCCTGGACGCGCTCGCCTCCCTCGGCAGGAGCGGACTGCTCTACCCGGTGGGTCCCGGGCTGGCCCCCAGCTCGCACCAGGCGCACTTCGCGCTTTTCGGCTACACGCAGGCCGAGTTCCCCGGGCGCGGGCTGCTCGAAGCGCTCGGCGAGGGCGTGCCTCCGGCGGCCGACGAGATCGTGTTGCGGGCGAACCTCGCTCGCGTGAGCGAGCGAGACGGGTTGCTGTGGATAGACGAGCGGCCCGACCCTCGCACGGGTGATGCCCGCCTGGGCGAGGTGTCGCTCGACGCCGAGCTCGGGGGCGTTGCTGCGCGCTTCGTGCACACCGGCGCGCTGCAGGGCCTGCTCTTCCTGCGCGCAACCGATGGCCGCACGCTCTCCCGCTTCGTGAGCGATGCCGACCCGCTGCACGCCGGGGCCGCCGTGCTCGAGTGCCTGCCGCTCGAAGAGGCGCCGGACGCCGAGGCGGCCGCGCGAACCGCCCGCGCCGTGAACGCGTGGATCCGCCACTCGCGGACCGTGCTCGCCGGGCGCCCGCTCAATGGGATGCTCGCCAAGTGGGCAGGCGCGCCGGCGCACTTCACGCCGTTCACCGCCCGATTCGGCATGCGCGGCGTGTCCCTCGGCTCGGGACCGCTCTACGCGGGTCTCGCGGCTGCCATCGGGCTCGGCCATCGGGAGTTCGGGACGGCGAGCGACGCCGAGGCCGACGTGGCCGTGCGCGTGGACGCCACGCTCGAGCTCCTCGCCGAGGGGTACGAGTTCGTGCACCTGCACACCAAGCGCACCGACATGGCGGGCCACAAGAAGGACCCCGCGCGAAAGGCCGAGATCGTCGCGGCCGTCGACCGCGGGCTCGCCGCGCTCGTGCCCCTCGCCGAGAGCGGCAAGATCGTGGTGGTGGTGTGCCCCGACCACCAGACGCCCTCGGCGGGGCCGCTCTACCACGGCGGCGGCGCGGTGCCGCTGCTCATCGCAGGTGGCGTGGCCGGCGCCGACGGCGTGACCGCCTACGGCGAGACCGCGTGCGCCGCAGGCTCGCTCGGCGTGCTGCGCGGCACCGGCGTGCTGCCCCTCGCGCTCGACGCCGCCGACCGCTCGGCGTTCCTCGCCGACCGCATCACCGGCCATGTGGCCCTCGGCGTGCCGCGGCCCGAAGACCTGCGAGGTCTCCGGGCCGAGGAGTAGACTGCGCGCGCTGTGCTATATGCAGGATGGTCTGTTGCCTGGTCCAGGTGTCGCCAGAGCGAACGTACACGTACGCCGCCCCGGGCGCGAAGTACAGTCCCGCGGCGCTTGCCGGCGATGCCACCGCCACCAGTCCCGTCATCACCACGCACGCTCGACCACCTGCGCCGGCAACGCCGAACACGCGAACAGCCGCCCCGCCGATCGCGTTCATACGAGGTGAGTGTTCCGCCGGGTGGCGAGCGCTGATCGCTCGCGCGTCAGGTCGACAGACCCCGCGCGGAGCGGAACGCCGCCCGCAGCCCCTCGAACGAAAGCTCGGGCATCTCGAGGGTCGCCGTGCGTCGGCCCATCTCCTCGAGCGAGTGCGAGTCCGACGAGGAGATGTGCGCGATCGCGAGGCCGTCGCGGAAGTGCCCGCGACTCGAATGGTCGATGAGCTCGATCGCCGAGATGTACTCGCATTCCGCCAGATCATGCGCGAGCGCCGAGTCGATGAAGCGGTACTCGCCGAAGGAGCGGTCCACATGCCCCGCGTGGCACAGGCCGCCGGCCTCGTGCACCAGCCGCGCGACCTCCCGCGGGTCGCGGTCGTGCGCGAAGTACGGCAGCTCCTCGAGCGGCGCCACCGGCGCGCTCAGCCCGAGCGCGGTAAGCAGCGCATCAAACCGCTCGGCGGCGTCCTCAGGCGGGAGCAGCGCCGCGAGATGCGTCTCCTCGCCCTCGTGCCGGATGCGGAGCTCGGCGCCGGGGATCACGAGTAGCATTCGGCCGGTCTCCGCGGCCACCTCTTCGGCTGCGGCCACCACACGCGGGCAGTACTCCAGGCTCCAGTGGTCGGCGATGCCCCACACGTCGATGCCCACCTCGAGTGCCCGGTCCACGATCTGGCGCGGAGTCGTAGCCGCATCGCCCCGGTAGTCGGTGGGGATGAGCGGTGTGTGGTTGTGGAGGTCGACGACGTAGCGGGGCATCGGCCTACTGCGCCACCGGATAGCTGCCGAGCACCTTCACTTCGCGCAGCTTCAGACGCAGGCAGTCGAGCGCCAGACGGACGTGCGGGTCCTCCACGTGGCCCTCGAGGTCCACGAAGAACATGTAGTCGCCGAGTTGGCGCTTGGTGGGCCGGCTCTGGATCTTCGTGAGGTTGATGTCGCCGTAGGCGAACTCGGAGAGGATCATCAGCAGCGCGCCCGGCTTGTCGCGCTTCATGAACAGCGCGAGCGACGTCTTATCGTGACCGGTCCGCGGCTGGAGCCCCCGGCCGATCACCACGAACCGCGTCTGGTTGCCGGCGTAGTCCTGCACGTTCTCTTCGAGGATCTCGGCGCCGTAGATCTCCGCGGCGAGGGCGGGGCCGAGCGCGGCCACACCTGGTGTGGTCGCGGCGGTCTGCACCGCCTCGGCGTTGCTGTTCGCCGCGGTCACCGGACGACCGGGGAGGTTTCTCTCCAGCCACCGCCTGCACTGGCCACCCGCCTGGGGATGCGCCACCACCGAGATGACATCGGCGAGCTTCGTGCCGGGCGCTGCCACGAGCGCGAAACGGATGTCGAGCACCAGCTCACGCTGGATCTCGAGCGAGTGGTCGAACACGAGCGCATCGAGGGTGGCCACCACCGAGCCCTCGATCGAGTTCTCGATGGGAACCACACCGAGCTCGGCCTTGCCGCGCTCGACCGCCTCGAACACCTCGGCGATCGACACGCACGGAAGCGGCTGCACGCCGTCAAGGCCGAGTGAGACCGCGGCCATCTCACTGAACGTCCCTGCGGGCCCGAGATACGCGATCGTGGTCATTCGACCGTCCCTCCGGTGGTCCCGTCGGCGAGTGGCATACGGCGGAGTCGCAGACGGGGGGCACGCACGCGGTCCTTGCCCGTCTCCTTCGCGTGGTAGACGGCGTCGTCCGCCGACCGCAGCAACGCCTCCTTGTCGGACGCGTGCACCGGGTAGCTGGAGAGGCCGATACTCACCGTGAGATGGATGGAGCGGCCACCGTCCGCGTCAGGGAAGCGGTGCACCGCCACGGCCTCACGGATCTTCTCGGCAACGATGAATGCGCCCGAGGCGTCCGTCTCGGGCAGGATGATCGTGAACTCCTCGCCACCGTAGCGGGCGACGATATCCACCTCGCGGACGGTGCTCTTGAGCAGCTGGCCCACCTCGGCAAGAACGCGGTCACCGACGATGTGACCGTGCGTGTCGTTGATGCGCTTGAAGTCGTCGAGATCGAGCATCAACAGCGAGAGCCGCTTGTTGTAACGGTCGGCGCGACCCATCTCCTCGTCGAGCCGCTGCTGCAGGAACCGGTAGTTGTACAGGTCGGTGAGCTCATCGGTGATCGCAAGGCGCTTGGTGAGACCGTAAAGCCGGGAGTTCTCGACAGCCACCACCAGTTCGGATGCGACGGCCTGCAGCACGATGCGATCGTCGCGCGTCAGCGCCTCGACCGCGGCCGTCTCGGAGCAGAAGACCACGACCGTGTCCTTGTGATCCACGAGCTCGATGCACGCGAGCGCGCCGTCCGACGAGCCCACGGGCATCGCACCGGCGAGCTCCAGCCCGGAGTACGAGCGCGCGGGCCCGCCTCCCGTGAGGCTGCTCGTGGCGAAGACCGTCTCCTGCTTGTCCTTGTCGATGACGTAGAGCGAACCGGCGGGGATATCGATCAGCTTCTCGAGGATCTCGAGCAGCATCGGCCCTACGTCCTCGACCTCGAGCGTGGAGTGTATGAGTTCGGTGATCTCGGTGACCGCGCGCAGTTCGGCCACGCTTCGTTCGAGTTTCTCGTTGAGGTCGCTCACCTCGGCGCGCTGCAACTCCAGGCGTGCCTGGTTCTCCTCCTGCCTGCCGGTGACGTAGGAGACGACGGCCCCCAGCAAGACCAGGATGCTCGCCTCCGTGACCACGAAGGAGATGTGCAGGAACGTCGGCTCCGCGGGATCACCCAGGTAGCTCAGCATCCAGGAGATCGCCAGGATCCCGCCAGCGATCCAGGCGTCGCGCTTCCGGAAGAGGACAGCAGCGATCACGGCGGTCGTCACGTACCACGCATAGGCGGTCTCGCCAGCCTCGATGAAGGTGGAGTTCATCAGCGCAAGTGACACGCAGTCGGCGGAGATGGCGGTGACGACGATCGCGGTGAGGGGACGTTCACGCTTCCACAGCCCGATGGCGAGCATCGTGAGGCTCGAGCCGATCCAGATGACGGTCGCAGCGACTGCGCGGGCCTGTCGATCGGGACCGGGATCCGCCCAGAGCCACAGTGCGCCGAGGAAGACAGCGCCAGCCGCACGCCCTATCAGGATGGCGCGCGACCACCCGTCGAGCGATCGTATGCATCCCCGCAGCGACACGGTCAGGCAACCTCCGCTTAGAGTTGGTGGTGACAGTGTATAACCAACAGTGACCGCATTACGATTCGTGGCCGTGTATCCCACGCAAGGAGGCCCCGTGCACCCTGACGCCCTGCGAGAGCTTCTCGACGCCGTAGCCACCGGAGAGACAAGCGCCGACGAGGCCCTCGCCTCACTCGCGCATCTCCCCTTCGCCGACACGGGGGAGGCCAAGGTCGACCACCATCGAGCGCTCCGGTGCGGCTTCGCCGAGGTGGTGCTCTGCGAAGGCAAGTCCGCCTCTCAGGTACGCTCGATCGCGCGCGAGATCCTTGAACACGGCGATGTCTTCCTGGGCACGCGCGCGAGCGCAGCGCACTTCCAGAAGGTCGCACAGGTGGCTTCCGACGCACGCTATTTCGAGGAGTCGCGGATCCTGCTCGTGGATCGCCGCGCGGAGCGTCCGGCACTCGGACACATCGTGGTCGCCACCGGCGGCACCGCCGACCAGCATGTGGCCGAAGAGGCGGCGATCTCTGCCGAGGTCATGGGCAACAAGGTGACGCGCCTCTACGACGTGGGCGTGGCGGGCGTGCACCGCCTGCTCGCACATGAGGACGTGCTGCGTAGCGCCAACGCGATCATCGCGGTCGCCGGCATGGAGGGCGCGCTGCCCTCGCTCGTGACCGGGCTGGTGTGCTGCCCGGTGATCGCGGTTCCTACCTCGGTGGGCTACGGCGCCAATCTCGGTGGCATCGCGGCACTGCTCGGCATGCTGAACGCGTGCGCGTCGGGGCTGGCCGTCGTGAACATCGACAACGGTTTCGGCGCCGCCGCCATGGCGAGCCGCATCAACCAGATGGTGGCGCACGAGGCGTGATCGCCTACCTTGACTGCTCCACCGGGGTCTCCGGCGACAAGCTGCTCGGCGCGCTCGTCGGCGCGGGCTTCGATCCCGTACGGCTGCGCAACGCGCTGGCGTCGATGGGCCTCGAGCAGATCCGCGTCTCGATCGTCGAACGCACCTCGGGCGGACTGGCCGGAATCGGCATCACGGTGACCGAACCGGGCGCGCCCCGGCGGCACTGGCGCGAGCTTCGCGGGCTGCTCGCCACAGCCGAGGTGCCCACGCCGGTGCGTGAACGTGCGCTCGCGGCACTCGGCGCATTGGCCGCAGCCGAGGCGGAGGTACACGCGGTAGCCATCGACGATGTGCACTTCCATGAGGTGGGCGCGGCCGACACCATCGCCGATGTGCTCGGCGTCGCTCTCGGCCTCCACGACCTCGGCATCACCGAGCTGGTGGCCTCGCCCGTGGCGGTCGGCGGCGGCACGGTCATGACCGAGCACGGGGAGCTGCCGGTGCCCGCCCCGGCAACGGCGCTGCTGCTCCGCGGCATGCCGGTAGTCCCCGGACGCGCCGGCGGCGAGCTCACCACGCCCACGGGAGCAGCGCTGCTCGCGACCTTCGCCACGGGATTCGGCTTCGTCCCGCCCATGACGCTCCGGCGCGTCGGGATGGGCCTCGGCACGCGCGACCTCGGCATACCCAACGTCTGTCGCCTGCTCGTGGGCGAGGCAGAAGCTGCCGAGCCGGGACGCGATGAGGTCGTGGTCCTCGAGACCAACATCGACCACCTCACGCCCGAGGAGTTGGCGGTAGCGGCCGGGAGACTGCGCGGCGCCGACTCGCTCGACGTCTGGCAGACGCCTGTGGTGATGAAGAAGGGTCGTGCCGGGACGCTTCTCAGCGTTCTCGCGTCCACCACCGACGCACCGCGCCTGGCCGAGCGGGTGATCGCCGAGACCGGCACGCTCGGCGTGCGGATGATCGCCGCCGAACGGCGGCTCGTCGATCGCGATGTGGCCGAGATCGAGACCTCGCTGGGCGCCGCCCGCTTCAAGACCGCGTGCCTGCCCGGAGCCGGACGCGTGTTGCGCGTGGAGAGCGACGATGCGGCTCGGATCGCCTCGGAGCGTGGGATTCCGGTGGCCGAGGCCGCCGCGATCCTGGAGGCGGACGCCGCCCGGGCCACCGGCGTTCAGCCGATGCGCCAGCGCCCATCCTCGGACACGACGAACCCTTCGGATTGAAGCGCGGCAAGCGCGACCTCCACACGCTCACGCTCGAAACGCACGACCTCCGCGAGCGCCTCGGCATCGAGGCCGTCACCCTCTGCGAGCGCCACCAGCAGACGGCCGCGCAGCTGGCGGTTGGAGCCCTCGAACCGCCCCTGCCGGGTGTGGTGACGGCTCCGGCGCGACGGGTTGGGCAGCGTGGCCTTCAGGTGCGTGCCGTAGTCCATGAGCGCCCAGAACCACTGACGGGCGCCCCCGGCGGGCATCGTCGCTTCAACGAGCGGCAGGATGGCAGCGTCGGGGACGTCCGCCGCGTCGCCGAAGAACTCGTGCAGGTAGACGCTGCGGATGTTCGTCTCGATGAACGGCACGCCGATGTCGAACGCGAACGCGAGCACCTGAGCGGCGGTGGCGTGGCCGATACCGGGCAGCGACGTGAGGCCCTCGAGCGTGTCCGGCACCCGTCCGCCGTGCTCGGCCACGATCGCCTCGGCGGCGCGCTTGAGGTTGATCGCACGCCGGTTGTAGCCCAGCCCGCTCCACACGCGCAGCAGCTCGGGGAGTGGCGCCAAGGCCAGCGCCTCCACGGTGGGGAACGCCTCGAGGAACACGGCGTACTTGGGCTCCACACGCGTCACCTGCGTCTGCTGGAGCATGACCTCGGAGACGAGCACGGCGTACGGATCGCTCGTGCGACGCCAGGGCAGATCTCGGCCATGAGCGTGGTAGTGCTCCCACACGCTCTGCACGAACGCTGCCTGCTCAGGATTCCGCATCGCACCTCCGCCGCTTGGCTCGCATCCTGCTAGAGTGATGCCGCGCTCCCCCGCATAGGGGTAGTATGACGTTTCAGACCCCTCGACTTTCGAAGGACCGAGGTGACCGATGGCCTCCGAACTGCCCGAACCACTGCTCGTGATCGAGGACCTGCATGTCTCCGTGGGCGAACGGGAGATCCTGCTCGGCATCGACCTCACCATCGGTGAGGGCGAGACGCACGTGCTGCTCGGCCCCAACGGCGGCGGCAAATCCACGCTGCTCAACACCATCGTCGGTATGCCCGACTACCGCGTGACCCGCGGGCGCATCGTGTTCAAGGGTGTCGACCTCGCCGACCTCGAGATAGACGAGCGCGCCCGTCTCGGCATCGGCATCGCCTTCCAGCGCCCGCCTGCGGTACGCGGCGTGAAGCTGCGCCAGATGCTCGAGGTGGCGGCGGGCGGCGAGGTCGCCGACGACGCGATCGCCACGCTCGACGAGGAGCTCAACCTCGGCCACATGCTTGAGCGCGACGTGAACATGGGCTTCTCGGGCGGCGAAGCGAAGCGCGCCGAGATGGCCCAACTGCTCGCGCAGATGCCCGACCTGGCGCTGTTCGACGAACCTGAGAGCGGCGTCGACCTCGACAACATCGCCGTCGTCGGCGGTGCTATGAACGCGCTGCTCAAGGGCGAGGGCCGCATCTCCGAGCGCACGCGCGCCGGCCTCATCATCACGCACACCGGCCACATCCTGCAGTTCGTGAACGCCGACGTGGCGCACGTGCTCTACGGCGGCCGCCTCGCCTGCAAGGGCAATCCGCTCGACCTGATCGACGAGATATCCAACCACGGTTACGAGGCATGTGTGGAGTGCAAACTATGTCAGACACTCAGCTGAGCCCCGGCGCCCTCGCGCGCCTCGAAGAGATCCGCGTCGCGGCGGAGTCGACCATCGACAAGCCTGCGGCCCTCGGCCCGGACGTGGACATCACGCGCTTCAAGACCGTCTCGGAGCAGCAGAAGATCGAGACGCTCGAGAGCCTGGAGAAGCAGGTCAAGGAAACGGTCATCCACTCGGGCTTCATGGCCGACGAGTCCGACCGCTCGGCCAGCTACTTCCAGATGGACCGCACGCCGATCTACGAGCGCGTCCAGAAAGCGTTCGACGACGCCATCGAGATCATGAGCACGGAAGAGGCACTGCGCCTGTGGCCCGAGGAGATGCTTGAGAAATACTGGTGGCGCGCAGTCATGCCCGACAAGGACAAGTACACGGCACTCGTGGCGCTTCACCAGACCGAGGGCTACTTCATCCGCGTGAAGGCCGGCCGCAAGGTGGAGAAGCCCATCCAGGCGTGCCTGTTCGTGAGCGAGAGCAACGTCAGCCAGAACGTGCACAACATCATCATCGTGGAGGACGGCGCCGAGGCGAACGTCATCACCGGGTGCAACGTGCACGTCGACGTGAAGGAGGGCCTGCACGCCGGCATCTCCGAGTTCTATGTGGGCAAGGGCGCCAAGCTCACGTTCACGATGGTGCACAACTGGGCCGAGGACTTCAGCGTCCGCCCGCGCACCGGCGTGGTAGTGGATGACGACGGCGTCTACATCAACAACTACGTGCTGCTCACCCCGGTGAAGTCCATCCAGGCCTTCCCGGTGGCCAAGCTCGAGGGGAAGCGCTCCACGGCCGTCTTCAACTCGATCGTCTACGGTCTGAAGGACTCGATCATCGACCTCGGCAGTGAAGCGCAGCTGATCGGCGAAGGATCGCGTTCAGAAGCGGTGGCGCGCACGGTCTCTCTCGACGAGTCGGTCGTGTACTCGCGTGGCCGTCTCATCGGCCGCACGAACGACTGCAAGGCGCACCTCGACTGCCGGGGCATCGTCCAGTCGCCGGACTCCACGCAGTGGGCGATTCCCGAGCTGGCGAGCGAGGGCGCGCCGGGCGCGGAGCTCTCCCACGAGGCCGCGATCTCGCCCATCGCCGCCGAGGAGATCTACTACCTCATGACGCGGGGGCTGCCCAAGGACGAGGCGGTCTCCATGATCACGCGCGGATTCGTGAGCATCGACATCCCCGGCCTGCCCGACGTGCTGCGCAAGCAGATCGACAAGGCTATCGAGGAGACGAGCAAGGAAGCGATGTAGGTTCACTCGCATTCAGCGATGGGGCGCCCGGCCGGGCGCCCCATCGTCTTTCAGGCGCGTGACGCCGCCCGTCACATCCTGGGAGCCGCAACGCGCGCCAGCCGCTCCAACTCATCCGGTGTGATAGTGACGAACTCGTCGCCCCCGGCATCCTGCAGCGTGTTGGCCCAGAGCGTCCCACAGTCGCCGCGGTTGCGGAATATCGCGGTGGACTCGTACACCATCCCGCCCTCGCCGACATCGTCCAGGTACCGCGGCGCCTCGACATCCAGCCCGTCGCTCAGCGCCCGGGCGTACTCGGCTTCGAGCGCCTCGGCCATCGTGTCGTACTCGGCGCCGTCCACGACGGTGAAGATCGCGATGCGCGAGCCACCCGCCTCGTAGGCGAACTGGTACCGGGCGTCCTTGTTCAAATCGAGCGGAACCTGGACGACCGTCGTGTCGCCGCAGTCGGCGCATGCGTAGGTGAAGACCTCAGGCGGCAGCACCTCCTGCGGCGTCTCCGCCGGCTCGGGGGGCGCGATGTCCTCGATGGCGTCGGAGTCGTCGCCCGCCAGGCCGGCCGTGAGATCCGTGCCCCGCTCGTAGAACGCCGTGATCGCGACCGTGATCGCACACGCCAGCGCCAGTGCAAGCATCAGGAGTCCCACAGCCCACCGGCCTCGGTGACGCACCATGATCGCGCTCAGCTCCGAGGCGGACGTGCCCCGGCTCGAGGCCTCCTGCAATTCGGCGCGCTCGGAAGCGCTCTCGGCCTCCCGCGCATCGTCAACGAGTTCGCCGTAGCCTTCGAGCGCATCGATGCGCTCCTCGAAGGCCGCCTGCTCCTCGGGCGTGTGACCGGCCCGATCGTCTGGACGTCTGGACCTGCGACCTGAACGCCGTGCGCTCATGCGGACCCCCTCCGTGCGATGTGTCCCGAGGGGAATATGCCCCTTCGGGCGCAAACAAGCACTGAGCTTCAGGAGCGCTAGCTAGCGGAGGAGCCCGGCGATCATCGCGCCGTGCAGCCCGACCCAGACGGTGTTGATCATCCAGATCGGCTTGTTTCGGTGGACGAGGCCGTAGGCGGTCCACGTGAGCGCTGCGGCGAATCCGATGCCGTAGGTGATGCCCGAGAGTCCCGCAGTGCGACCGAGCGCCCAGACGTTATAGAGCTGCGGCATCATCGCGAGCGGATAGACGATCCCAACCGTCACGACCGCTCGATCCACGTGCGGTTCGATCACCGCTTCGGCCCTCTCAACGTGCGGAACCAGCGCCTCTGCCGTCCTACGCAGACCGCGCCCTGAGCCATGTACAAGCATTCTTCGGGTCATCCCCTGGGATCAGTCGTCGTATGCATTCTCCCCACCTATCGTCTACTCGCGCGTATGCAACAAGTGTCTGAAGCCATGCCGAACATGATTCGTTGCCTGGGCGTCACATGCCTGCGCCGGAGAGTATGGTGATCGCACGCGATACCTCCGGCTCGTGCGGCAGGTGCCACTGCGAACGAGTTGGAACGGCGGTTGCTTCTCCCCTCCCGATCGATAGGTGAGGAGGTGCCTTCGGTGGTCAAGAAAGAGACCTGCCCCGCATGCAAGGGCAACAAGGTCGTTGCTGCGGAAGCGCGCAACGGTACGAAGGACTGGCACACCTGCACCGAGTGTCATGGTTCCGGCTACCACATCAAGGTGGTCGACGGCATCGGGTGTTCGATCAGGTACTGAGCGCGGAATCGTCGACTCGAACGAGCGAATGGCTGCGAAGACTGCTGCGAGTCGACTTCCGGGAGCGGCCCACCTCTAACAGGGGGGCCGCTTCTTACTTCTCAGCCGAAGTGGATGTAGTACCGGCAGTGCACCTTCTGGGGGCAGTCCGCCGGAACATCGTCCTCGGGATACGTCCACGTGTCGCCCTCGACGAAGCACGAGCATACGATCCGGCGCTGGCCCTGCTTGACGCGCGGGTCGTACAGGTCGTCGTAGTGCGGCTGCTCACGCCAGTAGAAGCACTTGTTGCGTATGGGCGAGAACTCGCTCATGACGTGCGCCCCTCGATCACAACCACGGCCCGCGGTCCCGTTGCCTCTGGCGTCCGACACGGTTCAACGCGATTGTCGCCTGCCTGACGGCGGATGCCAAGTCGGGCCACGGCGGACGCCGCCCGGCCGTGTCGGCTAGCAGGGGACGGGGCACTCCTCAACGAGTGGCTCGCACGACATCACGGCGTCGTCGTTGAGGAGCAGTTTCTCCTCCGGTGGCAGCAGCTCCCGTTCGTAGTCGCGGTGATCGTTCGACGCGGCAAGCGTCTCACGCATCATCACCAGCAGCAGGTAACGACCCTTCGGCGTGAGTGTGATCTCCTCTGGTGTGTCGGTGGCGATGCCGCCCGCCATGCGCATGAAGGCGAGCTCTGCCCACAGTCCCCGCTCCGCCGGAACACCGAAGTCACGCATGAAGCGGCCCTTGTCGAGGCGCAGTCCGAAGAGGTCCGTCACGAACCGGTAGCGCATCCTCGCCTTGCGGTCATACGGTCTGCCCATCTTGGCGATCGTGCTGCGGCCACTCTCGATACGTCCGGCGTAGTCCGAGAGGGAGAACGTGTTGTTGTAGATTCGCCCGCCGATGAACGATAGTCCGCCCGAACCAAGACCGACGTACTCGTCGTAGTCCACGATGTACTCGTCGATCATGCCGCCCTTATCCTTCGAGAAGGTCCACGCCGAGGCCGGCTCGAACTCGGGGGCAAGACCATCGCAGACGATGCGGTAGTACTCGGCCTCGCGCGCGAAGTCGATCGCGCCGATGGTCCGGGCGAGCTCGCGGCGGTTCTTCGGAGAGGCCATCAGCGGGTAGAAGGTGGTCTGGTTCGCGCCGGTGGCCTTCACCATCTCGATATCGCGCTCAAGGATCGCGCGGCTCTGGCTCGGGAAGTTGAAGATCATGTCGACGTTGAGCGAGTGAAAACGCCCCACCGCCATCTGAACTTGCTCGAAGACCTTCTCGCCACACCCGTACTTGTCGTAGCGGGCCATCTGGTTCAGCAGCGTGTCGTCGAAGCTCTGAACGCCGACGCTGAACCGGTCGACACGGTCCTTGAGCGCATCGATCGTCTCTTCGGTGATGTGGTTCGGACTCGTCTCCGCCGAGACCTCTTCGATCTCGGGGAAGAGGCGCTTCGCCAGGTCGATGGTCTCGCAGAGTTCGTCCACCAGGATGGTGGGGGTCCCGCCGCCGATATACAGCGTCGCGAAAGTATAACCGCAGTCCGCGGAGCGCTCGAGCTCGGTGCGGAGCGCCTTGAAGTACGCGCGGGCGCGCTCCTCGCCGTAGAGGAACCGGTTGAAGGAGCAGTACGGACAGAGCCGCTCGCAGAACGGCACATGGAGGTACAGCGTGTACTGCTTGCCCTGCACGGGAGCGGGCAGCTGCGTCACATCGGCCGGCTGCTGACCGAGGTAGCTTCGATTGAGTATGCGCAGCGCACCGGTAACGATGCGTTCAGAAAGCATGAATAGCACGTCCTAACCAGGTTCGGGCCGCTTGAGCCCACACGGAAGAGTACGACGCGACCGGCGGCATCCCTGCACGCGCGATGGTTGCGAACAGGTAACGCCCGCCCTAGAGCCGCCCGGCGACGATCTCGGCGAGTTCACGCAACTGATCGATGCTCAGTATGACCTCACCGTTTGTATCGAAGTACGTGTCGATCACGACCGCCACGTCGCCCTTGCGGAATCCGAAGATGTAGATGTCCGGCGTGATGTCCGGATTCGGTCCGATGAACGACTCGTCGCCTACTGGTGGCATCACCGGCTCGCTCACCGTGTTGCCGTCGGTGAGCCAGGCGTCCCACGTCTCGGGACCCTCCACGACGAGCATCGCCACGAGCTGCCCGTCGGCGGTTGCGATGTTGACGTCTCCGCCCGCACCCACCGCCGGGTCGTAGGCGACGACCGTCAGGTCCGAGAGGCCGGAGACGGCTTCGACGTCGGCTGGAGTGAGCAGGCCCGCGGGGTCGACCGTGCCACCTGCGGCGTTCGGCGCGCCCACGTCGGTCCCGGTCTCAACCGCGACGTCACCCTCATCCGCTGCCCCGCAGCCGACGATGGCCGTGGCCAGCGCGAGGACGACGCCTATGAGCACTGCTCGCCGAAGCACGATCTACTCCCTTCACACACCTCTCGCACATTGTCATCCCCAGGTGCGGCGAACACAACGCTAAGAAGGAAAGAGGCCCCGCCGGAGCGGGGCCTCTTCAGTGCGGTGTGCTGTGTGCTAGACCTCGGCGCTCGGCGCGGGAGGTTCGGGCGCCTTCGGCTTCGCCGGCTGCTTGGCTTCGGCCACTGCCTGGTCGCGCATCTGCTTCTTGATCCCGGCGACCATCTGTAGCTGCGATGGGTCGATCGGCCGCTCGGCCGCTTCGGTGAACTCACCCAGCTTGTCGGTGGCCATCAACCCCATCAGCAGGCCGAAGGCGTTCATGCTCGAGCTGTCCCCGCTCTCGCCGCCCATATTGACGACGGTGCTGGGAACGATCGGCACCTTGGAGGATTCGATGGCCGTGGCGAGCTTGGTCATCACGTCCTGCATGAGCTGCAGCTGCGGTGCGCCGTACGCGCGGACCTGCTCATCGATGGCGATTGCCTTGCCGACACCGACCTTGGCTTCCTTTTCGGCGTCGGCCTGAGCGATGAGCTTCACACGCAGGGCATCGGCCTCACCGATCTTCTTCACGCGCGTGGCGTCCGCCTCGGCCATCATCTCGACCTTCTTGGCGTCGGCCTTGGCGAGCGTGCGCACACGTTCCGCGTCCTGGACGGCGCGCTGCAGTTCGGCGCGGGCCTGGTTCTCCTGCACCGAGATGTTGATCTGCGACTGCGTGAGCACGGTCTGCTGCTCGGCGGTTGCCTCGGCTTCCTTGAGCTCGCGTTCCTTGTCGGCGGCGATCCGCTGTTTCTCGAAGGTCTCGAGCTTCTCGAACGCCACCTGCCGATCCCGAAGCTGCATGAGGATCGTCTCGATACGGTCGTCGCCCGCCGGCGAGTGCGGCGTGCCGATGAGGACCTCCTCGAGCTGGAGGTTGTAGTGACCGAACTTCTCCTGCATCTCGACCGAGGAGGTCTTCTGGATCTCGGAGCGCTGCTGGATGAGATCGATGATCGTCTTGGTCTGGCCGACGTTCTTGAAGTACGCCGACACCATCGGGTCGAGCGTCTGGTTGACGAGCATCTTGATGTCGCCGAACCGCTGGATGACCAGCGGAGCCTTCCGGTAGTCGATGTGCACGACGACCGAGAGCGGCAGCAGCGGCTCGAATGCGTCCTTCGTGATGAGGTTGACCTCAGCGAGGTTCTCGTCGTAGTGGTGCTCGCCGGACTCGCCGCGCACCCACTTGAGGATGATGTTCGTGGTGGTGACCATCACGATGGAGCCTGCGTACGTGTTGAAGGCGTACTTGCCAGGCAGGAGCGCCTCATTCCACACGCCACGGCTACCCTGGGCCACGAGCTCTCCGTGACGGTACTCCTCGCCTGACGTGTCTGCGCCGCGCGGTCCGACATAGCTGACGACAACGCTCTCGACGTCCCTGAACGGGACACTGGCTAGAAGTGCACCCCTCGGTCTGGCTTTCGATTCGCCGAGTTGGGGGTACGTGCGGCGACGTTCAGACGCCGGGATGGGCTCCCTGTAGAGCGGCCCGCATCTCATCCACATCGGCGGGGACGGCGCACGCGACGTGCCTAGTCCAGGCGGTGCCGTCCCGGTAGCTCAGCTCGTGCCGTCCCGTCGTGTCAGCAAGCCACGCGGCAGGCACCCCCGAAGGAGCGACTGCCGTAGGTCCTGCCGAGACGCGATCGAGCAGCTTCCGGTCACGCTCCACACCGGTGATCCGAACGACCCGGGTGTCTCCGCCCGGACCTGTCACAACGACGTCGTCCCCGGTCGCAACCGATCCGGCCACCAGGTCACCCGCGAGCACCGCACCCTCGGGACTGTCTTCCATCGCCCGGGCCGTTCGGCCGGCGCCTGTGGCAACCGAACGCCCTCAACGACAACGACCCCGCAGCGAGAAGCTGCGGAGCCGTCTGGTGTCACTGGTGCGGGTGAAAGGAGTTGAACCTTCACGGGGTTGCCCCCACATGGACCTGAACCATGCGCGTCTGCCATTCCGCCACACCCGCGTGTGGTGCAGGTGGAGATTCTAGCAGGGAGGGCCGACTCGGGCAACGCCGCCCCTCGTAAGGTAGAGTGGGCTGACAGAAGCGAGCCCCCTCGAGACGGGAGTACCCCATCGTGAAGCCACAGGCCGGTGAGACCGTTCGCGTACACTACCGCGGAACCCTTGCGGATGGTTCGGAATTCGACAGCAGCGCCGGGCGCGACCCGCTTGAGTTCACGCTCGGCAACGACATGGTCATCCCGGGCTTCGAGTCGGCCGTGGGCGATCTGGCCGTCGGAGAATCGACAACGGTCACGCTGAGTGTTGAAGATGCGTACGGACCGCGCAACGACGCGGCCTTCCAGCAGGTGCCCCTCGAGGCGTTCGGCGAGATGACGCCGGTGCCCGGGCTGATCGTTGGACTCGAAGGCCCCAACGGCGAGCAGGCGGCGGCGGCGATCGCCGAGGTGGGCGATGAATCCGTGACGCTCGACTTCAATCACCCGCTGGCGGGTCAGGAACTCACATTCGAACTCACGCTCGTGGAGATCCTCGGCAGGTAGTCACGGTGGAAGAGCCGCTCATCCTCGATCGGTATCGGCCGCTCGCCGATCTCGGCAGCGGTGGGCACGGCTCGGTCATCCTTGCATTCGACACGAAGATGGCGCGCCGGGTCGCGATCAAGCGGTTGCCGCTGCCGCGCGACGCGCGGGGCGCTGTGACGCGGTCGCTCGGCCTTTCCGAAGCGCGCACCGCGGCAATGCTCAACCACCCCAACATCGTCACCGTGCACGAATGGGACACCGACGCCGACGAGGCGTTCATCGTGATGGAGCACCTGGACGGCGCCTCGCTCGCCGACATCCTCGACGAGACAGCCGAGCCGTTCACGCTTGATGAGGCGGCCGCGATCGTGGCCGGCGTATCGGCGGCGGTGAGCTTCGCCCACACCAATGGCGTTCTTCACCTCGACCTCAAGCCCGCGAACGTTCTCGTCACGCGCGACGGCAGGGTGAAGGTGGCGGACTTCGGCGTTTCGGCACTCACCGACGTCTCGGGACGTGCGTCGGGCGTCGCCGGCACCATCGGCTACATGCCCCCCGAGCAGATCCGCGGCTCCAAACTCGACGAACGCACCGACTGCTGGGCGCTCGCGGCGCTCATCTACGAGGTGCTGACCGATGCGAACCCGTTCGACGCGGACACGCTCGAGGGCTCCCTGTTCAGGATCGAGGTGGCCGACCTGCCACTCCCATCGGAGTTCGAGCCCGCGCTTCCGAAGGCCGTCGATGCCGTGCTCGTCGCCGCACTCGCGGCCGACGCCGATGAGCGCTACGAGACGGTCGCCGGATTCACCGCGGCGCTGATGCCGTACCTGGGCGATCCCGAAGCGGGGCGCGCATCACTCGCGGCGCTGCTGGAGGACCAGCTCGCCGAGGAGGGTGAGACGGCGGAGTTCGCGCCCCTCGGACTCTGGGACCGGCTCGCACCATTCTCCGGTGTGTTCAGACGCGCGACAGCGGTGCTCGCGTCGGCGTGGCTCGCGTACTCGGCCATCGAGGGCCTCGGGTTCGAGCGACCGGCTCGCATGGTCGGCGCGGCCGTGGTCGCGCTGGCGGCGGCACTCGCCCCGGGCCTGGGGGCCGCGCTCGGCTTCGGGCTCTTCGCAGTGGGTGCGGGGGTCGCCCTGGGCTGGGTCACGGGACTCGTCATCGCACTCGTCCTCGGCGCCTTCTGGGCAGCACGTGGGCGTGTCGGCGGCACCGACGCGTTCGCCCCGGTCATCGGACCGATGCTGGGACTGGTGCACGCGGCACCGGCGGCACCGCTCCTGCTCGGCTTCGTGTATCCGCCGCTTCCCGCCGCGCTCACGTCCGGCGTCACGGCGCTTGCGGTCATGGCTGCTTCAGTCGTGGCGGGAGCATACGCACCGTTGCTCTTCGTGTGTGCGCACTTCGTGAGTGACCCGTTGCAGCCGGGGCCACCCCTTGCGGACGCCGCGTCGCGGCTGCTCACCCCCGGCGTGGGCATCGTGATCCTCGCCTGGATGCTCGCGGGCGCGCTCACCTCGCTCGGCTGCCGGCGCGCGACACGAGCCGGGGCGTTCATGGGCGTACTCGCCGGAGGCATCGCGCTGACGGCCGGCTACGCCGCCTGGAGCTGGCTTGCCGGATCGTTCGGCGCTGAGGCCTTCACACTCGACCTGACCGTCAGCATCGGCATCGCGCTCATCGTGGTCGCGCTCGGCGCGCCCACTCGGCCTGAGGAGGAGTAGCCGCGCGCCTCGTCGGTGGCGCGAACCATTCAACGGCACGCTGACGAGTCAACAGCGGTTTCGCACCCCTGGTATCATGAGGAGTCCGCTGGCAGTCGCCGACTCTTGCGCAGGCATATGGGCATCCTCTCCGATTTCGAAGACCGCATCGCGTCCGGCATCGAGGGCCTCTTCGCGGGGGCGTTCCGTTCACCCGTGCAGCCGGTCGAGATCGCGCGCGCGCTCGCACGTGCCGCCGACGACGGGCGCGTGCTGGGAGTGGGCACCGTCTACGGACCCACCTCGTACACGGTGGCGCTCTCGCGCGAGGATGACGAGGCACTGGGCACCTTCAAACCCGTACTCGCCGGCGAGCTTGCCACCTACCTCGTGGACCAGGCCCGCGAGCAGGGCTACCTCCTCTCGGCGCGGCCCCAGGTGATCTTCGCCGTCCATGACGACCTGCGCCTCGGCCGGTTCCGCGTGAGCGCCGCACTCGCCGAATCCGCCGACGGCGATGCGGGACCCGCCGTGCGGCTGCTGGATGCACCCGTGGGTGCGCGTGAGCTTGCGACCGTGACCGTCGGAGACATCGCTCACGACGTGGTGCTCGGCGGCGATGAGGTCATCGTCGGACGTTTGGCCGAGTGCCAGATCCAGCTGCACGACGCCAACGTCTCGCGCCGCCACGCCGCGTTCATCCGCCTCGAGGAGGGGTGGGCGATCTCCGACCTCGGCTCCACGAACGGTACGCGAGTGAACGGCACCTCGGTCGAGCGGACGCGGCTCGCCGACGGCGATGTGGTCGAGATCGGCCTCACACGTCTCGTCTACCACGCTCCGAGGGGCTGAGACTCGTGATCGACGTCGTACTCCTCTTCGGCCGCATCGTACTGCTGGCGCTGCTGTATCTCTTCCTGTACGCAGCGGTGAAGACCGGCGTGGGGATGGTGGGCGGCAAGACCAAGGCAGCGCGCCGGGGTCTTGCGCTCAGAGTGACTCACGGCCCGAAGGAGATCACGGGCATCTCCATCCCGCTCGCCGGCCCGGTCATCATCGGTCGTTCGCCCGACGCGGACCTCGTCATCGCTGACGACTTCGTCTCCTCAACCCACGCCAAGATCGTCCCGGTGGGTGACGGGCATCTGCTCGAAGACCTCGGCTCCACCAACGGGACGCTCGTGAACGGTCAGCCGGCCACGCGCCCGCTGCAGGTGGCCGCAGGCGACGTGATCGAGCTCGGCCAGAACCGGCTCGAGGTGGTCCGGCTGTGAGCCCGCGCTACGCCGAGGAGTTCGCCGGCGACAGCCATGTGGGACTGGTGCGCACCGACAACGAGGATGCCTTTCTTGTGGCGCCGCCGCTGTTCGCGGTGGCCGACGGACTCGGCGGCCACGAGGCGGGCGAGATCGCGAGCTCGATCGCGATCGATACCGTGCTCGACGACGCGCCGCGGGCGGCCGACGCCAAGGCGCTCGGCCGCGCGGTGCGCCACGCGAACGCCGCGGTGATCGAGGCTGCCGAGCGCGGCCGAGGGCGGAGCGGGATGGGCACCACACTCACCGCGGCGATGGTCGACGGCACGCGTATCGCGGTGGCCCACGTCGGCGACAGCCGGGCGTACCTGCTCCACCTTGGCACACTCGAGCAGCTCACGCAGGACCACTCGATGGTGGCCGACCTGGTGCGCCAGGGCCAGATCACCGCCGAGGAAGGTCGCCACCACCCCAACCGCAGCGTGATCACCCGCGCGCTCGGCTCGGATCCCAACATGCTCGTCGACACGTTCGAGGCCGAGGCCGCAGCCGGCGATCGACTGCTGCTCGCCACCGACGGGCTCACGGGTTTCGTGCCCGATGATGAGATCGCACAGGTACTCGGCTCGGCCCGCACCGCCCAGGACGCTGTCGACATGCTGATCGACAGGGCGCTCGCCGCGGGAGGCCCCGACAACGTCACCACCGTCGTCGTCGATATCGGCGGACGCCCGGGGCGCGAGCCGCGCCAGCCCGGCGCCCCGAGGTGGACGGCTCGCGTGCTGTGGGTCCTCGCGGCTATCGCGATCGTTGCGGTCGCGGCATGGGCGGCGAACTCCTACGCTCGCTCGCAGGCATACCTCATCGCCGAGGACGGGGTGGTCGTGGTCTACGAGGGTGTGCCGGGAGACCTTGCCGGCCTATCGCTCAGCTGGCGCTCCGAGGAGTCCACTGTGGCGGTCAACTCGCTCGACGCGATCACAGCGAACCGCCTCGCCGACGGCATCCGGGTGGACGGCCTCGATGCCGCCCGGGACCTCCTCGACGGCTACCGGGCGCAGGTCGCGACCGAGACCCCGCCCGCGTCAGCACCCTAAGGGGCCCGCTTGTGCGAAGCCGACGAGACACCGAGCTGCTCCTCCTGTTGGCCGCCGCACCCGTGGTGGTGCTGCTGTTCGTGCTCGTGCACGGCGCGCAGGGCGGCGCGATCTCGTGGAGCGACATCACCGTGCCGGTGGGGCTGCTCGTCTGCTTCCTCGGCGCCCATGCGGGCGCGCGCTTCCTCGCGCGGGGCGCGGACCCGTCGCTGCTCCCGATCGCGTTCCTACTCACGGGAGTCGGCCTGGCAACCATCACCCGCCTCGACCCCGCTCTCGCCGCCAGCCAGGTGCTCTGGGTACTTGCAGGTGTGGTTGCGCTCGTCGCGGTGCTCGCCTTCGTCCCCTCCATCGAGCGGCTCGCGCGCTACAAGTACACCATCGCCATCGCCGGCATCGTGCTGCTCGTACTGCCCGCCCTCATCGGCGTCGAGGTGAACGGCGCCAAGCTGTGGCTGCGGTTCGCCGGCTTCTCCTTCCAGCCCGCCGAAGTCGCCAAGATCCTGATCGTGCTGTTCCTGGCAGCCTATCTCGCCGAGAAGCGCGAAGTGCTCTCGGTGGCCACTACACGCAAGCTCGGCGTGTGGCTCCCGCCGGCCAAACACCTCGGCCCGCTCGTGGCCATGTGGGCGATCAGTCTGATCGTGCTCGTGGCCGAGAAGGACCTCGGCTCGAGCCTGCTGTTCTTCGGCGTGTTTCTCGTGATGCTCTACGCGGCGACCGGCCGTCCCGGCTACGTGCTTGTAGGCCTGGGACTCTTCGCCGTGGGTGCCGCAGCGGCGTACGTCAGCTTCGGCCACATCCAGACGCGCATCGCCATCTGGCTCGACCCGTTCGCCGACGCCGCCGGCCGAGGCTACCAGCTCGCGCAGTCGCTCTTCGCGCTGGCCGCCGGACGGGTGATCGGCGTGGGCGTGGGCAACGGACTTCCCGGGCGCATCCCGTTCGTCGAGACCGACTTCATCTTCACAGCCATCGCCGAGGAGCTCGGACTGCTCGGCGGGGCGGCGCTCATCATCGCGTACCTGGTGTTCTGCCTCCGCGGACTGAGCACTGCATCCCGAGCGCGCTCGGACGTGGCCGCACTCACGGCCGCCGGACTCGTGGCTACCTTCGGCCTCCAGGCGTTCGTGATCGTCGGCGGCGTGACGAGACTCATCCCGCTCACGGGCATCACGCTCCCGTTCGTGAGCTACGGCGGCAGCTCGATCCTCTCGAACTTCATCCTGCTTGGCCTGCTCATGCGAGCAGGCGACGCGGGCACCGGCAGCGAGACCGAGATCATCGTGAGCGGCGGGACCGGGCTCCTCGGCAGACTCTCCCTCACCCGCCGTCTCGTGAGTGTGGGCTGGCTGATGACCGCGCTGATGGTCGCACTCACCGTCAACCTCACGTACGTGCAGGTGCTCGCGGCCGACGCGCTCACCGCCAACCCCGCCAACACCCGCGGGCTGGCGACCGAACAGCGGCAGGACCGTGGCGCGGTGATCACCGCCGACGGCGTCGTGCTCGCCGAGTCGGTCCCCGATGGAAGCGTGTACCTACGGCAGTACCCGGAGGGCGCACTCGCGGCCCACGTGCTCGGCTACTACAGCACCACGTACGGGCGTTCGGGCGTTGAGGCCGCCGCCAACGAGACGCTCGCCGGGCACCGCGACTTCGCCTCGTTCGCCGACCTCATCGAGTCGGCCGCGGGGATCTCGGTGCCGGGCAACGACGTCCGCCTCACGATCGACTCGCGCGTACAGCGGGCAGCCGAGGCGGCGCTCAGCGGCCACCGGGGAGCGGTCGTCGTGCTCGACCCCACGACCGGCGCCGTGCTGGCGATGGCGTCGAGCCCCGCCTACGAACCGGCGAGCATCGATGGGCAGTGGCAGATGCTCTCGGCCGAGGGCACGGATGCCGCACTCGTCAACCGCGCTGCCGGCAGCCTGTACCCGCCCGGATCCACCTTCAAGGTGGTGACGCTCGCCGCGGCGCTCGAGTCGGGTGTCGCCACCGAGGGCACCACCTACACGGGTCCGGCGAGCATCGATATCGGCGGCGCGCCGGTCACCAACTACGGCGGGAGCGCCTACGGCGCCATCGACCTGCGCAAGGCCACCGCGAGTTCGGTCAACACCGTCTTCGGCCAGCTCGCGCGCGATCTCGGAGCGAAAGACCTGGTCGCCGGTAGCGAGGGTTTCGGGATCAACGCGCCCGTGCCCTTCGACCTCCCGGCGGCCACGTCGCTCATGCCTGACCCGGCCGAGATGACGGTGTGGGAGACGGCGTGGGCGGGCGTCGGGCAGCCGGTGGGCGAGCACGACAGCCCGGCGGGCCCGCAGGTCACGCCGCTTCAGATGGCGCTGGTGGCCTCGGGGATCGCCAACGACGGCGTCGTCATGCGACCGTACGTGATCGGCTCGGTGAGCGACCGCGCCGGCCGTGTCCTCACACCCACGACCTCAAGGTCGTGGAAGACCGCCCTGGACGCGGAGACCGCCGCGAAGGTGGCCGACATCATGGTCAGCGTGGTCACGAGCGGCTCGGGCATGCGCGCGCAGATACCCGGGGTGACGGTGGCGGGCAAGACCGGCACCGCCGAGGCGGGCAAGTCGGTGGAGACCCATGCCTGGTTCATCGGCTTCGCGCCCGCCGAGCAGCCCCGCGTGGCCATAGCGATCGTGCTCGAGAACGCCGGCGTGGGCGGTCAGGTGGCCGCACCGGCAGCGCGCCGCGTGCTCGAGGCGGCCCTGGCGGCCACGCAGTAGGATCGGAATCTCGCCCGGACGCACGCCTACGCGGGCATGGGATAGAATGTATCAGCACAAAAGCGCCTCGGCGCAGGTGAGAGGAAGCGGGGCGAACGTGGAAGAACTCGTGTTCGGACGCAGATACCGTGCGACCGAGAAGATCGGATCGGGTGGCATGGCCGACGTCTACAAGGCGGTCGACGATGTGCTCGGCCGTACCGTCGCCGTGAAGGTGCTGCACCCGCGCTACGCATCGGAGCCCAACTTCGTCGCGCGCTTCCGTCAGGAGGCGCAGGCGGCTGCGAACCTCTCGCACCCGAACATCGTCAACATGTACGACTGGGGCCGCGAGGGCGAGACGTACTACATCGTGATGGAGTACGTGAACGGTACCGACCTCAAGTCGATCGTCACGCAGCGCGGGCCCCTCGACCCGATGAAGGTGGCCGAGTACGCGCAACAGGTGTGCGCGGCGCTGTCGGTGGCTCACGGCTACGACGTGATCCACCGCGACATCAAGCCGCACAACATCGTGCTCACGCCCGATGGCACGATCAAGGTGATGGACTTCGGCATCGCGCGTGCCGGCAACTCGACGATGACGCAGACCAACTCGGTGCTCGGCACCGCGCAGTACATCAGCCCCGAGCAGGCGCAGGGCAAACCCATCGGCGCCGCCTCGGACCTCTACTCACTCGGCGTGACCCTGTACGAGCTCGTCACCGGCAAGCTGCCGTTCGATGCCGAGACCCCCGTGGCAACGGCTCTCGCCCAGGTGAACGAGGAGCCTGTTCCACCGCGGCAGATCCGTGGATCGATACCGCCGGCGCTCGACGCGGTGATCATGCGCGCGATGCGCAAGAACCCCGCCGAGCGCTATTCCTCGGCCGCCGAGATGCGCGAGGACCTCAAGCGCGTGGTGAGCGGCCAGCCAGCCGTGGGTGGCGCATACGGCGGTTCCGCCGGAGGCGACCACACGAGCGTGCTTCCGCCTGTCGAGCAGGCGCCGAGCGTCCGTCCCGCCACCGCGCCCCAGGTCCGGCCGATCCCGGAGAAGCGCACGAGTCCGTGGGTGTGGGTGGCCGTCATCGCCGCGCTGCTGCTCGTAAGCGCGGGCGTCGCCTATGCGCTCGGCGTGTTCGGCGGTGGCGGCGTCGCAGTGCCCACGCTCAGGGGACTCACCGAGGAGCAGGCACGAACCACGCTCGCGGCAGCCGGGTTGGCCCTTGGTGAGATCACCACTGAGAACAGCGACGTCGTCGAGCTCGGCCTGATCATCTCGCAGGACCCGGAGGCGGGCGCCGAGGTCGAGGAAGGCGCGGCGGTCAACATCGTCGTGAGCAGCGGCATCGCACAGGTGACGGTGCCCGACCTCGCCACCATGCCCGAGGCGACCGCGATCGAAGCGCTGCGTTCCACCGGTGACCTCGAGTACGACAAGACCACCGATGAGAACAGCGCCAGCGTTCCCAAGGGCGCCGTGATCCGCACGGAGCCGGCGGCCGGGACGACCGTCCCCAAGGGCACGCGCGTGATCCTGTTCGTCTCGGCGGGCGTCGAGCAGGTGAAGGTCCCGAGCGTGGTGGGGCAGGCACAGGCGCAGGCCAAGGCCACTCTCGAGGCGGTGGGGCTCGCGGTGTCGCTGGTCGAGGAGTTCAATGAGACGGTGCCGAAGGGCACTGTGATCTCCCAGGACCCCAGCGCGAACGTCGTGCTGGAGGCGGGGAGCACGGTCACGATCGTGGTCTCCAAGGGTCCCGAGGTGATCATCGTGCCCGAGGTCCGGACCAAGACCGAGGCAGAGGCCCGATCCATACTGGAAGCAGCGGGGCTCAAGCCCAAGGTCGTGTACGTCGACGCGCCCGAGGACGGCTTCGTCATCAACCAGTTCCCGATCGCCGGCGCCTCGGCCAAGCGCGGCGACCAGGTGGAGCTCGAGGTCGGCAAGACGCCGTAGACCCGGACACTCCCCGCAACACCCGGCAGGCCCGCCTCGAGCGGGCCTGTCCTATCTCCGGTGCCGGGCCTCTTCGAGCAGCGCGACCACTTCGGCATCGCTCGTCTGATCGAACCGCCGGTAGAACTGGCCGACCGCCGAGAACCCGTGCGGGATCTCGAGCGCCACGAACTCATCGGCAACCGCGGTGATACGCCCCGCGGCATCGGGTGCGGCCACGGGAACCGCGACCGTGATATGGCCTGCGCCCCTGCGCTGGAGCGACTCGAGCGCCGCCTCAAGCGTGAGCCCGGTGGCGATCCCGTCGTCGATCACCAGCACGTCGCGGCCCTCGACCCGCGGCGCGGGCCTGCCACCGCGATACACTCCCAGGCGGCGCGCGATCTCGGCACGTCCAGCCCCCGCGGCGCGCTCGAGGTACGCGCGCTCGATGCTCACATGCCCGCCGATGATGCGGCCGTCCTCGTCCACCGCGCCCACGGCATACTCGGGGTTTCCGGGCGCGCCGATCTTGCGCACCACGATCACGTCAAGCTGGAGGGCATGCGCGCCCGCCACCTCGGCGGCCACCACCACACCGCCACGCGGCACGCCCAGCACGAGCGTGTCCGGGTTCACGTGGCCCGAAACCGCGACCGCCAGATGCCGCCCCGCCTCCACACGATCCTCGAACACCACGCCCACCCCCTGTGGGTATCATGCCCATAGGAGGTGTGGAATGCTCACCGGCATCACCGCGACCATCGAGCTCGCCAACGGCGTGACCATGCCGCGTCTCGGCCTCGGCACGTACAAGTCCGCCGAGGGTGGCGACGTTGAGGGCGCGGTCACCACCGCGCTGCAACTCGGCTACCGGCGGATCGACACGGCGTCGCTGTACGGTAACGAAGCAGGCATCGGCGTGGCGATCGCGACCAGCGGGGTTCCCCGGGGCGACATCTTCCTCACCAGCAAGGTGTGGAACGACGAGCAGGGCTACGACGCCACGCTCGCCGCCTTCGAGCGCAGTCTCACGCGCCTCGGCACGGACTACCTCGACCTATACCTGGTGCACTGGCCACGCGAACAGACGCGCGACACGTGGCGCGCATTCGAGCGCTTGTACGCCGAGGGTAGGGCGCGCGCGATCGGCGTGTGCAACCACCTCGAACACCACCTGGAGGCGCTGCTCTCAGTGGCCGACGTGCCGCCGATGGTCGATCAGTACGAGTTCCACCCGTGGCTGCAGCAACCCGCGCTGCGCGCGTACTGCGAGCGGCACGGTATCGCCGTGGAGGCCTGGGCACCGCTCATGAAGGGCCGCGTGGCCGAGGTACCGGAACTGGTGGCGATCGGCAGTGCGCACGGCAAGAGCCCGGCACAGGTGGCCGTGCGATGGCTGCTCCAACTCGGCGTGATGACGATCCCGAAGTCGGTCCACGCGACGCGCATCGCCGAGAACGCGGACGTGTTCGACTTCTCGCTGACACCCGAGGAGATGGCCACGATCGCGACGCTCGACCGGGGGCATCGCTTCGGCCCCGAACCCGACCGCGGCGGCGAGCGATAGCGGCTACTGCACCGCCGCGACGTAGAACGGGACGCTCGCCGGGTCGGCCGGCGTGGTCTCCAGGCTGCCGAGATGCGCGGTGGTGTCGTTCCACGCCTGCTGCGCCTTGGCCCGCTCGGCGGATGTGACGCCGGCATACGCGGCATCCGCGAGCACGTCGCCGATCGGCAGCACACGGGTCCCCTTCCCCTCCGGGCCCGTGTCATCCACCCACACCGGCACGTAGGAGACGGCCAGCAGCGTGGTCACGTTCGTCCTCAGGTTCTTCTCGAACCCGAGCTGCAGGATGATCCCCGTATCCCGATAGCGCTGACGCTGATTGCTGACGAAGTTGCCGAGCGAGTGGATCACGAACGCTGTCCGGGGTGTCCCGTCGGCCGCCGAGGCCGCCAGCGTCTCCATGGGCTGGATCACGTGCGGATGGCTGCCGAGCACCACGTCGGCACCCGCGTCGATCATGGCCTGCTCGAGCTTCTTCTGGCCGGCCGAGGGCTGACGTTGATACTCGGTGCCGTTATGGATGCTCACGATCACGAGGTCCGCACCCTGTGCCCGGGCCTGGCGCACGCGGGCGACCATGCGGGTCTCCGAGATCACGTTCACCATCCAGGACTTGCCGGAGGGAGCGGACGCCCCGTTCATCCCGTAGGTATACGCAAGGATAGCCACCTTCACGCCCCGGACGTCGGCCATCACGGCGCGATCGGCCTCCTCGGCGCTGCGTGCCGCGCCGGTGTGCAGCACGCCAAAGCCGTCGAGCACATCGAGCGTGCGGACGAGCCCGGTCGCCCCCCGGTCGAGGATGTGGTTGTTCGCATTGGTGAGCACGTCGAAGCCCGCGCCCACCGCCGCCTGTGCGTACGCATCAGGCGTGTTGAAGCCGGGATAGCCGGTGTAGCCGGACGCGCTGCCGGCCATCACCGTCTCGAGGTTGCCGATGGCCAGGTCTGCCGCCGAGATGCGCGACGCAACCGGCGCGAAGCCCGGGGCGAAGTCGTAGCCTGATGCGGTCTTGGCCGCCGTCACCTGCGGGAGGTGCGCCATGAGGTCGCCCACCGCGACGACGGTGAATCGCTCGACGGGATCGGGAGGACGTGGAGTGACGCGCTCGGCCGAAGCCTCAGGCCAGACCAGGACGTCGGTCGTCGCCATCGCGTGCTGTGGCAGCGCCTTGGGCCACCAGGTGAGCCCGGCGATCGTCACGGCCGCCGTGACAAGCACGACGGCCAGGATCATGCCGGATGTACGCAGGAATCGCAGGGGTGCCTCCGCCGCGGTGGCGCGAGTCAGCCACCGCGAGCATTGTACGTGCTCGCGCCGCGCAACGCACGACTCTCGGGCAGCCATGGCTCGACCAACGGTCGGCCAGCTGGCCGCATCTGGTACCATCTGACCCACGAACGGCTGGCACATCCGCCGTCTCGCGCCCTCTTAGCTCAGGGGATAGAGCACAGGTTTCCTAAACCTGGTGTCGGAGGTTCGAATCCTCCAGGGGGCACCATAGACACGATTACGGGAGTGCACCGCCACCGGTGCGCTCCCGTTGGCTGTCCCCGCCTCCGAAGGTGCCTCGCACAGGCAGGAGTCAGCGGTCTTCAGACGAATATCGTGGTGGACTAGTCCGCCCACACGGAGGAGGTGTTCGGTGCCCGACAGCGACGAGAGACGCTACTACTCGCACATCAGGGCGCTGATGGCCGGCACGAGCGAGGGCATGATCGCGATCGCGCCCGACCGCACGGTGCGCGTGATCAACGAGGCCGCCTCGGCCATGCTCGGCATCACGCGACCCGAGTGCGTCGGCGCCCACATCGACCGGCTCGGCGTCTGCGGGCTCAACAAGACGCTGCTCGAGGCGCTCGAAGGACAGTCCCCCGCCGTCTCCCGCTGCGAACTCAACGGCAACGACTACACCTTCACGGTCACGCCGTATGTCGACGGTATCGCCTGGGGCGCTGTCGTCACCATCCGTGACAACACCGAGATCCTCGCCGTGCGCAGGCGCTCCGAAGCGATTCTCACGAGCACGAGCGACGGCATCATCGTCTTCGACCCCGAAGACCGCATCAACTTCGTCAATCCGGCTGCCGAGCACATCCTGGGCAAGGGAGCCGAAGCGCTCGTCGGACTCGTGACCGACACGTGGAACCTGTTCAACCTGGTGGCTGATCCTGAAGGCACGGTCCGCGAGACCGGCACGCAGCTCCGCGAGGTTCGGATGGAGGAGCCCGAGCACCGCATCGTGGACGTCCGGGTGGATCCGGTGACCGACGACAAGGGCGAGTATCTCGGCGCCGTGACGAACATCCGCGACGTGACCGCGGAGCGTGAAGCGACGCAGATGAAGAACGAGTTCGTCTCGACGGTCAGCCACGAGCTGCGCACGCCGCTCACGTCGATCAAGGGCTACATCGACCTGATCCTCGACGGCGAGGCCGGCGAGGTCAACGAGATCCAGCAGGAGTTCCTGTCGATCGTGAAGGAGAACTCCGACAGGCTCGTGGAGCTCATCAACGACATGCTCGACATCTCGCGCATCGAGAGCGGACGCATCGTGCTCAAGGTGCAGCCGCTCGACGTGGCCGAGCGCGTTGCCGGCGCAGTCAACACGTTTCGGGCGGTCCTCGATCAGCAGGGCCGGGCCATCCATGTCCAGATCGCCGACGACCTTCCGCTGGCCGCGGGAGACCCGGACCGCGTGGGACAGGTGCTCATCAACTTTATCAGCAACGCGATCAAGTACTCCCCGGAGGGCGGCGACGTCACCGTCGGCGCCCGCATCAACGGCCCGATGGTCCGCGTGGAGATATCAGACGAGGGCATCGGCATCGCACCGGAGGACCAGGCGAAACTCTTCACCAAGTTCTACCGCGTCGATTCATCGCTCACGCGCGAGATCGGCGGCACCGGGCTCGGCCTCTCGATCTGCAAGAGCATCATCGAACTGCTCGGCGGACAGGTCGGCGTGGACAGCGTGCAGGGCAAAGGCTCGACGTTCTGGTTCGAGCTGCCGTTCGCTTCGGACAAGCACGTGCGCACCCCCGCCCTCGAGGGACCGCTCGGCTCGCCCGGCGGGCGGATCCTCGTGGTGGACAACTCGGAGGACGTGGCGAACCTGATCGCCAAGTACCTCTCCCGCCGCGGCTACGAGGTCATCAAGGCGTTCACCGCCGAAGAAGCCTGGGAGTACGCCATAGAACTCGAGCCGCGCGTGATCACTCTCGACGTGATGCTCGACGAGGGAGCCGGCTTCCAGCTCCTCAAGAAGCTCAAGGCCGACCCGGCCACCCGCGCCATTCCGGTCGTGGTGCTCTCCATCATCTGCGACGAGGGCCAGAGCGAGCGCTGTGGGGCGGCGGGCTACCTGGAGAAGCCGATCGACCGGACGCGACTCATCAGCGTGATCGACAGCCTCGTTGGGTCGGTGGCCACACCGGTCGTGCTGGTGGTGGACGACGACAGGTCCATCGTCGACCTGCTCTCGCGCACGCTGAAGCAGCGTGGTTACACCGTGATGGGCGCCTACGACGGCCGCGAGGCGATGGCGGCGGTGGCACGCGCCAAGCCGCATGCGATCCTGCTCGACCTGCGCATGCCGGTGATGGACGGCTACGCCGTGCTCCAGGAGCTCAAGTCGAGCGAAGAGACCATGGACATCCCGATCGTCATCATGTCGGCGTATCCGATCGACCGCGAACGCGCCGATGTGCTCGCCCTTGCTGCCGACCGTGTCAGCAAACCATTCGATGTCGAGGACTTCGTGAGCCGCATCGAGTCCGTTATGACCGCAGAGGAGCAAGAATGACGCGCATCCTCATCGCGGACGATGAGCCGCACATCCGCAAACTCGTTTCGTTCACGCTCGGCAACCACGGCTACGAGGTGCTGCAGGCAGCCGACGGGGGCGAGGCGTTCGACGTCGCGCATGCCGAGAAGCCCGACCTCATCCTGCTCGACGTGATGATGCCGGTGATGACAGGGTATGAGGTTCTCAACAGACTGAAGGCCGACCCGGAGACCGAGTCGATTCCCGTGGTCATGCTGTCGGCCAAAAGCCAGCGCACCGAGGTGGAAGAGGGTATGGCGTGCGGCGCGCATGAGTACATCTGCAAGCCGTTCACGCCAAAGGATCTGGTCGAACGAGTCGGGGACATCCTCGGCACCTAGGGGGAAGGGACGTGCACGCATGAAGAGGATCCTCGTCGTTGATGATGAGTCGTCGATCCGAAGGTTGCTCAAGGTCGCGCTCACCAATCGCGGCTTCGAGGTGCTCGAGGCCGAAGACGGGCTCCAGGCCATGGGCGTGGTCGCCGCCGAGAAGCCCGATCTCATCGTCCTGGACGTGATGATGCCGGGCCTCACCGGCCACGAGGTCCACGACCGTCTCCGGCAGAGGCCGGACACGAAAGAAGTCCCCATACTGTTCCTCTCGGCAGCCGGTACGTTCGAGGAGCAGCATCGCGAGATCGCTGCCGACCCGTTCGCGGACTACCTCCCGAAGCCCTTCAAGCCCTCCGAGGTCGCCGACCACATCGATGCGATGCTCGATCCGGCGAAGCGTGCCGAGTTCGAGCGTGAACGCGGTCGCCGGGAGGCGAAGCTCAACAAGATCGTCGAGATCATGCACCGCGATCGCGACTAGCCGCATCGACCGTCACTCGTAAGGGGCCCCCGTGACAGCCGAACGAATCATCCTCACCGCCGACGATAACCAGCAGATCCGCATGCTGGTGAAAGCCGCTCTGCGCTCACTCGGACACGAGCTCATCGAGGCCGTGGACGGCGAGGAGGCGCTGAAGCTCGCCATCGATCGCGTCCCCGACCTCATGTTGCTGGATGTCACGATGCCCAAGCTCGACGGGTGGGAGGTCCTGCACTTCCTGCGCAAGCGCCCGGAGCTCGATGCCGTGCGTGTGATGATGCTGACGACAGCCGCGCAGAAGATCGACATCGAACACGGGGCATCCCTCGGATGCAACGACTACCTGACCAAGCCGTTCTCGCCCGCGGACCTTCGCGCACACGTCGAGAGGATGCTC
>WOYI010655322.1_pt1 | contig 38666 bp, 36 predicted proteins | sample 6423411 | NCBI WGS metagenome assembly WOYI01 (sample SAMN13441803, study PRJNA592873) | oil field metagenome | biome: oil field; feature: oil-well bore; material: oil-contaminated soil; isolation source: oil-contaminated soil from oil-well borehole | place: Germany: Wietze | collected 2016-10-18 ...
TTTTCATTTTATGGTGTTGAGAATATATTCTTATAACCCGTAAAATGAAAAAAGTTGAAGGAGCGTAGCGAAAGCTTTTTCTTGAGATTTCCACCTTCTCAGGATCAGATAAACTAATCCTGCTCTTCCCACGAAAGGGAGTTACTGAAAGTAGCTCCCTTTTTATTTTAAAAATTGATGCTACTTATTATTTTAATTGATTGGTACAATTCTTTCAGACTGAGAACAATATAAAAAAGTTTCATATTTTTGAAAAAACTAAATTTAACTATGTTAACTCATTTTTGGAATTGGATTCTTGACCCACCCCCCTTAGTGGAAACCTTAATTTTCGCATTAATAGCTATCTTAGGTTTTATAAGTGCAGTTATTTCATCTGGGGGGCCGCTTTTTAAGGAAAATTGGCTTTCTAAAACAGGTGTTAAAGCCTTTTATGTTGCAGCTAGTATACTTTTATTAGCTCTCTGGCAATTACAGATAACCAACCATAAAGATGTTACTCAGAAAATTCAAGCTTCTGAAAGGGATTCGATTATTGTTTCTCAGGTTGATTCACTAACAAAAATAAATATTGAAAATATTGCCAATATTTTCTCAAATGCATTTGCAAATCAAGGTCAGAAGCTTGAGTCTATAAATAATTTATTTAGTGGTCTCAGAGATTCAATTAATAATTTGGAAGTTGAATCAATTGAGGAAGAACCTTTATTGATTGTTAAGGGTGACGGGATTGCCCATGAAATTAATGGAGATACCATAAATTTTACCATTACGATTAATTCAATTCCAACATCTTCCACAATTGAATATATTGATGTATTTGTTGAATGGCACTATTCTGATGGATCGATTAGAAGATCTCCCATATTAAATCTGGTTCAAGATGAATTCGTATTACCTAGGAACCAACCAGTAAGCTATCTATTTGGATTTGCGGACATATATGAAAAAGTTAACAGTGTAAATATTGCATTACTTGGTAGTTATCATGGGAGAAATAATGATAATCTAATTTCAATGAGAGATGTTTATACTTATTCATTTGGTGACAAAGAAGATGTTGGTTTTTTAACAGGAGATGCAAAAAGGCAATTCCTACTAAAGTATGATCGAATCATAAATCAGCAGAAATAAATAAAAGTCAAAACACCAATTTACAATATTGTTATAGTTGTAGCATTTATTCAGTTTATTCTTCACATTTGCGTGTTTGTATTATAATTCTTGTCTTTTACCTTAAACTGAAGAAATCTGTAGGTTCCCCCGATAGCTATCGGGGCTGCTCTTCCATGAAAGGGAGTTACTGAAAAGTGGCTCCTTTTTGTTTGCAACCTAAATTCGCGAAAACCAAATTTATGTTTAACAAACCAGGTTATATTCTTTCTTTTGAGGAGTTTTGCAGGACTTATTCCGCGAAATAATATTTGTCAAGCAGGCCGGCATCCACGCGGCGTTTTGCTAGCACCTGTATATAGAGGCGGCAGTTTTCGGCATGCAACACATTTTTTTCGCCAAACACATGGTAGGAACGAACCACCCAGTCGAGCGCCGAGTCTAAATCGCCGGACATTTCGCTGGCTACTCCCAGGTTGAACATACATTTGGCAGCGATGCTTTTATTTGGATTATCGATCTGACCTTTCCAGGCTTCCGCAGCGTCAAGCCATTTTCCTTCACTTACAAGTCTATCGGTCTGTTTTAATTCAACATGTCCCGAGCGATAATAAAAACGCTCCACTTGCAGCCAGTGAGGCGAAAGGTATTCAGCAAAACGGGTTCCTGAAATATCAGAAGCATTTAAAACGGCATCACGTCGTGGGGGCAATAGTTTAAACGGATCGATTCCGGGAGCAGAGAAGTTGACCCAATCGATGGTGTCGCTTTTTATAAAACAGCGAAGTAATTTTTTTTCATGCAGGTCGTAAGCGGTCCAAAAGGCATTTACCGAAACGACTTCCTCAATCTGAGTCCTGTTGTTTAATTCGAATATGGTATTCAGACTTAAAAAGTGGTCGAACGACAATAACAAATCGGCATGGGTACTGTCGGCAATGTGGCTTATTTCGTTGGCTGTGTACAATCCAAACTCAGGATCTAAGGCTTTCATCTCAAGCGTATTTTTCCGGGCCGCTGGATTGTTTCTAAGGTATCTTGATAAAATATAAGCCGATATCCTCGACGAGTTTTCGTTGTTTAGTTCCAGGCTGTCTCCAATCAGATCTGCGGGTGGAGGTAACGAATCATTGATGTTGATATGGCTGTAATTGGATGCGGATAGGTCATAAATGGTATCCAGGAAATCCTGTTCACGAAGCGTATTCAGCACATAATCGTAATAAATAAAGGAGGCAATACTGTCGAGATTGGTCGTATCTTTCTGTATATCAGAGTTTATAAGGCAAGATGAGTAAACCGGGTTATAAGCAATGTTGGTGTTGTTGTAGCGCATGGCAATTTTTGAATATCCTTCGGGAAACTTTACTTTTCCCGGCTCAAGAACCTCAATGTTAATACTTTTGGTATTATACAAGGTATTACAACCCTGTGCAAACATTAAAATAAACAATGCCCGTAAACCGTATTTAGCAATTTTCATCCTTCGTGGCTTAGTCGTGCAATTTCCTGTTTTCGTTTAATCAGTACGTTTCGGTATTGCAATATCATTTTTAGGTCTTCTTTACTGCGGTAATCCTGCGCGAGCTGTTGTGCGGCCATTAACCATTTCTCTGAAGTGTCGAGATCATCTTTCATTTCGTAAGCCAGCGCCAGGTTATAACGGGCGTTGATGGCCATTTTTCCGTTGCTGTCGTCGGCGTATCGTTTCCAAAGTAAAATAGCGTTGTCCCATTCGCCTTTCTGCACATAAGTGTCGGCCTCGGCGAAATCGGGCAGGGGAGGTACCGAATACATCCGGTTAACAGTTTGCCACGAAGCAAAAAACCGTTTGGCGTAATTTTCGCCGGCCATTTGCGAAGCTATTTTTAACGCGGTAATGCGCGGAGGAAGCTGTGTATTCTTTTTGTAATTCCCCAGGTTGTCGTAACTGTTCCAGAATACAGTGTCGATCATGGTTTTGCGCTCAAGCAGTTTATTTTCAATTGGATCGTACACTGCCCAAACGGCAGCTGTTATCACTTCGTTTGATGGTGACGGAAGTTCATCGGTTTGCGAATATTCGGAATAAAAATACGAGTAGGTTTCGAGCGAAATCATTAAATCGGTTTGTGCAGAAGCTGTAATTTGGTCGACCATGTTAAAATCAAGGGCCGGAAGTTTATCTCCGCGGTGCAACATAAAAAGCTCCGGAAAAATCCGGATCTCGTTGAACATGTTGTTTTCTTTCAGGCTTTTGGCGAGTTCTTGAGTACACATGTGAACCAAAACAGAATCCAGATTCTCAGGATCGTTTTTAGCTCTTTTAAGCCTGAAATCGTCTTGATAATAATGTTGGAGAGTATCATTTGTGTATTTGAAATTCCGGTAAACAATCGATACGTTTTGAGCATCTGGCGGTACGGAAATTATTCCGGGGCGGTACACTTCAATCTGATAATCCTTGTACACGGTACACGAGACAGTTGCCAAAAGAAAAAGTATAGCCAGTAGTCCTGCTTGTTTCATATTATTGTTTATCGAGTTCCTTTTTTCGTCGGTTCAAATATTCCAGGTAATCATAAGTTAACTGGTGAAACGCGGTGTTGTACGAATCGAGCCCCCAGGCAATAGCTTTGTCGATATCGCCTTGTAGTTCAGCCGCAACGGCCAGGTTTAGCTTTGCCTTGCTTTTTGTAGTTTTCGAAACGCTGCCCGAAGCCAGATCTTCCCATAGGCGTGTGGCGCCCTCCCAATCTCCCCGGTCAATCAGAAGTCCGGCTTCTTCCAATTTATCGTCGCCTTTTGTAAAAATCATTCGCTGCTGACGCTGCCAGTTAGGGCTGATAATTTCCGAGAAATCGAGTGCCAATGCAATCGAAGCTTCTGTAAGTCCTTGTTTTACAGGGGTGAATTTTGAAAACAGATCGCGTGCCGTTTCAGCATAATCTTCCCAAACCAAGGTGTCGCGCAAAAACTCGCGGGTTATTATCTTTTCTTCGCTTGGGTCATAAATTTTAAACAGCGCTTCGTAAACAATGGACATGTGGGCTTCGGCGGCTGTAAAAAACGAATTGTCGATAGGGTTGTAATAACTTTCGCGGTTGTATTTGGCAATCACCTGGGCCTGGTATAAATCAACCGAAAGCACGGCATCTGTTTCAAAGGTTTTGCAAAGTTGAGCAGCTTCCTCCCAACCCAGGTTCTCACTAAAAAATGCATTCTTCCTGTGTGGCAAAAAACGCTCTTTGGGAATTACTACATCGTATCGGCCCGATTCAAATAATAAATCGCCCAGAGCTTTTAACATGGTATCAACGGCCTGTCGGTCGTGTATAACAGTATCAACGTTAAAGCCTTTAGCAAAAAAGATATTTTGAAGCGAATCTTTATCCGGATTCGAGTAAGTGTCATCCAGCGTTCGGTTTACAATCAGCAGGCTTTGGATGCGTTCAGGCAGCTCACCTTTAGCTTTATTCGGAACCTCGATCACAATCGATTTTGTGGTGGAGCATGCAACTGCAAGCAACGAAACAAGAAGAAAAATCAGATGATATCTTTTAACATGATTTGTCATACATCAAAACAAGGTCGAAGAGTTGTTTTAATAAATTCCCCAGTATTTTCTCAAAAACCATTCCACACTCAGTAATGCCAGTAATATAAAAAACAGCCCGCGCAGATTTAAGAGCTCGTTGATCATTTCCTGGTAATAATGCGCAGCTTTTAATTGTTTTCCGTTTTTTAAATCGGCAATCAGTTCATCTGCCTGATCGGGCAAATAAAATTTCCCGCCACTTTGCGAGGCCAACTGGTATAGCAAGTTATGATTGGCACGTGTCACTATTCTTTCCAGATTCACTAAAACAACGGTAAAATTGCCTGTTTCGGTATATTTCTCGTTACCGATGTTTACCGTGGCTGTAAACGAATAATCACCTATTGGCAAATGGCCGGCGTTAAGTGTGTAATCTTCACCCCGCACATCAAAAGTGAAACTGAAATCTTCGTTGTTCGAATTTTTCAGGACAATATTTACTTCACCGGTGGTTATACGTTGGTACGCATCGTTGTACACTTCGGCGTTCAAAATCACATTATCGGTTTCGGTGTAAACCGGTTTGAATTCGACAATAAAATTGTCCTCATTCTCGCGCAGTGCAAGGTATTGCACCAATTGGTTAATGAGTTCGTTAAAACGGAGGTGGCTTTGGTTTTGATAATAATCAAACAAACGCCAGCGCCAGGTTCCTTCACCAAAAATGAACCCGATTTTTCTTCCGTCCATTTTTCCGGTTGCCAGTAAAGGTTTTCCGGTTTCAATGTTTTTGAGTTTCTGATAAACTATGGGCGTAAAACTATCATCCATGGTAAAATCGGCAAAAGGAACCTGCAAGGGTGGTAATTTAGGGAGAAGCTCCAGAAAATCGTCGGATAACCTGAACGTTGCATAAGCCGGATTATTGGTAGGTTGCGCCTCTTCTCCCGAACCAGCAAGCAGATCGATCTGGACACCCTGCGACAATGCATTCAACTGCGGGATAAAGGTTTTATTTCCGACGATGAACAACAACGGCAGTCGCCCCGCCCGGGCTTTCTCCACAATTTGAGAAATCGATTTTCCTGCGGTAGGAAGCTGGTTCAGAATGATCAGGTTAAAATCGCTCAGGTTAGCCGGGTAAGGTTCCTGGGTAAAAACCGATACATCGTAGGTAAGTTGTTGTTCGAGCGTGTTTTTTATCGCACCGATATCAGGATGCCAGCCGTCGGAAAGGATCAGGATTTTTTGTTTATTTTCCAGTACATTGATCACAAAACCCGCGGTGTTGTTGGCAGTATTGCGTTCGTTTTCCACGGTTTCTATTTTCACGAGGTAATGCTGTAGTCCGGGAGTTCCGGCTTCAAGAATAAACTCTTTGGTAATAAAATAATTATCGTTGGGAGGCGTGATCATTATACTGCCAAGTTCGGCATTGTTTTGTTCGATCGACAATTTAAGTAGGCGGTTCTTGACTTTAAGGAACTGAACATCCACTTCCACCGGAAATTTATTCCCGGAAAAAGCGGTCCTGTTCATACGGATACTGCTGATCCGCGAATCGGAAACAATGCTGGTATCTCCATAACCAACCGAAAAAACCGGGAATGAAATTTCGTCAAGTCCGTTTAGCGGGTTTCTTCCTTCGTTGTAAATGCCATCTCCGGCCAGAATGAGTGCGCCTACATTTTGATTGAAATGATTGTTGCTGACGGTGGAAAGCAACTGGCTGTAATCGCTTCGTTTTTCGCTAAAATCAAGTTGGTCGGAGTTTTTTATGTGCTCGCCAAAGCTGTAATTTACCAATTCGTAATCGTTCCCAAGCTCCGATTTTATCTTGCTTTGCAAATTGTTGAGGCTTGCCGAAATCAGCGTTGAGTCGGTATCGGCAATCATCGAACCCGAATTATCCCAGGCTGAAACAATGATCGGGTTTTGCGTTATCTTCTTTAAGCTGCGCAGAAATGGCGACAAAAGCATAAAGGCGATCAGGAAAAAAGAAAGGAATCGAAGGCTCATTAAGATCCTGAGCTGTACCTTGCCAAGCTCCGAATTGGCTTTGTTCCTGAAATACAATAGCAAGGAAATGCCCAAAGCAGCCACAACAACTGCGAGCAAGAGGATAAACCAGTATTTAGTTCCGAAAGAGATCAAATCATCCAAAATTAGAAGTGGTAAATATACTATTTCATTCGTTTATATTTTCATTCTTCGGGAACTCATGGAACTCGCATAATCATTCTCCTGGGTATGAAGAAGAATTTTTATTATGCTCGTTTCACATTTTTATAATGACGAATTATGCTTAATATTACACTCCCGAAAACGCCACACAAGAAAGGTGAATCCGTTGTTAAAACCATTTTAACTACAAATTGTTTCAATTGAAAATTTTATAATAATGAATAGAGCATATAAAACCTTACACTCAAGGGAATTATTAAAATACAGCGAGTTCCATACTATTCCTTTGAAACAGATGAAATTAACTGTTTTACTGCTCTTAGTGATTTTTCTGGCCTCGTGCGGGCAGAAATTCAACCCCGACATTACAGTCGACGATATCAAACAGTCGGTTTATTACCTGGCTTCCGATTCTTTAAAAGGAAGACAATCGGGTGAAGCGGGCAACGATCTGGCTGCCGCTTATATTTTAGATAAGTTTGAAAAAGCGGGTTTGCAACCCATGTACGACAACGGATTACAGAAATTCAGCTTAGTGGCATCAGCCGAACTGGCTGACGGGAACGCTTTGTCGGTGGGCGAACGCTCTTTTGAGGCGGAAAAAGATTTCCTGCCTTACGCCTTTTCTGCCAATACCACGGTTGAGGCGGGTGTGGTTTTCGCCGGATACGGCATCCAGGTAAATCGCGACACTTTGCAATGGGACGATTTCCATTCAATCGATGTAAGCGGAAAATGGATACTCGTACTGCAAGGCGATCCCGATCTTGATAATCCAAACAGCCCATTCCTTGAATTCTCGAGCGAACGTTCGAAAGGATTGACTGCATCGGATAAAAATGCCGCCGGTTTAATTATGGTCGCCGGACCAAAATTCAGCGAAGAAGACAAACTCTCGGATCTTTTTTTTGATAAGAACAGCAGTCGTTTTTCGATTCCGGTTATCCAGGTTACCCGTGAGGCGGCCAATGAAATTCTGTCCGGAACCGGACAAACCGTCGAAACTCTTGAAGCAAAAATGATGGAAGAAAAAACGGGAATTACCGTGCCGGCTAACGCTATGGTAAAAGCAACGGTTAACGTGGCTTTAAAAGAAAAGGAAACCCAAAACGTAGTTGCGCTTTTACCAGGAACTGATCCGGAATTAAAAGACGAATACGTGGTAGTTGGCGCACACTTCGATCACCTTGGAATGGGTGGCCCCGGTTCGGGTTCACGCGCTGTGGATACTATTGCTGTTCATAACGGCGCCGACGACAATGCCTCGGGTGTTGCCGCTGTAATTGAATTAGCCGAAAAATTTGCTGCTGAGAAGATACGCCGAAGAAGTATTGTTTTTATGGCTTTCAGCGCCGAAGAAATGGGTTTGGTTGGTTCGAAAGCTTTTACCAACCACCCTCCGGTTGAGATGGATAAAATTGTGGCCATGTTCAACTTTGATATGGTGGGACGACTCGACACCGCAAATGTATTGAGTGTTGGAGGAACAAAAACATCGGTTGAAACAGAAGATATATTAAACGAACAAAATACAGGTTTCAAACTGGCGTTCTCGGGCGAAGGGATAGGACCATCGGATCATGCATCATTCTATCTGAAAAATGTTCCGGTTATATATTTCTCGACAGGGGCGCATCCCGATTACCACACGCCACAGGACGATGCCGACCGGATCAATTACGCTGGCGAACAAAAAGTGATTGAGTACGCCGGAAATGTATTGAATGAAGTGGTGGACCGTGATATGAAACTTACCTTCCAGGAAGCAGGAAGCAAATTCAAACGCAGCCGTGGCGGACGTTTTAAAGTAACCTTTGGTATTATGCCCGACTATGCCGGTTTGGAGGAACGCGGAATGCGTATCGACGGCGTAAGCAAGGATAAACCCGCTTATAAAGCCGGAATGAAAACCGGTGACATCATTACTGCCATCGAAGGCAAACCGGTAAAAAATATTTACGATTACATGGCCCGTTTGCAAACACTCGAAGCGGGGACGCGTGTTTCGGTGGATATTATCAGGGATAACAAACCTACCGTTCTGATTGTGGAGTTATAGTTTGACAGATGCAGTAAATTAAAAGATCCGATCTTTCGATAAGATCGGATCTTTTTTATATCCATCCCCGAAGTTGGTAATAGGCCAACGCAAACATTTCGCGCACTATCAGAATCTCGTATTTCAGGTGGTTCCATAGTTGATAGCGCATATTCATATTTTGGCCTACATCAGGTACGAGCAATTTATTTCCACCCAGTTCGTCGTCTTTAAAAGTGAAGTCGGCTTCGGCCGCATTTTCAAAAGCCGGTACCGCATTAACCTTTTCGAAACCCGCTTTTTGGAAACACAAAACGGCACGCCGCATGTGTTCGGGCGAAGTAACCAGCAAAATTGGATTTTGCATTTTCACCATTCCCGTACAATTTATTGCCTGCGAACGGGTGTTCGTTCCGGTATTTTCAAAGGCGATCGCATTTGGGGTTATTCCCCGAATTATCAATTCCTGTTTCATCTTTTGAGGAGTGCTGCCGCTGTCGGCCACATCGCCAGGCATGGCAATGATCACTTTTGCATTGGGGAAACTTATAGCTGCCTGACCAACATACCAACTGCGCATCAGGTTCGATTGGCTTGGCATTCCTCCACCTCCGAGCAAAATAATTGTCTGTGGTTCCTGTTTCAGTCCGGCTTTGCTCGTTCCCAACCAGTGGTAGCCCCAGAAAGGGGCAGATGTTAGAGCGAGTACCACACACAGCGTGAAAAATATGCCAATCAACGCCATTAAATTACGGACTAATCTTAAAAAATAGATACTTTTGAATTTTCGCATACATTGTATCTTGAAAGGATAAAGGTAAGTTTAAATATTTAAATTTTTGGAGAGATACTTTAATACGATATACCATTCATCATGGGGCAACTCACCCAATTAGTCGTACGACTCATCTTCCCTCTCTTCCTGAAGCGAGGGATAAGAGGAAGAGTTTCAACCAGGATTTGTTAAAAAGTAAAAGCAATAGTTAATTTTAATAAGAACGCATTTTGGATAATTCAGCAAAAAACGAAATAATTGAGCTTTTTGAACACCACTTTAACGAAAAAGTAGAAAGCTTCGAAATGTTGCCGCAATCGGGATCGTACCGCGAATATTGTCGTTTGGGCAATAGTAATCGCACGATTGTTGGCGCTTTTAATAACGATGTAAAAGAAAATACTGCATTTTTGTCTTTTTCCAATCATTTGTATCACAAGGGAATTAACGTGCCAAAAGTGTATGCGGTAAGTTCCGATTTGAAAAAATACCTGCTCGAAGACCTTGGCGACACTACCTTGTTTGCCTATCTCACCAAAACGCGCGAAAGCGAGGGCTTTTCCGAAAACATCATTTTGGTTTATAAAAAAGTAATTGCTGTCTTACCAAAAATCCAGATCATTGCCGGAAAGGAAGTCGACTACTCGGTGTGTTATCCACGTGAGGCTTTTGATAAGCAATCGATGATGTGGGACCTGAATTACTTCAAATATTATTTTCTGAAACTGGCTAAAATCCATTTTGATGAGCAGGCCCTCGAAGACGATTTCCAGTTGTTCAGTAATTACCTGCTGAGCGCCAGTTCGAACTATTTTCTGTATCGCGATTTTCAGTCGCGGAATGTGATGCTGAAAAACGACGATGTGTATTTTATAGATTACCAGGGAGGCCGCCGCGGCGCACTGCAATACGACCTGGCTTCGCTGTTGTACGATGGAAAAGCCGATATTCCGGAAAGTGTCCGTCAGCAGCTCTACGATTTTTATATCAGCGAGCTGAAGAAATATATGAAGGTGGACGAAGAACGTTTTGCCGCTTATTTCAAAGGTTTTGTACTGATCCGCATTATGCAGGCGATGGGCGCGTATGGTTTCAGGGGTTTCTACGAAAAAAAGGAACATTTCCTGAAAAGTATTCCGTTTGCGTTGAAAAACCTTGAGTTCCTGTTGAAGAAACTAAATCTTCCGGTGGAATTACCCGAACTGGTTTCGGTGTTGAAACAGGTTACACAATCAGAAGTTTTAAAGGAAATTGGAAAAACACAGTCGGAACTGACCATTCGGATCAGCAGTTTTTCGTACAAAAAAGGTATTCCTGATGATCCGTCAGGAAATGGAGGAGGCTTCGTATTCGATTGCCGCGCCATTCATAACCCCGGTAAATACGACGAATACAAGAAACTGAACGGAAAAGACCTCGCGGTTCAGCAGTTCCTCGAAACTAAATCGGAGATGGGCCTTTTCCTTGATGCTGCAAAAACGCTGGTCGAGCAGGCGGTAAAAGTATATCTCGAGAGAGGATTCACACATTTGTCGGTAAACTTTGGATGCACTGGCGGGCAGCATCGTTCGGTTTACTCAGCCGAAAAGCTGGGTGTTTATCTTCAAAACAATTATCCGGTTAACGTTGTTGTAATACATCGCGAACAGGAAAATTGGAGATGAGCAAAAAAGCTTGTAAAAAGAAAGATTTCGAAGATAAAACTACGGCAAAGTACGAGTGTAAAAAGTGCGGCGCCCGGGTGAATAAGGAAGAGAAAGCCTGCAACCCAAAAAAGATTTAGTAACATTGGTGGGCAAATGAACAAGTATTGGCAATCAGGTCGTAATAAAAGATGCCGATAGTACACATTTGACATTTTCACTCTTGGTAATTAGGGATACTGTTTATATTTTCGCAGCAAATTTCAAAAAAAGTAAGAATCAAACTCATGGGAAGAGCATTTGAATACCGCAGGGCAGCTAAAGAAAAGCGCTGGGACAAGATGTCGAGAGTATTTCCAAAACTCGCAAAAAAAATAACCATTGCTGCAAAAGAGGGTGGGGCCGATCCTGATTTGAACCCGGCCCTGCGTACGGCTATTCTGAATGCCAAGCACGAGAATATGCCGAAAACCAATATCGATGCAGCCATTAAACGTGCCGCAGGGAAAGATGCCACCGATTATATTGAAGTAAGCTACGAAGGGAAGGGGCCTCATGGTGTTTTGGTTTTTGTTGAATGTGCTACGGATAACACTACCCGGACTGTGGCCAATGTTAAAAGCTATTTCAACAAAGCTGGCGGCGGACAGGTCCCAAACGGATCGCTCGAATTTATGTTTTCGAGGAAAGCCGTTTTCGAGTTTCCAATGCCTGAAGGAATGGAGTTGGAAGACCTGGAATTGGAACTGATCGATGCCGGATTGGATGAAATTGAAGAGAACGAAGGTACATATTATGCATATGGCGACTATACCAGTTTTGGAGAATTGGCTTCAGCTTTCGAAAGATTGAATATCGAGCCCACTAAAGCTGAATTGCAACGTATTCCAACCACCCCGGTTGAATTTACCGAAGAACAGCTCGAAGACATCGAAAAGATGCTCGATAAAATGGAAGAAGATGAAGATGTGCAGGCTGTGTACACCAACATTGCTTAAAAGAAAGCACGTATAATAAAGATACTCGTAAATGCACCGACGGTTAGTCGGTGCGTTTTTTGGTTTTATATTTACCATCATTTTTTGTTCATTCACCCCGAAATAGTATTCACTGGTCTAAAAAGTTCGCCGAGTGCGAAGGGATTGTTATATTTTAGATCAAAACATATTCTATGATTCCAGTTCGCCCGTACATCGATCATTTTGCCCGTTTATGGGACCAAAGCCCTGATCATTTTCCTGCATTTCAACATCGCTATTCTGAAACTGAAAAGACTGAACGTGAAATTAGTTACAATCATTTTCAGGAGAAAATCAAGGAACTCCAAAACCGGGAAAGCGGTTTACAGATGCGTAAAGATCCGGGGAACACTTTCTTCCCGATGTTCAAGGCATTTCTCGAAACAGTTTTCGATTTTGAGAAAGGTCATTTACAGCTTATTTTATCCGATGAATTCAAAAATGTTTCGAAAGATTTTTTCTACAAAGCGCGTGATTTTGGCCCTGAATTAAGCCCCGGGAATATTTACCAGGGAATGCGGAATGTCTGGATCATGAATGGAATCCAACTGATGATGAATGTCCCTGTAAAGATTACTCCATCGGTTTTTGCTTACTCAATGATCTATCCGTACAGCGACAATTTACTTGACAACCCAGAGCTGTCTTCGGCTGAAAAAGAAATCTTTTCGCGCAGGTTTAACCGGCGTTTGCACGGCGACGAAGTGTTGCCGGTTACTTTTACTGAGGAACAATTATTCAAGCTGGTAAAAATGTTCGAAGAAGAATTTTCGCGTGCTGATTTTCCTTCGGTGTACGAAAGTTTGTATGCCATTCAGCAAGGACAAACCAACAGTTTGCAATTGAATACAGTTGACGGCCTTTCGGATGAAAATATCCTGGATATTTGTTTCGAAAAAGGAGGCGCTTCGGTGCTCGCCGATGGTTACCTGGTAGCTGGTCGATTAACACACGAACAGGAGCAGGCTTTGTTTGGATATGGTGTTTACCTGCAATTGCTCGACGATATTCAGGATATTAAAGAAGATTCAGGAGCTGATACAAAAACCATTTTCTCGTGTTTACCGAATGCATCGTTGGGGAGTTTTGTAAATAAAACCATTCATTTTGGCAGAAAGGCACTCGAAGAAATGCGGTGTTTTGATGGATCGGGCAACGACGATTTTATCCGTTTAATGAACCGAAGTATCGAAACTATGGTCATCGAATCGGTGGGTTTGAACCCATCTGCTTACCCGGGGAACTATCTCGCTGAAATCGAACAATATTCTCCTTTGCACTTTGAATTCGTGAGGCAGAAAAGAGCGCAGTCGAAATCGCAGCGCTTTGCCTTTTTTCAGAAATATTTTGATATGGCAAAATCCCCTGAAGTTTCTTCGTATTGATCAGGTTTAAATCAAATAATCAGTTCCGGATTGCATCGATCAAACGGTTCAATTTGTCCCGCAGATCAATGATTTCATGAAGGTCGAGTTCACTGACATCGAGCTTTTCGAGCAGTTGTTGCGGAATAGTGGCGGCCTGTTCTTTTAAGTCGTTTCCTTTTTTAGTCAGGCTGATGATAACACGGCGTTCATCAGAATTCGAACGATTTCTGTTGATCAATCCCTGCGTTTCCATACGTTTTAAAAGAGGTGTAACTGTATTGGTATTCAAAATCAGGTTCTCTGAAATGTCGTTTACCGAAACTTCATCGGTTTCCCACAATACCAATAAAACCAAATATTGCGGGTAGGTGAGTCCGAGTTGGTCGAGCAGAGGTTGGTAAGCACGCGTAATCAATCGCGAAGCCGCATAAATCGGGAAACAAACCTGATTGCCGAGTTTTAGTTGTTCATATTCCATGGTGGCCGATTTTATAATTTGCCGCTATTTCAGCAATTGCAGAACTTCGGGTTCGAGTTTACCGGGTTTAACAATCGGGGCAAAACGTTTTACCGGTTTACCGTCGGTATCGATCAAAAACTTTGTGAAATTCCATTTGATACTGCTTCCCAAAGCGCCACCCAACTCTTTTTTCAGAAATTTAAACAGCGGATGCGCGTTTTTTCCATTTACATCTATTTTTGAAAACATCGGAAAGGTAACTCCGTAATTAATCAGGCATCCTTCCGAAATCGACTTTTCATCGCCGGGTTCCTGGTTGGCAAACTGGTTGCACGGGAACCCTAACACCACAAAACCTTCATCCTTGTGTTTCTTGTACAGTTCTTCCAGGCCTGCATATTGCGGGGTAAATCCACACTTACTCGCGGTATTTACTACCAGAATGGCTTTTCCTTTAAATTCTTCCATTTTCACTTCTTTACCTTGTAAAGTAGTGGCCGAAAATTGATAAAAATTGTTTTCCATTGTTCTATTGTTTATGTATCGTTGTCGATTATATCGCACACGATTTAAATATAGTTGATAAGAATCAATTAGAAAGAAATTATTTCCAGATTCTCGAAAAATTGACTTAGATTTAATATTCAAAGCAGTTGGATAGGTCATCAACTACATTTTGATTTTGTAAGGTGCTTGATCTTCCTTCATTAAATTATCTTGAATCGATTGAAAATACTGAAGAAATATGGACTTCTGATTCTGATTATAGCAGCAGGGCTTGCTCTCTTGTTCGCGGTATTCAAAAAAGATCAGCTAAATGAGCTGATATCGAGGCAAATAAAAAATCAGGCAACAGCCACTGAAAAGTTCAACGCAGCCAATTACGTACAGGAACATTTTAATTATGCTGAAAATAAAATCGATTACGATTTTTCAGCGCTCGAATTCAAATCGGGCGGATGTACAATTTGCAAACAAATGGAGCCTGAGTTGGAGGTAATTAAAAACTGGGATCAGAAGAAAGTGAATGTGGTGGTGATTCAAATAATGAACCCTGATAGCCAGGAGATGATGAAGTATTTTGGCATTTCTGCTGTTCCTACCCACATATTGCTGGATAAATCGGGAAAGGAGATTTTTAGGAAATATGGGTTTATTTCGGCGTCTGAGCTTCAACGACAACTACTTTCAAGTAACTAAATTACCCCTGATATTCTCGTATTTCCTGTTCGCCTGCTGTATAAAAACGTGTAGTTGGGTAAGCAAATTGAATGTCTTTTTCAGCCCGGAAAGCAGCGAGAACTTTTTGCCAGAACTCATTCTCGCTACCACGGCGGCGGCGCGGATTGCACAGATAACGCACCGTTAAACGCACACCAAATTCTTTTACACTGGTATAAACGATTGGGGTGAGGTGCTTGTAGTAAATCATATAATTCTTACTGGCTTCCAGAATTTCTTTTTGAGCTTTTAAGGGAATGTCTTCGGCCAGTTCGTTGATGATTTGTTCGAGAATGGATTTTGCTTTTTCCCAGTTGCTTTCGAAAGTAATATTTACTTTTACTTCGTTCCAGATGTATTCAAATCCCGAACTGTAGTTGGCCTGTGGTTCCAAAAAAACTTTCCCGTTGGGGAGGTGGATAATCCGACCCGTACTTTGGTCGGCTTCCACCCAGTTGCCTATTTCGAGCACCGTAAACTGAAAAGGACGAATATCGATCACATCTCCAACGTGTGGCCCGATTTGAACGCGGTCGCCCACCGAAAACGGTTTCCTGAAAATAATAAAAAACCAACCGGCAAGATTGGTCAGCGGGTCTTTCAAGGCAATGGCAATACCGGCAGTAAACAGCCCCAGGAAAGTCCCGAATTCTTCGAACGCTTTTATCCACACGGCACCTACCAATAATAATCCAAGTGCAGGAAATAGAAAGGATAAGGTTCTTTTCCAGCGATACCGCACTTTAGCGTCGTTGGTACGTCGCCAAACCAAGCGCAGGATAAGTAAACGCAAAAGCGAGAGTAACACGATAATCAGTATGGTAACAAACACTTTACCCAGTGTTTCAGTGTTCAACCCAACATGGTAGGTGAGAAATTCGTTTAGCTGATTCATCGTCAGGTTTTTTTTAGTGGACAGAAAATTAAAAAATAATTTGAAGATTCTGACAACGGCATTTCAATTCAACCGCTTGTATGAAGCAGATGGCCTATGGTCTGTTTCCTTTTTTGTATTCCTCCGAGTCTTTTTTTACATTGTAAGTTTCGGGCGTATTAATCCCACGCAGGCGAATCCGTTGGTTGGTTGTAATCTTAAATCCCAGGTCAATAACCAGATCGAGTGTGTCCCTGTCTACAATTCCATCGACTTTTGCATGATAAGTATACATATCTGTAATTTTTAATTGTTGGTTTGAAATGGATTATCATTCAAATTTCAAGATAAGGAATGTGCGGGTAATTTAAAGGAATTAAAACCGCTTTTTTATAAATCCTTCGCAAGTTTTAGTAAATTCGGGAAAAGAAGATTCGATCAATCATGCCTAAACTTATGAAATCGTCTTCGGGTTACACCCGGCAATTCGCGCTTATTCTTGCACCTCTTGTAAGTCTGGCCATCGTTTTATTTGCTGATCTCGATCCTGGTAACTCCAAAGTGACCTACTGTTTTGCCATTGCCCTTTTAATGGCTGTTTGGTGGATCACCGAAGCGGTTCCGCTGGCTGTTACCGCCTTGATTCCGGTAGCTTTGTTCCCACTGTTTGGTGTGGTGGATGGGAAAACAGTATCTTCAATGTATTTCAACCATCTTATTTTTTTGTTTATCGGGGGATTTTTGATGGCTTTTGCCATGGAGCGCTGGAATTTACACCGACGGATCGCTTTACGAATCCTAATCCTTTTTGGAGTGAGCCCGGGCAGGATATTGTTGGGTTTTATGCTGGCAACTTCGTTTTTATCGATGTGGATGTCGAACACAGCCACTGCCATGATGATGGTTCCGATCGCGTTATCGATAATTATGAAACTGGAAGAAGCTTTGGGCGAAGAAAAAACAGGGAAGTACAATGTTGGCTTGCTTCTCGGAATCGCATATTCAGCGTCAATAGGAGGAATAGCAACACTTGTAGGATCACCACCCAATCTTTCGTTTGCGCGTATTGTAAGTATCATTTTCCCAAAAATGAAGGAAATATCGTTTGCCGATTGGTTTATTTATGCCATGCCGGTTACTATCTTGTTATTCCTGGCTGCATGGCTGCTTTTGTACTTTATGTACCGGCCAAAAGAAAGTTGGGAAAATATTCATATCAATGATTTCAGAAAAGAATATAAAGCGCTGGGCAAAGCAAAATTGGAAGAGAAAATTGTTCTGATCCTTTTTATCATTCTGGCTGTTCTGTGGATTTTCAGAAGCGGATTTAATATTCAATCATTTGAAATACCAGGTTGGGCTAAACTGTTTAAAAATCCTTCGTATATCAACGATGGAACCGTTGCTGTTTTTATTTCGATTTTACTTTTTATGATCCCCTCGGCGACTAAAAAAGGGGAGCGGATTATGAACTGGGAAACAGCCCGTAAAATCCCGTGGAATATTGTTTTGCTATTTGGAGGCGGATTTGCGTTGGCACAGGGATTTGTTGATTCGGGACTTTCGGCCTGGTTTGGGCAACAACTGGCTGACCTTGCCAACGTTGAACCGCTGGTACTTACGCTGGCAAATGTTACCATGATGTCGTTTCTCACCGAATTAACGTCGAATGTAGCCACTACCGAAATGATTTTACCGATTCTGGCAGGATTGGCTACAACCATAAAAATCAACCCATTATTATTGATGATCCCGGCAACACTGGCATCGTCGCTGGCTTTTATGCTACCAGTGGCCACACCTCCAAACGCCATAATTTTTGGAACCAACCGGATAAGAGTAAAAGATATGGTACGCACCGGATTTTTACTAAACCTGCTCGCAATTATTATTGCTACTTTACTTATGTATTTCTGGGGAACCATTGTTTTCGACATTGATGTTGCCGTATTTCCCGATTGGGCATCAGGAACTTTAAATCCTTAATGAATTTTATCGAAAAGAATGATAAATATTCTGAATGGCTTCAGCAAAAAATTAATAAGTTTGGTTGCGGTTAAAAATAATATCAAAAAATAAATACAATATGAGCACTGACAGAAGAACCTTTCTCAAACACATTGGATTAGGGGCCGGTGTCGCTGCTGCTGCGCCCTTAGTTTCATCCTGCACTTACAATGGCAAAGATGAACAATTGAAACATATTCGCGAATCGGCAGAACGGGTCCCTGAAATGCGTTTTAATATGTGTGGCTATGCGGCTCCAAAACTCGATACTGTTCGGATCGGTTTTGTAGGGATTGGCGACCGCGGTTCGGGTGCGGTAGAACGAATGACCTTTATTGAAGGCGTTGAAATAGTGGCGCTTTGTGATATTCGGCAGGCAGCAGTTGATGGCGGACAAAAGATACTTGAAGATGCCGGTTTACCAAAAGCCAGGGAATACGTTGGCGACGAAAATGAATTTAAACGATTGTGTGAAGATGGAATTTGCGACCTGATTTACACCGCTACACCTTGGCAATTTCACGTACCTGTGGCGCTTGCTGCTATGGAAGGAGGCGCTCATGCTGCCGTTGAAGTATCGGCTGCCCGAACCATGGACGAATGCTGGCAGATGGTAGAAACTTCGGAACGTACAAAAAAACATTGCGTAATCCTGGAGAACTGTTGTTACGACTTCTTTGAGTTGCTGACTTTGAATATGGTCCGTCAGGGATTATTTGGCGATCTTATTCATGGCGAAGGGGCTTATATTCACAATCTCGATTACTGGCATTTCAATAAACCTAAAGATGAGGAAATGACAGACGGTGCTTATACGGGAATGTGGCGTTTATACGAAAACCGACGTAAAGCCAATGTGTACCCCACTCACGGTTTAGGGCCGATTTGCCAGGCAATGAATATCAATCGAGGCGATAAAATGGAATACCTGACCGCGATGATGTCGGACGATTTTATGCTTAAAAACCGGATTGAAGAGAAAGCGAAGGAAGATCCCTTCTTCGAACAGTTTGTTGGCTGGGATATGCGCGGGAACATGGATATGCAAATGATTCGCACCAATAAAGGAAGGACGATCCTGATTCAGCACGATGTAAGTTCTCCACGTCCGTACTCAAGGATTCATATGTTGAGCGGCACAAAGTGTTTTGCACAAAAATGGCCCCTGCAACATATCGCATTTGGACATGAAGTAGCCAATGAAGAAAAAATGAAGGAACTGGAAGAAAAGTACACCCCTGAGATTGTACGCAGGGTAGGAGAGATGGCCAAACAAGTAGGAGGCCACGGTGGAATGGATTTTATAATGGACTGGCGCCTGATTGATTGTTTGCGAAACGGCTTACCGATGGATATGGATGTTTATGATGCGGCAGCCTGGAGTTCGATTACACCGCTTAGTGAATGGTCGATTGCCAACGGCTCGGCTCCAATTGCGGTTCCTGATTTTACGCGTGGCGCCTGGCAAACTAACAAACCGGTTGACCTGAAGATGGAAAGTGGGGGCAATACCGGCGTCAGAAACCTTGTGAATGCCGATGCCGAAGGACAACTGAATATTTGACTGAAAATAATTTTAAGATTTGTTCAATCCTTTGGCAATCATCTCTATCAGTTTTTGCTTTTTCACGGGTTTTTCAATATAATCATCACAACCGGCAGCCAATGCTATCGAACGATAGTTTTCATAGACATGTGCCGTTTGCGAAATGATTAATACTTTCTGATTGAAGATCCGGATTTGTTTTACCGCTTCAAGTCCTTCCATTTCAGGCATTTTCGAATCCATGAGTATTAGATCAATATCAACATTTTTTCGGGCCAGATCGATGGCTTCGAGGCCATTTTTAGCATGAAGAATCTCTGAGGAAATATCGCTTATAATGTATTTAAGGAAAAATAGAGAAGCCCTGTCATCTTCAGCTATGAGTACTTTTAAATTAGTGGGAACTTTGAATTCAGATGCAATTAGGGGAATTTGAGGCTGCGTTTCGGTAATCAAATCGGAGAGATTGGGTAGGGTAACCCGGAAAACCGAACCCTGACCGGTTTCTGACTCGATTTGAATATCACCCTGTAACATTTTGATGTAATTTTTCGAGATTGACAACCCCAATCCTGAACCTTCGAAGCGGGCAGAGTGTGAAGAATCGGCTTGTACAAAATATTCGAAAATGGCGTTTTGTTTATCTTTAGGAATCCCGATCCCGGTATCGGATATCGAAAAAGTCGCTTGGTGGTTAGTAACTGTATAGTTGACTATTACATGCCCCTTCATGGTAAATTTCAATGCATTCTTAATTAAATTTGTAAGTATGGAATTTACCTTATGTGAATCTGATATAAAAGGCACATCAAGCTCGTAGCCATTTTCTTCCACCAAAAACTCAATCCCTTTTTGTTTGGCCTCGTTGGCAAAGAAATGATATAATTCGTGCATGATCAGTTTGAAATTTATTGTGGCGGGATGCAGTGTTTCCACACCGGATTCAATCTTCGAGATTTCGATGATGTTATTAATCGTAACCAGCATGCGTTCTCCGCTTTGCTGGATAATGTCGATAAAATGATTTTGTTCGTCTTTAGTATACTGATCTGATTTTAATAAGTCGGCAAAGCCAAGAATTCCGTTCATCGGTGTCCTGATCTCGTGGCTCATATTTGCCAGGAAGGCCGATTTCATTCGATCGCTTTCTTCTGCTTTGAATTTTTGATGTTCCAGTTCTTTGGTAATTTGTAGGTTTAATGCCAGTTGCAATTCCAGGTTTTTGGTTTGTTTACGAACCCTGTTTTGTAAGATGTTGTTGAATATTAGTAGAATTAAAATAATAGCAGAAATTACGATGGATGCAATTACGAGATACTTAATGAAATGGTTCCAGTAACTGTTATCATGGTTGTATTTGTTAATCCATCTATCGTAAATTTGCTGGTATTCACCATTCGACATAATCACTTCGAGCCCGTTGTCAAGCATTTTAGTAAGTTCAGGATTTTTTTCCGAAATTTTAAAACCCATTGTACGTTCGAGAATACTTTCATTGCTCGCTCTTATATATGTTTTGCTGAACTTTTCAGTGTAGTACAAAGTTGTAATTTTCGAGGCGAACCCGCAGGAAATTTCTTTTTTGTCTAATTCTCGCAGCAAGTCCTCGTAATTGTCGATAAATACAAATTTTGCATTTGGATTAATAGACAATATATATTGAATCAGTACGTCGTTTTTCCATAAGACTACCTGCGGTTCCTTAATCGTCCTGAGTTTATCCTGGGAAAATGAGCGGGTAAAATTCTGGTTGAAAAAGAAGCCGTGAGAAGTTTGAATAACTGATCGGGAGTAATCGAAATTATTGTCAGGGCTACCGGGATAATGAGCGCCGGCAATGGCATCTATTTTCCCTTCTTCAAGATTGGTATTTGCGCTTTGCCACGTTCCGGGGATAATTTTTATTTCATTTTTGTATAGTTTCTGTATGGCTATTAAAATTTCAGTATTGAACCCAACCAGTTCTCCGTTTTCATCTTCAAAACTATACGGAGGATAATCGGTACTTACCATGATATCGTATTGTGCAAATGCTCTGGTAATAAAGAGAATGCAAAAGATACTTAACAGCGTTAGGCCTCTCATTTGGGTCCAGTTTTAAGAGTCAAATTTGTTGTTTAATCGAAGTTGAAACTTCCCTAAAAAGCGTTTTCAATGAAAATTCACCCAATAAAGTTAGTATAAAACAGAAAAAAACAGCGTTTCGGTCAAGAATCTTTTCTCAGTAGGACCAATCGAAAAAAAAGCCACCTCAGAAATGAGATGGCTTATATATCGATTGTTTACTTTTTAGCTTCCAAAGTCGTCGAAAAGTATGTTTTCTTCAGGTACCCCAAGATTATAAAGCATTTTTTGTACGGCGTCATTCATCATTGGCGGGCCACACATATAGAAATCGATTTCTTCGGGTTCTTCATGCTGGCTCAGGTAGTTGTCGTAAATCACCTGGTGAATAAATCCAACCGGTCCGTTCCAGTTATCTTCAGGTGCGGGTTCAGAAAGTGCAAGGTGGAACGAAAAGTTTGGGAAATTCTTTTCAATTTCCCTGAACTGATCGTAGTAGAATACTTCCTTCCACGAGCGTGCCCCGTACCAAAAGGTAATTTTCTTTTTACTTTCTTTTAAGGTGTGGAAAAGGTGGAACAAATGAGAGCGCATTGGGGCCATTCCTGCACCACCGCCTACAAACATCATTTCGTTGTCGTTGTCTTTCAGGAAGAATTCTCCGTAAGGGCCCGAAACGGTTACTTTATCACCAGGTTTGAGGTTAAAAATGTATGATGAACAAATACCCGGGTTTACTTTTTTGAATCCATTGCTCGCGCGGTCCCAGGGTGGGGTAGCGATACGGATATTCAACATCACGATGTTTCCTTCAGCCGGGTGGTTTGCCATCGAATATGCACGGAAGGTTGGTTCCGGGTTTTTCATTTTCAGGTCGAACATGCCAAATTTTTCCCACTCGTCGCGGAATTTCTCATCAATATCCATATCCTTAAAGTCAACATCCACTTTCGGAACATCGATTTGGATATAACCTCCCGATTTAAAATCGAGGTTTTCACCTTCAGGTAATCTAACCACAAATTCCTTGATAAATGTAGCTACGTTGTTGTTTGAAACAACGGTACATTCCCATTTCTTAACGCCCATTACTTCGTGCGGGACAGTAATGGCAAGGTCTTCTTTTACTTTTACCTGGCAGGCCAGTCGCCAGTTCTCGTTTTGTTCTTTACGCGTAAAGAATCCGGTTTCGGTAGGTAGGATAGACCCGCCGCCCGATTCAACCTGGCAACGGCACATTCCGCAAGTACCGCCACCGCCGCAAGCCGACGGCAGAAGGATCTTGTTGTTCCCCAGCGTAGTCAGAAGAGTATTTCCCGGTTCAGTTTCCAGTTCTACGTTGCCTTCGTTAATGTTAACTTTAACAGTTCCTGAAGGAGTGAGTTTTTTCTTTACGTAGAGCAAGATGGTAACCAAAAGAATAATAACTCCCAGGAATACGATAACACTGGTTAGAACTACAGTTGTTTGTGTCGATAGTAATATCATTATTCGTTGATTTTTCGATTCTACAATTTAATACCCATGAATCCCATGAATGCCATACCCATTAGCCCCGTTACAATGAATGTAATACCGAGGCCTTTTAAAGGTGCAGGCACATTTGAGTATTCAATTTTTTCGCGGATGGCAGCAATACCAACAATTGCAAGAAACCAGCCAACACCTGATCCCAGGCCATACACTGAAGCTTCGCCAATATTTACAAATTGTTTTTGTTGCATAAATAACGAACCTCCAAGGATGGCACAGTTTACAGCTATTAACGGAAGAAAGATACCCAACTGGTTGTACAGAACGGGAGCAAATTTTTCGACTACCATTTCTACCAACTGAACCATTGAGGCAATTACCGCAATGAACATGATGAATGACAGGAAGCTCAGGTCGACATCAGCAAGCGAGGGGCTCAGCCATGCCAGTGCACCTTCTTTCAGAACATAATTCTCAAGCAGGTAATCCACCGGGACGGTGATGCCTAAAACAAAGATTACAGCTATTCCAAGGCCAGCGGCAGTACTAACTTTTTTCGAAACAGCCAGGTACGAACACATGCCCAGAAAATAGGCAAATACCATGTTTTCGATGAAAATCGACTTAACAAAAATATTAATTAAATTTTCCATGATTATCTGTTTTGAGCAGGTTAGTTTTCGATTAGTTTACGGTTACGGCTGCGTTGTACCCAAATAATAACTCCCACGGTAATCAAAGCCATCGGCGGCAGGATCATCATTCCGTTGTTGGCATAAAAACCACCGTTGGTGATGTAAAAACTTTCAGGAATGATACGGAGTCCGAAAATAGTTCCTGACCCCAGCAGTTCTCTGAAAAATCCAACAATGATCAAAATGGCCGCATATCCGGCACCGTTTCCGATGCCATCGAGGAACGATTGCCAGGGGCGGTTACCCAATGCAAATGCCTCCAAACGACCCATCAGAATACAGTTCGTGATGATCAACCCAACAAATACCGATAATTGTTTGCTTACGTCGTAAACATAAGCTTTCAGTACCTGGTCGACCAGGATCACCAGTGCGGCAATTACCACCAGTTGAACAATGATTCGGATACGGTTGGGAATCGTATTTCGCAATAATGAAATAATAACGTTTGCTGCTGCTAAAACCACCATAACCGAGATTGACATTACCACGGCTGGCTTTAGCTGAGCTGTTACCGCGAGTGCCGAACAGATTCCCAACACCTGAACGGTAATAGGGTTGCTGTTATTCAGCGGATCAGTAATCAGCTTTAAGTTTTTCTTTGAAAATAATGGTTCGCTCATGGCTTAAGATTTTTTCTTTTTTAAGAATTCTTCGTATCTGGTAAAATCATCAATAAGCATTTTCTCCAATCCTTTACTGGTAATGGTACCACCCGAAATTCCGTCGACTTTGTGTTCTGCAGGAGCTTCTTGTCCAACTTTGGCAACAATAATCGAATACAAGTCGCCTTTGTTGTCGAAGATAGTCTTTCCAATAAATTGTTTTTCAAATGCTTCTGTGGAAATTTCCGCACCCAGACCGGGTGTTTCTCCTTCGTGGTCGAAGTTGGCACCGTAAATGGTGTTCATGTCTTCGTTAAGCGAAACATAGCCCCAGATAGGTCCCCAAAGACCTGTTCCTCTAACTGGCAGAACATATTTTAAGCCCGCATCGGTTTTACATTCGAAAACCGGAAGGATCATTTCGTCGTTGCTTTTTGCGTGTTCTTTTTTCAAATCAACGCTAAAGGCATCGCCGTCAACTTGTTCGCCTTTTGAATTAACCACATATTGGTTAACTATTTTTTCATTATAGATTTTATCAGCGTCAGCAACAGTGCTTGTAATGTTTATTGAGGCAAGTATGCTTTGCTTTTTCTCGATTTCACGATTTCTGACTTGATTTGGTTTTAGCGCCATTGAAACAGAGGCCAGAATGGCAGCTACCAGGATTACCATAATTGCTGCGTATAAAACTGTGTATGTATTACCGTTTCTGTTCATGATTGTAATTTTTAAGCAGTTTGTTCTTTAACGATTACACGTTTCAGTCTGCGTTTGATGTGACTTTTCACCACATAGTGGTCGATAAGCGGTGCAAAGGTGTTCATTAACAGAATCGATAACATCATCCCTTCGGGATATGCCGGGTTGATCACACGGATCAGTATCGCAACGAACCCGATCAGGAATCCGTAAATCCATTTTCCGGTATCGGTTTGAGCAGCCGAAACAGGATCAGTGGTCATAAAAATGGCGCCAAACATAAATCCACCAAGGATGAGATGATGCCAGAAAGGAATTCCAAAATAAACTGCACTTTCAGGAGAGAGACCTGCACTTCCTGCAAAAGCATTCAATATCAATCCCATAACTGCCCCGCCGGCAATGGTGGAAACCATAATTTTCCAGTTGCCAATTCCGGTAACGATGAGGAAAACAGCTCCAATTAAAATCGCGAGTGTAGAAGTTTCACCGATCGATCCGGGGATCAAACCAAAGAACGCATCAGCAGCTTTGTAGGTTATGTTCCCGGCTGCTGCATCGGCCATCGGAGTTGCACCTGTGAAACCGTCAACTACTTTATCGGCATTCGAGAGCGAAACCCAAACTTTGATACCCGACATTTGAGCAGGATAGGCAAAGAAAAGGAAGGCCCGGGCAACCAGTGCAGGGTTCCAGATGTTCATTCCGGTACCGCCAAAAACTTCCTTCCCAAAAACCACCGCGAAGGCAGTCGCTACCGCGATCATCCATAGTGGCGTTTCTATTGGCATTACAAGCGGAATCAGCATTCCCGAAACCAGGAAGCCTTCCTGTATTTCGTGGCCGCGTAATTGTGCAAACACAAATTCGATACCCAGCCCTACCACGTAAGAAACTATGATAATGGGCAATACCTTGATCAGTCCGAAAAGGAAGATCTCAAAGAAACCGGTTGATGCCAGTTCTCCAATTGCCTTGAAGTGCTGGAATCCGGTATTGTACATCCCCATCAAAACAGCTGGCAGCAATGCGATTACAACAATCGACATGGTACGTTTCAGATCGATGTAATCGTGAATGTGAGTACCTGTTTTCGACGTACTTTTGGGTGTGTATAAAAATGTAAAGAATCCGTCGTGAACCGATTGGAGCCAATGATATTTGCCTCCTTTCTGAACCAGCGGTTCTGTTTTTTCAAAAAAGTTTTTTATGAATTTCATTTCACTAAATGTTTACATTTCAATGTATTCAAAGTAACTCGAGTAATTTTTCCTGTGCTAATACTTTTTGTGTTTTTCTGAAAAGTTGGAAATCAGTATTTGATTAACCCAGTTCCTTTATCATCAGGTTGATACCTTCTCGCAGGATTTTCTGAACTTCAATTTTCGAAGTGCAGGCATATTCACATAGTGCAAGGTCTTCCTCGATCACTTCGTAAATTCCGAGTTGCTCCATTTTGTCGATGTCGTTAACCAAAACTGCTTTCAATAAATGAACCGGCAGAATATCCATGGGGACAAGCTTTTCGTACTGTCCCGACATTACAAACGCGCGTTCGCCACCGTGCAAATTGGCATTGAGTGTGTATTCCTTTTTAGGGAAGAGTTTTCCGAAGAAGGTTTTTGATGCACTGAATTTGTTAAATCCGGGGTCGGCCCAGCCAACAAATTCATATTCGTCGCCTTCAGGAATCACCGTAATCATATTGTCATATAAACCACAATAATTCTGTGTTTTTAATTTGTTCCCTGTAAGTACATTGCCACCAATAATACGCAGGTTGTAATCGGCCTCCACCAGTTTACCTCCAACGATTGCCGAAACCGGAGCGCCAACAATAGTCTGGTAATATTTCGGAGCGCTAACTTCAGAACCTGCCAAAGCAACTGTCCGGGTCATATCTACTTCTCCTTTTTCGAACAAGCGGCCAATGAATAACACATCCTGAACGTTGACCGTCCAAACAACTTCGCCTTTATTGAGCGGGCGGGTGTTCGCGATCTGGACCCCAACGTTTCCGGCCGGATGAGGACCATCGAAGGTGTTGATCTCAACGTTTTTAACTGTGGTGAATGCCGAACCGCTATTTACTCCCAGGAACACTTTCCCTTCCGTAAGTTTTGCCAGTGCGTTCACACCGGTTTGAAAGGTGTTCATTTGGCCTTCGAGTACAAAATTGTAATCGGGAGCCAATGGCGCAGTGTCGAAAGTTGAGATGTAAATTGCGAGTGGCTTTTGATCGGGCAAAGCGATCACACCGTACGGACGTTTTTTGATAAACGGCCACAACCCACTTTTAAGGATTTGCTCTTTTACCTCTTCCCCCGATAAATTGCCTGGATCGGCTTTCTTAAACGTAACAGAACCTGCACTTTTAGAAGTTTCTATTACAATTTCCAAAATTTTGCGACGTTCGCCACGATTGATGGAAAGCACTTTCCCTCCGTAAGGAGCAGTGAAAACAATCTCAGGGTGGTATTTGTCGTAGAACAAGGCATCACCGGCTTTTACCTCGGCATCAGCCTTAACACTAAGTTTTGGAGTAAGTCCCGGGAAATCGGTTGGTTTTAGAGCTACTGTTGCCGGAACCGGCAATTTTTCGAGTACCTTTTCGGCACTTCCTTTTAGCTTAATATTCAGCCCTTTTTTTAACCTAATCACTTCTGACATATTGAATTAAGACTAATATTTATTTAAGGTGGCAAAAGTAATAATTAATTGCTGTTCGACAATGATTAACATTAAAGACTTATTATGAAAATATAGAAATAGATTAATATATAAATGGTTGAATTTTAAGACCATTTTTATAAAGTGGTGATTACGTGGAATAAATGTTGAGCTTTTCAGATTATTTTAACAATTTTGACGTTATTTTAGAAAGGATATAAATTACCAGGGTAAGTTAAATTTATGGTTTTCAGAAATTCCGTTAGAAAGTTGAGTTTGCAGATGTGCTTGGTTTTGGCCTCGATATTTATGGTTCATCATGCAAATGCACAAAAAGAGAATTTTTATTACGAAACGGCGGTGTATCGCGAAGAGATTAAAACAGCATTGATGTTTCGACAAGGTTTCGAACTTTCGAACCCGGTAATTGGGTTGAATGAAAACCAAAAACTGGTTATGAAGTTTGACGAATTGTCGAGTGATGTAAAGGATTTTTACTACACCATTATACATTGCGATGCCGACTGGAAGGAAAGTTATATCCCGCAATCCGATTATCTCGATGGATTTCCTGAAAATCCGGTCGACGATTATGCAATGTCGTTTAATACTACCTTTTCGTATGTAAATTACAGGATAGTTTTACCAAACGAGCATGTTCGTTTTAAAGTTTCAGGAAATTATGTGTTGGTGGTGTACGAAGACAGCGACAAGGAAAAAATTGTGTTGACGCAGCGTTTTCAGGTTTACGAAACCTCCGTTTCTATTTCGGGCACGGTACGGCGCGCTACCAACGACGCTTTTAAGGGCGAAAGCCAGGAAGTTGATTTTACTGTTTATCATCCGAACCTGGGTATTCTAAACCCACGCGAAGAAGTGAAGGTGGTTATCATGCAAAACTACCGCTGGGACAATGCCATTTCCAACCTGAAACCACTTTATATCCGCGACGGAGAATTGATTTACGATTACAACCGTGAGAACGTATTTAAAGCCGGAAACGAATTCCGCTACTTCGACATCAGGACTAACCGAATGAATGGCGAGAATGTGTTTGCCACTGATTTTCTCAGGCCTTATTTTCATAAAACACTTACTCCTGATGAAATTCGAACGAATAAAAATTTCTTTCAGTACAAGGAAATGAACGGGAAATATACGGTAGAAAGCCAGGAACAGGAAGTGAGGGATTTTGATACAGAATGCGACTACGATTTTGTACATTTTACCTTGCCGATGGAATCGCCATTGATAGGGGGGAGCGTGAATGTTTTTGGGGCGCTAACACAGTGGAATGCCAACAAAGGCAACGAAATGACCTATAATTTTACCGAAAGCCAATACGAATTGACACTTTTGCTTAAACAGGGATATTACAATTATATATACGTTTATGTTCCGCAAGGCGCACGTGTTGCGGATCATACCAATATCGAAGGTAGTTTCTGGGAAACCGAAAATGATTACCAGGTTTTTGTGTATTACCGCGACTTAGCAGGTAGATATGATCGCCTTGTTGGTTATACTTTATTGAATTCGGTGACAAATCGGTACTAAAAGCATAAAAGCTAATAACAAAATAGTTGCCGGGTTAAGCAATCTCACCGACATTTCTTTCGGGAAGTAACTATGAGTATCTGCTAATTGAAAGAGTTTTTATTTTACAAGCATCATATAACCTTTCCCATTATGGAAGGGAAGGCTGAACCAGAATTCGGTTCCTTTGTCCACCTTCGATTCAAATTGAAGTTCGCCGCCTAAAAGGGCAACGTAATGCTGTGCAATGGATAACCCGATGCCTGAACCGGAAGTTGTTTGATTAATTGAGTTACTAACCCGGTAGAAACGGCTAAAAATATTTTCGAATTCTTCTTTCGGAATGCCAATACCGGTGTCACTAATCGTAAATTTTACGAAATCGTTGCGAATCATTTCATACCCAAAAGTAACCGTACCTGCCAGTGTATATTTTAATGCGTTGTCGAGCAGGATGATTAAGGTTTCCTTTAAAAGATCGGCGTCTGTTTCAAAACCGAATTCAGGCGTTTGTACATCGAGGTTCAAACGTAAGCGTAGATCCTTTGAATCGGGAATATTGGGCGAGAATTTATTGTAAATATCACGAACCAGCGAATTAACTTTACAGAATTCGTTCTTCACGTCGATACTTTCTGTTTCGATCTTCGAAAGATGGATGGTGTTATCGATCATGTTGATCAGTTGTTTCCCATTTTCAGTAATTGCATCGGTTAGTTCCAATCGTTCGAAAGGTGCCATGTCGGCATCAGACAGCATCCGGGTAAAATGGGTGATGATGTTCATCGGAGTACGAATCTCGTGTGAAAGATTGGAGAGGAAAGCCGATTTTAAACGATCTGATTCTTCAGCCCGTTTCAGCGCTTTTTCAAGGGAAAATTCAGCAGTTTTTCGTTTTGTAATATCACGAGCAATCGAAATTACTGACTGTGAACTTAATTTTGCAAGCCGCATTTCGAACATAAAAGTCCCGTTCGGAGTATTTAGCGAATATTCTATACTTTCTATCGAATCGGTTTTTATACAGGTTTGAATACAGGTATATATTTTGTTGGCCAGGCTGTCGGGGAAACCGGCGTCAAAAATCGAACTTCCGATAATGTTCACATCTTCCATTTTAAAGAGGCCGCTTTCCTTGATCACAAAATCTTCGTAAACCCCATCTTTATCAATCACAAAGAAAATGTCGGGAATAGCTTCGAGCAGCACTTTATACTTCCGCTTGCTGGCCTCAAGTTCGGCAAGTTTCTCTTTTACTTTTGTAATGTTTTCAAAAATAAGATAGTACAGGTTGTAGCTCGGATTGATTACCTGGATTTTAAACCATTTGTCCATATCACTGGCATGGAATTCGCTGGTTTTTCGGCGATTAAAAAGCAGTAATTTATTTACGTCGAGCTTTCCCTTAAAAATGAGATTGAAAACGTATTCTGCTTCCTGGCCTTGAACTTCGTGAAGGTTTCGTTTAAATTCCGATTCAAAGGCATTGTTCACCTTATCAACTATCAGTTTCACCACGTTGCCGTCTTCATCCCGTTCGGCTACAATTCGGCTTATCATAAATGGCGAACCCTGTAAAGCACGGTTCAAACTAACCTGTTGTTCCTGTAGCGATTCGCTTAATTTTACCGAAATACCAATCAGTTTTCGTCGTAGAAAAAAGGTAGGGATAAAAAAGGCCAGTAATATAAAATACGGGTTGATAGCCAATGGCTCGAAATAGGTAAATGAATCCTGCAGATGATCGGCCATGAATAAGTGGCCCGAAACACTGAGCAATGCAAGCAGAAAAAAAAGTATTATCCGGGCTTCATCGCGTGTGAAAAAATACAGGAACAATAATCCGGCAATCATCCACCAGGTTGTAAAATGTACCGTTTCGATGGGTGGTAAATGTGCGCTGAATTCAGAAATGTAATATCCATAAATAAATACCGGCAGCATAAATACCAGGTTAATGGCACAGTTCGAACGTCCATTCAGCGTACAAATTACAGCCAGTACCGAAGCAAAAAACAAAAGCAAATCGCAAATAACACAAAGTATTGATTGAGGAAAAATAAGGTGACTGATGATGATCAATAAAATAATAAAACCTGATGTGGACCACACACCAAGAAGACTAAAAAGCTGTTTCTGTTTTTCGCGTGGAAATTCGGCCCAGAACTGCTTGTTTACTATATTAAATAATCTTGTTAACAATATTGTAAATGTATCAAAAAAGTGATTAAAACCATTGGAACAAAAATAATTTTACATCTGAACCTTCTGATTTTCATCAACCTTCAAAAAAATATTCCGGCAATATAAAGTCGGTAACCCTTCTTAAATTCAGGCCAATAATATTAAAACATCTGAATTCGAAAAACTGACTTTTGTTTTGTTTTGAAAAAGCGGATCTATAACTTCCTGTATATCAGATTTTAGAAAAAGATATTTTTTCGTTTAGCCCTGATTTTTGTTATGATTTTAAAAGACAGAACTCTGTAGTTTTACAACATAGATTGATATTTAATTACCAAAAAAGATAAGCTATGCCAAAAGGATTTTTTAATGTACCAATTGCAAAGAATGAACCGGTGTTGAGCTACGTCCCCGGGTCTCCTGAAAGAAAGGAATTAAAAGCTAAAATTGCTGAATTACGTTCGATGGAGATCGATCAACCCATGATCATTGGAGGAAAAGAAGTGTACACCGACCGGAAAGTGAGGATGTTTCCGCCGCATGAAATTAAACATACGCTGGGCTATTACAACCAGGGCGATGCCAGCCATGTGGAAATGGCGATCGACGCGGCTTTGGAAGCACGCGAAAAATGGGCGAACATGTCGTGGCAACACCGTACATCTGTATTTTTGAAAGCAGCCGATTTACTCACAGGGCCTTATCGCTCAAAAATTAACGCGGCTACAATGCTGGGGCAATCAAAAAATGCTTTCCAGGCCGAAATTGACGCAGCCTGTGAACTTGCCGATTTTCTCCGTTTTGGCGTTCAGGTAATGACCGACATTTATAAAATTCAGCCCGAATCGGCAAAAGGAATGTGGAATTACAACGAATACCGTCCGTTGGAAGGATTTGTTTTCGCGCTTACCCCATTCAATTTTACCTCGATAGCAGGAAATCTTCCTGCGGCCCCTGCGCTCATGGGTAATGCAGTGGTTTGGAAACCATCGAGAACAGCCGTGTATTCAGCCGGAGTAATCATGGAAATATTTCAGGAAGCCGGGCTCCCTGATGGTGTAATCAACCTTGTTTTTGCTTCTGGTCCTGCCACTGCTGACATTGTATTAACGCATCCCGATTTTGCGGGAATTCATTTTACAGGTTCTACCGGTGTATTTCAGAGTATTTGGAAAACCATCGGTGAAAATATTTATAAGTATAAATCGTATCCGCGCATTGTTGGCGAAACGGGGGGTAAAGATTTCATATTTGCCGACAATACCGTAAACAAACGTGCCTTGGCAATTGCAATGCTACGTGGCGCTTTCGAATACCAGGGACAGAAATGTTCAGCAGCTTCGCGTATGTACGTTCCCGAAAGTATCTGGCCCGAAGTAAAGGAGATTTTTGGAGCTGAACTGGCAACAGTAAAAATGGGGCCACCCGAAGATTTTACCAATTTTGTGAACGCTGTGATCGACGAATCGGCGTTTGATAAACTAAAAGGATTTATCGATCGTGCCCGTGAAGACAAAGATGCAGATGTGATTTTTGGCGGGAAATGCGATAAATCGGTTGGATATTATATCGAACCAACGGTTATCGAGGCCTACGATCCGAATTACATTACCATGCAGGAAGAATTGTTTGGCCCCATCCTTACTGTTTATGTTTACGACGATGAAAAACTCGACGAAACGCTCGACATTCTGGATAAAACTTCGATTTATGCGTTAACCGGTTCAGTGATGTCACAGGATCGCTACAACATCGAGAAAATTACAAAACGTCTCGAAAATGTGGCTGGAAACTTTTATATCAACGATAAACCAACCGGCGCTGTTGTTGGACAACAACCGTTTGGCGGCGCACGCGGATCGGGTACCGACGACAAAGCCGGTTCGATCTTTAACTTCCTTCGCTGGACTTCGATACGCACTATTAAAGAAACCTTTTCTCCGGCAATGGATTATACATATCCAAATTTTCAGCCGGACCAGGAATAATATTACCAACGTAAAGTTGTTTATAAAGAGAGAGTGATATTTATAACACTCTCTTTTTTTTGCGGTGCAGGAAAACTACTTTTGTAACAAATTCATTTCAATGAAAAAGGATCTTTTAAAATCGGGTGCATTCAAAATCCTCAGTAATAAATTTGTGATTGCTTCGGTGGTTTTTGCCGCATGGATTCTTTTCTTTGATGAAAACAGCATTTCCCGTCACCTGAGAGACCGTAAGCAATTAAGCGAAATGGTGCAGCAAAAAGCATACTACGAAAAGAGGATTGCAGCCGACAGGGAAAAATTTGAAGAACTTCACAAAGGAAAAGCCGAACTCGAAAAATTTGCCCGCGAACAATACTACATGTCGAAACCCGACGAAGATGTTTTTATCGTTGTAGAAGAAAATTAAAAACAATTCCTTTTTTCATTCGTTCTATTTTGTAAACAAAAAATTGCTGTTTGATGTAAAGCAGAAATTTCATATATTGTTGTTGCGATGGATCGAATTCACGACATATTCAAAATTAAATCGAACAATGTGGCGCCACAAAAAGGACGCATTTTAATTGCCGGGCCCTTTTTGTCGGGGCACTATTTTAATCGTTCGGTAGTATTTCTGGTTGCATACAGCGAGAAGGGAGCAGTAGGTTTTATCCTGAATAAAAAAGTGGATTTACCGATCCAGGATGCTTTTCCTGATTTCCCTGAATTTGACACAACCGTTTACCTTGGCGGGCCGGTTTCAACCGATTCGATTTACTTTATTCATAAATTGGGCGACCGGATTCCCGGAAGTATCCAGGTACTGGGGAATCTCTATTGGGGAGGCGATTTTGAAGTGATTAAACAGGAAATTTTGCTGGGGACTATTGATCCGTCAGAAATCCGGTTTTTTTTGGGATACTCGGGTTGGGATGCCGGTCAGCTTGAAAATGAGTTGAAAGAAGATTCGTGGCTGGTAACCGACGTCGATCAGAAATCGATAATGGAAGATCTTGATCAGGATTCGTGGTTCGATTTTGTAAAACGGGCAGGTTCGCGTTATACTGTTTGGGAAAATTTCCCCGAAAATCCTTCGTTGAATTAGTTTTAGCAAAACAAAAACCGCCCTTAAAAAAAGAACGGTTCCTGAAATTTATTTTGGATTATAATTTTACTTTTCTTATTTCGCATAACTTATTGCACGGGTTTCGCGGATCACAGTGATCTTGATTTGTCCCGGGTAAGTCATTTCATCCTGGATACGTTTCGAAATATCGTACGACAATTGTTCGGTTTCCTGATCGTTCATCTTGTCGGCTCCCACAATAACACGTAATTCGCGGCCTGCCTGGATGGCGTAAGTCTTGGAAACTCCCGGATATGAAAGCGCGAGGTCTTCCAAATCCTTTAAACGCTTGATATACGATTCAACCACTTCACGGCGGGCTCCCGGACGTGCACCTGAAATGGCATCACACACCTGGACAATAGGAGCAAGCAGGGTCTGCATTTCCACTTCATCGTGGTGTGCTCCAATGGCATTGGCAATATCAGGTTTTTCCTTGAATTTCTCGGCCAGTTTCATTCCCAGTACTGCGTGTGGTAATTCAGGCTCATCATCGGGTACTTTCCCAATATCGTGGAGCAAACCGGCACGTTTGGCTTTCTTCGGGTTTAATCCCAGTTCTGCAGCCATAATTGCACTCAGGTTGGCAACTTCACGCGAGTGTTGTAAGAGGTTCTGCCCGTACGACGAACGGTATTTCATCTTTCCAATCAGCCGGATCAATTCGGGGTGCAACCCGTGGATTCCAAGGTCGATGGCGGTGCGTTTACCGGTCTCAATCACTTCTTCTTCTACTTGTTTTTTCACTTTCTCCACCACTTCTTCGATACGTGCTGGGTGGATACGTCCATCAGTTACCAACTGGTGTAAAGCCAGTCGGGCAATTTCGCGACGCACCGGATCGAAAGCGGAAAGTACGATGGCTTCCGGTGTATCGTCGACCACGATTTCGACACCTGTGGCTGCTTCCAGCGCCCGGATATTACGCCCTTCGCGACCGATAATACGACCTTTAATTTCGTCGCTTTCGATATGGAAGATTGTAACTGAGTTCTCGATCGCAGTTTCGGTTGCAACACGTTGGATCGATTTCACCACAATTTTCTTAGCTTCCTTATTTGCCGTTTGTTTTGCTTCTTCCATTATTTCGTTGATGTAAGCGATAGCCTCTGATTTGGCCTCTTCTTTCAACGATTCTACCAGTTGAGCTTTGGCTTCTTCCAACGATAATCCCGAAATCTGTTCGAGTTTTTCAAGTGTTTGTTTATGTATCTTTTCCAGTTCCTCGGTTTTGTGTTCAACTCGTTGCAACTGGCTGTTAAGGTTTTCGCGAATGACTTCTACCTCGTGGCGAGTAGTTTCAAATTCCTTGGTCTTACGGTTCAACTCATCGCGGCGCTGGTTTAATCCAATTTCGCGTTGTTTGAATTTGGTTTCGAGATTGTTTAACGAATTGTTTCTTTCGTTGATGTACTTTTCGTGTTCCGATTTCAGTTGCAAAAACTTTTCTTTTGCCTGTAAAATCTTATCCTTTTTGATCACTTCAGCTTCGGCTTCACCTTCGCTGATAATTTTTTTCTTCTTCGCTTTCAGGGCTTTGTCCCAGGCAAAGTAGGCAAGGCCACCTCCTCCTGCAAATCCCACAGCTACTGCTATTATCAAATTTATGTCCATGTGTAACGTTTAAGTAAATAAAATACTAAAAAACCCGTAAAAAGCATCCTATATTTTTAAGGACGCCTAATACGGGCACGATAAATATTATGTCTTTATTTCCGACTTTTTTCCTGTAAAAAATCAGAAATATCGTCTTTTAAATCTTTTATATCATCGATGAATTGAGAGTAGTCCTGGCGTTCCTCCAGCCGGGTGTAATCCAGCGCCGACTGAAAGGCGGTCATCGCCATAATATCTTGTTGATCATTGTTCTGAAACCGCTTTCTGAATTCAGTAATGGTTTCATTAACAATCTTTGCAGCTTTTCGGTACCTCTCTTCATCTTTACGATCAATGTTTAGTGGATAGTTCCGGCCATCGATCTTAATATTTATTCTAAAATTGCTTTCTTTCACGCTACATTACCTGTTTAGTAATGCGATACATTTATCAATTTCCCGTATCAAAAAGTTTATTTTCTGCTTAGCCTCCCGGTTTTCATCTTTTCCTGATAAAAGCTGGTTGACTATCTTCAGTTGCTCATTCTCCCGACCGATCTCCGACTTTTCATACTCTAAACTTTCCAATTTGTTTTGAAGTTCTTCAAACTCCGTCTGCAAATTTTTCTTTTCTTGCTCCAGCCGCTGATAAGCAGCGAACAATTGTTGCATTTTAGATTTCAAATCATTTAGAAGCAAGCGATCTTCTTCGGTCATGATAGCTGCATTTCGTTGACAAAGTTAATTTTTTTTCAATACAGAAACAGTAAATCAAAGCTATTGAGTTTAAATTCTGTTAACACTTGCTTGTTAATGGTTATAATTTACTGAGTGAACATTTGTTAGTGGATAAATCGACTTTGGGGTTACAAGGCTCACGATCCTGGAATAACGAAAAATACTACATTTGTTCACTTTCGGAAAAGACATGAAAATACGATTACTCACACTTTTTACATTGTTTGCAAGCTTTCTCGGGGCGCAACAAGCTTATTACAGCGATCCTTTAAAGATTGACCTCCTGCTGAGCGCCAGTTTTGCCGAATTGCGTTCCAACCACTTTCATTCGGGCATCGATATTAAAACGCAGGGAGCCACCGGTTTGCCTGTTTACGCAGTGGCCGATGGTTATATTTCGCGTATCGCGGTTTCGCCTACGGGTTTTGGGAAAGCGCTTTATATTAATCATTCTAACGGAACAACATCTGTTTACGGACATTTGGAGCGCTTTGCCCCCGAAATTCAAAAGTATGTTGTGGACCAGCAATACAAGGAAGAATCGTTTCGTGTAGATTTGCAGGTGCCCTCATTTTTGTTTCCTGTAAAACGAGGCGATGAAATTGCCAGTAGCGGCAATTCGGGGAGTTCTGGAGGCCCGCATCTTCATTTCGAAATTCGTGATACACAAAGCGAAGAACCGTTGAATCCGCTCGAACTTGGTTTTTCGGTGAAAGACAATCTGCCTCCTAAATTTTTCTCCTTGCTTGTTGTCCCGCTTTCCGATACCTCGCACGTAAACTATATTGCTTCCGCAAAAAGTTACCCTGTAGTTTATTACGAAGGCAAATATCATGTAAAAGAAAATCCGGTAATTCCGGTTTATGGGAAAGTGGGTTTTGCGATCCAGGTGAATGATTATTTTGATGGAACGAATAATAAGTGCGGGATTAATTCGCTGGCACTCACCATAGCAGGGGAGACACAGTTTGCGTTTCAACTAAACCGGTTTTCATTCGACGATACGCGTTACATCAACAGCCACATTGTTTACGAAGAATGGATGGACTCGAAACGCCGTTTTGTAAAGACATGGGTAGATCCGGGGAATCGCCTGCCAATTTATACCTGCAATCTTTCACAGGGAATTCTGGAGGCGGGATTAAAAAGTTATCCGGTTGAAATTGCGGTTGCCGATGCTTACGGAAACAAATCGGAACTGGTATTTAAGGTGGAAGGGAAATATAAGAACGTACAACGAATTATAAAACCAGGAAGCAAGCAGATGGCATTCAACACCGATAATTCTTTTTCTTCCAGCGATTGTGTTATAAAAATCCCGCGAGGAGCCCTATACAAAGACATCGATTTTATTTATACAACCCGGCCAACAACCACAGCTTATTATTCTGATTTTCAGTTGATTGGCGATAAAAAAATACCATTACAGCTCCCCGCTAAATTAAGGATTAAGCCTCGCAGCCTGAGGTCGGATTTACAATCGAAAGTTGTAGTTGTGAATGTTGATGCCGATAACGGGGCGCCCGCTGCAGTAGGAGGCGAAT
>WOYI010716274.1_pt2 | contig 38541 bp, 39 predicted proteins | sample 6423411 | NCBI WGS metagenome assembly WOYI01 (sample SAMN13441803, study PRJNA592873) | oil field metagenome | biome: oil field; feature: oil-well bore; material: oil-contaminated soil; isolation source: oil-contaminated soil from oil-well borehole | place: Germany: Wietze | collected 2016-10-18 ...
CCCTCTGGGAAGTGCGCATCCTCGAACTCGGACTTCGTCATCTCGGCGAGGTCCTCCTCGCGGGCTCTCAGCCACTCGTAAGCGCCGCCGGTGTCAGCGAACGTAGCCAGTGTAAACGTCGTGTCCTCATCATCGAGCAACACAGCCTCGACGGTGTACGCCGCTTCGTCGACGATCGCAGCCGCCGGCGGGCGGCGGTACAGGATGTCGTCGCGCCACTCGAGGTCGACCTCATCCGTCGTGTCTACGATCATCACCCTCAGCCGGTAGTAGTCGGCCGCGCTGCCGATACTCTTGGGCACAAGCGCCTCCTTCACGGTCTCACGAGCTGTGTGTAGCTGCCACCGGCCGCGACCCATCCTTCCAGGCCATCCGCTGTGCGAACACGGTACCAGCCCGGGGCCTCTTCGATGAGCGCCAACTGCTGGCCGGCGGACAACACCTGGACCACGGCCGATGTGGTGGACGCCTCGGCGCGCAGGTTGAGGCCTTCGCTCAGAACGACCACATGGGGCTCGGTGGCGGCGATCCCGGCCTGTCCGGTCGTCTCGGTGCTCTCCTCCGGCTCCGCGGCATCGGTTGCCGCTCGGTAGTCTTCGACGAGCGACCACAGGACTGAGCCGACGACCAACAGGAGGATCCACGGGACGACGATCCGCACGACGCGAACGACCACTGACGTGCCGGATGCGTGTTCATCCATCTGGGCCATGCTCCGTCTCCCGCTTCGTGTCAGATGTAGAGTCCCCCGCCGTACACCGCGGAGTCCGTGAGTCCGTACATCGTCGACGCGCTCGCGATCAGACCGTCGGCCTCGGCAAGCGACGCGCGCGATGCGTCCAGGTCCATCTCGACGAGCGCGTCCAGGACAGCCTCGCCCGAGAGGTCCCCTACCCTGCCCACCTGCTCGGACAGTGACGCCGCGGCCGCTCCCAGGCTGTCAGCAAGCGCCCATAGCTTCTTCGGGAGCGCGAGATCGGCGAGTTCGGTAGTCTCGATAGCCATGCGCGCGGCCACTTCCCCGAGTGCGCGCCGCTCCTCCGATCCGGTCTCAGAGAAGGCAAGCAGGTCGTCGACCGAGCCCCCGGCAAGTGTCCGCACGGACGCATCGATCATCTTGAGCGCCGCTCCGATCGCCTCCCGGCGGCCGAGCAGGCCTACGAGGTAGCGCCGGACCTGCCGCCGCCAGGCGAGCCGCGCGAGCACGATCGTTACTGCCACCAGGACGACAGCAGCGGCCGCGATGATCGCATACGGTGTCCAGCCTTCCAGCATGCCGTCCTCCTCGCACCTGTCCGTCGTGAGCGATCCTACTGTGGCTGGCGGCGATCGATCACGTGCTTCGCCTTGCCCGCCGTGCGTTCAATAGTACCAGGCTCGACGAGCGTCACCTTCGCGTGCAGGCCGACGACGGAACTGATGCGCCCGGAAACCGATCGCGTGAAGGCGATCATATCCTTCATGACGTCGGAGAACTCCGCCTCCGAGACCTCGATCTGTACCTCGAGCTGGTCCATCGCCCCCACCCGCTCGACGATGATCAGGTAGTGAGGCTCGACTCCCTCGACCTGGAGCAATGCGTCCTCGATCTGACTTGGGAACACGTTGACACCCCGGATGATGAGCATGTCGTCGGTGCGTGCCCGCACCTTGCGCATGCGCGACAGCGTGCGTCCGCACTCGCAGGGTGTCGAGTCGATCACCGTGAGATCGTGCGTGCGGTACCGGAGCACGGGGAAGGCCTCCTTCGTAAGCGCGGTTATGATCAGCTCGCCCTCCTCGCCCTCATCTTTCGGCTCCCCGCTCACAGGGTCGATGACCTCGAACAGGAAGTGGTCTTCGGCCATATGCAGGCCGCACTGATGCTCGCACTCACCTGAGACACCCGGTCCCATCACCTCGGAGAGACCGTAGTTGTCTGTCGCAAGGATTCCCAGCCGCCGCTCGATCTCAGCACGCATGCCTTCGCCAGAGGGTTCGCCGCCGAACAGTCCTACGCGCAGCGGGAGCGTGTGCATGTCGATGCCCATCTTCTCGGCCACTTCGGCGATGTAGAGCGCGTAGCTGGGCGTGCCCACGATGGCCGTCGTGCCGAAGTCCTGCATCATCATCAGCTGCCGCTCGGTGTTACCCGAGCCGGCCGGGAACATCGTCGCGCCGATGCGCTCGAGGCCGTAATGCATCCCCCAGCCCCCGGTGAACATCCCGTAGAGGAAGACCATCTGCACGCGGTCGCGCTCGGTGACGCCGGCGGCAGACCCCACGCGAGCGGTGAGCTCGGTCCAGGTGTTGAGGTCGCCGCGTGTGTAGCCGACCACGATCGGCTTGCCCGTGGTTCCCGACGACGAGTGCACGCGGACGACCTGTTCGAGCGGAACCGCGAACATCCCGTAGGGATAGGTGTCACGCAGCGCCGTCTTGTCGGTCATGGGGAGCAGGCGGACGTCGGCGAGCGAGCGGATGTCCTTCGGCTTCACGCCGCGCTTGTCGAGCTCGTCCCGATAGTAGGCGACTCGTTCATAGGCCCAGGCGACCGTCGACCGGAGGCGGCGCAACTGCAGAGCCTCGAGGTCCGCACGGCCCATCGTCTCGTATTCGGCATTCCAGATGGGCATCGCCCGCTCACTCCTTCGTCTCGTGCCACGCCCCAAGGTAGATGAGGCGCACGTCGTCGTTGCCGAGCAACTCCTCGGCCGGGCCCTCAAGCGCGACCCTGCCGGTACGGACCACGTACCCCCGGCTCGCGTGGCGCAGAGCCAGCCGTGCGTCCTGCTCCACGAGCACCACCGCCAGGCCGGAGTCTCGGAGCACGTCAAGGGCCGAGAAGATCTGCGCGATCACCTTCGGCGCCAGCCCCAGTGACGGCTCATCGAGCAGCAGCACTCGTGGTGCGGACATCATCGCGCGTCCGATCGCGAGCATCTGCTGTTCGCCGCCGGAGAGTGTGCCGGCCGCCTGGCGCCGACGTTCGGCCAGCACCGGGAACAGACCGAAGACCCGCTCGCGATCCGCGGCCACCGCTCGCCTCGCCGCCGCCCCGGTGCGCAGGTGGGCGCCCAGGGTCAGGTTCTCGTCCACGCTCATCCCGGCGAACACCATGCGTCCTTCGGGAACGAGCACGATCCCCTTCCCCACCCGCCGGTGGGCAGGGACGTTCGTAACGTCCTCGCCGTCCACAAGGACCCGTCCGGCACGCACGGGCAGCGCGCCCGCAATGGCCTTGAGCAGCGTGGACTTGCCCGCACCATTGGCGCCGACGAGGGTCACCGTCTCCCCTGCCGAAACGGCGAGCGTGACGCCGTCCACCACCGCCGCCGCACTGTAGCCAGCCACCAGACCGTCGACACTAAGCAATGCTATCGCCCCCGAGATACGCCTCGATGACCGCAGGGTCCTTCTGGATGAGCCGTGGCGGGCCCTCGGCGATCTTCACGCCCTCGTTCAGGACCATGACCTCGTCGCTGACGTCCATGACCAGACCCATATCATGCTCCACGATCACGATGGTCACGCCCATGTCCCGGATGCGGTACAGCGTCTCGGCAAGCTGCCCGGTCTCGGCGCTGTTGAGCCCGGCAGCCGGTTCGTCGAGAAGCAACAGCCGAGGCCGGGTGGCCAGGGCCCGGGCGATCTCGAGAAGACGCCGCTGTCCGTGCGGCACGTCACGCGCCGGAACATCGACGAGATGCTCGAGGGAGACCAGGCGCAGATGGTGGCGGGCAAGGTCGCGCGCATCCCGCTCCTCGGCGCGTACGCCCGGCAGGTGCAGCGCGGCCCCCAGGAATCCTGTCTTCGTGTGACCATGCGTGCCGACGAGCACGTTCTCCAGGACCGACATCGCGTCGAAGAGCTGCGTGTTCTGGAAGGTGCGGGCGATGCCGAGGCGGTTCACACGATGGGGGCGCAGACCATTCACGCGTGTACCCTCGAACAGGACCTCCCCCGCGTCTGGCGTTTCGAAGCCCGTCAGGCAGTTGAACGCGGTGCTCTTCCCGGCACCGTTCGGGCCGATGATCGCGTGGATGGTCCCCTCGTAGACGTCGAAGGACACGTTGTTGACGGCGGTCAGACCACCGAACCTGCGAGTGAGCCCGCGGACCGAGAGCATGCTCATGACGCCCCACCCCCGGCGAACCGCGCCCCGCGGCGCAGACGTGCGGCCAACTGCCGCCCGAGACCGGCAAGTCCTCCGGGCATGAACACCATCACCAGGATGAGCACCAGCCCGTGGATGTCGCTCTCCCAATCCTGCAGGAACGCCACCGTCTCTCGCGACAGACCCGGGATGATCGCATCCGCGTACGGAAGCAGGGTCAGAAGTACCGTGCCGGCCACCGCGCCTGAGAGTGAGCCCATCCCGCCGAGCGCCACCATGGCGACGAGGATGAGCGACAGGTTGAGCGTGAAGGTCGAGGGCGAAACGAACCCGATGTAGTGCGCGTACAGCACGCCAGCCAGGCCCGCAAGGCCCGCAGAGATGACGAACACCTGTGTCTTCATGCCCACGGTGTCGATGCCGCAAGCCTGTGCGCCCAACTCCGATCCGTGGATCGCCCGCAACGCGCGCCCCGGGCGCAGACGCACGACGTTCGCCGCCAGAAGCAGAACGAGCGCCGCAGTCACCCAGACGAGCGCGTACTTGAGCGTCGGCGTGTCGAACGCGAAGCCGCCGAGGGCGGCCGCCGGGATCTCACGCAACCCGTCCGAGCCGCCCGTGAGCGGCTCCGCCTCGGTGAAGAAGAACAGCGCGATCTCCCCGAAGCCGAGGGTGGCCATCGCCAGGTAGTGTCCTTTGAGTCTGAGGCTCGGCAAGGCGAGTAGTAGTCCGCCTGCGGCGGCGATCAGCACACCGGCGAGGAGGCCGACGACCCAGGGCCACCCGAGCCGCGTAAGGAAACCCGACGTATAGGCGCCCAGCCCGAAGAAGGCCGCATGGCCGAGCGAGATCTGCCCCGCATAGCCGAACAGAAGCGAGAGACCCGTGACCATGACGAGGTTGATGCCGACGAGCGTGAAGATGCGCACAAGGTACAGGTCGCCGAGCAACAGCGGAAGCGCCAGCAGCGCCGCGCCGGCGGCCAGGGCCGCGTAGGCCACGATCCGCGAAACCACCGATCGAGGGCGCGCCGCCACTACATCTTCTCCTTGCGCGAGCGGATGAAGAGACCCTGCGGGCGGATGAAGAGCACTGCGAGGAGCACGACGATGGCCACGACATCCTTCATCGTGGACGAGAACGGGATGACCGCCTGCTCGATCAGGCCGAGCAGGAGGCCGCCTGCTACGGCAGCGACCGGACTGCCGAGACCGCCGAGGATCGCGGCGGCAAAGCCTTTCACCGCTATCCCCGCGCCGATGTCGAACCGCGTCGAGGTCAGGGGCGTCACGGCCACGCCGGCAAGCGCCCCGAGCATCGCCGCAAGCGCGAAGCTGATCATCACGACACGCCCCGTGTCGATGCCCATCAGCCGGGCAGCTTCGCGGTTCTGCATGCAGGCCCGCATCGCGCGGCCGAGACGCGTGCGCGAGTACAGAAGCGTGAGCCCCACGACGGCGATCAGAACGAGCCCCCAGATCCACAGCGTCTGCCGTTCGATGGCCGCGCCCGCCACCGCGAGCGATGGACCCGGGGTGAACTCGGGCATCGGCAAGGCGTCGCTTCCGAACAGGTGCCGCGCGAGTGAACTCAACACGAGCGAACCACCGACCGTGATGATCACGAGCGACATCTGATCGCCGTCGCGGCGTGGCCGGATCGCAAGAACCTCGAAGAGCACGCCTACGCCAGTCACCGCGAGCACGGCGAGAGGAACTGCGGCCGACAATGGCAACCCGAGGGTCTCGAACGCAAAGACCGCGAACATCCCGCCGAGCATGAAGAACTCGCCCTGGGCGAAGTTGATCACGTTGGTGGCCGCATAGACGATCGTGAACCCCAACGCCAGCAGGGCGTATATCGAGCCGTTCTTCAGCCCGGCTATGGCGAGCTGCAACAGCTCGGCGTTCTCCACACTCGGCCTCGAATCGCGTCCGGTCGACCTACTCCGCGAGCACCCATGCACCGTCTTCGATACGGTACATGACGATGTCGTTCTCGGTCATGCCGTTGTGATCGGTCTCGGAGTATGTGAACACACCACCGATTCCCGCCAGATCCATGGTCTTCTCGATCTCATCGCGCAGGTCCGCGCTCGTGAAGCCCTCGTCGAGCCGCTTCATCGCCTCGACGACGAGATACAGCCCATCGTAGGCGTGACCCGCGTAGTGGTCGGGCGCAACGCCGTACTCGGCGGTGTAGCGCTCCACGAAGCCTGTAGCGACCTCGTACTGCTCGGTGTCGACGCCGTAGGTCTCTGGCGCCAGCACCTTGCCGGCGAAGGTGATCACGCCCTCGCCCGCCTCGGCCGCACCGTCGACGAACTCCTGCTTGGCGTTGCCATGGCTGCACACCAGCGGGATGTCCATGTTGAGCTGCCGCATGTTCTTGGGGACGATCGAGGAGGCTGATACCGACGAGTACATCAGCACCACCTCTGCGTCCTCCCCTTTGATGACGGTCAGTTGACCGGTCATGTCGGTGTCGGCGGGCTTGAAGACCTGGTCGCTCACGATCGTCAGGCCGAAGTCACCGGCACGCTCGGTGATCTCGGAGCGGCCGTCCTTGCCGAACCCGGTGTCCTCGGTGATGAGGCCGATCTTCGTGTACCCCTCGTCCGCGAGATACTGGAGCATGAGCGGCACCACCAGCTTGGCGGTCCACGTGGTCTGGAACACCATCGGATCGAACTCGCCGGTGATCGCACTGCCGGCCGCCAGGGAGACCTGCGGGACGCCCGCCGCGACGATCTCGGCACGCATCGCCATGCTCTGACCGGTGCCCGTCGACCCGATCACCGCAAGCACGCGATCCTGCTCGATCAGCTTGGTCGTCGCCGCCGTGGCCTTGTCGACGTCGCTGCCGTCATCCTCGACGATCACCTCGAGTGGACGCCCGTTGATACCGCCCGCCTGGTTGATGCGGGCGACCTCCATCTCGATGGCCCGCTTCTCCGGCTCCCCGAGCCCGGACTGCGCGCCACTGACGGACAGCACGGCTCCGATCACCAGCGGTTCGCCCGTGGCACCCGTGCCAACCTCGTCGGTAGGGCCCGCATCGCAGCCGGTCACCAGCGCCCCGAGCACGGCGATAGCCGTCAGGACGCGCACTACACTCCCTTTACGCATGCCACTCTCCCGCCTCTAGCCGTCTCTGTCATCCGGTCACTCCAGCAGGGTCCACGTGCCGCCCTCGACACGGTAGCCCACCAGGCCGTCTTCACTCATACCGTTGTGGCCGGTCTCGGAGAAAGTTCCCCCTCCCTACAACCCGACCGCCGCTATGTCGTCCTGCGAGACGAGCCGTACCGGCCGGCCGGCAAGCAGGTGCAGCGCCCTGTTCACATCCGCGACGTTGATGACGACGAACGTCGAGACGAGCGAGTACACGTACTCGATGTTCACGCCCGCCTCCGCCACGATCCTGAGCACGCTGGCCAGTCCGCCGGGATGATCGGGAAGGTCGATGCAGATGACGGCGTCCTCCCGTACGGTGAACCCTGCAGCCTTGAGCGTCGCGAGCGCCTCATCGGGCTTGTCCACCACGAGACGCAGGATGCCGTAGTCGATGGTGTCGGAAACCGAGAACCCGCGGATGTTGATGCCGTTGTCGCCGAGCAGTCCGGTGACCTCACTCACCCGCCCCGCCTCGTTGGCGATGAACACCGACAACTGCCTGACGACCGGTCGATCGCTCATAGCTCGCATACCCCTTCCGCACACGCATCCGACCCCAGTTGGAACGCACGGAGATTGCCCCCGACGGTCTTCGGGGGTACTCGCTCCTCGATGACGCGCCTCCAGGTCTCCGCCGCGAAGGGCAGGCCGTAGGAAGCGGCGCCGAGCAGTACGATGTTCGCCGAGCGCGGACTACCCGCCTCACAGGCGAGCGCCTCGGCATCCAGGAAGATGGCGCCTTCCCGAGCGAGCGCAGGCTCCAGGTCCTCGGGAGCCTGAAGATCGCCGATCAACACGGGCAGTGGCGCAACCAGCCTGCGATTGACGACGAGCCGTCCGCCCGGACGCAGGTAGCGCAGTGAACGAGCCGCTTCGATGAGTTCGAAGGCGATCAGGTGATCCGCCACGCCCGGATCGACCACGGGAGAATGGACGACCTCGCCGAAGCGTACGACCGTGTCCACCGAGCCGCCTCTTTGCGCCATACCGTGGACCTCGGAGAGCTTCACGTCGTGTCCCTCGGCCACCGCCACTTTCGCCAGGACGTCGCCCGCCAGGATCGTGCCCTGACCGCCGACCCCCGCGAGAACCACCGTCGTCACGCTCACGAGGCACCTCCGAGGTCGCACGATGGGCCGACCTGCACGATCGCATCGAACCGGCATACCTGCACGCATTGCCCGCACCCCACGCACAGCGACGTGTCGATGACGGCACGGCCGGTCTCGTCGCGCGAGATCGCCGGGCACCCGAGCCGGATGCACGCGCCGCACTTCGTACACGACTCCTCGTCGACCGCGTACGGGTCCTTGTGGTCTTTGGTTATCAGCGCACAGGGGGCCTTCGCGATGACCACGCTCAGATGATCCGCGGCCGTCTCCTCCTTCAGGACTGCCAGCGTCGCGGCCAGGTCGTGCGCATCGACGGTGCGAACCGAGGCCGCGCCAAGCGCGCGTGCGAGCACCTCCACATCGACCGCGGGTGCCGCACCGCCACCGATGGCCACGCCGTTGACCGGGTTACCCTGGTGCCCCGTCATGGCCGTCGTGCGGTTGTCGAGGACCACGACGGTACCGGTGCTCCCGCTGTACGCCATGTGCAGCAGCCCGGTCATCCCCGAGTGAGTGAACGTGGAGTCTCCGATCACGGCGACGACCGGGCCCGTGTCCACGCCGGCAAGCGCGGCTCCGTGGCCCATCCCGATGCTCGCGCCCATGCATACGCAGCTGTCCATCGCCTTGAGCGGCGCCAGCGCTGCGAGTGTGTAGCACCCGATGTCGCCCGTGACCACGGCACGCATCTTACCGAGGGCGTGGAACACGCCACGGTGAGGGCATCCCGGGCACAGGAGAGGCGGCCGCGGCGGAAGGTCCGGTATCGGCTCCCTGACAGGGGGGACGTCCGACCCGAATGCCCGGCCGACGGTGACCGGGGAGAGTTCCCCGATCGCAGACAGACCTGTATCGACCTGCTCGATACCGAGAACGCGAAGCCTCAGGCTCAAGTACGGCCCGAGCTCCTCGGCAACGGCTATCCGTTCCACCCTGGAGCTGAAGTCGAGGATGAGGTCGTCGGGGAGTGGATGCGCGAAGCCGATCTTGAGGATGGATGCCTCGGGCAGCGCTTCACGCACGTACTGATAGGCGATACCCGACGTAACGATGCCCAGTGAGGGGTCGCGCATCTCAACGCGGTTCGCATCGCACTCGTGGGCGTAGGCCGACAGAGCCGCCAGCCTCGAGTCAAGGTCGATGCGGCGCATGCGTGCCATGCCAGGCATCATCACGTACTTCTGCGGATTCTTGGCGTACGGGACCGGAGAGACCTCGGTCCGCTCCCCCACCTCCACCAACGACTTCGCGTGAGAGACGCGCGTCGTCATCCTCACGATCACGGGCACGTCGAACCGCTCGGAGACCGCGAACGCCTCACGCATGAACTCCAGCGCTTCCTGGCTGTCCGATGGCTCGAACACCGGGACATGTGCTGCGGCAGCGAGGTTGCGCGTATCCTGCTCGTTCTGCGAGCTGTGCATGCCGGGATCGTCGGCCACGAGATACACCAGGCCGCCGGTGACGCCGGTGTACGCCTGGGTGAAGAGCGGATCGGCGGCCACGTTCAGGCCGACGTGCTTCATCGTCACCAGGGCCCGTCGTCCGCCGAACGACACGCCGCCCGCGACCTCGGCCGCCACCTTCTCGTTCGGCGCCCACTCGCAGTGCACGCCGTCGTAGCGCACGAGATTCTCGAGGACTTCGGTGGAAGGTGTGCCGGGATACCCTACCCCGACCGCCACCCCGGTCTCCCATGCGCCTCGCGCGATCGCCTCGTTGCCGGACATCAGAATACGAGCCACGAACACCTCCGCGCGGATAGACAGCCCGAGAATGCCGAAGTTCGCAGAATCATAGCACAGCGCGGATGCACGGCCGGGCATGCGACACGGTCGAATCGGCACCTCAAAGACGCGTCAGAACCGCGAGCCGCCCACGTAGTCGGACCGGCTCGAGATGCGCGCGTTGAGTGAATCCACGCGCACCACCGCGCCGGTGTAGGGCGCATGGACGTAGTTGCCGTCCCCCACGTACATCCCCACGTGATGAACGTCGCCGGCATCACCGTTCGTGCCGAAGAAGACGAGGTCACCCGGTCTGAGCAGGTCGAGGCGGTCGCGGGCGATATGCTGGCCCGCCTGGTACTGCGACTGACTGGTCCGCGGCAGAGAGACACCAACCTGCCGGTAACAGTACTGCGTGAGGCCCGAGCAATCGAAACCGCTGGGAGTCGATCCACCCCACACGTATGGCACGCCGAGGTACTGAAGCGCGATCGACACCACCTGCGCCTGCCCGGGTGCCAGCGCGGAAGGGTCGGCGGCGGCGCGGTCACCCGCGGAACCTCCGCGCGCTGCCGCGGCCGCGGCGGCCTGGCGTGCACGCTCCTCGGCGAGCTGGCGCTGACGTTCCTCCTCGGCAGCGATGAGCGTCTTGACCTCCCCGTTGAGCTGGCCCACGAATCGCCCCTGGGCCTCGACGTCGGCCTGGATCGCCGCTGCGCGCGCCTCGGCTTCGGACTGCAGCACCACCTGCTCGGCCTGGCGCTGCTCGAGCGCGAGCGCCGTGGACTCGACGCGGGACTTCGCGTCCTTCACCTCGGAGACCATGTCCGCATCCGCCTGACTGATGCGCACCGCGAGGTCCAGGAGCGTCAGGAAGTCGGTGAACGAGCGGGCGCCGAGGAAGACCTCGAGCGCGCTGGTGCTGCCGCCTTTGTAGATGCTCGTCGCTCGCTGCGAGAGCGTGGTGCGGGCGGTCTCCAGGTCCTCGCGCGCCCGATCGAGCTCCGCCCGGGTGACCAAGATCTCCTCGCGCGTCAGATCGAGGGACTCGCTGATCGCATTGTACTCCTCCACGCGGATCTCGAGTTCTACGTTCATGCGTTCGAGCTCGGCCTGCGCGGATATGGCCTCGGCCTGCTTCGCCTCGATCTCGGGCGTGTTGGGCGCGCAGAACGCAGCCGAGGGCACGGCGGAGATGATGAGGGAGAGCGCCAGGACCACGATCCCTGTTCGGGACACATATGCGGTGGCGATCCGCATCTGGAACCTCCGTGCTGCAGATGATGGTGTGTTCAGAGGCCGTCCGCAGAGGCCGCCGATACTCCGCCTCCGCAGCTTCCAGTGTACCACAGTGCGCCGATGCGGCTTCTGATAGCATGGATGCTCGAGCGCGTCACCGGAGCGTGGGAGCGGAGGTGTGATGCGCAGGTTCCGCCTCATCGGCGCCGCTGCGGCGATCGCGCTCCTCGCCTTCGTCACCCCCGCTCATGCCCAGCCGGTCACGCCCGAGCCATCCGCGCCCACGACCCCGACACCCATGCCCGAGACCCTCGCCATCCCCTTCGCGCACCTTGCCGCGGACCTCAGCGGCATCCAGGGAGATATCGACGCGGCCACCGCTCGCGCACTCGATCTGGAGTCCCAGATCACCGCGCTGGACGAGGACACGCGAGCCCTGGAGGCACGTCTCGCGGTCACCACCGAACGGCTGCTCGAACAGCAGGCCGCGGTCGATGCCGCCGAAGAGATCCTGGCCGAAGCCGAGGACCGCTTCCGTGTCCGCCTGGTCGCTGTCTACAAACACGGCGCGATCGACCCGCTGACCATCCTGCTCACATCCGATTCACTCACCGAACTCGTCTCCCGGGCCGCCGTGCTCACCCGTATCGCCGAGGACGACGGACGGATGGTCTCGGATCTCACGGTGGCGGCATCCAACGCCCGGTATCAGCAGTCGGTGCTCGCTGACCTTCAGGCGCAGGACCGATCGCTCAAGAACGTCCAGGAGGACCGCGTCGCCGCACTGAGCGTCTTACTCGCCGAGCAGGAGGCCCTGGTCGCGCAACTCACCGTGCAGGCCCGCGACGCACTCCTCCAGGCCCGCCAGCTCACCGCCTCGACCCGACAGCAATGGCGGGGCGCCTCGATCCCCGTCGGCACCACCATCCCCCGCGCCTCAGCTTCGGTGGACACGCACCCGGGCCAGTCCTACCTCATCTCCGCCTACATGCCGCGCTCGTACCAGTCCACTGGCCGCACGATGTCCGCGGTGTGCAGCTGGTACGGACCGGGCTTCAACGGCCGGGGCACCGCCTCGGGACAGATCTTCAACGAGGATGATCTGACCTGCGCGTCGCGCACGCTGCCCTTCGGCACGGTGCTCGCGCTCACTCGCGGCGAGCGACGCGTCATCGTGTACGTGAACGACCGCGGCCCGTATATCGACGGCCGGGACCTCGACCTCTCCAAAGCCGCGGCGCAAGCGCTCGGCTTCTCCGGGGTCTCGACGGTCCAGGTGGAGTTCGTGCTCCCGGTCCAGTGACCAGATGCACGAACGGCCCGCCCGGCGGATGCCGGCGAGCCGTTCAGGTGGGCACGGGATACAGTCAGGCGACGTGGATGAGCGAGATGATCTTCGGGTCGCCGAGCTTCGCCCGGCCCTCCAGGAAATCGAGCTCGATCAAGAACGCGAATCCGGCCACCGAGGCACCCATCTTCTCCACGAGCATGGCCTTGGCGGCAGCGGTACCGCCCGTGGCGAGGACGTCGTCGACGATCAGCACCACATCATCGGCCGTGAACGCGTCCGTGTGCACTTCGAGTGAGTCCGTCCCGTACTCGAGGGCGTAGGAATGCGACGTCGTGTTCCATGGAAGCTTGCCCGGCTTGCGTGCGGGGACGAAGCCGGCTCCGAGCTTGTAGGCCAGAGCGCCGCCGAAGATGAACCCGCGCGCTTCGGCTCCCATGACCTTCGTGACGCCGGCATCGGCATACTCCGCGGCGATCGTGTCGATGGCTCCGCGGAAACCCTCCGCACTGGCGAGCAGCGGTGTGATGTCCTTGAAGACGACGCCCTCTTTGGGGAAGTCCGGAATATCCCTGATGTACTGCTCGAGGTCCACGCGCTCCTCCTAGTGTCTTGGATGTTTGCCCTAGTGTAGCGCAGCGACCGCCGGGCTTCGTCCTACAGCATCTCGGCGAGCGCATCGAGCTGACTGCGCGTCCCTAGTGCGACGATCCGGTCCCCGGCACACAGCACCCTTGTGGGCGATGGGTTTCGGTCCATCGCCTCGCCATCGGCGATGGCGAGGATGAACGCACCAGTCATATCCCGGATGCGGACCGCTCGGATGGGCTGGCCCACGACCTGCGAGTTGGCACCGATGGACATGGTCTCCAGCCGGTATTCGAGCTCATCGGTATGGGTGACGATGTCGAGATAGTCGGCAACGAGCGGGTCGAGCAGGCTCGTCGCCATCCGCCGGCCGCCGATCACGTTCGGGGTGATCACGCGATCGGCTCCGGCTTTGAGGATCTTGCTCTCGGATGCCACCGTGGATGACCGTGCGACGATGTAGAGCGCCGGATTCATGCCGCGGGCTGTGAGGGATACGAACAAGTTGTCCGCGTCCGTATCGAGAGCCGTGACCAGGCCCCTGGCCCTGGTCACGCCCGCTGCTTCGAGCACTTCCTCGCTCGTGGCATCTCCCTGCAAGTACAGCCATCCGTGCTCCTCGGCGAGTTCGATGCACTCGTCGTCCTGGTCGACGACGATGAACGTCACGCCCTGGGCCGCCAGGGTCTGGCACACGACCGACCCGACGCGTCCCATACCAACGACCACGTAGTGATCGCTCAGCTCCCGAATACGCTTCGCCATGCGTCGTCCCTCCAGCAGTTCGACCAGTGGTCCCTCGACCATGAACTCGGCGATCGTGCCGATCGAGTACGCGATGCCGCCCACGCCCGCGAAGATGAGCGCGATGGTGAACCACTGCCCCGCATCGGACAGCGTATGCACTTCCCGGAAGCCGACCGTGGCGACCGTGATGACGGTCATATACACGCTGTCGAGCAGACTCCATCGCTCGATGAGCATGTAGCCGAGCGTGCCCCCCATGAGGACTCCAAGGAGCAACAGCGCGGCGATCCGTGCCCGTCGCATCAGCGCTCCCAGACCTCGTCGTGCAGGGTCGCCACGTACGGGAGGTTGCGCCAGACGCTTTCCAGGTCGAGCCCGTAGCCCACGACGAACCGGTCGGGAATCGAGAAGCCCGTGTACTCGATGGGCAGGTCCACGATGCGCCGTACGTCCTTATCGAGCAGCGTGCACACCGCCAGACTCGCCGGCTTCCTGGCTCGCAACACCCGGATGAGGTAGTTGAGGGTGAGCCCCGTGTCGATGATGTCCTCCACGATGAGCACGTCCCGGCCCTCGATCGTATCGTCCAGGTCCTTCGTGATGCGCACCGAGCCTGCCACACCCGGTCCGTACGCGGAGACAGCCATGAAGTCGATCGTGTGAGGCAGATCGATCTGCCGGCACAGGTCCGCAAGGAAGATCAGCCCGCCCTTGAGGACCGTGATGAGCGCGAGGTCTCGTCCCTCGTAGTCGGCGGTTATGCCGGCCCCGAGCTCCGCGACGCGATCGGCGATCTCCCCTGGGGTGAGAAGGACGCGATCGATCCGCGAATCCGAGAGGTGCAGCCGCTCCGTCATGACTCCCCTGCGCCCGTGATCCCGTCGAGGCCGCCGCCGTCGGCATGCTCGCGCGCGACGACCGGGATGCCGTATTTGAACAGCAGCTTACGGAAGTCGCGCTGGTACAGGATTCGAATCGAGATCTCCGGATACAGCTCCTTGAGGCGACGAACCTTCCGGTTCTTCTTGGTCACGAGCTTCTGACTCATGGTCGTGAGTTCGATGTAGAGGCCCGACTCGGGAAGGTAGAAGTCGGGCGAGAAGGACATGAGGACGTTGCCCTGCTTGTCCCATTCCAGCGGAAATGTCGTGGGCTCGTACTCCCACGCAATGCGGTAGTAGTCGAGGATCTGCGCGGCCACGCGTTCACTCGGATGCGCGAACGCCGTGTTCGCCACACGGTCCGACAAAGGGAGGCTGTCCGCCAGATCGTCCAGCGGCTCATCATGCAGTTCGTCAGTCATCGTAGTCAGGCTAGGTCCTCGAAGAGCCGGCCGACCGCACGTCTGATCATGTGGTCCTTGAGTTCGGCCGTCTTACCCATCAGATCCACGAGCGTCTCGATCAGCTTCTGTCGCGCCTCGGGCGTGCGGTGGCGCATCCCCGGCATCAGGATCTGCTGGTAGAAGGCGGCTTCGCGCTCCGCGAAGCTCTCATACATGCGCATGTGCCGGGGCTCGATACCGAACCTGCGCAACTCCCAACAGGTGTGAGCGATGCCGATGTCAGGTCCGGGCAACTCCTCGCCGTGCTCCCCGGACACGAGGTTGACGATGCCGAACGAGGCGAGTTCACGGATGAACGCTGTGGGGAGTCCGAGCATTTCCGGAACCCGCTCAAGGGGCACCGTCTCGGCATCGTCCAGCGGGAGCGCCATCGTCTCGGCGCGCTCCACGGCAGGCTTCAGCTCGGGAGGCATCTTGCCGTGGTCGAGGTCGTCGAGCTTCTCGCGGATCACAGCAAGCGGCATGAAGTGGTCTCTCTGCAGACGAAGCACGAGCTCGAGCCGTTGAACATCCCCCGGATGGTACTTCCGATAGCCGCCGGGTGTCCGCTCGGGCGAGATGAGACGCTCGTCTTCCAGGAATCGGATCTTGGAGATCGTCAGGTCCGGATGGGCGGGGGTGAGCTTCTCTACCACCTCGCCGATGGTCAGGTAGTCACGTGCTGCAGGAGCCATCACTCGGCACCTCCGCCACTCAGGAACAGCATCTGGAACCGGCCGATCTGGACAGTATCGCCGCTGACGAGGACGGCACCGGTGACGATCGCGTCGTTCACGTAGGTGCCGTTGAGCGAGCCGGCGTCCTCGAGACGGACCTCCCCCGCCTCTACGTGCAACACCGCGTGCTCTCGTGAGACCGTCACGTCATTGAGGAAGATGTCGCTGTCAGGATCACGGCCGATGGTGATCCGCGGCTGCTCGAGGTAGAAGCGCTCGCCGACCTCGATGCCTTTGCGGACGATCAGCACGGGGACCTCGGTGACGCCGACTTCTCCATCGTAGAGCTGCTGGACGGTCTCCGCGACCGCCTCGAAAGATGCGGTGGCTCCCTCGGCCCGGACGCCACACTCAGTGCAGACGCCACCCTCCAGCGCGAGAGCGCCGCATGCGGGGCACCGGTCCATCGTCACCATCTCCTAGAGGGCACCGCGCGCGGGCCCACACATCAGCTGAGCAGGCCGAAGTCCCTCGTCTTGAACGACTGCGCGATCTGCTCCTCGAGCGCAGCCATGAGCTCCGGGGTCTCCAGGACCCCGGCGAGACGCTCCTCACTCAGCCGGTTCTTCACGTAGGGATCGGCGAGCGCATCGGTGAGCCGCCGTCCGTTGTGGACCTCCCGGATGACATACTCGACGACGCGCTCCTCGACCACATCGACCGCAAGGTCGTTCAGGAACGCTTGGATCTTCTCGGTAACACCGGGCACTCCGGCCTCCTTGTCGCGACGGGCGTGCGCACCGCCTCAGTCGTCGTCCCAGTCGTCATCATCAGTGGTCACGTCGTAGCGAGATACACCGTGTAGATCGTTCGCGAGGATCTCGATGAGCCGCTCGATGTCACTCCCGGAGACGACACCCTTGCCGGCATCGCGGTCCTCCTTGAGCCTCCGGACGAGTTCCGCACGAAGGATGTCGATCTTTCCGTGAAGCACGCGCCGCCGGTAGCTGACCTTCTGCTCCTCTTCGTACAACTGATCGAGGAGCGCTCGCAGCTCGTCCACCGTGCGCTCCCGCAAGTTGAGCAGTGCGTCGTCGGCAGCACCTCTGTCGCTCACTGTTCCTCCTCCGCAGTCATGCCCCGCGGTCCATCACCGCTGTGCGTCATTGTAGCAGACACCCGCGACACGACTGCTTCGACCTCTACTCGATATCGACGTGCGGAATCGTGCACTCCCCAACCCTCATACCCGGGTTCAGACATCCCCCAACCCGAACGCTCCGACCAGTCCGTCAGCAGCCTCGGATTCGACAGGCGTCAGCGTGTCTTCATCAAAGCGGGCACCCAGACCGCGCGCCACTCCCGCCACTATTCCGGCCACCATCTCGGCCTCGGTCGGCCGACTGCCTAGGATGCCGAGGATCGTCTCGGTCGAGCGATCGAGCGCCGCGGCACCCGAGGGCTCCAGGCGGAACACCGACGCCTCTTTCGCGACATCGCGCGAGATCACGAACGAACCGTGCTGCAGGCAACTCGATCCGCTCCACACCTGAGCCGAACCCGACAGCTTCGCAGCGCCGAACGAGAGATCCGCGTGCGTCGCGTGCAAATAGCAGGCGCCCGCCGCACGCTCCCCTCGTGGCCTGCCGGTGAGGTCGGCGCCGATGCCGAGAGCCCTGTACGCCTCGACGAGCGCGCCGCACAACATGCGATAGCTCGCGCTCACACCCCTCGGCACACCATCCCGGACGCCCGCGACGATCGAATACGTGATCTCGTCGTCGTGGAGCACACCCCGACCGCCGGTGGGCCGCCTGCAAAGGTCGATGCCCTCGGCAGCACAGAACGACCTGTCGACATCCTCGGCCCTCTGGAACCGGCCGAGCGAAACCGTGGGACCGCTCCATCGGTACAGGCGCAGCGTCGGCGGCACGAGGCCGGCCTCATGCGCATCGAGCATGGCCCTATCGATGGCCATGTTGCGATCCCCGCGGTCGGCGCCGTGACAGATGAGCCGCCAGCCAGTCGTGAGCACTACTCGCGCACACCTTCCCGCGGCTTCCAGGCGAGGTCCGGCTCCTTGACGGCCGCCGCTTCGTCCAGTCGCCGCACCGGCGTGGTGTACGGTGCGCCGTGGAGCAGGTCCGGATCCTCGGCGGCCTCCGTGGCGATCGTCGACAAGACCTCGGCGAACCGGTCGAGCGTCGCCTTGCCCTCTGTCTCGGTGGGCTCGATCATCATCGCCTCGTCGACGATCAGCGGGAAGTACACCGTGGGTGGATGGTAGCCGTAGTCGAGCAGGCGTTTGGCGACGTCGAGTGTGCGAACGCCATGCTTCTTGCGCAACGCGCCGCCAGAGAGCACGAACTCGTGCATGCAGACGCGATCGTATGCCACCGGCCACGCGCCGCTGAGCAGAACCCGCAGGTAGTTGGCCGAGAGCACCGCCTGTTCGGCAACCTCCGTGAGGCCGCGTCCGCCGAGAGCCCGGATGTAGGTGTACGCCCGTACGAGCACGCCGACGTTGCCGAGGAACGACCGCACGCGACCGATAGACCGAGGCGGCGTCACGAGCGTGAAGCCACCATCGGGCGTCGTGCCCACCAGGGGCCCCGGAAGAAACGGCGCGAGCGCGTCCGTCACGGCCACAGGGCCGGCGCCGGGGCCGCCTCCGCCGTGCGGCGTCGCGAACGTCTTGTGCAGATTGATGTGCAGCGCGTCGAAGCCCATGTCGCCGGGGCGCGTCTTGCCGAGGATGGCGTTCAGGTTGGCGCCGTCACAGTATGCGAGCGCCCCGACCTCATGCACGGCGGTCGTGATCGCGAGGATGTTCTCGTCGAACAGGCCGAGCGTGTTCGGGTTGGTGAGCATGAGCGCCGCGACATCCGTGTCGAGCAGGGACCTCAGCGCTTCGAGGTCCACTCCCCCGCGATCGTCGCTTGGCACCTGCACGACCTCGTAGCCGCACATGGCGACCGTGGCAGGATTGGTCCCGTGTGCCGAATCCGGCACGAGGACGCGCTTGCGCGGATCGCCGTGCGCCGTGTGATACGCGCGGATGGTGAGCAGACCCGTGAGCTCGCCATGCGCGCCGGCCGCGGGCTGCAGCGTCACGGCAGGCAGGCCCGCCACCTCGGCGAGCGACTCCTGCAGGCCCCACATGAGCTCGAGCACGCCCTGGACGGTCTCCTCAGGCTGATACGGGTGGAGTCCCGCGAATCCGGGCAACCGGCAGGCCCACTCGTCGATCTTGGGGTTGTACTTCATCGTGCAGCTGCCAAGCGGGTAGAAGCCGCTGTCCACGCCGAAGTTGGCGCTCGCGAGCCGCTCGTAGTGGCGGGCTATGTCCACCTCGGTCACATGCGGCAGCGCAGGCGCGGCGGTGCGGGCGTGCTCGCCGAGCGAGACTGCGGGGACGTCGAGCGCGGGTGCCTCAACGCAGCGCGATTCGGCGGCACCGCGCTCGAAGATCAGCGTGCCGGTGAGCGGCTCCCGCGTGGGACTGTTGCGCTCGTGCGTGCTCACAGCGCGCTCACCTCCTCGACGAACCGGTCGAGTTCGGCGCGGGTGCGCTTCTCCGTCACCGCAAAGAGCACGAGTCCGGCGCCGTCAGGCGAGAACCGGCCGAGATCGAGTCCGGCGAGGAATCCGGCACCGAGTAGGGCTCGCTGCATCCCGGCCACATCACCCGGGTAGCGCAGCGCGAACTCGTGGCCGAACGGCGCGGAGTGGACACGCTCGAAACGCCCTGTCGCAACGAGCGCTTCCTCCAGGTAGTGCGCCTTGGCGACGCACGCCCCGGCGATCCCCTCGAGCCCGGCGGCACCTACGGCGGCAAGGTAGACACCCGCCGCCAGCGCGTTGAGTGCGTGGTTGGAGCAGATGTTCGACGTGGCCTTCTCGCGTCGGATGTGCTGCTCGCGGGTGGAGAACGTGAGCACGAAGCCGGTCTTCCCGTCCACGTCAGTGGTGCGCCCTGCCACGCGCCCCGGCATCTGGCGGATGTGCGCCTGGCGACACGCGAAGATGCCCAGGCCGGGGCCACCGAACGACATCGGGTTGCCGAGCGGCTGGCCCTCGGCGACCACGATATCCGCGCCGAAAGTGGCCGGCGGCTCCATGACGCCCAGCAGGATCGGGTTGGTGCCGACGACCAGTAGGGCACCCGCACCGTGTGCGAGCTCGGCCAATGTGGCGAGGTCTTCGAGCCTGCCGTAGAAAGTCGGTGATGCGACCATGATGGCAGCGACATCGTCACCAAGAGCAGCGGTCAGCGCGGTGACGTCCGAGACGCCGCCCGTCGCGGCCACCTCGGTCACGGAGACCGTGCCCGCCTCGACGTAGGTGGCAAGCGTGACACGCCATTCCGGGTGCACCGCGCCCGACACGACGACCCTGCCGCGCTTTGTGATACGTGCGGCCATGAGAGCGGCCTCGGCGAACGCGGTGGCCCCGTCGTAGATCGAGGCGTTGCTGACCTCCATGCCGGTGAGCTGGCAGATCATCGACTGGTACTCGTAGACCGCCTGGAGCGTCCCCTGGCTGACCTCGGGCTGATACGGCGTGTACGCCGTGAAGAACGCAGGCTTGCTCACCACAGCGTCTACGATCGCGGGCACATAGTGGTCGTAGCAACCGCCGCCCAGGAACGAGACCACGTCGTCGGCACCCCGGTTCGCCCGGGCAAGCTCCTTCAGGTGGGCGGAGAGTTCTACCTCCCCCATCGGCTCGGGCAGTGACAGCGGACGCTCGAGCCGCGCTGCCTGAGGCACATCGGCGAACAACTCATCCACCGATTCGACTCCCACGACGTCGAGCATCGCGGACTGTTCATCGCAGGTGACCGGGATGAAACGCATACAGCTAGGCTTCCTCGGCGAGATACGCTTCGTAGGCGGCGGCGTCCATCAGCGCCTCGACCTGTGCGGCGTCGGACAGCTTCACCTTGATGATCCAGCCCGCACCGTACGCATCCTCGTTCACGGTCTCCGGGGCGCCATCGAGCGCGCCGTTCACCTCGACGATCTCGCCCGAGACAGGTGAGAAGAGCTCGGAGACCGACTTGACGGACTCGATCTCACCGAACGAGTCGCCCGCCGAGACGGTGTCCCCCACCGACGGCAGATCGACGTACACGACCTCGCCCAGTTGGTCCTGAGCGAAGTCCGAGATGCCGATCGTGGCGGTGTCGCCTGAGACGCGCACCCACTCATGCTCGCGGTCGTACTTGAGATCCTCCGGATACATGGGGATTCCACTCCTTCTCCTTCTCGGGCTTACGACCGTGTGGCCGAAAGCGATGTCTCACCAACGAACGGCGGGCGCGCGACGACCGCCGGTACCACCTTGCGCCTGACCTCGATCTCGAGCGGCGTCCCCACCGCCGAGAGCGCTGCCGGGACGTACGCCATCGCGACTCCGTGACCGAGGGTGGGTGAGAACGTGCCGCTTGCCACCTTACCCACCGCCTCACCCTCGTACAATACGATGTAGCCGTGTCGTGGAACACCCTCGGAAACAGTCAGTCCCACCAGCTTCTCCGCCGGTCCGGCCTCGCGCACGCGCGCGATCGCCTCGGCGCCGATGAATCCGCTCTTCGCCTTCGGCACCACCCAGCCCAGCCCCGCCGAGATGGGATCGACCCCGCGGTCCATGTCGCTGCCATAGAGCGGGTATCCCATCTCCAGACGCAGGGTGTCCCGCGCGCCGAGACCGCACGGCACCACCTCGGCGAAGCTCAGCAGCAGCCGCCACACCGCGACCGCCTCGCTTTCGTGACAGAACAGCTCGACGCCGTCCTCACCCGTGTAGCCCGTGCGGGCCACAAGGACGCTCACGCCGTCGAGAGTCGCCTCGCCGAGCGCGAACCGCCGCGGCGGCTCCCACCCGTCTTCGGCGAGCGTCGCGACCACCGAGAGCGCCTTCGGACCCTGGACCGCGATCAGCGCCGTCCGGTCACTCTCGTCGACCGCCTCCACGCTCGCGGGGAGATGCGACGCGATCCAGTCCCAGTCGGTCTCCCGGTTCGACGCGTTCGCCACGATCAGATACTCGATGTCGCCCGAGTGGTACACGATCAGATCGTCGATGATCCCGCCATCCTCGTCGCACATGACGGTGTACAGCGCGTCGCCCACCGCGTCGATCTTGTCGAGGTCGTTCGTGACGATGCGCTGCAGGGCCTCCTTGGCGTGTACGCCGAAGATGCGGAACTCGCCCATGTGCGAGACATCGAAGATCCCCACGCCATCTCTGACGGCATGGTGCTCCTCGATGATGCTGGCGTACTGCACCGGCATCCGCCAACCCGCGAAGTCCACCATGCGCGCACCGAGCGCCACATGCTCCTCATAGAGCGGGGTCGTCCGTGAACCGTCGGTCATCAGTGCTCCTTTCACATCACGGGCACGGCAGGCGCCTGCAACTCCCCGCCGAAAACCGTTCGCCAGAGTCGGGTGAACCAGATGCCCACGGCCTCCCACGCGTCGGGCGCCGGCACGTCAGATGCTGCAACGACGGGCACCTGCGCCAGCAGGCGCTCCCCCTGCACCACGGTCAGCGTACCGAGTCGCTGTCCCTCGGCCACCGGCGCATCCACCTCCGGCAGCATGTCCACACGCGAGACGACTTCGCCGTCCAGGTCGAAGACCGGGACGATCGCGTCGGCGGCTATCATAGCCGTGACCGTGCGGTCGAGCCAGCCGGTCACCGGCACCATCGCCGCGGTCGTCTCCGCGGAGGCGACCTGCGTCTCGACATAGTGCGCGAATCCCCAGTCGAGCAGTTCTTCGGCCTGATCGAAGCGGTCGTCCTCCGAGGACGTGCCGAGGATCACCGCCACGAACGATATCGCGCCACGCTGCGCCGACGCCACCAGGCAGTATCCCGCGTCGTCGGTCCAGCCCGTCTTCACACCCGTGGCGCCCTCATAGCTGCCGATGAGCTTGTTCGAGTTATCGAACGTCGTCGTCCGCGATCCGTTGGTGACCTCCACCTGTTCCATCCCGACGATGCTCGCGAATCGCGGATCGGCCATCGCGATCGTGCTGAGCGTCGCAAGGTCCGCCGCCGAGGTGTAGTGGCCGGGCTCGTCCAGGCCGTGGGGGTTGGTGTAGGCCGTGTGCGTCAGTCCGAGCTCGGCGGCCTTCGCGTTCATGAGCGCCACGAAGCCGTCCACGTCACCCCCAACGTGCTCGGCCAGTGCCGTTGCGGCGTCGTTTCCCGAGTGCACCAGCATCGCCTCGAGAAGGCGCTGTATGGTATAGGATTCCCCCGCGACCAGACCGGCCTCCGACTCCCCCACCGAGGCGGCCCGCGACGATACGGTCACCACATCCAGAGGGTCTGCGGCATCCAGGACGACCAGCGCCGTCATGATCTTTGTAGTGGACGCCATCGCACGCTCCGCATCAGCTTCGCGGTCCCACAACGTCCGGCCATCACCCGTCCTGAGAACGCCGGCCGGCATGGCAACGCCCGGAGTGGCCGCGGCGAGCGCCGCGCCTTCCTCGATCACGATGCCGCCGATCCGCTCCACCGCCCCGCTCTCGACAGGGAACGTCATCGTGGCGGTGAACGCGATAACCGCTATCATTACTGCGCGCGCGTAACGAGGTGCGGCGAGAGCGGGGGGCACGCGTGACTCCTTCGAACGCACGGACCGTGGGAGCAGTTTCGATTGTACGGGTTCACCGGCCCGGGTGCATCCTCTCGGATCGGGCCGTCCATGTCCCGCTCAACTGATGCGCGCCGCATGCCGACACTGTGGGTGATGAGACCGCGCCTGGCAGCCGCTCGGGCGGCTCGGGCGGACCCGGGGGATGCCGATGAAGCGCTTCACTGCGTGGATGGACGCGCACGGGGACCGAGGATGGACCGTCATCGAGCTCATGGTGGTCGTGCTCATCATCGGGATCCTGCTCGCCATCGCGGTGGCTGCGTACTCCGCAGCGACCGCCTCGGCCAACGCTGCGGCCTGCCGGGAGAACCAGCAGGTGTTGACCCGTGCCATCGCGGTAGCGCGCGCCAGCGAGCTGGATGTGGATGACATCGACGATCTGGAGTCGAGCGTCGTCAACTTCGATACCGCGTCCAAGTGTCCGCTGGACGGGACGCCGCTCGTGTTCGTTCCGTCCACCGACACCGTCACCTGCCCGAACCATCCGTAGCGGACCGCACTCGCGGTCAAAGGAGGCCGAACGTGAAGTACTCCCACTTCGAGGCGCTCGCACTCGTGCTCGGCACGGGTGCGATCATCGCGAGCATCTTCATCGCGCCGACCGCCGCGCCACAGGCCGCCGAGGTCACCGCGCAGCTGCTGCTCATCGTCGTGCTGGCCGGCGCCTTGCACTGGGGACGAAACGGCGGGTTCCTGGCCGCGCTGCTCGCCATCGCAGTCTACGTGGCGATGCGCGTCCCTCTGCTCCAGACGCAGGGACTGTCGACCGACATCGTCACCCTACTCGCCACCCGCGCCATCACGTACGGGCTGGTGGGCATCGTGGGCGGTGAGTTGGCGGCGCGCATCAAGTACGTGTTCGCCGGACTCTCGAGCGATACGCTCATCGATCCGCACACCGGCGTCTACAGCGCCCGCTACGCCGCGGACGCGATCGCCTCGGGCCTGGGCCAGTGGCAGCGCTATCAGACGCAGTACTCCGTAGTGGTCATCACCGTCGCCCAGGGCGTGTATGCCACGCTGAAGCCCACTCGCTCACGTCAACTGCTCCGACAGGTCGCGGGCCACATCCGCAACGACATCCGGATGGTCGACGACCTCGCCGCAGGGAGCACAGGGACGTTCTACGTTCTGCTCCCCCGCACCGATGCCGTGGGAGGCGTCGTTGTCGCGGAACGTCTGGCCGTCGGCTTGCGCGAGATGCTCGGCGCACGTGACGATGCCTTGAGCGCCAACATCCTCTCGGTGGAACGCGACGCACCGGCGCTCAGGCACCTTGTCGAGGTGCTGAATCCGGCCGCCGCGGAGATCGGGCCGTCCGAACATGCCGCGCTCGACCGCAGCGACCCGCCAGCGAACGGGCGTCAGCACCCGGTAGCGTAGACTTCCCCGGCGTCGAGCACGCGCATCCCCGCAGCCCTGAGCGCCTCCGTGGCCTCGGCCGCGTCCCCTACGCGGAAGACGTCGATGGCGGCGCTTCCGCCCGGCTCCACGAAGCAGTAGGCGTACTCGACGTTCGCGCCGACCGAGCCTATCACCTCGAGGACGTCGGCCAACCCGCCGGGACAGTCCGGCACCTCGACCGCGATGACATGGGCCACGCTCACACTGAAACCGGCCTCCTCGAGCGCCGCGCGAGCGGTCTCCGGCCGGTCACAGATGATGCGCACCACACCGAACTCGGCCGTGTCCGCCACCATCAGCGCGCGCATGTTGACGCCCGCATCGCCGAGCGCGCGGGTGAGCCCTGCCAACCTGCCGGGGCTGTTCTCCAGGAACACCGTCAGTTGCATGACCATCGGTCACTCACTTCCCTCTGTGCGCAGATCGACGACGCGCTTCGCCTTGCCTTCGGAACGCTGGATCGACTTCGGCTCCACAAGCTTCACGTCGAGGTTGACCGCGAGTGATGAAGCGATCTCGGCGCCGACCCTGTTGCGCAGACGCTCGAGCGTCTTGATCTCATCGAACGACACGTCCGGGCCGACCTCCACATGCACCGCGACGTGGTCCATGCTTCCGCGCTTCGAGAGTACCACCTGGTAGTGAGGCGCCACGCCCGGGATGCCGATCAGCACCTGCTCGATCTGGCTCGGGTAGACGTTCACGCCCCGGATGATGAGCATGTCGTCGGTGCGGCCGGTGATCCGCTCCATACGGCGGAAGGTGCGCCCGCATGCGCACTCACCGGGAACGATGCGCGAGATGTCGCGGGTGCGATAGCGCACCAGGGGGACACCCTGCTTGGTGATCGTCGTGAACACGACCTCGCCCTGCTCGCCGTCGGGCACCGGCCGCAAAGTCCGCGAATCGATGATCTCGATGATGAAGTGATCCTCGTTCACATGGAGCCCGCACTGCCCGGCGCACTCGGCGGCGATACCGGGACCCATCACCTCGGAGAGGCCGTATATGTCGATCGCGGTGATGCCGAGCACCTGCTCGAGCTGGGCGCGCATGCTCTCGCTCCACGGCTCGGCGCCGAAGACGCCCGCCTTGAGCGGCAGTTCCCGCGGGTCGATCCCCATCTCCAGGGCGGTCTCGCCGATGAGCAGCGCGTAGCTCGGCGTGCACGCGAGGATCGTCGTGCCGAAGTCCTTCAACACCTGCGCCTGACGCTTGGTGTTGCCGCCGGAGATCGGGATCGCCGTTGCCCCCAGGCGCTCGGCCCCGTAGTGCGCCCCGAGCCCGCCGGTGAACAGCCCGTACCCGTAGGCGTTCTGCACGATGTCGTCGCGCGTGCCGCCGGCGGCGGCGATCGTACGCGCCATGAGGTCGGACCAGTTGCTGATGTCCTCCCCCGTGTAGCCCACGACAGACACCTGTCCGGTCGTGCCGGACGATGAGTGGACGCGAACGATGTCCCCGAGTGGGACGGCGAACATGCCGTACGGGTATGCGGCGCGCATGTCGTCCTTGACGGTGAACGGAAGGTCGGCCAGAGCGCCGAGGTCGTCCACGTGCGGGACGACGCCCGACTCGTCGAATTTGGTGCGATACGTCGGGACGTTCGCGTACACCCGTTCGAGCAAGGAGTTCAGCCGCTGGAGCTGGAGTGCCTCGAGATCGCTACGTACCATCGATTCGAGATCAGGCTGGAACATGAGCATCCCCCTGCCCCTTCACCGGCTGCCGGGCCGGATTCACGGCGTCGTCGTGGTGGGCGCCGAGGGTGCGGCGCCGGCCGTGCCGACACGCACGACTTCTTCTGTTGGACGGTACACTGATCTGAACGAGTCCGTGCGGATCTCGGTGCCGTTGCTCATCACGTGGCGCACGACGACGATCGTCCTGCCGCTTACGCCCCGCTCATCGACGACCCTGCTGCCCGCGGGGAGTGCGGGATCCGGGACCTCTTTCACCGGCGGGTCCTTGATATCCGTCCACGGTCCGGTGTCATACGTGACCTGATAGCCCGGACTCGTGCCGTAGAGCGAGATGGTCACCGTGGAGTTCGAGTACCCGGTGGCGATCAGTATCCAGTTCGGCGTGTCGTTCTTGAACTTGAAGTCGGGACCGCCCCAGGACACGGTGGCGTCACGCCCCGTCGGGTAGTGGCTGATGTACTGGGAGTGGTTACGCCGTTCGACCACCGGCAAACCCGAGAAGAACACGGTGTTGAAGATCGTGGTGCCCACCTGGCAGATGCCGCCGCCGAGCTGCGGGACCAGCTTGCCATTGACGATGGCGTTGGCCTCCTGATATCCCTTCTCAGCCGTGCGCTGCCCGATCGTCTCGTTGAAGCTGAAGGTGCCCCCTGGCGGGACCAGCGTGCCATCGAGCGCATCCGCCAGGGTATGGATGTTGTTCACCCGTGGCTTGTTCGACGACGCATAGTCGGTGGTGAAGGTGGATATCCGTTCGACGATACCCATCGACTGAGCCACCGCGGTCGTGATCTCGGGCTCGACACGGTGCATGGTGAGTTCGGCGCGCCGCTCCCCGTCCCCGGTGAGCACCGGCTTGAGCTTGAGCGCCAGGTCCGCGGCATCGGCCTGCAGACCATCCTCGGCAGGGATGATCGATACGGTGCCGTTCGAGACGCTGAAGCCGGCGTCGCGGGCGGGCTTGCCCACTTCGGCGACCATCGGCAGCACGGTGGCCGAGACGTCTTCGGAGACCACGTAGGCCTCGAGCGTGACCCGTTCGACGCCATCGACGCGTCGGAATCCGATCCACTCGCCGATGGTGTGGGCCGGAACCTCCCACTGCTTGTCCGCGTAGAAGAGCGTGAGCGGTGCCGAGACCATCTTGAGGGCGTCTTCGTAGGCCTGCTGAGCACCCTCGGTGTCCACCGCCGGCGAGATGGGGCCGAGTTCGAATTCAACGACACGGTCGGCAGAAAGGAATGCCGGAAGCAGACGTTCGCGCGCCTCATCCTCGCTGACACCGATGCCGTCGACCGGCTCTATGCGGGTGACGGCCACGCCATCGACCTGAACGCCCGCGTCGATCGGTGGCGTCGCGACCGTCTCGTTCATGGAACGCACCAGTGCGGTGATCGCCGGGTCATCACATGAGAGCTCCATGGGAAGCGTGACGCCGCCGAAGACCGCCCGCAATCGACCGGAGATCGTCGACCCGAACGAACCGCGGCCGATGGCATACGCCTCGCCCGCAAGGCCGGTCGCATCGACCGAGAGTGACACGGACTCCGCCGTGACTTCCCACGACTCGCCACCCGCCTGCGCAGTGATCGGCGTCGCGGACTGCGCGGCTACGAACGCGGTGATGGCCTCACGGGCCTCGGCCTCGGTCTTGCGGCCGAGATCGAGCGTCCCCACCTGCACGCCGGGGTGGATGCGGCCCGCGGAGACCGCGGCGTCGACACCCACACCGGCTGCCATCACGAGGACCAGTCCGGCCGATGCGAACAACGCGATCCGGGCGGGAAGGGACCACGCCTGAAGCCATGCCGGCAGACGTGATTCCTTCGGCGCCGGTGTGTGGCGCGAGGATCGGCTCGTGCGTTCGCTGTTCGAGACTTCGCTGGTCATCTGCACTTCCGGGGTCGATCGAGGGGCGGGTTTCCGAAGGTCACGGGAGCAAGAACCCCGCCACCCGTGAGCAGCGATGATACCGCAGGAGTGAGCCCCCCGTCACACAACGTTGTCGCCCTGTCACGCTATCAGCCCTCGGCGATGGCCTTCTGCACTTCGGCCACGCATCGTGCCAGCATCGCCTCCGTGCTCGACGCGGACGCGCCCTCCGCGTGGACGTTCACCACCGCCTCGGTCGGGTGCGGGAGCACGAGTGCCCATCCGTCGTCCGTGGGGATGCGGACCCCCTCGACGACCGAGCCGATCTCGCCCATCGCAGATATCGTGCGCATCACGGCGCCCTTGCGATCGAACGGACAGAAGACGGCTTCATCGCGCAGGAAGTACTCGGGCAGGCCAGCAACCACCTCGTCGAGCGTGGTCTCCTGGCGGTCGAGCATGCGAAGCAGCATGCCGAAGGACATCATCGCGTCGTAGGCGGCAAGGAAGTGCGGGAACACGAAGCCGCCGCGGCGCGAACCCGCGAAACCGACCGCCGGGTCGAGCGCTGCCGACGAGAGAGCCCGCCGCGAGGTACCCGTGCGACGCACGGACCGCCCGCGTCCGTTCGCTATCGTTTCGACCACGTTCGAAGCCGTGACCGGGACGGCGACGTCACGTCCGACCCCTTCGCCCGGCTCTGCGGCACACCACAGAGAGACCATCGCGTGCAGCGCCGTGTCGTGGGCGAGAACGATCCCACTCCCGGTGACGAGCGTGAGCCGCTCGGCCGTCGAGTCGAAGGAGACGCCCAGGTCGGCCTGGAAGACGTCCACTGACTTCACGATCTCCGCGATCTGGCTGTCACGCTCCACCGCGTCGATGCGCGCATGCTCCGAGTCGACGTACCCGCGCATGGTGATGACATCGATGCCCCAGTCGCCGGCCGCCGAAGGAAGCACGAAGGAGGCCGGGCTCATCCCCATGTCCACGACCACTTTGAACCGCCGGGTCAGCGGCCCCCTCCCGTTCAGCGCCGCACTCAGTCCGGCGATGTAGTACTCAAGCGCCCGCGGCGGATAGAGGATCTCCCCCACGTCCTCGAAGAATGCGCGTCTGAACTCCTGCCGGAAGTACAGGCGCTCGATCTTCTTCTCGACACCGGTGGATATGTCGATGCCGCGCTCGTCGTAGAAGTGCATCTCAAGCGACTGCGGGTCGTTGTCAGCCGCGCAGAGGTGGATGCCTCCCGACGCACGCGTGTCGCGCGCGGTGAAGCGGGTCACTGCAGGTGACGCCACACGGAGGTCGCGCACGTGACAGCCGGCGGAGTTGAGCCCTGCGGCCAACGCGCGCTTCATCATCCGCGCTGCCCGGCTTGAGTCACGACTGACCACCACATGGGACCTGCTCGGCAGTAACGTCCCGTACGCCTGGGCCACGCGCAGCGCCAACTCGGGCGTGACGTCAATGCTCACCAGCCCCGAGATCCCGTCGGCGCCGAACAGCGACCGGACACCGCGTGACTCCCAGATGAGCGATGACGTGACCATCGCGCCTGCGTCGATCCGCTTGAACGGGTACACCTGGACGTCGTTGCCCACCGACGCGCCGTGCCCGACGACACTCTCGTCGCCGATCACTGCGCCGTTACCCACGCGCGCCCCGGCCCTGACATCGACGCTGCGGCACAGAACGGCGCCATCGACGTGGCTGTTCTTGCCGACGAAGGCGTCGTTCCAGACGATCGTGTGGTCGATCTCCGCGTCGACACCCACAAGGCAGTTGTCGCCGATCACCGTGTACGGGCCGATCTTCGCGTCGGCACGAACGGTCGTGTTCGCGCCGATGACCACCTTCGATGACAACACTGCCGAAGGGTGGATATCTGCGCCAGGCCCGATCCAGGAATCATCCTTCGTCTTCGCCCCGGGAATGTAGATCATGGCCTTGCCGTCGAGGATGTCGCGATGGACCTCGACGTAGCCCTCGAGGCTGCCCACATCGGCCCAGTAGCCGTCGACCACACAGCCGTAGAGGTCGTGACCGTTCTTCATCAACAGCGGGAAGAGCTCCGAGGAGAAGTCGAACGGTATGCCTTCGGGGATGTAGTCGAACACGAGCGGCTCGACCACGTAGATCCCGGTGTTGATCGTGTCGCTGAAGACCTGTCCCCACGACGGCTTCTCTAAGAACCGCTCGATCTTGCCATCATCATCGGTGATCACTACGCCGAACTCGAGCGGGTCCGGAACACGCTTGAGCGCTATGGTGACCGCTCCGCCCTTGGCTTTGTGAAACTCGATCACCTCGGTGAGGTTGATGTCGGTGAGCGCGTCGCCCGAGATCACGATGAACGTCTCCGTGAGCGCCTCGGCAGCATTCTTCACCGAACCGGCGGTACCGAGCGGCGACTCCTCGATGGCGTAGCTAATGTCGATCCCCCACTCGTCGCCATCGCCGAAGTAGTCCTCGATGACCTGCGGCATGAATGCGAGCGTGGCCACGACCTCCGTGATGCCGTGATGCTTCACGAGCCCGAGGATGTGCTCCATCACCGGCTGGTTCACGATCGGCACCATGGGCTTCGGCCGCATGCTCGTGAGCGGGCGCAGTCGCGTCCCCTCGCCACCAGCCATGAGGACTGCCTTCACGCGGATCTACCCCCGTTCGGCCTCGATCGCAGCGGTACGCGCGCGCACCGCGATCAGGGTGTACTGGACAGCCGCCGAGAGCGACAGGACCACCCCCACGTACACGAACCAGATGCCCAGCGGCGAAGACGTCGATCCGAAGCCGGGCAGCCAGGATGTCTCTACGAGCCCGATACCGGGCACCTCGGGCCAGCCTGCGATGAGCGAGGCGAACCCGGTGAAGAGCACCGCTGTCGTGAGCTTTCCGGTGTAGGTCACAGGCAGGATCACCTGGTAGCGCTCGAGCTTGTAGGCGCCGTACAGCAGGTACGCGTCGCGCCCGAGCAGCACGATCGGCGCCCACAGGGGCAGCACATCGATCAGGTAGAGGCCGACGACTCCCGACGCCAGAAGAAGCCTGTCGACGAGCGGATCGACGATCTTGCCGAACTGAGTGACGGTATGTGTCCTGCGGGCGATCTGACCATCGATCCAGTCGGTGGAGGCGGCGATGGCATAGATGAAGAATGCCGTGAGACGTCCGCGTTGACCATCGGCGTCCACGAGCACCGTGAAGAAGAACGGGACCAGCAACAGACGCATGATCGTTATGAGGTTCGCCACCGAGTAGACCGTGTGGTGAACCTCCTCGGTCACCGGCTGCGCATCGTGATCCTCTACCACCAGTCCCTCCTTCGGAAGAACAAGACCATCCATACGGCGATGAGCACCATCGCGGCGATGATGGCGGCGAACGACCAGCTCGCGGTGGCGGGAGGCCACATACCGTTGAGTACGTTCATCCCGTATATGCCCGAGATGAGGGTCAGCGGCATGAAGATCGTAGCCACCACGGTGAGCTGCTTCATGATGCCGTTCATGCGATTGCCCTGAACCGAGAGGTAGATGTCCATCGTCCCGTTGGCCACCTCGCGGTACGTGTCGATCGTATCGCCGAGCCTGGCGAGGTGGTCGCCGACATCCTGGAAGTACATGTACGCGTCCGGCTCGACGAACGCCTCGAGCCTGGCCAGGCTGCGGACCACGTCCCGCTCGGGGCTGACCACCTTGTGGAGGCGCACGAGTGCACGCTTCGCGGCATAGAGACGCTGCAGATGCTCGGGCCTGGCCTCGGCGATCATGAGATCCTGCAGCTGTTCGAGCTCGTCCGAGAGGGCTTCCACGATCGGGAACACCTCATCGACCGCTGTATCGAGGATCGCATGCAGCGTCCACTCCGCGCCGCGCGCCAGGTAGGCGTCGGCCTGTGCCATGATGCGGCCGAGTGCCGGCGAATCAGCGCGATGCACCGTGATGAGATGCTCCTCGCCGAGGAAGATGTCGATCTCGTGCGACTCGACGCCCTCGCCGATGAGCATCTGCGGCATCAGCCAGATGAGGAACGTCTGCGCGTGATATGCGTCGAGCTTCGGGCGCTGCGGGAAGTGCAGACAGTCCTCGATGGCGAGCGGCGGAAGCGGGAACCGCGCGCTGACGGCTTCGAGTGCCGCCTCGTCAGGCTCGGCGACGTCGATCCACACAGGACCAGGAAAGCCGGCGGGGATCGAGGTGAGTCCGTCGGAGTGCAGGACGCCGTCGGCGATCCAGCGTGCCGTGATCAGTGCCGCCACCGCGCCCTCCCCTTGCCGGCCACCGGTCTACCGATACCAGGATACCGCTTCGGGTGCGGCGGCGGCTCAGTTGTTGCGAACCGCTGCCGATGACTGCTTAGCCTTGAGGAACTCGTCGTAGGTGGCGGTGAAGGTCTGCGAGCCGTCCTCGCCGGTGAGCACGTAGTACAGGTAGTTGGTCTGTGCGGGCGCAGCGGCCGCGGTGAGCGCCGCCATCCCGGGGTTGCTGATCGGGCCGACGGGCAGTCCGTCGTGGATGTAGGTGTTGTACGGGCTGTCCTCATCAAGATCGTCGTTGGTGAGCGAGGTCGTACCCTCGGGCAGGGTGTACAGCACGCTCGCGCATAACTGCAGGCGCATCGGCTTCGCCATGCGGTTGTAGATGACGGAGCTGACCAGCGGGAACTCGGCCGGAAGCTTCGCCTCGCGTTCGAGGATCGAAGCGATGGTGACCACGTCGAAGGTGTCGAGGTTGCGTGACGAGGCGTACGTGAGATCGACGGTGGCGATGCGCCGGTCGAACTCATCGAGCATCTTCTCGACGACCTCTGTGGGCGTGGCGCTGGCCTCGATGGTGTACGTGGCCGGGAACAGGAAACCCTCGAGGGAGCCGTTGTGGGCGCGTGCCAGGTACGGGTGCTCGGCGACGAACTGCGATGCACCTTGCGTCATGAGTGCCATCAACTCGTCGGGGGGTAGTCCCGCCCGCGCCGAGAACCGCTCGGCGATCTGACGGGCGGTGAATCCCTCGGGGATCGGCACGTCGATGGTGGCGATGACCGGACCTTCGGCCAGGCGCTCGAGCACCAGGTCGTAAGGCATGCCGGTGGCAAGGTCGTAGTCTCCTGGCTTGAGCGACCCGTCGAGGCCCGACTCCCGGGCCCGGTACCGGAACATGAGCGCGTTGTCGATAACGCCGAGGTCGGCCAACATCGAGGCTATATCCGCGGTCGTGGCACCCTGCTCCACAACCACATGCACCGGCTGCCCGGCCGCGATCCCGGTCTCGGGGTGGTACAGCAGGTAGCGCCCCACTGCGGCGCCTGCAAGCGCAAGGAGCGCAAGCACGACCACGATGCCGAGGAAGAGCCGCCCGCGTCCCTTACGCTTGCGCGCCGTTCGGAGCGATCCTCCTGCCCTGCGGCGACCCGGGTTCCCCTCGGCCCCCGGGCGCGCGCTGCGACGGGACGGCCGAGCGCGACGGACTGGCTTGGCATGCCTGGCGCTCCGGGAGGGCCGCCCCTCCCCGCCCTCGGGGGCGTTCCCGGGAACGCTGGCGGGGGCCTCGACGGGTACCCGCCGCGCCGGCCCACGACGCTCCGTACTCCTGGCCTGCTCTCTGCCGCCTCGCTCCCGTGCCATTCGCCACCTCTGTGTCGGCTTCAGACGAAAAGTGTAGCAGCGCCGGGGCCGACGATAAACAGGCGACCTCCTTCACGCCGAATCGTCGAAACGTCCGCGCGACCGCAGCGAGGCGATGCCGGCGACCGGCAGCGGGAGCTATGCGGCCATGATCGCCAGCCCCACCAGCTGCACCACACGACGCGCCATGTCCGCACGCCCCCTGTCCACGTGTTCTCTCCACAGTTCGACAGCCGTTATGATGCGATTCCTTCCTTCGGCCGTAACCTGCTGATCGGCACGGCGGCGACCCGCGAGCAGGTATGCTGGGTGTCCGTCGTTTGCCGATCCTCATGCCTGACCGCGAGGGAGTCTTCTGCGTGGCGCATCTGCTGGGCTGTGAGAACATCCATCATGAGTACCCGTCAAAGACGCTGCTCGACGCGGTCACTCTGGGCGTGAACGAAGGCGACCGCATCGGTATCGTCGGCGGCAACGGTGACGGCAAATCCACGCTGCTCGCTATCCTGGACGGCTCCCTCACGCCCGATGACGGCCGCGTCACCCGCCGAAGCGGCATGGTGGTCGAGGCACTTCGGCAGGTGGACACGCTTGATGGCAGCCTGAGCGTGCGCGACACCGTGGTAGGCGACACACCCGAGCACGTCTGGGCTTCCGATCCCCGCATCCGCTCGATCATCGAAGGACTGTGCGGTGACGTCGCCTGGGATGGTCGCGTCGGCGACCTCTCCGGTGGCCAGCGCCGAAAGGTCGACCTCGCGCGCGTCCTTGTCGCGCACAGCGACATACTGCTCCTGGACGAGCCCACCAACCATCTCGACATCCGGGCGATCACCTGGCTGGCCGAGCATCTGAAGACCCGCTGGCCGAGGCGCCAGGGCGCGCTGCTGGTGGTCACACACGACCGTTGGTTCCTCGACGAGGTCTGCGCCGAGACGTGGGAGGTCCACGACGGCCAGGTCGACGTCTATCGGGGCGGCTACTCCGAGTACATACTCCAGCGCGTCGAGCGCGAGGAAGCGGCCCGCAAGACCGAGCAGAAGCGTCGAAACCTGTTGCGCAAAGAACTCGCCTGGTTGTCGCGACGCCCGCAGGCGCGCACCACCAAGCCGAAGTTTCGCATCGACGCCGCCCACGCGCTCATCGATGACGAACCACCCGTTCGCGACACACTGGAGCTCAAGCGCAGCGCGATGTCCCGTCTCGGCAAGCAGGTCGTCGACTTGCTCGATGTCACGCAGCGCTTCGGCGGCGACGCCATCATCGATAACGTCACGTGGCACATAGGGCCCGGCGATCGCTTCGGCATCGTAGGCGTGAACGGATCGGGCAAGACGACGCTGCTTCGTCTCGTACAGGGGACGCTGGACCCCACGTCCGGCCACGTCAGGATCGGCCAGACCGTGAAGTTCGCGTACCTCTCGCAGCACCTGACCGAACTCGAGGCTCTCGCCGGCCAGCGCGTGCGCGAGGTGCTCTCGCGGTACAACAGCCGCTACGAGATCGACGGCCGGGAACTCACACCGTCGCAACTGCTCGAGCGGCTCGGCTTCTCAAGTGCGCACCTCTCCACCTACGTGCGCGACCTCTCCGGGGGCCAGAGGCGACGGCTGCAACTGATGCTCATCCTGCTCGACCGCCCCAACGTGCTCATCCTCGATGAGCCCGACAACGACCTCGATACGGACATGCTGACCGTGGTCGAGGGCCTTCTCGATACGTGGCCGGGCACGCTACTGCTCATCACCCACGACCGTCACCTGATGGAGCGTGTCACCGACGATCAGTACGCGGTCCTCGGCGGCAAGGTCCGTCACCTGCCCGGCGGCGTCGACGAGTACCTTCGGCTGCTCGAGAAGCGCGACGACAGCGGCTCCCCCGCGCCGAAGGCGGAGCTGGCAGCCCACAACCGGACAGGCTCCGCACCTCTCGTGTCGCCTTCGGAGAAGCGCGTGCTCAAGAAGGCGCTCGCGTCGATCGAGCGCAAGCTCGAGACTGCGGGCATCAAGGCGAATGAGGAGCGCTTGAAGCTGTCGGAGGCCGACCCGTCGGACTACGTCGCGCTTCTGGAGGTGCAGGCGCGCCTGGACGAAGCCCAGCGGCGCATCGCGGAGCTCGAGGACGAGTGGATCGATACCTCGGAGCGGCTGTCCTGAGCGCCGCGAAGGGTCGGCATGTGGACCTCACGACCTGAGTTCTGCTGGCCGACAACACCAACGAGGCATCCCGAAGGGCGCCTCGTCTCATTTGCTGGCCGGACTTCAGACGATGGCGAGATCGACACCCTCGTACTCGTGAATCAAGATGCCGCGCAGTCCGGCGATGTCCTGCCACGGCACTACCGGATATGCCTCCCGCAGTTCCTTTGGCAGCCGCTTGACCGCCTCGCCGATGACCTCAAGGTTGCGAATAACAGCATCTTGCGCCAGCTCATCACCCGCCCACGCACTCTCGTCCATGCAGGAGACGTAGCGCGCGATCCGTTCGCAGTGCTCGGCGATGTCAGCCAGGAAGATGCGGACGTCACGCGACAGAGCGGACTTCGCCCATGATGTACGGTCTCATGAGCGGCCTGAGGGCGGCATCGCTCACAAGGTCGATGGCCAGGCCGGTGAGCTTCTCAAGGTACCGCTTCAGTATCCGATGGCGCTACAGACACTCGCCGGTACGGGCATCGCACGAAACCGCGCTGAGAGCTCGATACAGCAAGCCAGGTGCTGGAAGCTCGAGGCACTCGCCGGCGACAAGGCGGTCCAAGGCCGCCTTGGCAGAGACATCAGGTGCGCCGAAGACCTCAGACACTTCACGCACCGCGGCACTCCCGTACTTCTCGACGAAGTCGAGAACGCTCAGGTCGTCGAAGTCCGGATTCCGGCGCTCGATGGGCTTGCCCGCAAGAAGATCGATCAAGTTGACCATCTGCTCGAACGTGCGCCAGCCCCGCGCGAGTCGCTCTTTCCCGTCGACCACAACCAGGAAGGTGGGAAAGCCGTGGACATCCCTCCGCCGACACTCCAGCCTATCGCGAGCGAACTCGTCTTCTGCCTGTCCTCTGAAGTCGGCCATGAAGCGACTTCGCTCCAGGCCCGCCTCTTCGGCGATGTTGGCCAGCGTCTCGGCTTGGTCGAGTCCGCCACCTTCAGTGGCGGCCACCTCACGCAGGCGACGAAGGTAACGATCGGCGAGCGTCTCGTCCTGGAGCTTCGCCGCTTCGTAGGCGATGTTTGACGGCCAGGTGGACGCAAAGGGGGTCTTCACGAACTCAGTCACCTCTACGGGCATCCCATGCCTCTGTGACGCCTCGAGCCAGTGGTCGGCGATGGGCCGCAGCCAATCCGGGCCACCTATCCCGTTCATCGGATCGGAGAAGGTCGCACTGTCCTCAACCAGACCGCCCATCACGAAGCGGACCGTCAATTGGTCGCCGTACGCCTCCCGCAAGTGCCTGAGCACCGGCTCCGATCCCCAGCACCACGTACAGTAGGGATCGGTGTACTCGATGATCTCGATTGTGTGATTCATGACGGGGCCTTCCTCATGCCGAGCACTAACGCGCATATACCCACCAGCGTTGGGCTATGGCTCCGAATAGTCGGCAGACAACAATCCGACAGCAAGACCGAACGAGGCACCCCGAAGGGTGCCTCGAAATGCGCTGGTCGGACTTAGTAAACGCGTTTGTAACCAGTGCAACTGTCAAGTGAGACTGAATCGCGCCTTCCCAGCGATGGCCCTACTGCTTCCAGTCCCAGCCGATCTCCAGCACGCCGCGGCCGCCGCCCTCGTAGAACGCGAGCGTCACGTGGTACTCACCGTCCACCCACGTCATCTGCCGCGTGGTGCGGTCGATCGCGAACTCGGGCTTGTCGCCGTAGCGCTCCTGGTAGTAGGCGTAGACGTCTTCGAGCGAGAGATCGGGCCCGTTCTGGCCATCCCGGTCGGCGATGTCGAACTGCCGCCAGTACGCCATGTCCGTGCCGCGGTAGAGGTACTCGTAGTACGTGTCCTCGAAGAACACGAACTCCCCGGGCGTCTCGACCAGCCCGGCCGGGTAGCCGGCGTAAAACGGGTTGGTCTCGGTCACCTCGGCCCTGGGCAGGTCCACCGTCACGTACACGGCGTTGTAGCCGCCCTCCTCGGTGGTGTTGACCTCCACCGCGTACTCCCCGATGGTGCCCTCGATGTAGCCGTCCGAGGCATCGGCATCAGTCGTGGCGCTCATGAGGCCGAGGTAGTGCTCGAGCACCTCGGCGGTCGGCGCGGCGGTCTGGTAGACCACGTGGT
>WOYI011183240.1_pt1 | contig 38468 bp, 49 predicted proteins | sample 6423411 | NCBI WGS metagenome assembly WOYI01 (sample SAMN13441803, study PRJNA592873) | oil field metagenome | biome: oil field; feature: oil-well bore; material: oil-contaminated soil; isolation source: oil-contaminated soil from oil-well borehole | place: Germany: Wietze | collected 2016-10-18 ...
AGGTCGCACAGCTCGCTCAGGTCCGCGCGCTGGCAGATCGGGTCGCGGTCGTCCCCCTGCTGCCGGAAGAGCCGACCGGCCCCGCGCGGCTATCCGCCTTGACCCGCGGCATCCCTCAGCCCGCATAGGGCGGCGCAGGTCTCGATCGCGGCGGTGGTATCGGGTAGGCGGTGCGAACGCACCGAACGGCTCAAGACGGGCGCGCCGATCCCGGAAGCGCTCCGTCGTGTGCAGCTCTTCTCTCGTCGATCACATCGATCAATGCTCGTGACCGAGTGAGCCCGGACCGGCTGACGCATTCGTCGCCAGCGACTCGAGCTCGGGGTACGGGTCCGGAACAAATCGCGTACCGGAGGCCACGACGAGGAAAGGACGACGCAGGCATGTCAAATCGGCAGCAGGGTCACCCGTGACGCCGATGAAGTCGGCAAAGGCGCCGGGCCGGAGCGCGCCGATCTGACCCGCGAGTCCGAAGGATTCGGCGGACACGACGGTGGCTGCGTGAAGTACGTCTTCCACTGGCATGCCTAGGGCAGCCAGGGCCTCGAGCCCCGCCGCATATGCGAAGTGGGGAGCAAGATCGATACCCGCATCCGTGCCGGTGACAATGCGAACTCCCCGCGCGCGCAGTTCCTGCACGATCATTGCGACGTGATCGACGAAGCCCCCCGCTCCGGCCTTGAGCATCTGCCAGGCCCGCACGTTCAGTGTCAAAGACACGTAGACGCCGCGGGCGGCGATCTCATCGGCGAGGGCCGCATCGAATCCCATCGAGCCGTCGGATGCGACGAATGTGCAGTGTTCGAGTGCATCGATGCCTCCACGTACGGCATTCCGGATGCCTTCGATGCCGTGGGCATGCGCGACCGCCCTTTTCCCCAACCGGTGCGCATCGCTCACCGCGAGTGCCAGCTCCTCCTCGGAGTATTGTGCGAACCACGGGGCGCTGCCCTTGGTCATGAAGCCGCCGGTCGACATGATCTTGATCGAGTCGGCGCCGTGCTCGTGGTGCCTCCGCACCGCCTTACGCAATTCGTATGCGCCGTCCGCCTCGCCGCCCATGAACCAGCAGTGACCTCCGGTCGGGGTGAGCGGCGCGCCCGAGGCGATCAGGCGCGGGCCACGCGCATCACCGCGCAGTATCGCATCGCGGACCACGACGTCGAGGTAGCTGCGCGCACCGAGATCTCGCGCCGTCGTCACCCCGGCGCTCAGCAGCTCGCGCGCACTGCGAAGCATGAGAACCAACTGGTCCGAATCGGTCTCTGACATCATCCGCTGGACGGGGTTCGGCCCGCCGTCGAAGCCGAGGTGTACATGCGTGTCGACCAGACCGGGCATGAGAGTGCCGTCGAAGCGCGTGGGCGCAATGTCCTTGAAAGTTGCAGGGAGATCCGCGGTTGGCCCGACCCACTCGATGAGCCCTTCGTCGTTGACCACGACACTGCCATCCCCGATCGTGCCAGTATCCGTATGGGTCCGTACCCGATCGGCGGAGTAGATCGTCGTCATGGCATCGTTCCTTCAAGCTTCGAGAGCATCAGTTCGGTATATGCACGATCGGGGGCGGCGACATCCACCGGATCAGGGATGAATGCGCTACCCCGCGCCATCACGAACCTCAGGTCTCGCAGCGCGGAGATATCGGTCAGGGGATCACCGCTGACCGCGATGAGATCAGCGGATGCTCCCGCAGCCAACTCCCCGGCGACGCCTTCCAGCCCAAGCGCGGCTGCGGCGCGCGAGGTGGCTCCGACGAGTACTTGCTCCTCCGGGATGCCGAGAAGCACCGAAGTCTCGAGGCCGCCGGCGAAGTTGCCATGTGGAACTCCGTCGATTCCGGAGTCGTTGCCGGCGATCAGTTTGACCCCTCGCTCGTACATGAGCTTCACGGGCGGTCGGAAGTCCGGGTTGTGGCGCATCATCGCCGGCAGGTTCCACGTCGTCGTGGCGCAGACGAAGATGCCGCGCGCGACGATCTCGTCGATGACCGCAAGATCCGGGGCGACGACCGCGCCATCCGCGATGAACGTGCAGTGTTCGATCGTATCGACGCCGGCGGCCACAGCGCGCTGGATGCCTTCCACCCCGTGCGCGTGCGCGGCGACTTTCTTCCCCAGGCGGTGGGCCTCCTCGACGATCGCCGAGATCTCTTCGACGGAGAACTGCGCGAACCACGGCGCGCTCTTGGCCGTCATGAACCCGCCGGTGGCGTTGACCTTGATGAGATCGACGCCATCCTTGTGGTGTGAGCGAACCAGCTTGCGCAGCTCATCGGGAGAGTCGGCGCGGGCGTGGTTCTGCCAGGTGTGTCCGCCGGTCGTGGTGAGCTGAGCGCCCGCGACGAGGATGCGCGGTCCTCGCACGAGGCCTTCTTCGACGGCATCGCGCACCTCGATACTCAAGTTGTCCCGCGCTCCGAGGTCTCGCGCGGTCGTGACGCCGACGCTGAGCAGCTCGCGCGCGGACGCAATCATGACCGCGACGAGGTTCGGAGCCGACCGAGCGAAAGATCGAGCTTTGGTGCCGTCCCGTCCGTCATACGACAGATGCGCATGCGATTCGATCAGCCCGGGCAGGATGGTGGCTCCCGGGAAATGGCGTGCCGGGGTGGCGGTGTACTCGGCGGGCAAGTCGACCGCGGCCCCGACCCATGCGATCTCTCCCTCAGACACGACGACCGCTCCGTCGACGATTGTCGACCCCGGCATACCGCGCCAGACTGCGTCGGCAGTGTAGACGTGTGCGTCCTGTCTCATGCGACCAGATCCCTTCCAGGAATCGCCGCGAGCAACTCGCGGGTGTAATCGTCAGCGGGCGTGGTGAATACCTGCTCGACGTCGCCGACCTCACGGACGACGCCGAACTTCATCACCGCCACGCGATGCGAGAGTTGCCGTACGACGGCGAGGTCGTGCGAGATGAACAGAATCGTCACTCCCAGGTCGTGCTGCAGCTCGGTGAGCAACTGCAGCACTTGGGCCTGCACCGAGACATCGAGGGCGCTGGTGGGCTCGTCGCACACCAGCAGGTCGGGCGAGAGGGCCAGTGCACGGGCGATGGCCACCCGCTGGCGCATACCACCCGAGAGCTCTTCGGCCCGCTTCCGTGCCGTCTCCGCGGGAAGCGAGACTCGATCAAGCAGCTCGAGTACGCGCGCCCGCTGTTCGCGCTTCGACCCGACGCGGAACGCCCTCAGAGGTTCCTCGATGATTGCGGACACGGTGTAGCGGGGGTCAAGAGATGCATAGGGGTTCTGGTACACGACCTGCATGCGCCGTCGCAGTGCACGGAGCCCGGCAGGTCTCAGCGTCGACATCGGGGTGCCGTCGATGAATACCTCACCCGAGGTCTGCCTCTCGAGTTGCAGCACGATGCGCGCCAGCGTCGATTTGCCCGAACCGGACTCGCCGACAAGGCCGAGCGTCTCCCCGCGCCGAATGTCCAAGGTCACGTCGTCGACCGCAGTCAGCGCTCCACCACCGGGAAGCGGGAACTGCTTCGTCACGCGTTCCAGGCGGACGACGCGATTGTCCGCGGCCCCGGCCGTGCGCAGCGTTGGTGCTTCGCGCACGGATGGGGTCGCGAGGCTCGGCGCAGCCGCCAGCAGCTTCTGGGTGTATGGATGCTGGGGATTCGCCATGATTTCGGTGGACGGCCCCTCCTCGACGATCTCCCCCTTGCACATCACGATGACGCGCTGTGCTCTGTCTGCGGCGACGGCGAGGTTGTGGGTGATGAGCAGCATGGCCGTGCTGTGCACCGCGATCATCTCGTCGATGTGATCAAGGATCTGCCGCTGCACCGTCACGTCCAGCGCGCTCGTGGGTTCGTCGGCGATCACGAAGCGAGGTGTGCAGGCGAGTGCCATTCCGATGAGCACGCGCTGCCGCATGCCTCCGGACAGCTGGTGGGGATACTGCTGGGCGCGCTGCTCGGGATCGCTCAGCCCTGCTTCCTGGAGGATGCGTACCGCTTCGCGCGCGGCGGCCGCCTTCGGCAGCCCCCGGTGTATCCGAAGCGGCTCCGCGACTTGGGGGCCGATCTTCGTCACGGGGTTGAGCGAGACCGTCGGGTCCTGCGGGACGAGCCCGATGGCATCTCCGCGCAGCCCGCGCCAGGCCCGGTCGCCGAAGCGGGAGACATCCATGTCGTCGAACGTCACAGTGCCGGCCGTGATGGATCCGTTGTGCGCGAGCATGCCGATGAGCGCCTGGGCGACGGTGGTCTTGCCCGACCCGGACTCCCCGACGATGGCGACGACCTCGCCGGGGGCGATGTCGAACGAGACACCGTGCACAGCCTCTCGCGTGATACCGCGCGAGGTGTACGAGATCCGAAGCCCCCGTACGCTGACCAGCGGTTGCGTGGTCACTGGCGGCCGCCCTTCTCCAGGGCTCGTGCCACCCGGTTCGTCGCGAGCACGAGCAGGGTGATGATGAGGCCCGGGAAGGTGACCAACCACCAGGCAGTGGCGATGAAGTCCCGCCCTTCGGAGACGAGACGCCCCCACTCGGGTGTGGGGGCGGGCGCGCCGTAGCCGAGGAAGCTCAGCGCAGACACCGCCAGCACCGCGGTCCCGAACTCCAGCGCGGCGACGGCGACCACGGATCCTGCCGAGTTCGGCAGCACGTGCCGGAACAGGATCGTCCACCATCGGCAACCGGCCGCTTTCGCCGCCTCGACATAGAGCGATGTGCGCACCCTCAAGACGTCCGCGCGCATGAGTCGCGCGAAGTTGGCGACGCTCGCCAGCCCCACGGCGATCGCGACGTTCACGAGGCCGTATCCCAGGATCGTGATGAGCGCCATCGAGAGCAGCAGAGCAGGGATGGCGAGGACGACGTCGACGACCCGCATGAGCACGTCGTCGACCCAGCCACCGAAGAAACCGGCCGCGAGACCGAGGAGCGATCCCACGATGAGAGCGACGCCGACTGCGATGAGGATCGCCTGGATGGAGTAGACGGCCCCGTTCACGACGCGTGAATACATGTCACGCCCAAGCGGGTCCGTTCCGAAGGGGTGCGCGGCCGACGGGGGTAGGAGGCGATCGGAGACAGCCCCGGTCAGCGGATTCACGGAGGTGAACATCTGGGGAAGGACCACCCAGGCGCTGACGATGAGCAGAAAGGCGATGGCGACAAGAAGTCCGGGCTGGTGACCCGCCCAGGCGAGCGCGCGCCGGGATGCGGAGGGGTCTTTGGGCTTGGCTTCGCGCTCGACCACGGGACTGCGCAAAGCGATCGGGTCCGGGCCGATCAGAGTGCTGGTCATGTCAGGCCGCCTTGGTGTGGAGCTTGCGGGTCGGATGGAGGTTCTGCCGGATGCGCGGGTCGAGCAGGGGATAGAGCAGGTCAACGACCAGGGTTGCGATTACGAAGACGATGGCGGAGAACACCACAACGCCCATCACCACGGGGATGTCCTGCGCGTTGACCGCATCGACCGTCATGCGCCCGAAGCCCTGCCTGCCGAAAACGGTCTCGATGACGACCGCTCCGCTGAGCAACGCGCCGAAGATCATGCCGACGATTGTCAGCACCGGCAGCAAGGCGTTGCGTACGGCATGTCGCAGCATTGCGCGCAGGCGTGAGGCCCCTTTCGCGCGGGCGGTGTCGATGAACGGCTCCATCATCACTGTGCGCAGGCTCTTGCCGAAGACTTGAGCGATCATCGCCGACACCGGGATCGCCAACGCAACCGCGGGGAGAATCGTCGAGGGGAATCCGTCATTGCCGAAAGCAGGTAACAGTCGAAGAGCGAACGAGAACAGTTGGATCAGCAGCAGCGCCGACCAGAACGTCGGGACGCTCGCTCCGACGGAGGGCAGTGAGTAGAGGAACTGGCGCAACGGACCGAAACGCGAGTACGTCGCGCAGAAGCCGAGGAGTACCCCGGCGACGACGGCGATACCGAGACCCAGCAGAGCGATCGCGACGGTCGACGGCAATGCTTCTCCGAGCATCTGCGTCACCGGCAGGCCGGTCTGGTAGGACGTTCCCCAGTCGCCCATCGTGGTCTCGAAGAGCCGAGTGAAGTACTGCACCAGGACGGGCTGGTCGAGTCCCATCTCGGCACGCAGTGCCGCGAGCTGCTGGACGCTTGCCGCCGATCCTGCCTCGCCTTGCAGGCCGCCGCTCGCAATCAGCTCGGCCGGATCTGACGGCATCAGATACAGAATGATGAAGGCGAGCGTGAATGCTGCCCAGACCACAACGAGCGCCTGACCGACTCGCCCGGCAAGGTATCTGATCACGGGGTCCTCCTCTCGTGTGCTGCCGGCGGGTGAGGAATGCGGGGCGACGGAGGTATCCGGCCGCCCCGCACTCCCTCAGGGGGTGATCCACGTGTCGTAGAGGTTGAGGCGGGTCGACGCGTCGAATTGGAAGTCGTTGACACCGTCGCGCACTCCGTAGGCCGCGGCGAGAGCGTGTAGCGGAACGACGTAGGCGTTCTCGAGCACGCGCTGCTGGACTTCTCCTGCGACCTCGGCCCGTGCGTCGGGATCAGGCTCGGCCGCCTGGGCCTCGAGCATTGCCTGCAGTTCGTCGTCCGCCAAGCCATACCAGTTCGCGCCCGTGTTGGTCAGCACCGATCGCAGCACGTCGATGTCGGCGCGGGTCAGGTTCCCCACCGTCGCGTCGAACGCGCCGTCTTGCAGCGCGGTGAGGAAGTCCGCGGTGGCGACCTGTGAAATGTTCAGCCGGATGCCGATCTCGGCATACTGCTGCTGGAGCAGCTCGACCACCGGTCCATCGAAGAAGTAGGGGAAGTCGAATTCGAGCGCGACGCCATCCTTCTCGCGGATCCCGTCGCTGCCCTCGACCCAGCCGGCGTTCTCGAGCAGCGCGGCTGCACCGTCGGGGTCGTATGTCAGGTAGTCGGTGAAGTCCGCCGACCCGGGAGTGGTGTCCGTGAGCACACCTCGTGTCGCAGCTCCTGTCGGGCCGAGAACGGTGAGGATGTCGTCGCGGTTGACGCCGATCATCATCGCCTGGCGCACTGAGGGGTCGGAGGCGAGGGCGCCAGTCAGGTTGAACATGACCGAGACGGCGAAGCCGGGGTTGGCGCGCGTCACGAGGCTGAAGCCGTTACCGGAGACGGATGCTTCATCCTGCTGCTGCACATTGTCCATGGCGTCGATCTGACCGGAGAGCAGTGCGCCGGTCCGTACTCCGTTCTCCGGCAGCACCTGGAAGGTGATCGTGTCGAGGTACGCGTCGCCGGAGTGTGCGGCCGCGCCGGGCGCCCAGTCGTACCCCGCACGCTTCTCGAGGACGGTCGAGTCATTGGCGGTGTAGCTCCTCAGCACGAACGGGCCGGTGCCGACGATGCCGGCGGCGCACCGCTCCTCAGCCGTCATCTTGGCCGTCGCGGTCGAGACCATGCCCAAAGCGATGTTCGCCGTCGCCTCGAGGAACTGGGCATTGGGTTGCGCGAAGGAGATCTCGACGGTCTTGTCATCGATCACGGTCGCTGCGTCCAGGCCGGCGAGGTAAGGGCCCGCGACGGGTGCCTGGGCGCCCAGCGCGACGATGCCGTCGATGTTCTCCTTGACCACCTGGGCGGTGAATTCGGTCCCGTCACTGAAGGTGACGCCGTCGCGCAGGGTGAAGGTGAACACGGTGCTGTCGTCGTTGATATCCCACGACTCGGCCAGCCATGGACCGATCTCACCGGTGTCGGGGTCCTGCTCCGTGAGCGAGTCGGTCAGCTGACGCGTGATGCTCAGCGAGGCGTTCGTGCCGATCTGCTGGTTGTCGATGCACGTCGGGTCGAGATAGGTGCCGATTGTGAGATCGCCGCCGGCAGTCGGGTCACCGACAGCCGCTTGCGTGTCGCCCGTCGCGTCACCGGCGCAACCGGCAAGTGCGAGCGTGGCCGCCAGTGCCGCTCCTGCGACAGTTGTGAGTCTGTGTGGCCAGATACCTCGGCGTGACGCGGGGCTGTGCTTCATGACTACTCCTCCGGGTGCGGGATGAGCCAGAGCGACACGGCACGATGCAGGATGCGATCATGTCGGGGGCCGCTCGCCTCAACAGTGTGTTTAAGCTAACTCGGGAAAGCTTCAACAAACTCACTAAGCATGATCTTTTACAAGCCGGTTACAAGTCAGCAACACGTTGTGGATGCGACCGGCAGCCCTCGTATGAGTCGCGAGGGGCTCGGGTTTATCTCTTGAACGGGGGTTTTGTGCCCTGGGCGCCGCTCTGGCGGCTCTGTTCGGGCGAGCCTTGGTGGTGGCGGAGTGGCGAAAATATGCAACAGTGTGTTGAGATACATCGATACCCATCATCCTCAATTCCTGGAGAGACGCCATGAATACCTCCGCCAGCGCGCTCGACGGCGAGCTCGCCGATGCCCGAGCTCCGAGACGCACTCTCGATGGCGAGCGACTGATCACAGTCTTTTCACGCCTCGTCGAGCCGATCGGCCGTGCCCTGCCGACCTCGAGCGAAGTGGTTCTGCACGACCTGAGCCTTCTTCCCAACTCGATCGTTGCGGTCTTCGGAGATGTGACTGGAAGACGCGCGGGGGACCCGGCGACAGATCTGTTGCTCGAGCAGGCGGTGACCGGCTTCGCGGAGCACGACTTGGGTTATGAAACCGTCCTTTCCGACGGACGACGCATGCGCTCTTCGACGATGATCATCCGCGACGTCGCCGGCAATCCGGTCGCGGCGCTGTGCATCAATACCGATGTCTCCGCATGGATGGCGATCAAGCAGATCGCGGACGTGATGGTCTCGGTTGCGGGTGTGAAGGAAGGCGACCGTCCTATCGCTCTTCCTCCGACAACCGAGCCGAAGGAGATGTTCGTCCGTGATGTCGACGAGCTCGCCTCCTACCTCATCTATCAAACGATCACCGGGGTGGGTATCCCTGTTTCGCAGATGAAGAAGGAGCACAAGCTGCAGGTGGTCGCAAAACTCAAGGCGCGCGGACTTTTTCTCCTTCGGGAGGCCGTCGAGATGATCGCGGAGTCGCTCGAAGTGAGCCGGTTCACGATCTACAACTACCTCAACGAGCTCGCAGGCTCCGACGAGAGTGACAAATCTCCCGAGAAATGACGCTTCACCGACGAGAGGAAACAGCAGTGTCCCAGACCGACTTCGATGCCATCACCGAGTCCGACCTTCGTGGGGCGGGCAGCGTCAAGTGGACGATGTTCCCCGACATGATCGGCGCGTTCGTCGCCGAGATGGACTTCGGCCTGGCTCCGGCGATCAGCAGCGCCATCAAGTCCGCTGTCGACCGGGGAGTCACCGGGTACTTGCCCGCGCAGCTAGCATCCGACATGGCCTCGGCGACGGCGACCTGGTATGCGGACACTTACGGATGGCAGGTCCCTGCGGACCGCGTCCATCAGATGCCCGATGTCATCGCCGCATTCGAACTCACGATCGAGCGATTCACCGCGCCGGGCAGTGCCGTCATCGTTCCGACGCCGGCATACATGCCCTTCCTCATGGTTCCACCGATGCTCGGGCGCACCGTGATCGAAGTGCCCAGCTTCGAGGTTGACGGCCGCATGACGATGGACCTCGCGGGCATCGCGCGCGCCTTCGACGACGGGGCCGGGCTCATGGTGCTGTGCAACCCGCACAACCCGTTGGGCACGGTGTTCACGAAGGGGGAGCTGCTGGCACTGTCCGAGGTCGTCGCACAGAAGGGCGGGCGCGTCTTTTCGGATGAGATCCACGCGCCCCTCGTGTACAGCCCGGCCATGCATGTGCCGTATGCGTCGGTGTCGGATGCCGCAGCGTCGCACACCCTGACGGCAGCGTCCGCGTCGAAGGCGTGGAATCTCGCCGGCCTGAAGTGCGCCCAAGTGATCCTCTCGAACGAGGCAGATGCCGCGGCGTGGGAGTCGTTCGGATCCTGGGCCGGTCACGGCACGGCCACGCTCGGCGTGTTGGCCAACACGGCTGCCTACTCGGCCGGCGGCCAATGGCTGGACAACGTCGTCGACTACCTCGACGACAACCGCAGGCTGCTTGCGGAGCTCGTGTCCGAGCATCTCCCGCTCGCGAGCATGACCCTCCCGGAGGGCACCTACATTGCCCTGATCGACTTCCGCAAGTACGGAATCGAAGGCGATCTCGGCGAATGGTTCCGCGAGCACGCCCGCGTTGCCATGACGGACGGCGCCGCATGCGGCGAAGCGGGCATCGGTCATACCCGGTTCGTGTTCGCACTGCCTCGTCCGATCATGAGGGCGGCGATCATCAGGATGGGCAAGGCCGTGGCGGAACACGTCAATGAGCGAGAGGCCGCACCTGCTCGCTGAGCGCGACACGCCCGGGTTTGCGACACGCCCGGGAGACACGTAGACTGAACCGGTTCCACATTTCTGCGCTCACGCGCGGGATCGCTGTTTCGGCAGTGCATAGGCGGCGCGACAGCGCCATCTCCTAGGCCGCGGGCAGTCAGAACACAACACTCCGCTCCCACCTGGAAACAGGTTCCGCACGCGTGCGGATGAGCGGGAATGACATCAGAACAGCGGTGCCCCTCGACAGGCTCGCAGACCGATAGGTCTGGGAGCGAGGATCAGTGCCCGGCGCGCAAGCGCCCCGTGCGTCCGATGCCCCTGAGGTACGACGCGAGAAGAGAGAGAGCAGACAATGGCGGGACAGAAGATCCGCATTCGCCTGAAGTCGTATGACCATGAGGTCATCGACACGTCGGCGCGCAAGATCGTCGACACGGTGACCCGCGCAGGCGCCACCGTCGTGGGCCCCGTGCCCCTTCCGACCGAGAAGAACGTCGTGTGCGTCATCCGGTCGCCCCACAAGTACAAGGACAGCCGCGAGCACTTCGAGATGCGCACCCACAAGCGCCTCATCGACATCATCGACCCGACGCCCAAGGCTGTCGACTCGCTGATGCGCCTCGACCTTCCGGCCGACGTCAATATCGAGATCAAGCTCTGAGGCTCGTGATGACTGACATCAACTCCAAGATTTCCAAGGGACTCCTCGGCACCAAGCTGGGCATGACCCAGGTCTGGGACGAGAACGGAAAGCTCGTTCCCGTCACTGTGATCGAGGTTGCCCCGAACGTGGTCACCCAGGTCCGCACTCCCGAGCGCGATGGCTACAACGCGGTCCAGATCGGCTACGGCCAGATCGACCCGCGCAAGGTCAACCAGCCCCTCACGGCCCACTTCGAGGCTGCCGGCGTCACCCCGCGTCGTCACCTGACCGAGGTGCGCACGGCGGATGCCGGTGACTACACGCTGGGCCAGGAGCTCACCGTTGACGGCACATTCGAAGCCGGCCAGCGCGTCGACGTCGTCGGCACCAGCAAGGGCAAGGGCACCGCGGGTGTCATGAAGCGCCACAACTTCAAGGGCGTCTCCTCCTCGCACGGTTCGCACCGCAACCACCGCAAGCCCGGCTCGATCGGCGCATCGTCGACCCCGAGCCGCGTCTTCAAGGGCATGCGCATGGCCGGCCGTATGGGTGGCGAGCGCGTGACCGTCCTCAATCTCACGGTGCACGCCGTCGACGCCGAGAAGGGTCTGCTGCTCGTCAAGGGCGCCGTCCCCGGTGCCCGAGGTCGCATCGTCTACGTCCGTAACGCAGTGAAGGGTGCCTGATCATGGCTGACTCGACTCTCGCGCTCGACGTCCTCATGGCCGACGGTAAGAAGGCTGGCACCGTGCAGCTTCCTGCCGCCGTCTTCGACGTCAAGACGAACATCCCACTCATCCACCAGGTCGTCGTCGCGCAGCTCGCGGCGGCCCGCCAGGGCACTCACTCCACCAAGCGTCGCGGTGAGGTCTCCGGCGCCGGTCGCAAGCCCTTCAAGCAGAAGGGCACGGGTAACGCCCGCCAGGGCTCGATCCGCGCGCCGCACATGACCGGTGGTGGCATCGTCCACGGCCCCAAGCCGCGTGATTACTCGCAGCGAACCCCCAAGAAGATGATCGCCGCCGCCCTGCTGGGCGCGCTCAGCGACCGTGCTCGTGGCGGGCGTCTGCACGTCATCGAGTCGTTCGCCATCGAGGGTGCTCCCTCGACGAAGGCTGCGGCATCCGTGCTTCACGCACTTTCAGCGACCAAGAATGTCATGGTCGTCATCGAGCGTGGCGATGAGATCACGGTCAAGAGCGTGCGCAACCTCGAGTACGTCCACGTGCTGACGTTCGACCAGCTCAACGCCTACGACGTGCTCGTCTCGGACGACATCGTCTTCACCAAGTCCGCCTATGACGCGTTCGTCGCGTCCAAGGCCGGCGCGACCGAGGAGGTCTCGGCATGACCACGGCACACGTCGCTCTGAGCGGCAATCGGCAGGGCGCCGGTTCTCCTCAGCTGAACAAGGACCCGCGCGACATCATCCTGAAGCCGGTCGTCTCGGAGAAGAGCTACGGGCTCATCGACCAGGGCAAGTACACCTTCCTGGTGGACCCGCGCGCTTCGAAGACCGAGATCAAGCTCGCGATCGAGAAGATCTTCGACGTCAAGGTCGCTGCGGTCAACACGCTCAACCGCACGGGTAAGGCCCGTCGCACCCGCTTCGGCACGGGAAAGCGCAAGGACACCAAGCGCGCCATCGTGACGCTGCGGTCGGGCACCATCGACATCTTCACGGCAGTCGGCTGACGGTCGGGATAGAGGACAACCAACATGGCTATTCGCAAGTACAAGCCCACGACCCCCGGTCGTCGCGGTTCGTCGGTGGCGGACTTCGCTGAGATCACCCGATCGACGCCCGAGAAGTCGCTGCTGCGCCCGCTCCCCAAGACCGGTGGCCGCAACAACCAGGGACGCATCACGACGCGTCACATCGGTGGTGGCCACAAGCGCCAGTATCGCGTCATCGATTTCCGTCGAGGCGACAAGGACGGTGTCGACGCCAAGGTCGCTCACATCGAGTACGACCCCAACCGCACGGCACGCATCGCTCTGCTGCACTATGTCGACGGTGAGAAGCGCTACATCCTCGCGCCGAACAAGCTGGCGCAGGGCGACATCGTCGAGTCGGGTGCCTCGGCGGACATCAAGCCGGGCAACAACCTGCCGCTGAAGAACATCCCCACCGGTACGGTGATCCACGCCATCGAGCTCCGCCCCGGCGGCGGCGCGAAGCTGGCCCGCTCGGCGGGCGCCTCGGTGCGTCTGGTCGCGAAGGACGGCATCTACGCTCAGCTGCGTCTCCCCTCGGGCGAGATCCGCAACGTCGACGCGCGCTGCCGCGCCACGATCGGCGAGGTCGGCAACGCCGAGCAGTCGAACATCAACTGGGGCAAGGCCGGTCGCAAGCGCTGGCAGGGCGTCCGCCCGACCGTCCGAGGTGTGGCGATGAACCCCGTCGACCACCCGCACGGTGGTGGTGAGGGTAAGACCTCCGGTGGTCGTCATCCCGTTACTCCCTGGGGCCAGGCTGAGGGTCGCACCCGCCACGCCAACAAGGAGAGCGACAAGTACATCGTCCGCCGTCGCAATGCCGGCAAGAAGCGCAAGTAGGAGTAGAGGAAGATGCCTCGCAGCCTTAAGAAGGGCCCCTTCGTCGATGAGCACTTGCTTCGCAAGGTCGTTGTTCAGAACGAAGCCGGTACCAAGAACGTCATCAAGACCTGGTCACGTCGCTCGATGATCATCCCGGCGATGCTGGGTCACACGATCGCCGTGCACGACGGACGCAAGCACATCCCCGTGTTCGTGTCCGAGACCATGGTCGGTCACAAACTGGGCGAATTCGCGCCCACCCGCACCTTCCGCGGCCACGAGAAGGACGACAAGAAGGGGCGCCGCCGCTAACGCGGTGCGTTCCAGAGAGGACAGAGGAGGAGACAAATGGTGGATTCCATCGCACGCGTCAAGCACATTCGCGTGACCCCTCAGAAGGCTCGTCGTGTCGTCGCGCTCATCAAGGGCAAGCAGGCTCAGGAGGCCCTGGCCATCCTGAAGTTCGCCCCGCAGAGCGCCAGCGAGCCGATCTACAAGCTCGTCGCTTCGGCCATGGCCAACGCCCGCGTGAAGGCCGACAAGGACGGCGAGTTCCTGGATGATCAGGACCTGTACGTCGTGAACGCCTACGTCGACGAGGGCACGACGCTCAAGCGGTTCCGCCCGCGTGCTCAAGGCCGCGCCTTCCAGATCAAGAAGCGCACGAGCCACATCACGGTCGTGCTCGCGACCCCGGAGGTCGCTACCGCGTCCTCGACCGACAAGAAGGCGAGCAAGTAATGGGACAGAAGGTACACCCGTACGGCTTCCGCCTCGGCATCACGACGGACCACGTGTCCCGTTGGTTCTCCGACTCGACCAAGCCGGGACAGCGCTACGCGGACTACGTGGCCGAGGACATCAAGATCCGTAAGCTTCTCCAGACGCAGCTCGACCGCGCAGGCGTGAGCGGCATCGAGATCGAGCGCACGCGTGACCGCGTCCGCGTCGACATCCACACCGCTCGCCCCGGAATCGTGATCGGGCGCCGCGGCGCCGAAGCCGAGCGCATCCGCGCCGACCTCGAGAAGCTCACCGGCAAGCAGATCCAGCTGAACATCCTCGAGGTCAAGAACCCCGAGGCCGATGCCCAGCTGGTCGCACAGGGCATCGCCGAGCAGCTCTCCGCCCGCGTGGCATTCCGCCGCGCGATGCGCAAGGGCCTGCAGGGTGCTCAGCGCGCCGGCGCCAAGGGCGTTCGCATCCAGGTCTCCGGCCGCCTCGGCGGCGCCGAGATGAGCCGTTCGGAGTTCTACCGCGAAGGCCGTGTGCCCCTGCACACCCTGCGCGCGAACATCGACTACGGCTTCTACGAGGCCAAGACCACCTTCGGCCGCATCGGCGTGAAGGTCTGGATCTACAAGGGCGACCTCACCAACAAGGAGCTCGCGCGCGAGCAGGCGAACGCGCCGAAGGCGCCCCGCGGTCGCGATGACCGTGGTGGCGACCGTCGGCGCGGCCCCCGCAGCGACGCCCCCGTCGCAGAAGGAGCACCGGCATAATGCTTATTCCCCGCAAGGTCAAGTACCGCAAGCAGCACCACCCCGGCCGTTCTGGCCAGGCCACCGGTGGCACGAAGGTCTCGTTCGGCGAATTCGGCATCCAGGCGCTCACGCCTGCGTATGTCACCAACCGCCAGATCGAGTCCGCGCGTATCGCGATGACCCGTCACATCAAGCGCGGTGGCAAGGTGTGGATCAACATCTACCCCGACCGTCCGCTGACCAAGAAGCCGGCCGAAACCCGCATGGGTTCCGGTAAGGGTTCGCCCGAGTGGTGGGTTGCCAACGTCAAGCCGGGTCGCGTCCTCTTCGAGGTCGCAGGCGTCAACGAGGAACTCGCTCGTGAGGCACTGACCCGCGCCATCCACAAGCTGCCTCTGAAGGCACGCATCATCAAGCGCGAGGAGGGCGACGCATAATGGCGATCGGCACCAAGCAGCTCGCTCCGAGCGAGCTCGACACGTTCGAAGACCAGCGCCTCGTCGAGGAGCTGCGCAAGGCCAAGGAGGAGCTGTTCAACCTGCGCTTCCAGTCGGCCACCGGCCAGCTCGACAGCCACGGCCGCATCCGTGCGGTCAAGCGCGACATCGCGCGGCTCTATACCGTGATCCGTGAGCGTGAGCTCGGCATCCGTGCCACTCCCGCTCCGGTCGAGGTGTCGGCGAAGGCGAAGAAGACCAGGGCCAAGAAGGCGGATGCCGCCGACGTGGCCGAGAAGGAAGAGGCCGAGTGATGGCTGACGCAACCGAGAAGAAGGCGCCCGTCAAAAGGGCGTCCGCCGCCTCCGAGGCCCCGACCACCGGTGAAACGACCGTCGGCGCCTCGGGTCATGAGCACGGAGCCAACGACGTCCGCGATGTGAGCGCCCGTGGCTACCGCAAGTCGCGTCGCGGCTACGTGATCAGCGACAAGATGGACAAGACGATCGTCGTAGAGGTCGAAGACCGCGTGAAGCACCCGCTTTACGGCAAGGTCATCCGCCGCACGTCGAAGGTCAAGGCGCACGACGAGGCGAACACCGCCGGCATCGGCGATCTGGTCCTCATCAACGAGACCCGTCCGATCAGCGCCACCAAGCGCTGGCGGCTGGTCGAGATCCTCGAGAAGGCCAAGTAAGGCCCCGGCCTTCTTGGAACCCAAGGAGTAACAAGTGATTCAGACAGAGTCTCGTCTCAAGGTCGCCGACAACACCGGCGCCAAGGAGCTGCTCACGATCCGTGTGCTCGGCGGCTCGAACCGCCGGTACGCCGGTGTGGGCGACATCATCGTGGCGACCGTCAAGGACGCGATCCCGGGCGGAAACGTCAAGAAGGGCGATGTGGTCAAGGCCGTCATCGTCCGCACCGTCAAGCAGACCCGTCGCGCAGACGGTTCCTACATCAAGTTCGACGAGAACGCCGCCGTCATCCTGAAGAACGACGGGGAGCCCCGGGGCACCCGCATCTTCGGACCGGTCGGTCGTGAGCTTCGCGACAAGAAGTTCATGAAGATCGTCTCGCTCGCACCGGAGGTGATCTGACCTCATGGCCAAGATCAAGAAGGGTGACCTCGTTCAGGTCATCACAGGCAAGAAGCAGGACAAGGGCGGCGACCGCGGAAAGCAGGGCAAGGTGCTCGACATCCTCGTCGAGCAGAACCGTGTCATCGTCGAGGGTGTCAACTTCGTCACGAAGCACAGCCGTGTCGGCCAGTCCGACCGCGGCAGCAGGACGGGCGGCATCGAGACGATGGAAGCCCCGATCCACATTTCCAATGTCGCCATCGTCGATCCTTCGACCAAGAAGCCGACCCGCGTCGGTCACCGCGTCGAGGAGCAGACGAAGGATGGCGTCAAGCGCAACGTACGCGTGCGCTACGCGAAGAAGAGCGGTAAGGACCTCTGATGAGCACCAACACTGACGCGGCGGCCGCCCCTTCGGCCGGGGGTGCACTCGTGGCAACCCAGCCCCGCCTGAAGCAGAAATACCAGGCCGAGATCAAGAAGGCTCTGCAGGAGGAGTTCGGCTACACGAACGTCATGCAGATCCCCGGGATCGTCAAGGTCATCGTCAACACCGGCGTCGGTGAGGCGGCTCGCGACTCCAAGGTGATCGATGGTGCGGTCGAGGATCTGACCAAGATCACCGGCCAGAAGCCGATCGTGACGAAGGCTCGCAAGTCGATCGCGCAGTTCAAGCTGCGTGAGGGCCAGCCCATCGGCGCGCACGTCACCCTCCGCGGCGACCGCGCCTGGGAGTTCCTCGACCGTTTGGTCAACCTGTCGCTGCCCCGAATCCGTGACTTCCGCGGCCTGTCCCCGAAGCAATTCGACGGCAACGGCAACTACACGTTCGGTCTTCAGGAGCAGTCGGTCTTCCACGAGATCAACCAGGACAAGATCGACCGTGTCCGAGGTTTCGACATCACGGTCGTCACGACGGCGAAGACGGATGACGAAGGTCGTGCGCTGCTGCGTCACATCGGCTTTCCGTTCAAGACGGATGACTCCCAGTAAGACCCCCATTGAAGGTCGGCTGGCGTGTAACGGCATCCGAAACCGCATGAACAAAGGAAACAACAAATGACAATGACAGACCCGGTCGCAGATCTGCTGACCCGTCTGCGCAATGCGAATTCGGCGCATCACGACTCCGTGTCGCTGCCGAGCTCCAAGCTCAAGACCCACATCGCGGCGATCCTCCAGCAGGAGGGCTACATCGCCTCCTGGGAGGTCTCGGACGCACGGGTCGGCCAGACGCTGACCCTCACGCTGAAGTACGGTCCGAACCGCGAGCGGTCGATTGCGGGCATCAAGCGCGTTTCGAAGCCCGGCCTCCGCGTCTACGCGAAGTCCACCGAACTGCCCACGGTCCTCGGCGGTCTGGGTGTCGCGATCCTGTCCACCTCCTCTGGCCTCCTCACGGACCGCCAGGCCGAGCAGAAGGGCGTCGGCGGGGAAGTCCTCGCCTACGTGTGGTGATCTGACATGTCGCGTATTGGACGTCTTCCGATCGACATCCCCGCTGAGGTGACCATCTCGGTCAACGGGCAGGAAGTCGCGGTCAAGGGCCCGAAGGGCGAGCTCGCGCTCACCGTCGCACGCCCCATCGAGGTCAAGATCGAAGAGGGTCAGGTGCTCGTCAGCCGTCCCGATGACGAGCGCGAGTCGCGTTCGCTGCATGGCCTGACCCGCACCCTCATCAGCAACAACATCATCGGGGTGACCCAGGGCTACACCAAGGGCCTCGAGGTCGTCGGCACCGGTTACCGCGTCGCGCAGAAGGGCGGCTCGGTGGAGTTCGCCCTCGGCTTCTCGCACCCGGTGCTCGTCGAGCCGCCCGCGGGCATCACGTTCACGGTCGAGGGCAACAACAAGGTCACCGTGAGCGGCATCGACAAGCAGGCGGTCGGCGAGGCCGCTGCGAACATCCGCAAGATCCGCAAGCCCGAGCCCTACAAGGGCAAGGGTGTGCGGTACGCCGGCGAGGTCGTTCGTCGCAAGGCCGGAAAGAGTGGTAAGTGACCATGGCTGTCAAGACAAAGACTCAGGCGCGTACGCGCCGTCACGCCCGCCTTCGCAAGAAGGTCGTCGGCACCGAGCTGCGTCCGCGCCTGGTCGTGACCCGCTCGGCCCGCCACGTCTTCGTCCAGGTGGTCGACGACGCCAAGGGTCACACCCTGGCATCGGCATCCACCCTCGAAGCGGACCTGCGGGCGTTCGACGGTGACAAGACCGCCAAGGCGCGCAAGGTCGGCGAGCTCGTCGCCGAGCGCGCGAAGGCCGCAGGCATCGAGGACGTCGTGTTCGACCGCGGCGGCAACCGCTACGCGGGCCGTGTCGCGGCGATCGCCGATGGCGCCCGCGAGGGAGGTCTGAACCTGTGAGCGATGCAACTGTGAATGTGGAGAACACCGAAGTGACCGAGCCGACTGCTGTCGTCGAGGAGGCGCCCGTGGAGCGCGAGCGCGAGCCGCGCCGCGGTGGCCGCGAGCGCAGTCAGACGCGTGACCGCGGTGGACGCGATGCCGAGAAGAGCCAGTTCCTCGAGCGCGTCGTGACCATCAACCGGGTGTCGAAGGTCGTCAAGGGCGGTCGTCGGTTCAGCTTCACGGCGCTGGTCGTGGTGGGTGACGGCAACGGACTCGTCGGTGTGGGCTACGGCAAGGCCCGCGAGGTGCCCCTGGCCATCTCGAAGGGTGTCGAAGAGGCCAAGCGCAACTTCTTCCGTGTGCCGCGCTCCGGCTCCACCATCCCGCACCCCGTGCAGGGTGAGGCCGCCGCGGGCGTCGTACTTCTGCGTCCGGCAGCCGCCGGTACCGGTGTCATCGCCGGGGGTCCGGTGCGTGCCGTGCTCGAGTGCGCCGGCATCCACGATGTGCTCTCGAAGTCGCTCGGCTCGTCGAACACGATCAACATCGTGCACGCGACCGTCACCGCGCTCAAGCAGCTCGAGGAGCCGCGTGCCGTCGCCGCTCGTCGTGGTCTCGACTTCGACCAGGTGGCTCCGGCTCGTCTGATCCGTGCCGAGGCTGACGCCGCGGCCGCTGCAAAGGCAGGTGTCTGATGGCCGCGCGTCTGAAAGTGACCCAGGTAAAGTCCAAGGTGAGCGAGAAGCAGAACCAGCGCGACACGCTGCGTTCTCTCGGTCTGAAGCGGATCAACGACTCCGTCGTTCGTCCCGATGACGCGCAGACGCGCGGTTACATCCAGACCGTCGCGCACCTCGTCAAAGTTGAGGAGATCGACTGATGGCTGAGAAGGCCGCGAAGGCGACCGAAGAGGTCGCCGTGAAGAACGCCCCCGCCCAGAAGCCGGCCGCCAAGAAGGCGCCGGCCACGAAGGCAGCGGATGCGAAGGAAGTGGTTGCGCCCAAGAAGGCATCGACGAAGAGCCACGCCGTGGCGACGCGTCCCGGCGTGCTGAAGGTGCACCACCTGCGTCCCGTCCCCGGGTCCAACAAGGCCAAGACCCGCGTTGGCCGCGGTGAGGGCTCGAAGGGCAAGACGGCCGGCCGTGGCACCAAGGGTCAGAAGGCCCGGTACCAGGTCAAGGCCGGCTTCGAGGGTGGGCAGATGCCGCTCCACATGCGCACGCCGAAGCTGCGCGGCTTCAAGAACCCGTTCCGCGTCGAGTACCAGGTGGTCAACCTCGAAAAGCTCGCGGAGCTGTACCCGACCGGCGGCGACGTCACCATCACGGACCTCGTCGCGAAGGGCGCCGTGCGCAAGAACGAGAAGGTCAAGGTGCTCGGCACCGGCGACATTTCGGTCAAGCTCACCGTGTCGGTCGACAAGGTCTCGGGCTCGGCCGAGCAGAAGATCGTCGCCGCGGGCGGTTCGATCAAGTAATCCACGGCAGGGGCCGGCCCGAATCTCGATTCGCTCGAGAACCGGTGCCGGTCCCTGTTGCCGTACGCTGGGAAACCGGTGCTCCCGAGGCACCCGCCACCACCGCGGGCGGAAATCCCACTGGAGGAAATTTCTTGTTCAGCGCAATCGCGCGGGTCTTCCGCACACCGGACCTCCGGCGGAAGATCGGCTTCACTCTGGGCGTCATTGCCATCTATCGCTTCGGTGCGCACGTGCCCGCGCCGTTCGTGAGTTTTCCGAACGTTCAGGTGTGTCTCGAACAGACGGGGTCCGCCAGTGAGGGCCTGCTCTCGCTCGTGAATCTCTTCTCCGGTGGCGCGCTGCTGCAGCTGTCGATCTTCGCGCTCGGGGTCATGCCCTACATCACGGCCACCATCATCGTCCAGCTGCTCCGTGTCGTGATCCCTCATTTCGAGACTCTGTACAAGGAAGGCCAGGCGGGCCAGGCCAAGCTCACGCAGTACACGCGCTACCTGACCATCGCGCTCGCGCTTCTGCAGTCCACGACGCTCGTGACCGTTGCCCGCTCCGGCCAGCTCTTCGGCGCGACCAGCATCGCCGAGTGCAACGCGCTGCTGACCAACACGGCCTGGTGGGCGCAGCTGCTGATGATCATCACGCTGACGGCTGGCACCGGCCTCATCATGTGGTTCGCCGAGCTCGTCACCGAGCGGGGCGTCGGCAACGGCATGTCGATCCTCATCTTCACCTCGATCGCCGCGACCTTCCCGGCCGCCATGTGGTCGATCCAGGTGGCACGCGGCTTCGAGGTCTTCCTTCTCGTGATCGCCGTCAGCATCGTCGTGGTGACTCTCGTCGTCTTCGTCGAGCAGTCCCAGCGCCGCATCCCTGTCCAGTACGCAAAGCGCATGGTCGGTCGCCGCACGCTCGGCGGCACCAACACCTACATCCCGATCAAGGTCAACATGGCCGGCGTCGTGCCCGTCATCTTCGCGTCGTCGCTGCTGTACATCCCGGCGCTGGTCGCCCAGTTCAACCAGACTCCGGACGCCGACGGCAACATCCCCGGGTGGGTCACGTGGATCCAGTCCTATCTGACCACGGGCGATCACCCGTTCTACATGATCCTGTATTTCCTGCTCATCGTCGGGTTCACATACTTCTACGTTGCGATCACGTTCAACCCGGTCGAGGTCGCCGACAACATGAAGAAGTACGGCGGCTTCATCCCCGGCATCCGTGCCGGTCGTCCCACCGCCGAGTATCTTGACTATGTACTCACCCGCATCACGCTGCCGGGCTCCATCTATCTGGGCTTGATCGCGCTGCTCCCGCTGATCGCGCTGGTGACGGTCGGCGCCAACCAGAACTTCCCGTTCGGTGGCGCGTCGATCCTCATCATCGTCGGGGTGGGGCTCGAAACGGTCAAGCAGATCGACGCGCAGCTGCAGCAGCGCCACTATGAAGGGCTATTGCGATGACCTCTCGACAGGCCGCACGTTTGCTGATTATCGGGCCGCAGGGCTCGGGCAAGGGCACCCAAGGGGTGCGGATCGCCGAGTTGCTGAAGATTCCGGCGGTGTCCACCGGCGATGTCTTCCGCGCGAATGTGAAGGACGGCACCGAGCTCGGACTCCAGGTGCAGGCGATCATCGAGGCCGGCGACCTCGTTCCGGACGAGCTGACTTCGGCGATCGTGCGCGATCGCCTGGCGCAGGCGGATGCCGCATCCGGCTTCCTGCTCGACGGGTATCCGCGCAACCTCGGCCAGGTCGGCGATCTGGATGGGTTCCTCGAGGGTCGCGGTGAGCAGCTCACGGCCGTCATCGAGCTCTCCGTCCCCCGGGACGAGTCGATCCGGCGCCTGTCGCTGCGCGCGGCCGAGCAGGGGCGCAGTGACGACAACGCGGAGTCGATCGCCAAGCGTCTCGCGATCTACGAATCCGAGACGGCGCCGATCCTCGACGTCTACCGCTCGCGGGGAATCGTCGACTCGGTCGACGGCGTCGGCTCGCTTGACGAGGTGTTCGAACGCGTCGTCTCGGCTCTCGCAGCGCGCGGCATCACGGCGTGATGGGGCTGCGCCGCTCGCTGTACAAGACTCCCGCACAGCTGCGGACGATGGTGGAGCCCGGCCTGATCACGGCGGCATCCCTCGACGCGGTGCGCGCACTGGTGGCTCCCGGCGTGACGACCGAAGAGCTGGATGCCGCGGCATCCGCCGTCATCCGCGGCCGCGGCGCGGAGTCGAACTTCATGCTCGTTCGCGGGTATCGCCACACGACGTGCATCTCGATCAACGACCAGGTCGTCCACGGCATCCCGGGCTCGCGCGTGCTGGAACCCGGAGACATCGTGTCGATCGACTCGGGCGCGCAGTTCCAGGGCTGGAACGGAGACTCTGCGATCACGGTCGTGGTGCCCGGTGGGGATCCCGCTGTGGCGACCGCGCGGCAGCGTCTGTCCGATGTGACCGAAGGATCGCTGTGGGCGGGGATTGCCGCGCTCGCCTCGGCGCGCCGCGTGGGTGAGATCGGCGATGCGGTGCAGAGCTCTATCGAGGCCCAGGGCTCGTACGGCATCCTGCGCGATTACGTGGGGCACGGCATCGGCCGCGCGATGCACGAGGGGCCCACGGTGTTCAACTATCGCGTGCCGGACCTCGGCCCCGAGGTCAAGCCCGGGCTGTGCCTCGCGATCGAGCCGATGGTCACCGGCGGGACTGATGTCACGTTCGTCGAAGACGACGACTGGACCGTGTCGACGGTCGACGGCAGCGACGGCGCGCACTGGGAGCACAGCGTCGCCGTGCACGAGAGCGGCATCTGGGTGCTGACGTCACCCGACGGGGGCGCCAGCGCCCTCGCGCCCTTCGGCGTGACGCCCGTCCCCATCGCGTAGTCCGGCGCGAGAAACCGCTTCTGCGGGAGACATCGCCGCAGCGCTGATTTCTCACACGTGATGTGGTTTCTCGCCAGCACCGATCGCGGGCGTCGGCGCCGGCAAGTTGCGGCGGGATTCCGCCCGTAGCGTCGCGATGAGAGCGCGCTGCTCGGGGCGTTCCACGCGCACACCCGCTTGCTGAAGTGCGCGGGCGACCGGCGTCACTCGGTAGGGGTCACGCGGTTCCCATCGCGCCACGCGGTGGCCGTGTCGGCGCAGTCGATCCTCGCGGCGCTTCTCGTTCGCCAGGGCGCGGGATGCGGCGGCGGGATCGGCGAGGTCGTACTTTCCCCAGCCGTCCGCTTCGCCCACTGCGCGTGCCGCGCGGAAGGTGAAGTCGCAGCGATCCAGGGAGCCTTCGTAGCGATACTCCACCTGCGGCTCGGGCATCTCGAATCCCGCCCACAGGATGAGGGCGTGACTGACCGCCTCGTGGGGCGACTCGATCCGCTCGTCGACGAGAGCCCACACCTCCCTCTGTATGGCCGCACCGCGCGCGGATGGTCGTTCGCGCGCGCGTTCCCGCAGCGCGGAGATGCTGAGCCTGCCGCCCTGCGCAGGCGCGACGACGGCATCCGCGGCGGCCAGCCCGTGCGCGGGGGGCAGCACCCGCGTGAGGTCGACGGCCGTGTCGAGCAGTGAGGTCACCCGGATGCCGCCGACGTCCACGACCTCGCGTGATTGCGCCCCGGTGTGCACGCAGACGTCGCCGAATCGGCGGGACGAGGTGCGGCGCGAGTCATAGACGTGCAGATCACGGGGATGCCCGAAGAGCGGGATGCCGTGCACGACGGCGGCCGACTCGAGACACAGCGTGACGTCAGGCGCGGCGCGCAGCAGCGCATGCACCCGGACGTGGTAGCGGCGCCAGGCCGGCAGCCTCGCCCATGCGGCGGCATCGACATAGATGCCCGAGCGGACACGATGGTACTCCGGAGCGGGGACGCGGATGCCGAGCGCCCGAGCTTCCCGAGAGGTCATCAGGGCGAGCGGGGAGGTGATCGCGGCGCGATCGGAGAGAGTCTGCGGCATCCATTCAGGGTGCTCCTGCTCGCACGCGGCCGAAGCGATTCCGCCCGCGATTGTGAACAGTCCGCGAGGTGATTCGCCTGGGGAGGAGGCGACGCCGTCGCCGAGAAACCGCGTTCCGCTCGAGAAACGTGTGCTCAGCTGATTTCTCGCGGGTATGTGGTGTCTCGAGGCCGGCGAGTCCGCAGATGGCTCACGGAGAACGCATAGGGGCGGATAGGGGAAGATAGAGGCGATAAACGGCAGCGAGAGAGAAGGCAGCACCAACATGGCACAGGCAGCAGCGGGCAAGACCAACTGGTTCGCCGTGTGGGTGAGCGTCGCCGTGGTCGCCGTCGTGGCACTCGTGATCGCCCTCGTCGTGTGGATGAACAACACCGCCAATGACCCGGGCACGCTCCCCAGCGGATCAGGGATCGACCAGTCGACCGGGGCGATCATCGTCGGTGACGGGGAGCAGTCGCTCGACGTCTACCTCGACTTCATGTGCCCGATCTGCGGTCAGTTCGAGTCGACCTACGGCGACGAGATCCTCGATCTGGTCAACGACGGCACGATCACACAGAACATCCACCCGATTGCGATCCTCGACAGGTTCTCGCAGGGAACGGCGTTCTCCACTCGTGCGGCGAACGCGATGTACTGCGTGGCCGAAGCCGAACCGGATGCCGCGATCCCGTTCATGCGGGCGATGTTCGAACAGCAGCCGGCGGAGAACTCCGCGGGCCTCACCGATGACCAGATCCTCGAGATCGCGGCCGGCGTCGGCGTCGACGGCATCGACTCCTGTGTCTCAGAGGGCACCTACACGGACTTCGTGGCGGCGATGACCGACAAGACACCGGTGCAGCCGGGATCGACGGGGGTCGGCACGCCCACCCTGGCGATCAACGGCGAGGTCATCTCGAACTCGACGATTCCGGCTGCGGGGCAGTTCGCCACGCTCTTCCCGTAATCGGATGGGGCGGTTTGCCGCATCCTCCACTATCACGTACACTGGATCTTTGGTGCCTTGCGCCTTCATTGGCGTGTCATTGCACCGAACAACCCATCCACCGCAGACCGGCCGGTCTGCCCAGCGTTAGCGAGCGTATGGCGAAGAAAGACGGAGTCATCGAGATCGAGGGTGTGATCTCCGAGGCCCTGCCCAATGCGATGTTCCGCGTTGAGCTCAGCAACGGACACAAAGTCCTCGCGACGATTTCCGGCAAGATGCGGCAGAACTACATCCGCATCATCCCCGAGGACCGAGTCGTCGTGGAGCTCTCGCCCTACGACCTCACCCGCGGGCGCATCGTCTACCGCTACCGCTAGACCCGGTCGAGAAGTAACGCCCCACGGTCCTGAGCTCCTCGAGGGAATCGTGCCCGGCGAAGACAGCGAAAGAAACATCATGAAGGTCAACCCCTCCGTCAAGCCCATCTGCGATCACTGCAAGGTCATCCGTCGCCACGGTCGCGTCATGGTCATCTGCAAGTCGAACCCGCGCCACAAGCAGCGCCAGGGCTGATCCGCCGACGGCAGAGGGCAGCGCGCAACTGAATACACATCGGCAGGTTCAGATCCCCGCGAGGGGGGACACCCCGGGCTGGAGGCCCGGGCACCGATCCTGCTCCACACCTCCACTACTCCTAGGAGATACCGCATGGCACGTCTTGCCGGCGTTGACATCCCGCGCGACAAGCGCGTCGTGATCGCCCTCACCTACATCTACGGCATCGGCCGTACCCGTTCGGTCGAGATCCTCAAGGCCACCCAGATCGACGAGTCGATCCGCGTCAAGGACCTCACCGACGACCAGCTGATCGCCCTGCGCGACCACATCGACGCCGAATACAAGGTGGAGGGTGACCTTCGCCGCGAAGTCGCCGCCGACATCCGCCGCAAGGTGGAGATCGGCTCGTACCAGGGCATCCGCCACCGCCGCGGCCTTCCCGTGCGCGGTCAGCGCACAAAGACCAACGCGCGTACCCGCAAGGGCCCCAAGCGCACCGTCGCCGGCAAGAAGAAGGCGCGCTAAGGCGCGGCCGTCGGCTCTCACAGGTTCTAGGAGAAAACGCACATGGCACAGGCCAAGTCCGCAGCGCGCAAGCCGCGCCGCAAGGAGAAGAAGAACATCGCGCTGGGCCAGGCCCACATCAAGTCGACGTTCAACAACACGATCGTCTCGATCACCGACCCTTCGGGCGCCGTGATCAGCTGGGCGTCCTCGGGTGGTGTGGGCTTCAAGGGCTCGCGCAAGTCCACCCCCTACGCCGCCGGCATGGCCGCCGAGTCGGCCGCCCGTCAAGCGCAGGAGCACGGCGTCAAGAAGGTCGATGTCTTCGTGAAGGGTCCGGGCTCGGGCCGCGAGACCGCGATCCGTTCGCTGACTGCCGCCGGCCTCGAGGTCGGCTCGATCAGCGACGTGACGCCGCAGGCTCACAACGGCTGCCGTCCCCCCAAGCGCCGGCGCGTCTGACTCTTCGACTGACACAGGAACCCCCTGGGCGGTTCCTGTGTCAGTCGGTCGCATTTCCTGACGGATGCCGCTGTCATCCGTCCTCACAAAACTCAACACCTCACCACCCACACGTGTCATATAGCGGTCACGTGATCGAAAGGAACACATAGTGCTCATTGCACAGCGTCCCACTCTGACCGAGGAGAAGATCGGCGAGTTCCGCAGCCGGTTCGTCATCGAGCCGCTGGAGCCCGGCTTCGGCTACACGATCGGCAACGCGTTGCGGCGCAGCCTGCTGTCGTCGATCCCCGGCGCCGCCGTCACCAGCATCCGGATCGACGGAGTGCTGCACGAGTTCAGCACCATTCCGGGAGTGAAGGAGGATGTCACCGAGATCATCCTCAACATCAAGCAGCTGGTCGTCTCTTCCGAGCGGGACGAGCCCATCACGGCGTACCTGCGCAAGACCGGCGCCGGTGAGGTCACGGCCGCTGATATCTCCGCTCCTGCCGGTGTCGAGATCCACAACCCCGAGCTCGTCATCGCGACGCTCAACGACTCGGCCAAGTTCGAGCTCGAACTGACGATCGAGCGTGGCCGCGGCTACGTCTCGGCGACTCAGAACCGCAACGAGTACGCCGAGGCGGGCCAGGTGCCGATCGACTCGATCTACTCGCCGGTGCTGAAGGTCAGCTATCGCGTCGACGCGACCCGCGCGGGTGAGCGCACCGACTTCGACAAGCTCGTGCTGGACGTCGAGAGCAAGTCGTCGATGTTGCCCCGCGACGCTGTGGCATCGGCCGGCCGCACTCTCACCGAGCTGTTCGGGCTGGCGCGCGAACTGAACGTCGAGGCTGAGGGCATCGAGATCGGGCCCGCACCGGTCGAGCAGGTGCTCACCAACGAGCTGTCGATGCCGATCGAGGACCTCGATCTGTCGGTTCGCTCCTACAACTGCCTCAAGCGCGAGGGCATCAACAGCGTGTCCGAGCTCGTCGCACTCTCCGAGACGCAGCTCATGAACATCCGGAACTTCGGCCAGAAGTCGGTCGACGAAGTGCGCGACAAGCTCATCTCGCTCGGCCTGTCGCTGAAGGACTCGGTCCCCGGGTTCGACGGCGCGCACTTCTACGGCGGCTACGACGACGAAACCGTCTGAGCCGCCCGGCCCTCGCTGACATCTTTGACCTGGAGTAACTGACATGCCCAAGCCCACCAAGGGTCCCCGCCTCGGAGGCGGCCCCGCACACGAGCGCCTGATGCTTGCGAACCTCGCCGCAGCGCTCTTCACCCACAAGTCGATCACGACGACCGAGACCAAGGCCAAGCGCGTGCGTCCGCTCGCCGAGCGCCTGATCACGTTCGCCAAGCGCGGCGACCTGCACGCTCGTCGCCGCGTGCTGGCGGTCATCGGCGACAAGGGCGTCGTGCACGAGCTCTTCACCGAGATCGCGCCGCTCGTCGCCGACCGCGAGGGCGGCTATACCCGCATCACGAAGATCGGCAATCGCAAGGGTGACAATGCTCCCATGGCCGTCATCGAGCTCGTGCTCGAACCGGTGAACCCGAAGCCGAAGTCGGCCAAGAAATCGGCAGCGGCCCCGGTCGCCGAGCCCGCGCCCGAGGCCGAGGCCGAGGTTCCCGCGCCCGCGCCCGAGGCCGAGGCCGAGGCCGAAGAGACGCCCGCCGTCGATGAAGCCGCCGACGCCGGAGCGGAGTCGCCCGAAGAAGGCGCCGCCGCCGAGGCTGCGGCGGAGGAGGCCGTCGAGGCCCCCACCGAGGAGAAGTAGGACTCTCTCCCACTTTCGTGAAGAAGCCCGCGCCGCGCAACGGTGCGGGCTTCTTCACGTCTGGGGGCAGGCCGGGTCGGACGAGATGCGGATGCTGGGGCGCGGTCGGCCAGACTGGAGCCATGGCATCACAGGTCCTCGTGATCGGCGAAGCGCTCATCGACATCGTCGACAGCGCCGGCGAGCACCGTGAGCTCGTCGGCGGGAGTCCCGCCAACGTCGCGGTCGGGCTCGCGCGGCAGGGGCACGATGTCCGACTGCTCACCCGGCTGGGCCGTGACGCGCGCGGCTCCCGGATAGCCGCGCTCGTGGCCGCGTCCGGTGTGGTCGTCGCGGACGAGTCATGGACGGATGCCGCCACCCCCACGGCACGGGCGCGCCTCCGCGCCGACGGTTCGGCAGAGTACGAGTTCGCGATCGACTGGAGGATTCCCGCGCCATCCCTCGGCAGCGCGTCAGCCGTTCACGCCGGGTCGATCGCTCTGTTCCTCGAGCCGGGCGGCGGCACGGTGCTCGCGGCACTCCAGAACGCGGCCGGGCGTGCGCTCGTCACGGTCGACCCGAACATCCGCCCCTCGCTCGTGGGCGAGCACCGGGGCGCGCTTGCGCGGTTCGTGGCCGCTGCCCGCGCGGCGGACCTCGTCAAGCTGAGCGACGAAGACGCGGCATGGCTGTTCCCGGGGCTGCCGCCGGAGCAGGTCCTCGCCGAGATCGGTTCGCTCGGACCCCGGATCGTCGTGCTCACGCGCGGGGGACAGGGCGCACTCGGACTGGGACCCGGAGGGATCAGCGAGGTCCCGGCGTTCCCGGTCGATGTGTCCGACACGATCGGCGCCGGCGATGCCTACATGGCGAGCCTCATCTCCAGCGCCCTCGACGATCCTCGGATGTTCGAGTCTGCGGCGGTGTTCGAGCGGGCGCTGCGGCGGGCGGCGGTGATGGCCGGGATCACGGTCTCTCGCCCCGGCGCGAATCCCCCGACACGCGGCGAGGTAGACGCCGCTCGCTGAGTAGGCTGGGGCCGTGCGCCTGCGCCTCGACATCGCCTACGACGGCACCGGCTTTCGAGGCTGGGCGCGACAGCCTGAGTTGCGTACGGTGCAGGGCACGCTCGAGGCCGCGATCGCCCGCATCCTCGGCGGCAACCCGCAACTGGTCGTTGCGGGGCGGACGGATGCCGGAGTCCACGCGAGCGGACAGGTCGCCCATCTCGACCTCACCGACGCGCAGCGCGAGCGGCTCGCCAAGGGCCGCACCCCCGAACCGCAGGCTCTGGCCGCTCGCATCAACGGTGTTCTCGGACCGTACCCGGACGTCGTCGTCCGCACGGTCTCCGAGGCCGCCGCGGGCTTCGACGCGCGGTTCTCGGCGGTCTGGCGACGCTACGAATACCGCATCGCGGATCGGGGCTACGACCCGCTCGAACGAAACCGCACGACGACCGTGAGCGCGCCGCTCGACGTCGGGGCGATGGATGACGCGGCCCGGTCTCTGCTCGGGCTCCACGATTTCGCGGCCTACTGCAAGTGGCGCGAGGATGCGACCACGATCCGCACTCTGCTGGAGTTCGGGTGGCGTCGCAACGCTCACGGCATCCTGATCGCGAGCGTGAAGGCGGATGCCTTCTGCCACAGCATGGTGCGCGCACTGGTGGGCGCGTGCGCGGCGGTCGGCGAGGGGCGCCTCGAGCGCGCGGACGTCGTTCGGCTCCGCGACGAACGGCTGCGCACGAGCGCGTTCAAGGTGCTGCCGGCGCGCGGCCTCACGCTGTCGGAGGTCGGCTACCCGGCGGATGCGCTGCTCGCTGCGCGTGCCGAGCAGACCCGCGCACGCCGAGACGCAGACTGAGCGGATCCCAAGGTGCGACGAATAGGCTGGCGCCGATGAAAGTCATCTCGTACAACCTCAACAAGCACAAGGCCGTCGGCGAGCTCGACGACCTCGTAGAGTCGACGTACGCCGACATCCTCTGCCTGCAGGAGGCGGTGACCGAGGCTCTTCCTGCCAAGATCGCCAGCCTGCAGCTGGCCGACGCCACGGCACGCAATCGCCTCGGATTGGCCGTGTACTACCGGCGGAACGCGTTCGAGGCGCTCGAGATCCGTGCCGTCGCGTTGAAGAAGTCCCTCCACGACCGCGTGCTCAAGCCCGCGGAAGAGCGGATGCTGGCGGTGCGGCTGCGCGACATCGATGACGGCCGCGACTTCACGGTCGCGAGCTTCCACGCCGCGCCGCTCACGGCGCTCAACTCGCTGCGCCGCAAGCAGATCCAGGCGGCGCTGGCGGAGCTGTCGACCCTGGGTGCGGATCTGCCGATCCTGATGGTGGGCGATTACAACTACCCCGTCTTCAAAGAGAACCTCAGCGAGAAGGTGCGTGAAGCCGGCTACGAGCTGACACTGAGCGATGCGCGGACGTACACCCGCTACAAGTTCTTCAAGGGTCATTACGACTTCGCGACGTCCGTCGGCGTCGACATCGGTGACATCACGACCCTGCCGCAGGGGCTGAGCGACCACCTGCCGATTCTCGTCACCGCAGAGCTGAGCCGGCGCTGAGCCGGGTCACAGCCGGGAGTGTCCGCGGGCGGGGTTTCTCCGGCCCGTGCGCGTGCGCCCCACGTGATTGCTCGATAGCGTGGGCGGAGAGCTGGCTCCATCGGAGGGACGAACCATGGCTGAGAGAATCATCGTCGGTGTCGCGGGCGGACCCGTGTCGGACCGAGCTGTGGACTGGGCAGCCGCGCGGGCGCGCGCGCGAGAGGAGAGCCTCGAGCTCATCGCCGTCGTCGGCGGCGCCGTGGGGGCCGTCGGTGAGCCATCCGTCCTCGAGAGCGCGACTCAGGCGGCGCACGACATGCTCGATGCACAGGTCGCGCGCGTCGGACCGGGCATTCCGATCACGACGCGAGTCCTGACCGGCAACCCCGTGGCGCACCTGATCGACGCGTCGGCGGATGCCGGACTGCTGGTCATCGGCAGCGACTACCGGGGTCCGGATCACGGGCCCGCGCGCGGGCCCCATGGCACACGGATCGCGGCGGGCGCGAAGTGCCCCGTGGTCGTCGTACCCGACGTCACGCAGGTCGGGCGCTCGGGGATCATCGTGGGGCTCGACGGCTCGCCCCTCTCGGAGCGAGCCCTCGCGTTCGCGGCGAGCGAGGCCGACCGCTGGGGAGAGCCGCTCACGGCGATCAGTGTGTGGACCCCCTTGTCGGCACCGCGCAACACCCTCGCGGTGTACCCCGACATGTATCTGGCGAATATGCAGGCGATGACGGAAGAGATGCAATCGCTCGCGCTTGCCGGCGTTTCCTCCGACTACCCCGATCTCGTGGTCGAACGCGTGGTGGTACAGGGGCATCCATCGCAGGTGATCAATTCGCGCGCGGCCGGCGCGAGGATGATCGTGCTCGGAACGCACGGGCGTGGCGCGCTCGCACGGTTTCTTCTGGGCTCGGTCAGCCACGAGGTGCTCGAGCGGCTGGTGACGGTCACCGCCGTCGTGCGCTGAGCGGCGGCAGTCGGCCGTGAGGCCTCCCCGGCGGCACGGTTTGGTCCCGGCATCCGGATGCCGTAGTGTTGACCCTTGGTGTGCGGCTCTGCTGATCCGGCACCGCGAACGTGAGCCCTCCACTGGCCCTTCGGCAGGCTCAGGGACCGATGTCCCCTGGCGAAGCACCCCGGAGTGGGATTCACGAACCTCTCCGTTCGAATCAAGAAAGCAGCACTATTGTGACGCGCACCTACACCCCCAAAGCCGGTGAAGTGACCCGGGAGTGGGTCGTCATCGACGCGACCGACGTCGTCCTCGGACGCCTCGCCTCGCACGCCGCGACCCTCCTTCGCGGCAAGCACAAGCCCACCTTCGCGAACCACATGGACACCGGTGACTTCGTCATCGTGATCAACGCGGAGAAGGTCGCCCTGACCGGTCAGAAGCTCCAGCAGAAGATGGACTACCGCCACTCGGGCTACCCGGGCGGACTGCGCTCCACGTCGTACGCCGAGCTTCTGGAGAAGAACCCGATCCGCGCCGTCGAGAAGGCGGTCCGCGGAATGCTCCCCAAAAACAGCCTGGGACGCCAGCAGCTGTCGAAACTGAAGGTCTATGTGGGCTCCGAACACCCGCACGCGGCCCAGCAGCCCACCACGTACACCTTCGGCCAGGTCGCCCAGTAAGCGCGACGAGAGATACAAGGACAACTCATGGCGAAGATCGCTGATTCCATCGAAGAGACTCCCGAGAGCTACACCACCGAGAGCGAGGCGGCCCCGGTCGTCGCGGCCCCTCGCCCCGTGCTCTCCGTTCCCGGCGCCGCCGTCGGCCGCCGCAAGCAGGCCATCGCCCGCGTGCGGCTGGTTCCCGGCACCGGCACGATCACGGTCAATGGGCGCACGCTCGAGGACTACTTCCCCAACAAGCTGCATCAGCAGCTGATCAACGACCCGTTCACGGTGCTCGATCTGGTCGGCGCGTACGACGTGATCGTCCGCATCTCCGGCGGGGGCCCTTCGGGTCAGGCCGGTGCGCTGCGCCTCGGCATCGCGCGCTCGCTCAACCAGATCGACGCCGAGAACAACCGCGCCACCCTGAAGAAGGCCGGCTTCCTCTCGCGTGACGCTCGCGTCATCGAGCGTAAGAAGGCTGGTCTCAAGAAGGCCCGCAAGGCGCCGCAGTACTCGAAGCGCTAGATCGCTTCATGGCGCTGTTCGGTACGGACGGTGTGCGTGGGCTGGCAAACGGCCCCCTCACCGCCGACCTCGCGCTCACCCTGGCCCAGGCGACTGCTGTCGTCCTGGGCCAGGGGCGTATCGCAGACGCGCGCCGCGCGGCGGGCAAGCGGCTCACCGCCGTCGTCGCTCGCGATCCGCGCATTTCGGGCAACTTCCTCTCGTCTGCCGTCGAGGCGGGGCTCGCCTCGTCGGGCGTCGATGTGCTCGATGCCGGCATCCTCCCGACCCCCGCCGCCGCGTTCCTGATCGCCGACATCGACGCTGACTTCGGAGTGATGATCTCGGCATCCCACAATCCGGCTCCAGACAACGGAATCAAGATCTTCGCGCGGGGTGGCGTCAAGCTCCCCGACCATGTCGAGAAGCGCATCGAAGAGGCCATGACGGGCGAGAAGCTGCGGCCCACGGGTGCCGACGTCGGTCGCGTCGAACGGTTCTCGGATGCCGAGGACCGCTATGCGATCCACCTGCTCGCGTCGCTGACCCACCGCCTCGACGGACTGCACGTCGTGCTGGATTGCGCACACGGTGCGGCATCCGGAGTCTCGCCCGAGACCTTCCGCAATGCAGGCGCACGCGTGACGGTGATCGGCGCGGATCCCGACGGGATCAACATCAACGACGGCTACGGATCGACCCACCTCGAGCGTCTCGCGGCCGAGGTCGTGCGCACCGGCGCCGATGTCGGCATCGCCCACGACGGCGATGCCGATCGGTGCCTCGCGGTGGATGCCGCGGGCAACATCGTCGACGGCGACCAGATCATGGCGGTTCTCGCCGTCGCGATGAAGCGCGACGGGCGGCTGAAGGACGACACCCTCGTGACCACGGTGATGAGCAATCTCGGGCTGCACCGCGCGATGGAGGCTCACGGAATCCATGTCGAGACCACGGCGGTGGGCGACCGGTACGTGCTCGAGCGCATGACGGCCGGCGGGTACTCGCTCGGCGGCGAGCAGAGCGGCCACGTCATCATGAGCCGCTTCGCGACGACCGGTGATGGTGTTCTCACCGGGTTGCACCTCTGCGCCGAGATGGCGCGGACGGGGCGGTCCCTTGCGGACCTGGTCTCGGTCATGACCGTGTTCCCGCAGGTTCTGATCAACGTGCGCGGGGTCCCGCGCTCGCGGGCGACGGACGATGACGTCGTCGAGGCCGTGGAGGCCGCCTCGGCCGCACTGGGTGCCGCGGGCCGTGTTCTCCTGCGTCCCTCGGGTACGGAGCCGATGGTGCGCGTCATGGTCGAGGCGGTCACCACGGACGATGCCCGGCGCGTCGCCGAGCGCCTGGCCGAGATCGTCCGCGGCTGACTCTTCGGTGCTCGGCGTCAGCCGGGCTCGTTCCAGCTGAGCGACTCGATGTAGCGCAGCAGAACGCCCTCGCGGAGCGCCCAGGGTGAGACTTCGAGCTCGTCGGCGGAGAGCGCGGTCATCGCGGTATGGAGGACGACGGCGGCCGCCACGATCTGGAAGGTGCGGTCCGCGGTGATCCCCGGCAGTTCTTGACGGGCGGATGCCGGCAGGCGCGCGAGCCGCGGAATCCACGACCCGAGCGCCGCGCGGGGCAGCAGCATCCGCTCGCTGCCGCTCCATCCCGGAGCGGGGTATCCGGCGAGTTTCGCGAGGGACCGGATGGCCTTGGACGACCCGACGATGTGGTTCGGGCGGGGCTGACCCGCCATGAGATCGACAACCGGCGCGAGCGCTCTGCGGGCGTGTGCACGGAGATGCTCGACGGCCTTCTCGCCGGGAGGGTCGTTCGGGAGGAACTCGACTGTCGTCCGCCCCGCGCCCAGTGGCACGGATGCCGCGACCTCCGGCAGCTCATCGGCTCCGGCAGCGAGCTCGAGCGACCCGCCGCCGATGTCGAAGAGCAGGATCTGTCCGGCCGACCACCCGAACCAGCGGCGGACGGCCAAGAAGGTGAACCGTGCCTCGGACTCTCCGCCGAGAACCTGCAGCTCCTGGCCGAGGGCTTCCTCGATCCTGGCGATGACGGCGGCGCCGTTGGTCGCCTCGCGCACCGCGCTCGTGGCCGTCGCGAGCAGTTCGACCACGTTCTCGGCCTCGGCCGTCGCGCGCGCCTGGGCCACGGCATCCACCAGCGCCGCGACACCGGGTTCGCTGATCGATCCGTCGGGCTGGAGGTAGCGCATCAGCCGCAGGACGGTGCGCTGGGAGGTCGCCGCGAGCGGACGCCCGCCGGGGTGCACATCGGCGACGAGCAGGTGGACCGTGTTCGAGCCGATGTCGAGTACTCCCAAGCGCATTCGATCAGCGTATCGACAGATAGAGTGGGCGCGATGTCCACCGAAGACGCGACGCTCGCAGTCGACTCGCTGTATCGCGAGGTCGGCCGTTCCGAGTGGGCGCGGCTGGCCGCGGGCATGCCTAATCCGCTGAGCGAGACCGAAGTCGTGCAGCTGCGCGGTATCGGGGACCGGTTGGATCTTGCGGAGGTCCGAGAGGTCTACCTGCCCCTCAGCCGGCTGCTGTCGACCTACGTCGAGAACACGAAACGGCTCGGCGCGGAGACAGCCGACTTCCTCGGGGAGCCGGACTCCACGACGCCCTTCGTCCTGGCGGTGGCGGGGTCGGTCGCCGTGGGCAAGTCGACGATCGCCCGCCTGCTGCGCGAGCTCATGAGCCGCTGGCCCGGCACGCCTCGCGTCGAACTGGTCACCACCGACGGGTTCCTCCACCCCAACGCTGAGCTCGATCGCCGCGGGATCATGGACCGCAAGGGGTTTCCCGAGTCCTACGACCGCCGCGCGCTCGTGCGCTTCCTGATGGACGTGAAGTCCGGTGCTCCCGAGGCGCGGGCGCCGTTCTACTCGCACGTGCGGTACGACATCGTGCCTGACGCGCAGATCACGGTGCGACGCCCGGATGTCGTCATCGTCGAGGGGTTGAACGTCCTCTCACCCCCTCCGCGCCCGAACGAGATCGCCGTCAGCGACCTGTTCGATTTCTCGATCTACGTCGACGCCGACGTCGACGACATCGCGTCCTGGTACGTCAGCCGGTTCCTGACTCTCCGCCGAAGTGCCTTCAACAACCCGAACTCGTTCTTCAAGGTGTTCGCGGAGCTGTCCGACGAGGAAGCCATGACCACGGCGATGGGGTACTGGAACCACACCAACCTTCCGAACCTGCGCGAGAACGTCGAGCCCACTCGGCACCGCGCGACCCTGATCCTGAAGAAGGGTGCCGACCACTCGGTCGAGCGCGTGCACCTGCGCAAGCTCTGACTTCCGCCAGGGCGCTGCCCGGAAGAGTCGGCAAGGCGGATGCCGCCTACCATGGTCGCTATGTGTGGAATCGTCGGATACGTCGGCCCGCGGCCGAGCCAGGCCATCTTGATCTCAGGCCTTGCCCGTCTCGAGTACCGGGGTTACGACTCGGCCGGAATCGCCGTGATCGACGCCGATGGGCACTTGGGACTGCGCAAGCGCGCCGGCAAGCTGCAGGTGCTGCGCGACGATCTGGCGACGCACCCGATGGCGGACGGCACGACCGGGATCGGCCACACACGCTGGGCGACGCACGGCGGTCCGAGTGATGCGAACGCGCATCCGCACCTCGCCGACGACGGCAAGCTCGCCGTCATCCACAACGGCATCATCGAGAACTTCGCCGAGCTGAAAGACGAGCTCCTCGGCCAGGGCTTCACCTTCCGCTCCGAGACCGACACCGAGGTCGCGGCCGTGCTGCTCGGTCGGGAGTTCGCGGCATCGGGTGACCTCGTCGCGGCGTTCCGCACGGTCGCGGCGCGTCTCGAGGGTGCCTTCACTCTCCTCGCGATGCATCAGGAACGGCCAGGTCTCGTCGTCGGAGCGCGCCGCAACTCGCCGCTCGTCATCGGATTGGGCGAGGGCGAGAACTTCCTCGGCTCCGACGTCGCAGCGTTCGTCGAGCACACGCGCAACGCGCTTGCGATCGGGCAGGATCAGATCGTCGCGATCACGCCCGCGGGCGTCTCGGTCACCGACTTCGCCGGCAACGCGGTCGACGTGGAGCCGTTCGAGGTCGTGTGGGACGCCTCGGCGGCGGAGAAGGGCGGCTGGTCTTCCTTCATGGCCAAGGAGGTCTCGGAGGAGCCCGAAGCGGTCGCCAATACGATCCGCGGTCGTGTGCACGACGATGCGGTCGTCATTCCCGAGCTGTCCGGGATGGACGAGCTTTTCGCGGGCATCCACCGCATCATCATCGTCGCCTGCGGCACGGCCGCGTACGCCGGCATGGTCGGGAAGTATGCGCTCGAGCAGTGGACGCGTGTGCCGGTCGACGTCGAACTCGCGCACGAGTTCCGCTATCGCGATCCGGTGATCGGGGAGGACACGCTGGTCGTCTCGATCAGTCAGTCGGGCGAGACGATGGACACGCTCATGGCTGTGAAGTACGCGCGCGAGCACGGAGCGAAGACGCTGTCGATCTGCAACACGCAGGGCGCGACCATTCCGCGCGAATCGGATGCGATCGTCTATACGCATGCCGGTCCCGAAGTGGCCGTCGCCTCGACGAAGGCTTTCGTCGCCCAGATCACCGCGCTCTACCTGCTGGCGCTGCACGTCGGGCGCATCCGAGGGGTCCTGTCCGCGGCCGAATCGGCGGCTCACGTGCATGAGCTTCAGGGGATCCCCGGCAAGATCTCGCGGGTGCTCGCGGAGGAGCAGGCCCACATCGAGCAGTTCTCGCACTGGATGGCCGACACGCAGTCGGTGCTGTTCCTCGGGCGCCATGTCGGGTATCCGATCGCTCTCGAGGGTGCACTGAAGCTCAAGGAGATCAGCTACATCCACGCCGAGGGCTTCGCCGCCGGAGAGCTGAAGCACGGACCGATCGCGTTGATCGAACCGGGCCAGCCGGTGTTCGTCATCGTGCCGTCGCCGCGCGAATCGGCCGAGCTGCACAGGAAGGTCATCTCCAACATCCAGGAGGTCCGCGCACGCGGGGCACGCGTCATCGTGGTCGCCGAAGAGGGCGACGCCGCCGTTCTGCCGTTCGCCGACGAGGTGCTGCGCATCCCGCTCGCGGCCCCTCTGTTCGAGCCGCTGCTGGCGGTCGTCCCGCTGCACATCTTCGCGATGGGTCTCGCGACGGCCAAGGGCCTGGACGTCGACCAGCCCCGCAACCTCGCGAAGTCCGTGACGGTGGAATAGCCCACCCGCCCGCGAGACACCTGCTGTGCCCCGAGACACCGGTCCACAGCGGGGGTCTCGGGGCAGTGACGGTGTCTCGCGGTTGTGGGTT
>WOYI010487040.1_pt1 | contig 38305 bp, 37 predicted proteins | sample 6423411 | NCBI WGS metagenome assembly WOYI01 (sample SAMN13441803, study PRJNA592873) | oil field metagenome | biome: oil field; feature: oil-well bore; material: oil-contaminated soil; isolation source: oil-contaminated soil from oil-well borehole | place: Germany: Wietze | collected 2016-10-18 ...
TCATGATCTCACGCAAGTAGCGTTCAACGTGGTATTCCTTGGCATAGCCATAACCTCCATGGGTCATCACCGCGCGCTGGCAAGCCTCGAACCCCGCTTCCGCCGCCAAGTACTTTGCCGCGTTCGCATCCACACCACAGGGCTCACCGTGATCGTACTTCCATGCGGCGCGCATCATCATCAGATCGGCCGCCTCAAGCGCCATCCACGACTCAGCCAAGGGGTGCTGAATAGCCTGGTTTTTTCCAATCGGCCGATTAAATACAATGCGCTCATTAGCATATCGCGTGGCACGATTCAGTGCCGCTCGCCCCAGCCCTATCGCTTCGGCAGCAATGAGAATCCGTTCGGGATTCATGCCATGCAAAATGTATTCAAACCCGCGACCTTCTTCGCCAATACGGTCAGCCACCGGTACCGGCAAGCCATCAATAAAGAGCTGGTTGGAATCCACTGCTTTGCGACCCATTTTTTCTATCTCGCACAACTCAACATACTTGCGATCAAGATTGGTATAAAACAAGCTCAAGCCCAAAGATGGCTTACGGCATTGATCTTGTGGCGTCGTACGCGCAAGAATCAACATCTTCTCGGCGACTTGCGCCGTAGAGATCCACACCTTCTCACCGGAAAGAACGTAGTGATCGCCGACACGCTCGGCACGGGTTTGCAATTGGGTGGTGTTTAGCCCTGTATTTGGCTCGGTCACCGCAAAACAGGCTTTCTCGCGTCCGGCAATTAACGGCGGCAGCATGCGCTGTTTTTGTTCCTCCGTACCGAACACCGCCACTGGTTGCAGCCCGAAGATATTCATATGCACAGCCGAAGCCCCCGACAGCCCCGCCCCGGAAGCCGTGATGGTTTGCATCATCACCGCAGCCTCGGTAATACCCATGCCACTACCGCCGTACGCAACGGGCAGGCAGATGCCTAGCCAACCCCCGTCAGCAAAGGCACGATGCAACTCGTGAGGAAAGCCGCCCACACGATCTTTTTCCAGCCAGTAGTGATCATCAAACTGTGCGCATATTTTGCCCACGGCATCACGAATACTGGTGTGCTCCTCCGATTGTGAAAAATCCATTGTAGGTGTAGTGCCGTCGATGGGATGTTGATACGGAATACTTAACTTTCCTTGACTGTCCGAAAAGTCATTATCTTTTTAATGATTATAGAGCGAGACTTTCTCTTTCTACGACGCTTATTTTCACGTTAAATTTGCAGCGCACAGCGCATCCCCTGATCTATTGCACGCAGAGCATCCAGCTCGGCAGCTTCATCTGCGCCACCAATCAAATCAGGCGTTACGCCTAGTGCACATAACGCTGCAAACAAACTGCGCTCGGTTTCTTGTCCTGTGCAAAGCACGATGGTATCGGCAGCCAGCACCTGCGCTTTGCCATTCACCGTGAGGTGTAAGCCTGCATCATCAATGCGCTCGTAATGACAGCCAGCCAGCATTTCGACACCATAGCGCTGCAAGCTTGCTTTTAGTGCCCAGCCGGTCGTGAGCCCCAGCGTACGGCCGGGCTTGTCAGGTTTGCGCTGCACCAGCGTGACCTGCCGAAAAGGTTGCGCTAGGGCGGCAGCCTTTAACCCCCCGTGTGCATCAGGGGACGTATCCACGCCCCAGGTGTTTTGAAACTGTTCGATCGAGCCTTGTGCTATCTGCGCATCGTTTGGCTGGTGGCAAAGAAACTCTGCCATATCGAAGCCGATACCACCGGCACCCATCACCACCACGCGCTGACCCGGTATCACCCGCCCGGAAAAAACCTCCGGATAGCTCACCACGCTGGCATGAGTAATCCCTGGAATATCCGGCACACGCGGGCGCACACCGGTTGCAATAACGATGCGATCGAACTTGCCCGCAACCAATCTGGCAGCATCGGGTTTTTCGCCGAGTCGCAATGCCACACCTAGTACCTCTAACCGCCGCCGGTAGTAGCGCAGCAGCTCGTTAAACTCCTGCTTTCCCGGCACTTGCCTGGCATAGTTAATTTGCCCGCCGATTGTTTCAGCCGCTTCAAATAAGGTAACGCAATGGCCTTGTTCGCTTGCCGTGACAGCACATGCCAGCCCGGCAACTCCCGCGCCCACCACTGCAATACGACGTCGGCCAGCCGATGGTTTGATTTCTGCAAACGTCAGTTCATGGCCTGCACGCGGATTCACCAGGCAGGTCGCCGGACGATCCGAAAAAATATAATCCAGGCACGCCTGATTGCAGGCAATGCACGTATTAATCTCATCCGCACGCCCGTGCTCTGCTTTGTGAATGAAGGCAGGGTCGGCGAGAAATGGTCGCGCCATCGATACCAAATCAGCATCACCGCTGGCAAGCAGCGCCTCGGCAACATCCGGTGTGTTAATCCGGTTGGAAGCCACCACGGGGATGCTCACCACGCGCTTAAGACGCGCTGCGGCAAAACGCCACGCTGCACGGGGCACCACAAATGCAATGGTGGGGATGCGCGCCTCGTGCCAGCCAATGCCGACATTCAAAATATCGGCACCCGCCGCCTCAACCGCGCGTGCAAGCTGCGCGACTTCATGCGCATCGGCACCCTCTTCAACCAAGTCTATGGCCGAGATACGAAACATGATCAAAAAACCAACACCCAAACGCTCGCGCATGCGGCGGACAATTTCAACCGGCAACCGATGCCGGTTTTCAACGCTGCCACCCCACGCATCGGTGCGCTGATTGGTACGTGTTACCGTGAATTGGTTGAGTAAATAGCCTTCCGAACCCATCACTTCCACACCATCAAAACCAGCCAGCGCAGCGAGCTCAGCGCAACGCACAAAATCTTCTATCGTGGTTTCAATTTCAGCCTCGGTCAATTCGCGCGGAATGCTGTGATTAATGCGCGATGAAATAACCGACGGAGCAACAGGTGAAGGAATTCGCGCATAGCGTCCTGCGTGCAATATTTGCAACAGCATGCGTCCGCCTTCGGCATGCACGGCCTCGGTAATGCCGCGCAATGTCGCCGTCTGCTCCGGAGTAGCCAATAGCGGGCCATCTTTTTCCAGCAGCCCTTCGACATTGGGAGAAAAACCGCCTGTCACCATCAAGGCAACGCCGTGACGGGCACGCTCGGCATAAAACATCGCTTGGCGTTGGAGAGGGCGATCCATTGTTTCCAGACGCAAATGCATGGAGCCCATGATGGCGCGATTTTTCAACACATGCGCGCCTACCCGCACCGGGGAAAAGAGCGTGGGGAAAGGGGGAGAACTCATAAGCAGTGGGAAATACGGGATGATAAAAAATTTGATCTTACCTTGCTCGGGCAGCTTATCGTTGCGGCCATAAGACACAATGGACTTTTCAGTTTCGCCATCCCCACGGGGCTTGTTGCACGGCGTATCACCAGCGCCGACTTTTCATTGGCCGACCAGGGTTACGCGCTTGCGTGAGCGTCGTCTGATGGTCGGGTCAGCGCAAAGCTGATCACACCCAACACCAAAAATCCCGCCATGCCCAATGACAGACCCAGCGTGCTATCCCACAGCAACGGAACAAGCAAAGCGGTTGATAGCGCGCCGATCAGCGTAGAAATCGCACTCATGGTGCTCGAGGTTAATCCCCGCCGCTCGGGGAACAAATCGAGAACCAATAGCTGCAGATTAGGCATCGAGAGCGACATGCCGCAAGCAAAAATCGGCAATGGCAAAATCGACCAGGGCAAGCTCGGTGGCAAGGTCAGATTAATGATCAGATTCAAGCTGGCGGCAAAAGCCATGATGCCCAAACTGATCACGATAGTGCGCCGATGCGTGAGCCGCCCGGCTAATTTCCCCGAAAAAAAAGAACCTACCATCATGCCAATCACCTGGGGCACAAACATCACTGCAAACGATTGTGGCGTGAGCCCCAAATGACGAATAAGAAATACCGGCGCCGCCACGACATAAATAAAAAATGCGTTGAAAGTAAATGCGCTGGCCAACGCCAGGCGATTAAACAGACCATGACTCAGCATGTCTTGATACGCCTGCAATAATTTCAGGGGATGCAGCGATTGTCGTTTTTCCACCGCAAGCGTTTCGGGCAGCCAAGCCAGGCAAGCGGCGAGTAACAAACCCGTAAACAGCGCAAGAAAAATAAAAATTCCCCGCCAGTCATAAAAGCGCAAAAGATAGCCACCCACAATGGGTGAAACTGCCGGCGCAATAGCGAAAAGAATTGCTACCTTGGCCATCAGCCGCTGCGCGTGGGCGCCGTGCAGCACATCACGGACCATGGCCCGGCCGACCACCATGCCGACACCTGACGACATGCCTTGCAACGCGCGCCCAAGCCACAACATTTCAATACGCGTAGCAAAAGCGCACAGCAGTGAAGCCAGACCGAACAGCAATAGCCCGGCGAGAATAATGCGTCGCCTGCCCAGGGCATCTGATAGCGTGCCATGCCACAGCATCATGAAGCCAAAGGGAATCAGATAGAAGGTGAGTGTTTGCTGAATCTGCACCGCCGACGCGCCCAATTGCTGTGCCATTTCAGGGAAAGCCGGCAGATAAGTATCAATTGCAAACGGGCCGATCGCAGACAGTGCGGCAAGCAAAAAAGCAAAGTGTTGTTGTGAGATTTTCATCTGTCTGACTATACCGCAGGAGCTGTAGCGCTTATGGCTGTCATGTAAAGCCCGATAAAATGGCCGCAGGAAAATAAGGAGCATGAATCACCATGACAGCTGCAATGACAACCACACTCACGATACTCAGCTCGCGCGACAATGACATCGCCACGGTGACATTGTGCAATCCCGGCAAGCTCAACGCGCTCAATGCCGCCATGTGGCAACAGTTGCACGACGTTATGCGCACGCTGAGCGATGATGAAACTTTACGCTGCATCATTTTGCGCGGTGAAGGCGCAGCCTTTGCCGCCGGAGGCGACCTGGAAGAATTTCGCACTGCCCGCGCCACCGTCGACCTCGCCTTGGCGTACCACGAAGCCGTGGGTGCGGCGCTGGCCGCAATCGAGCATTGTGCGGTTCCCACCATCGCGGCGATTCTCGGCCCATGCATCGGTGGCGGGTTGGAAATTGCCTGCGCTTGCGATTTGCGCATCGCAGGTCACAACGCCCAATTCGGCGTGCCCATCATGAAGCTCGGGTTTTCCATGTACCCTGGTGAGCTTCAGGGTTTGCTAGCCCTCGCAGGCCCAGCGGTAACCAAAGAAATTCTGCTCGAAGGCCGCTTATTTACCGCCGATGAAGCCTATGCCAAGGGTTTACTCACACGCATCACTGAAGACGCACAAGTATTCACTGAAGCGCACGCCACCGCCCGCCGTATTGCTAGAGGTGCACCCTTAGTGGCCAGAGCGCACAAACAATGGATCACCCGCTTATCTACCGGGCAACCACTCACTCTGGAAGAAAAGCGTGAGGCATTTCGATTTCTTGATACAGCCGATTATCAAGAGGGTCTTGCCGCCTTTCTTGAAAAACGCCCGCCTCAATTTCGTGGCGGTTAACCCTCACCTGAATTGAGTACACCATGAATCCACTGATCTCCTGGACGCACATCGACACCGTGTTGCTCGACATGGATGGCACCTTGCTTGACCTGCATTTTGACAATCATTTCTGGCAGACGCATTTGCCGCAACGTTATGCTGAATCACTTGATCGGCCACACGATGTGGTGCGCCACGAATTGATGACCCGTTACCATCAAGGCATAGGCACGCTCGCCTGGTATTCCGTCGATTTCTGGCAAAGCGAACTGGGCCTGGACATCATGCAGTTAAAAGAAGAAGTAGCGCATCTGATTGCCGTTCACCCGCACGTGCTCACTTTTCTTGCTGCCGTCCGATTGAGTGGGCGGCGCATTATTCTGGCGACTAACGCACATCATAAAAGCGTGACCTTGAAAATGGCCCGCACCGGACTCACCCCGCACTTTGATGCCATCGTCAGCTCGCATGCCCTGGGCGCAGCCAAAGAAGAACAAGCGTTCTGGCAACACTTGAATAAAATAGAACCCTTTGACCCCGCGCGCACCTTGCTGGTGGATGACAGTTTGCCCGTGCTGGATTCCGCCCGCCGCTATGGCATCGCACATTTGGTTGCAATTAAAAAACCGGACACGCGACAACCGCAAAAAGACACGGCAGACTACCCCGCGATTGATAATTTTTTACAGCTCATGCCTGACTAATCGGCCAGCATAAAAGTCGGCGCTGGTGAGACGGCGAAAAGCGAACGTTTTGGAGAATTGGGAGGATTGTCGCCTCCAAAATAGAAATAACTCATGGAAATGTCTTAACGACTAAACAACCCATGCAGCATTTTTGCCAGCAGCAGCAAAATCACGCTGGCAAAGATCTTTTTTAGCGTTGCCACTGGCAGCCGATGTGCCAGCCGCGCACCAAAAGGCGCAACCAGCGCGCTGGCCAGCACCGTGCCCGCCAACGCGGGCAAATAGATAAAACCAAAACTGCCTGCCGGTAATCCACTCGCCCCGTAACCGGACAGCATGTAGCCCAGAGTACCAGCCAGCGCAATGGGCAAGCCAACGGCCGCAGATGTGCCAATGGCCTGATGCATTTTGACATTGCACCACAGTAAAAATGGCACAGTGAGCGAGCCGCCACCCACTGCCGCCAGCGCGGAAATGCCGCCGATACCCAAGCCTGCCCCCAGCATGCCCCACCGCCCGGGAAGTTCGCGCGCAGGGGCTGGTTTGGTATTGATGATCATTTGCAGCGCCACATAAGTCATGAACACGGCAAAAAAAATAGCCAGCGGCCTCGTCGGCACATGGGACGCCAGTTGCGCGCCCAGTAGCGTGCCGACAATGATGCCAGGACTGATGGCTTTCACCACAGCCCAGTTAACCGCTTGATGCTGATGGTGAGCCCGCATACTGGAAATCGACGTGAAAATAATGGTCGCCATTGAAGTACCCAGCACCAGATGCATCAGATGTACATCGGCAAACCCTTGCGCGGCAAACAGCATGACCAGAACAGGCACCACCACGGCACCGCCACCTATGCCCAGCAAGCCCGCAAAAAACCCGGCAAATGCGCCCAGCGCAAGATAAGCGAGAAACCAGCCCGCCCAGCTCATTGCGCGCCTATCAGTTTTTCCATGATGAACTTCCACTCTGCCGGGTCCACCGGCGTGATGGAGAGACGATTGCCTTTTTGCAAAGTACGCATGCCAGAGAGCTCAGGATGTGCGCGCAACTCATCCAGACTGATCAGCCGCGTTTTGCGCACGATACGCACATCCACATTCATCCAGCGCGGGTTTTCAGACGTCGCCTTGGGATCGAAATAATGGCTCTCAGGATCAAACTGAGTGCGATCAGGATAAGCCTGCCGTGCAACCTCGGCCACCCCGGCAATGCCCGGTTCGGGGCATGAAGAATGATAGAAAAAAACCCCGTCGCCGACGGACATTTGGTCGCGCATGAAGTTGCGTGCCTGATAGTTGCGCACGCCCCACCAATCCACTGTTTGCTGCGGCATGGCCAGCACATCGTCAATGCTGATCACCGAGGGTTCGCTTTTCATCAACCAATAGCGCATATCAACTCTTCTTCAATCCCATAACGCTTTATTTGCGTTGATTATATTGCGCTTTACGATTCATTGCCGTCTTGTAACTTCCACCCGGAACCGCTAGATTCCTACCCAGATTCCCACCCAAAACCCCACCCAAGGAGTGCGCCATGGGAAAGCTGGCCGCCGTCACCTGCGAATCCGCCAAGCCGGACAAGGGGCGTGACCGTCTGCTGGGGGACGGCGACGGGTTGTTCCTGCGCGTGCGACCGCACGGCACGAAAACCTGGCTGATCGAATACGAGTTCAGCGGCAGGCGCACAAAATACACCATCGGCGCCTATGACCGCAAAGGCGCGCCCGGCGACAGCATTCCCGACTAGCTGCGGCACGGCCGGCTTTCACTGACGCAGGCCCGCGCCATCGCCGGCAACTGGAAGGATGCGCGGCGTGCCGGGCACGATCCCGCCGCCGCATGGGAGGTGCTGCTGGGGCGCGAGCGCGAGATGGATGCCGCGCGCAAGGCCGCCGAGGAAGCCGAAACCGCGCGCCCCACCGTCAGCCAGGCCATCGACACCTTCATGGCCCGCCACATGGCCGGCAAGAAGAGCGCCCCCGCCACCCGCTACCGGCTCGACCGGCTCGCCGCCAATCTGGGCGAGCGGAAAATCCGCGACGTGACGCGCAAGGATGTCATCGCCGCCCTCGGCAAGATTGCCGACGGCCAGCGCGAAGGCCAGACCGCCAAGCAGTTGGTCGGCGAAGTGCTGGTGCAGGCCAAGCGCCTGTGGCGCTTCGCCGAAGCGCGCGAATGGGTCGAAGCCTCCTGCATCGAAAAGCTCACCCGCAAGGACTTCGACGCCCGGCCGGTCAAGCGCGATGTCACCCTGCGGCTCGACGAGCTGGCCGAAATCTGGCGCGCGCTGCACGACCCGGAACGCTGCAAATCCGACCCCGTCACCGTCGCCGCGATGAAGCTGCTGATACTCACCGGCCAGCGCGAGCGCGAAGTCACCGATGCCGAATGGCCGGAATTCGACCTCGACGCCGGGCTCTGGAAAATCCCCGCCGCGCGCACGAAGAAGGAACGCGCCCACCTCGTCCATCTGGCGCCGCAGGCCGTCGCCATCCTCACCGAATCGAAGAAGATCACCGGCAAGGCGCGCCACGTCTTCGAATCGCCGCTGCGGCCCGGCTAGGCGCTCTACGGCCGCGCCGTCAACAACGCGCGCGGCGCGCTGCCCAATATCACCCACTGCGTCGTGCATGACTTCCGCCGCACGCTGATTACCCGCCTGCCCGACCTCGGCTTCGAGCCCTTCATCGGCCACAAGATCGCCAACCACGTCCTGCCCGGCGTGCTGGCGCACTACACAACCACAACGCCTACGAAGCGCAGCGCGAGGCCGCACTGAAGGCGTGAGCCGACCGGATCAAGGCGCTGGCGAAGGGAAAGAACGTGGTGCAGTTGCAGCGGACGGCGTGAGGCGCTGCGGGTACCGTCCCGCCAGCGCCGACTTTTCCCCTAGCCTTGCACTGTCACGAACTCCCCGCCATCTGCGCCATCAGCATAAAGCCGCTCACGGCTTCGGCGGCTACGCCGGGGCGGTGTTCGTCGTCCTGCACTTCGTAGCCCGCCGCCGCTTACCTGCGGTGAAGCGGACGGCTGCGATGCCGGGGCGTGTCGGCCAGAGAAAGACCAGTCAGCTCGCTGTGCTCAACTGCACCCAGCCGGTCAGGGGTAAATCGCCAGCGATTCAACATAACCGAGCATTACCCAAAGTAGGCAAGTCGCTACGCAGGGCTTCGCTTGGTGGCCTACCGCTTCGCGCCCTGCGGGTTCGGGTAATGGTCGGTTATGTCTTGCGCCCCGGCCCGGACAACGGCTATGTCAGTTCGCCTTGCTCAGCGTGTCTATTCAGGCGCTGCGCAAGGTGGCGTTGCTCCCCTGCCCGCCCGGCGGGTCTGCCTGCGGCGGCACGCACTGCGTTGCTCGTCCCCGCCTCGGCAACCCCGCGCCCGTCCGCCCCCGCAGGGGCTCCCTATTTCTCTTTCCCCCTGAAGTAGACCGCAATCAACGAATACGGGTAGTGCATCTTGTCGATGTTGATCCCGATTACCAAGCAGCGTTCCACATGTGAACTCTCGAAAACCTCTGCCGCCACATTCTCCATGCGGGTATGGCGACTGTCCTTGTCTCGTTCCTTGAATGCAACGACCGCCAGCGCATCTGGTCGCTTTCGATGCGGAATCATGACGATGGCGCAGTTGTGGCCACGCATACGCCAGTTCTTGTGCACGTTCTTGGCAATCTGCTTGAACTTCCTGGCAATCGCTTCCTGATCCTCAAGCGATACGCTAAGGAGCACATTCGCAATATCCGACCATTGATGAAAATCCCGCGCCTCGATCTTGGCGCAGATGTCTTTCCACCAGCGCGTCATCTTCGGTGCCGGCTTGGCTGTGACGATTCCTTCTTCAAGCGCGGTGTAATACCGGTCAATCGGTCGCGACATCGTGACCAGCGCGAAGTGATCCCCGGAATACTCCGCTTCGCCGACGTTGAAGCCAGATTTCAAATAGAACCCCAGCAGGTCCAGTTCGTCGCCCTTGTAATTGAAATGTGCTTCCAGATCGGCGCGCCGCTTGAGGTAGTGGATCTTGTGCGGCGTCGATTCGAGGACATCGAATACGATTTCCAGATCGGCCAACAAGATACAAGGCGCGATGGGATGATCGGCAGGAATCCAGTTCGCCTTCTTGGCATGATGGAGCGTTGTCTGAAGGGTGGCGAAGTCCTCAAGGGTGACCGACAACCGCAGCACCGTACGCACCTGATCCAAGGACACCGGGAAACGAGGAAGCAGCGATTCCCTGTTGTCCTTGTCGGCAAGGGCTTGAGTGACGCGAGTCGCCAATCGCAACGACTGGATGGAAGGGTCGAGCAGCATCTCCTTGACATGTTTGCGTGCCCGATCTGGTGCCCCACGCAACGCCTGCCACGAAATTGAATGTGACTTGGCTTCGACCAGAATCAGATGGGAGTCGACCCTGACCATGAGGTCGTTTTCATACTCGACTGATCCTTCCCGCCACCTGTAGCCTGCACCAATTTCGCAATCGGGAAACGCCTTGCCGAACAAGTCACGGATGTCGGATTCAAGAAATTCTGCCCGTCGCTTTTCATACTGCTTTGTCGCTGAATCATCACCTTCCAGCGATTCCGCCAGGACTTGGAACGCGAAGGAGAAGAACACTTGCGGCATTGCGCAGAAGTAGCTGCCGCCCGCAAGCTTGATGACAGGCTTCGTCCAGACCGGGTTCGTCAAGAAAAAGTATTCCGGTGTGCTCTCGGCCAGATCGCCAAAGCCAAGACTCAAACGCTCCAGCGCCGATGCAATTGACGACGCATCAATCCCGGTTTCGGATGCCAGAATTCCGGCATCGAACGTATGGGTGTCATCAATAGACAAGTCCGTATGAGACAGGAGCATGGACTTCATGTGATCCGGCGTGATGCCTTGTTCCTCGGCAAAGGCGAGCATCTCGGCAGTGGAGTCCTTCAGGTGCGGATTGGCCTTGTGGTAGGCGTCAAGCATTCCGGCAACCGTGGTTTCGCGGAACGTCGGCATGAGCTTCTTAATCCGCGCATTGACAAGCCGTTCGTGCCGCCGAATCAGGTGGGCAAACAGATCAATGACGTTCGTCGCGCGAATGTCGATCGCTGCGCGGAATACGTCGTCGATTGGAATACAGAGACGCTTCACAATTCCCGCAACGCGGCTGAGATAACCCCAATTGCGCACGATCTGGGTGTGAAGACGTAGTTCCTCCTGAATCGCCATGACGGCCTTGTTTTCGTCGGATCGTTCCTCTTGGAGCTGAACGAAACGCATCAGTCCGAACGCTTTGCCTACCTCCGGCAGCAAATCGAACAACTGCTGGATAGTGTCGGGCCTGGGGAACTCACGTGAACACTCGGCAAATGGAACTCGCAGACAAAGTGCCTGCGCCAACTCGACATGCGACTGATTGAACTCCTCCCCTTTGTACCCGGAACTGACATTGCCGTTGTCATCGACGCCACCCATAAGACCGTAGGTCGCAAGCATTGAAATCGTCAGTAGCGGATCGACAGAACGCAGGATGGTTTCGACTTCCTCCAGCTGACGGGGAAATTCATCCTGATGGGTCTTGCCCATCTCAACCAGACCTTTGAGTACGGCCTCTCGCGGCAGGGTAGACAACGGATGCTTCATAAACACCATGCCGCCCGCCTTGGGCGATGGTGTTCCCTTCTGCTTTCTCAACTGCCTTTTTGGTCGGCGTTTGCTAACTGGCATCAGTGAAAAAACACCTCGTCTGCGTGGTACAAATCGCGCGCTACGCCATGGCGAATGATGTCCTCCGGTTTTGCTCGATGCTCATTCATGTGTATCTCGCCGTCTCGTCAGCGCCGACTTTTGCGCGCTGCGTTACTGCTCTTCCCGCGCCACCACGGTGTCGTACAGCCCGTAGTGCGCCAGCCCCGAGTGACTATCGATGCCCGTGTAACGAAGCGACGCATCTTCATAGCGACGGAAGGCGAAAACGGCCTGATTCATCTGCTCGGTGTTGAACACCTTCAGGCGGACGAGCAGATGGAAGTCCTGCACCGTCAGGCCGGTGACCGCAAGAAATAAATCCGGCTCCAGTTTGGTGATCACATCCTGCAGCGTGTTCTCGCGGAAATCGGTGAGGTACATGAACGCCGGAATGCGGGTGGCGAACTTGATCAGTTTTTCCTGAACCAGCTTGCGCTTGGACTTGTATTCCTTTTCCTCGTCGGAGAGTTCCTTCTTCTCCTTGGCTGACAAATCCTTGTCCTTCGCCTTGTTCTTGAGGTCCTTGACCTTCTCGCTCTTGTTGATGATCGTCTCGATGATATTGTCACCCAGGGCGCGCCAGCCCTCGATACGCTCCACAGCGGCCATGGCCTCGGGGTTGTCCATGACGCGCCGGAGCGTGTCGTTATCCACGTTCACCAGCAGCGCGCTTTCCCATTTGCGCGCCAGCAGCGTGGCCGAGGTGCCCGCCATCGCGATGTCGAGGATGCCGCCAGCGTCAATCTGCGTCATGTTCGCGCCGTCGTAGGCGAGCACGGGCAAGAAGGCCACGAGGTCCCTGACAGCGTTCTCCGGGTTCGGCTCGTTGGGCGACAGGCCAATGCCGTACTCGGAAAGTTGCCGCAGGGCACGAGTCGGCGCGAAGTCGAACACGAAACAGACCGGCTTGAGGACTTCCTCCTCGTTCGGGTTGTCGCCGTTGGGATTCTTGATGGACCAGGGCGATTGAACGCGGAACGCCGCCTGGAAGTAGGTCTCGGGCGACTTGAGGTTGCGCAGCATCAGGATGGACGACCACTGCGGAACAGTTACGCCGGTGGTGAGTTTGCCGCAGGAGAGTGTGATGGTCTTGGTCTCGAATCCGCTGCCGATGGCCTGGCGCACGGGCGGCAGTGCTTCGAGCCCGATGCCTGCCGTCGCCCCGGCGGCTACGATTAACGCGTAGTCATGCCAGAAGGTGTTGTGCCTTTCCGCCAGCAAATTCGCCATCGCATGGCAGGCCGCCACATTGGGCAGGAACCAGAACGAGTGTTGCAGGTAGGGCAGCAGGCGCACGTCGGAATACGGGAACGGCGGCCGCGTGCCGGTCTTCAGATGCTCGACCGATTTGGCCGTGTAGCCGCCGCGAATGATGTCCAGCCACTTCTGCACGTCGCTCTTGTGTTTGAACTTTGCCGCTTTACCTGACCCCGATGCTTCAAAAAAAGCATTGAGGTCGAACTCGTCGAATTCCCCGCCACTCGCAATGGCCAGTAGTTCATCGGGCATCTGGTACGTCAGCAAGCGCATCTGCGGCAGTGCGCCATAGGGGTTGCGCTGCCCCGGATTCGTGGCGGCGAACGCTTCCTTGGCACGCTGCTCGTCGGTATAGGTCCAGTTGAAAATCTGCTCCTCGATGAACTCGCCCGTGGCCAGCGCCTTGAAGGGCGTGCCGGAAAGGTAGAGGTAGGCCCGCGTGGTGATCGGGAGGAACTCGGTTTCCTTCTCCGAGAGCACGGTGAGGTCTTCGTTCATGTCCTCCAGGCCGCCGGCGTATTCGAGCTTGGCCTCCTTCTTCGCCACGGACTCCTCTTCACCCTCGAACAGTTCCTTGGCGGTATCGCGCCAGGCGCCGAAGTGATACTCGTCGAAGACCACGAGGTCCCAATTCACCGTGTGGAGCCACTCGTTCTTCGCCTTGATGTTCCCCGCCGCATCGCGGCCGAGCAGGTCCTGAAACGAGCCGAAATAGACGACCGGCTTGTTGCGGTCAGTCTGGGTTGGATCGCCGCCGGAGGATTTCGACAAATACTGCCAGCCGTCGAAGTCCACGTGGCTCTCAAGGTCGGTCTGCCACGCATCCTCGACCGCGGGCTTGAAGGTCAGCACCAGCACGCGCCGGGCGCCGAGCTTCTTCGCCAACTGGTACGCGGTGAAGGTCTTGCCGAAACGCATCTTTGCGTTCCACAAAAAACGCGGCGCGGCGTTCCTGTTTTCGGCCCAGATCGAGCGGTAGTAATCGAAGGTCTTATCCACGGCCTCGACCTGCTCACGGCGCATCGGAAAGGCTTCGTGATGCGTTCCCGTGAGTCGCTGGCCGGTGCGAAGTTCAGTCAGCACGGTTTGCACGTGTTTGACCGTGCAGCGAACCCATTCCAATTCGACGTTCGGGAAGCCCTTCCTGACCAGCGCCGCGCGCACTTCGTGGTCGCTGAAAATGCTGCCGTCGTCACACTCGGCGGTCTCGTCGAGTTCGATTCGATAGTTCTTGATGGCGGCTGTCTTGAGCTGCTCGGCGACACGCTGTTTCACGTCGCGTGTCGTCTGCCCCACCTTGAGTAGCCCCGTGTGCGCCGCGTCGGCAATCGAGTAGGCGTAGATGCGCGGCCGGACTGCCGGTTTGGGTGCGAGAATTTCCTCGATGGTCTTACTCATCCTCTTCGACTACCGTGACCTCTTCGAGCAAATCACTGGCGATATCCATTGGGCGGACGATCTTTTCAATGAAGGCAATCTCACTGACCGTCAGGCCATACTTCGCGTAGAGATCAGCGTCCGTCCACTGTTTAGTCCAATCCTGCGTGGGCACAAAGGTGTAAACCTTGCGCGTGGTGTCTTGCGAAGGTTTGTGCAGAAGAATCAACAGGCGCGTCAGCCGACAAGTCAGGTAGGACAAAACACTCTCGGCTTCGTTCTTGGAATCAAGCGGGCCGATGCACAAATAGGTTTCGGAACAGATGCTGCCCGGCTCACCAATGAAGGGGGTACTGAGGATGCGATGCGGATAGGTGTCGCGATTGCCGGTACCGGGCGCAGCGCGGCCAACATAAATCTTCCACTTATCAATGAGTTCAGTGCCAGACGGTACGCTGTTTCTGGCGACGTACCCTGTCCCACCGTTCTGGTAGATGAGTACATCACCAGCGCGCTTTGTTGCCTTGCCCTTGAAAGTTGTTTCAAGGGCAAACGGCTTTCTGGAGCTGACGAGCCGATCAAATCGTTTACTCTCTGGCAACAAGAGTGTTTCAGATTGTCCTGATTCGACAGAAACGACTTTTTTGAGAATCGACAGCCCTTCGTTGAAGCGGATGAACACATCCGCACCCTGTTCAAGCAACCGTCGCGTGGCGGTCGAAACTGGCCAATCCTTGAAGCGGGTAGTCACGCAGCAAAGGCCGGGGTTGTCCCGTTCCCATAGGAAGTAACACACGCCACCTTTGAGGCCCACGCCAGGAAATACATCCGCCGCGCTGAGGTAGTCATCAATGGAACGCAAACGATCATCGGCAAGCATAGCCTCTCTGAATTCATCGAGACCTTTGCCGCCAGCGAACCAGCGCGAGGGAATCACCAGCGACAGATAACGAGGCTCCAGCTTCTTGGCCTGCTCCACAAACAACTGATAAATCGGTGCGGCGCTCTTGCCAAAGCCACCATCGTCTAAGGAAACGCTGAACAAGTGGTACTTATCTATGATTCGACAACCTCACCATGAACTGAATCAATAGCTTACCGTTCGTCCTGAGCCTGTCGAAGGACTTAATCAGCGTTTCCCTAACTGATACGGCGGATTGCCGATAATCACGTCAAATTGCATGTCGCCTCCAAACAACTCGGCGATCCGAGCCTTGATATTGTCGGTGTGGATGAACGCATAAGCGTGGGTTTCTAGTTCTTCCCCACGGTCAAGGGCACTTTGGCTTGCACCACAAAATGCGCACTTGCCGTTCACCCAAGTGTGCTCCGTACGTTCGAACCAGATATTGCCCGCGTCACTGGCAAAGCCCTTGGCAACGGAGTGCGGTCCATTGGCATGCTTCGAGCAATACACGCTGCGCCGCGCCAGCAGGCTGGTGAGTTGGGTAATGCCGATGCCGAACACCTGCTTGGTCAGGATGTGGCCAACGCGCTCGTGAAGGTTCGGTATTTTGCGTTCGAGCCCTTGGGTAAGCCGGCGGGTGATTTCGCGCAAGAACACGCCCGACTTGGTGCACGGGTCGAGGAATCTCACCTTCTTATCGGCCCAGATATTCGCGCCGTTGTGGCTGGCTGCCCAGGCTTCGGCAAGGGTATCCAGCATTCGGTTGGCGAACTCTGGCTGGGTGAATACTTCGTCGTTCGAGAGATTCGCGATACAGGTCAGCACATCGGGATTGCGGCCGCGCAGCGTGAAAGATGCCTGCCCGTTCATGCAGCCCCCTGTTCAGTGTCACCGGTCGCCATGCTGGCAAGCTCGCGCACAGTCATTGGCGGATAGGTCTTGATTGGCGTGAAGATTTCATGCTTGGCAAACAGCGACCCCTGTTCGACATGGTTCGACATGCCGGTGAGGATGTCAAAGCGGAAGTCGCGGCGCTGGAATTTGCCCTTGCCGATGGACCCCCATTCCGCGAAGGTGATCGGTTGTCCGTCGCTGGCCAGCATTTTCAGAGCGTCGCCATGGACGAGATTCCACGACAGCACGCAAAAAGCAGCCCGGTACAGCTCGTCCGACGCCTCGATATTCAGGTACTCGGCGAAGATTTCCAACAGGTTCGCGCGGCACTCAGCGATGTTGTCCGCCAGCAGTTCGATACCGTAGATGCACATCAGCGCGTACAACGCAAAGTGCCGCCGCTCGAAATCCGATTTGCCATATTTGAGTTCGACGGCAGCGAGCTTGCGTTGCAAGACCCGAACAAGAAAATTCCCACTGCCGCACGCCGGTTCAAGGAAGCGGGAATCAATGCGATGGGATTCGTCCTTGACGAGGTCGAGCATCGCCTCGACCATCCATGAGGGAGTAAAGACCTCGCCGTGATCGGCGACGCGTTGTTTTGACTTGACCAGACTCATGGCGCAACGACGCGCAGCGCCATTTTCACGTCGGGCGCAATGCGAAAGCTCGATGTGTCGGTGATGCAAGTAGCCATCGTTTCCCCGTTTATGTGGCGTTTGTGTCGTTGAAGTCCGGTAGTGTATCGGGGAGTCCGGCATAATCCAATATTCATGACATGTAGAACTCTCTGGAGGCCACATGACTCGCCACTACTCGCCCCGCGATTTCTTCCGCAACACGCCGAATGCCATGCTCGCCCGCTACTTCGCAGCCCGCGATGTCTTGCAGGACTTCGATTTCAAGGCGATCAAGGAAACCAAGATCGAACCGATGTTCGAGGCGTGGATGGCGCTGCCGGAAGCGCAGCGCGCGCCGAGGGAGGTGGACTTGCGCGCGATTGGCGACATGAGCAACGAGAAGGGTGTCAAGGTGATCATCGACGAGGCGCTGTTTCACATGGACGAGGACGGCGAGCATCACGCCTTCGTCGCCCTGCTGATGGCCTTGCCCGGCCACCACGAGCGGGCGATGACGACGTTTCTCGATTATCCGCATCTCTGGAAGGGCGCAACGCGGCTCTACCACGCCGACACCTTGAGCCACTGGCGCAAGCGCAAGAACCTGCCGAAGGTGCATGCTGGCCAGCGCCGTGGCGCAGCGGCGGCGGGGCAGGATGTCAGGCGGTGAGCGAAGGCACGAAGCCAGGGCGCGGCCTCATGCGCGCTGGCGGGGTTCAGGATGCGATGCGGTAGCGACGGCGCGGGGCTTGCGGGGTTATCAGCAAGGCACGTGACGGAGCGGTCAGAGGGTCAAGCGCGATGCCAGACAGGGCGCTTCTGCCAATTGGCCGCGAATCCCAATCGGTCGGCGCGGACCTTCGGATGCTCGGCCAGCAGCCCCGCCAACCGGGCGCCCCAATGGGTGTCGGGCGACACGACCTTCAGCAGCACTTCGATCATCACGGCCTGTGCGTAGAAGCGCCTCGGGTCGGTCAGGTCAGCGGCGTACTGCTTGGCGACAATCGGCTTGATCGTGTAGGCGCGATTCCAGAGGCGCTGATGATGCGCGGCGAGATTGCGCAGATAGGTGATCGCGTGCAGCCACGAAGCGAGGACCGAGCCGTCGAGGCCGAAGGTCTTGGCAATCGGCTTCTGGTGCTCGCGCAGCAGGTTTTTGAACACCTGCGAGACGGTGCCGAAGGACAGCACTTCGAAGACCATCCAGGAAGGTGGCAGCGGCGGATCACCGTACTTGTCGTAGTAGTGCTGGATGAAAGTCTGGCGCACGGCCGCCTTGGCGGGATCGTCGCCGATGTCCTTCTTGAGCACTTCCAGAAACTTGTCGTGGCGATATGTCGGCACGAACAGGCCGGCATCCGTGTACCAGTGCGGGCCGTGGCGCTCGCTCATGGTTTGAGACAGCACGGCGCGGAACGCGACTTCGATCCGCTCCAGGGCATCCATTACCGCCAGCCGCAACTTACGGTCGAAGACGTAGAGATCGAGAACGTCATCGAAGCTCACGCCGCCGAGAAACCGATGCGAGCCATCGGCGTTGTAGTTGATCTGGAGTGGCAGCGAGTAGCCGGCGAGGCGGTAATAGCCGATGAAGCGCAGGTAGTGCTTCGCGCGGGCCTCGTCGGGAATGAGCAGCCCCCGGCTACGCAGGAGCGTAACCTGTGCATCGGCGTCGATGGCGGGCTTGTCGAATTTCATAGGCAATAAAAAACCCGCCGGGGTGCGCTTGCATGCAGAGGCGTGGCGGGTGTTGTTGAAGAGAGTATAGGGCCACCCAGGTCGCAGATCAAGATCAATAGCCGTCTTAAAGGCTCCCAGTTCGTCTTATTGCCGCCAAAGAGACAACGGCCGGATGGTGCAACAGCGTCCATTGGCAGCCAGCCAAAAGTCCCACCCAAACGGCCAGACCGCTCCATGCGCGGCAGGGTGGGGCAAGCTTGAAAGCCTCTATTCATGGGGCATTCCATCGACCGCGTGCCGATCGACAGTCTTCATCAGCCAATAGCGCGACATGCCAAGAGCCTCCATCCGTTTTTTAAACAAAGATACGCTACATTGTTTACTCGATAAAACCTAAAAACAAACCCCAAGAACGCGAAAGACTTCGCACACTTGGGGCTATCAAGACTTAGGGATCCCCCGCGCATGGCGTTTGGCCGACATCCTGAACCTAAGTTCAGGGAGGTTACGTTCCAGCCGCATCAGGCGCGCTTACAAGAAGCGATCACAACAGCAGCATTCAAGGGCAGTAACCAGCAACAATGCGTATTGGCTCAAAGAATGATGACCTTGGCGCACACCGCAGGGGAAAATCAGGGAAAACGAGCTAGAGATAACTATCGATAACAACTGCCCGTTGCAACGACCAAAAAACCGTTTAAGGCAATGGCGACTGATACATCGTTAGCGATTCATCCAACTTGCTTTCAATGGAATTTATTCTACGCTGAATCGTTTCGTTTTCAAGCCCGACGAAAAGATCCGGCGTTGCATTTTTCAAGGTGAGTAATTCGTGTGCAATGTTCAACGCCGCCATCACCGCAATGCGCTCACTGCTACTGCGCGCACCGCCTGATGCTTGCGGGGTTTTGCCACCGATACTTTTAAGTTTATCGTCGAGAAATGCCACCGCAGCTGCCAATGCGTCACGCTCGGCCGGAGCGCACGCCACACGGTAATCTTTACCCAGTAAATGAATATCCAGCGTTTCGCTCATGGCTCAGGCATTTCCGGCAGTTGATCGCGCAAGGCAGCAAGGCGCTCACAGGTTACGATGATTTTTTGATTCAAAGCCGACTTTTCGGCCTCTAGCGTTGCCACACGCAGGCGCAGCGTTTCATTTTCAGAACGCAGGCCATGCATGATGGCTAAAAGCTGATCAATCTTGCGTTCAAAGGAATCGAGAGAAGACATCATCGGCGAAGTTTCGGCGAAAACCAGAATATGGTCAAGCCTTACGCGCTAACTTCTGAGCTAACCCGCAGATATTAACAAGTATGGGGGAACGAATATGCATGAATGAGTCAGTGTGAACCACGCGACTCTGGCAAAATGCACAAATGCCTTCCGACGTCTTTTCTGTGGCCGCCGTGCGCCGCGCCCTGGTCATCAAGTTACGCCATCACGGCGATGTTTTACTGGCCAGCCCGGTCATCTCAACCCTGCACCGTCTCGCCCCCGGGTGTGAGATAGATGCCTTGGTGTATAGCGACACCGCACCCATGCTTGCCCTCCACCCGCAAGTGGCTCAGCTCCATGTCATCGACCGCCAGTGGAAAAAACAGGGCATCTGGCGTCAATTGATCGCCGAAGGTCAGCTGTTGGCCCAATTACGCGCGCGACACTATGATCTGGTTATCCATCTCTCAATACATAAACGAGGTGCGTGGCTCACGCGTTTGCTAAGCCCGCGCTGGTCAGTTGCCCCACATTTGAATCGTCGTGGTAAAGAAGGTTTTTGGGCGCGCAGCTTTACGCATTTTTACCCCGGACAATCGCACCCTGATCGGCATACGGTAGAAAGCAATCTGGATAGCCTGCGCGCCTTGGGCCTTGCGCCAACGACCACAGACAAGCGCGTGATTCTCGTCCCCGGCACACCTGCAGAAGCCCGTATTGATGCGCTCATGGCGGCGCACAGTTTAATCTCAGGAAAATTTATTCATATTCACCCCACGTCGCGCTGGCTGTTCAAATGCTGGCCAGCAGAGCGCGTCGCCGAACTGTGTCAGCTATTGAGCAGCAAGGGCTGGCCCATTGTGTTGACCGCTGCACCCGATGCGCAAGAGATGGCCATGATTCAGACGATCCTTGCAAGCCAGGCACTCCGCTCCGCACTCCACTCAAAATCGCTGATAGATTTATCCGGCCAGCTTTCGTTAAAAGAACTGGCTGCGCTAACCTCGCGCGCCAAGTTGTTTGTGGGTGTGGATTCCGCCCCCATGCATATCGCAGCCGCGATGGGCACACCCACCGTGGCGATATTCGGCCCCTCCGGTGACCGCGAATGGGGTCCCTGGCAAGTCGCCCAGCGCATTGTGACTTCAACAAATCATGTCTGTCGCCCATGTGGTCGTGCGGGTTGCAACGACAGCAAGATCAGCGAATGCCTGACGACCCTGCCCGTAGCCAAGGTCATGGCCGCATGCGAGGATCTGCTATGAAGCTCGCCATCGTGCGACAGAAATACACGCCGTTTGGCGGCGCAGAACGATTTGTCGAACGTGCACTCTCCAGCTTGAAGACACAACACGTGGATGTCGACATCATCGCGCGGCAATGGGCAACACCAACCACCGTACCAACCGTAGCGCCACCAACAGGCCACCGCGTAAACCCTTTTTACATCGGCCGCACCTGGCGCGACTGGAGCTTTGCGCACGGCGTACAAAAAATCATCGCATCGGGTGAATACGATCTCGTGCAAAGCCACGAGCGCATTCCCGGCTGCCATATTTACCGTGCAGGTGACGGCGTGCACGCCACGTGGCTTGCCTTGCGCGCCGCTTCACGCAGCCAGCTATCGCGCCTCACCGAACGATTCTCGCCTTGGCATCGCTACACCTTGCGCGCCGAAGCGGCCATGTTTCGCCATCCGAACCTCAGCGCAGTGATTTGCAACTCGCACATGGTGCGTGACGATATTGCACAGCGCTTTGGTATCCCGCTTGAAAAGCTGCCCGTGATTTATAACGGGGTCGATCTGGAACATTTTCATCCACGCTTGCGCGCCACACATCGCACGGCAATGCGAGCAAAAGTCGGCGCTGGCGATACGGCGCCTATCGTGCTTTTTGTCGGTTCCGGCTTTGAACGCAAAGGCTTGCCCACCTTGCTTGATGCGTTTGCCCTCCTGCCCGCATCGGCAGCTGAACTGTGGGTAGTGGGGCATGACAAAGCCACTCTGGCGATGCAGAAAAAAGCTGAAAAACTCGGACTCGTGGGGCGTGTGCGTTTCTGGGGACCGCAAAAAGATGTGCGCCCTTTTTATGGTGCTGCCGACATCTTTGCGCTGCCGACACTCTATGACCCCTTCCCGAACGCAGCGCTCGAGGCCTTGGCGTGCGGGCTACCGCTGATCACCACCACGACCTGCGGTGCCGCAGAATTAGTGACAGCTGCCAATGGTCTCGTGGTAACCGCGCATCATCCTGAATCACTTGCTGTGGCCATCAACACGCTGTGCAAAACAGGCCGCGCTGCCGCTATGCAAACAGCCGCGCGCGCAAGCGTTAACACACTTGATCTCACCCGCATGGCAGAAAAATTAACAGCACTTTACACATGCATTCTGCAAGAGAAAGCCGCGCACTAAATCAGTCAGCAATTACCCCCAGCCCTTGAACACCGATTTTTGCATTTTGCCGAGCACTTCAATTTCAACATCGGAACACGGCGAAGCACGACAAGCCAGCACGGTGCCACGAGCTTCTTCTTCTGCGCTGACATGTGCCCGACTCATCAATCCGGTTTTTTCCCAAGCACCCGTCACCACGACGACTTTGCAAATACCGCAACCACCATTCAAGCAGCCGATCGGTATGCCACGCCGCCCAAGTCGCGCCATGCCTTGCAACATGCTTTCACTGGGCAGGCATTCATAAACTTCATTGGTCTGCGTGAGCTTGACGCGATAGCGTTTATCCGGTATCGATGCGGAATCAATGCTATCTGCCTCCTCAGGTGCAGGCATTTCTTGTGTTGTCATTGTTTTGTTCTTTACGTGGTCAAAACAGTCAAAATACAAAGGATAGAATAAGAACGTTACTCATGGGACACACACTAAGACTAAGGAAAACACATGGAATGTACCGTACGGTGGCACGAGGGGATGAGCTTTATTGCCGAAACAGGCAGTGGTCACTTAGTAGCGATGGATGGCGCGCCGGATGCAGGTGGTCGTAACCTGGCACCACGCCCGATGGAGTTACTGCTGGCCGGCATGGGTGGCTGCACGGCCTTTGATGTAGTGTTGATTTTGCAACGCGGGCGGCATGCAGTGAGCGGCTGCACAGTAAAACTTGAAGCTGACCGTGCCGACACCGACCCCAAGGTATTCACGCGCATCAATTTGCACTTTACGGTGACAGGCAAAGCCTTAAAACCCGAAGCCGTCGAACGCGCACTGAAACTTTCAGCAGAAAAATACTGCTCTGCTTCAATCATGTTGGAAAAAACTGCCAAAATTTCGCATAGCTTTGAAGTGGTGGAGGCGTGACCGCACCGATCAAAGGTAATAAGCGGTTTTTGTCATCACTTTAGATGAGAGCTTCATCGCCATCTTGATGGGCAACGGCAGTTCGCGCGCGCCTTGCTGAACAGCCATTTGCGCATGGTTGGCTTCATCTGACTTCATTTGCTCGAGCACCACCCAGGATTTCTGGTCTTGCGGGGAGAGTTGCGCCTTGTGGCTTTCCAGATGGCTTTCAACTTGCCGTTCGGTTTCGGCAAGAAATCCCAGGTTCCAGGCGTCGCCCAGCTTGCCTGCAATAAGTCCCAGGCTTAGTGAGCCGATATACCATAATGGATTGAGCAGGCTTTTTCTGCCACCCAGTTCGGCAATGCGCCGCTCTGTCCAGTTCAGATGCTCGGTTTCTTCTTGCGCGGCCCGGGCTAGGGCGCGCTTGACTTCGGGCTGGCGTGAGGTGAGTGCCTGCCCCTGATACAGCGCTTGCGCACAAATTTCACCACAGTGATCAATGCGCATCAATGCGGCGGCATGGCGCTTTTCAGCTTCGCTCAAATTGGCTTCAGGCAGGTCTTCTCCTGGCATCGGGCGACTGGTGGGCGCAGGCGCAAACAGCGTGCGCAACACTTTGTCGAACTCGGGAATCAGACGGTCGATCATGCGCGAATACTCATGTAAAAACTCCGATAAACCCTCATTTGGCGTTGGGATGCTTGCCTAGCTGCAAGGCACGGCGGCCTTCATCTGCCGTGGCAATGGGATTGCCGTCGGGACAAAACAATTCTTTGCTCAACGCCGCATGGTAGCGATTCACCGGCTTGTTTTCGATAGGCCGCCACTCGCTGATGCGCGCGGTGCGCCATTGCCCATCCGCGCTGCCCGTGGCATAGAGCTTCCAAGTGTGCTCTTCGCACCGAATCCCCTCGAAGCTGACATTTTCTGCCCCGCCTGCTGTGCGCACGACCAAAACATAACGCACAACACCATCGTTCCCTACAGTGAGCGAACTGCTGTCAATGAAATAATGATTCGTCGCCACGGCACTGACATAAAACTCGCGCAGGTTTTCAGACTTTGGCGGCGCAGGGAGCGTGGCGTCCAGCTCCTTCCACTCCACTACTTCTTCTGGCACGTATTCAATGCCAGAATCCGCCTCAAGCCCATAGCCACCTTTCTTGGCAGCCTGCGTGACAGAGCTAACAGCACATAAAGCGCCGATCACGCACAGAAGAGAAAATTTGCGCCGCATATTCATCATGGATTAGTTATGGTGCGCGATCCGTCAAGGCTGAATTGTCAGAGACACCGGTATTTTTCTGCTCAGGTGTTTGGCTGGGTTGAGCTAATGGCTGGGCTGCGTGTTGATTAACGTGCCCGCGAAACAAGATATGCGAAAGTTCATTCAAGGCGGCCTCATACACGCCACGCTTGAATTCGATCACGCTATCCAGCGGAATCCAGTACGAGTTCCAACGCCAGGCATCAAACTCCGGCCGCTCGCTGGCGCGCAGATGCACGTCGCTGTCCCGGCCCGTCAGCCGCAACAGAAACCAGATCTGCTTCTGGCCGCGATAGTGACTCCGTCCTTCGCGGCGAACCCAGTGCTGTGGCACCTCATAACGCAACCAGCTGCGGGTACGGCCAATAATCCGCACATGTTCGGGCTTTAAGCCAACTTCCTCGTATAACTCCCGAAACATCGCCTGCTCAGGGGTTTCGCCTTTATCAATGCCACCCTGAGGAAACTGCCAGAAGTGCTCACGGATACGCTTGCCCCAAAAAACTTCATTACGCTGATTGGTCAAAATGATGCCGACGTTCGGGCGATACCCTTCACGATCAAGCATGACAGAATTCCAATAATTAACTGGTGCCTATTCTTTCACAATCGAGGCGCGCTGGAAAGCCGTCCATATCACCTTCCTGCCTATATCTGGGCATCTGACAGGTAAAATGACGCCCTTGTCACTTTTAGCCTGTATTTATTTATGCGCGCCAGCCAGTTTTTCATTGCCACTCTCAAAGAAGCACCTTCAGACGCCGAGATCATCAGCCACCAACTCATGATGCGCGCCGGGCTCATTCGCCGTCTTGCCGGAGGAATCTATACCTGGATGCCGATGGGGCTGCGCGTGCTGCGCAAGGTGGAAGCCATCGTGAGGGAAGAGATGAATCGCGCCGGTGCCATCGAGCTGCTCATGCCTGCTGTGCAGCCTTTCGAATTGTGGGAGGAATCCGGACGCGGCCCGGGCTATGGCCCGGAGCTGCTGCGTTTCAAGGATCGTCATCAGCGCAATTTTGTCATCGGCCCCACGCACGAGGAAGTGATTACCGACATCGTGCGCCGCGAGGTAAAAAGTTATCGCCAGTTGCCGCGCAACTTTTACCAGATTCAAACCAAATTCCGCGACGAAATCCGGCCGCGTTTTGGCGTCATGCGCGGGCGGGAATTCTTGATGAAGGATGCATATTCATTCCATACTTCGTTCGCTGATCTGGAACGCGAATACAGCGTCATGCATGACGCTTACACGCGCATCTTCACTCGGCTTGGCCTTGGATTTCGCGCTGTGGCGGCAGATACCGGCTCGATCGGCGGCACCGGTTCGCACGAATTTCATGTGCTGGCCGACTCCGGCGAGGATGCTATCGCCTTTTGCCCGACGTCCGACTACGCGGCGAATGTTGAACTAGCTGAAGCAATCGCTCCCGGAAAAGTTCCTGAAAGGACGCAGAGCGCTGGCGCTGGTGAAGCAACTGCGCTACAAGGCGGTCAGGCAAAAAACGCCTTCCTCGCCGTAGCGGATGCCGATACGGCGATGATGGAAAAACACGCGACGCCAGGCAAAATCAAATGCGCCGACGTCGCCGAATTCCTTGGTGCGCCGATCACGCAAATGGTCAAAGCCATTGCTGTCATGGTTGCTCCGCCGCAAGAAACCGAGCAAAAAGAAGCCGGTCAATTCGCCCTCCTGCTGTTGCGCGGCGACCATGATCTGAACGAAATCAAGGCGCAAAAATGCCTTGGCGAATTTCGCTTTGCGCGCGATGAAGAGATTGTGACAGCGCTAGGTTGCAAGCCCGGCTACATTGGACCGGTGGGCTTTAATGGTCGTATCGTTGCTGACCGCGCGGTAGCCGTCATGAGCAATTTTGTTTGTGGCGCCAACGCAGAAGGCCATCACTTGACCAGTGTGAATTTCGGCCGTGACTTGCCACAACCCACAGAAATTGCCGATATTCGCAATGTGGTCGCCGGCGACCCTTCGCCCGATGGCAAAGGCGTACTTGAATTGTGTCGCGGCATTGAAGTCGGGCATATTTTCCAGTTGCGCACCAAATATGCCGAAGCGCTCAAATGCACGTTTCTTGATGAGCAGGGCAAGGAACAGGTCATGGAAATGGGCTGTTACGGCATTGGCGTATCACGCATCGTCGGCGCGGCCATCGAACAAGGGCACGACGAGCGCGGCATTGTTTTTCCGCAAAGCATCGCCCCGTTTGCAGTAGTGATCGTGCCCATGGCGTACGGCAAATCAACGATGGTGAAAATCGCAGCAGACGCGCTGTATGCCCAGCTGCTCGCGGCAGGCATTGATGTGCTGCTGGATGATCGCGATGAACGCCCCGGCTCGATGTTTGCCGATTGGGAACTGCTCGGTGTGCCGCATCGCGTGGTGGTAGGCGAGCGCGGCTTGAAAGACGGAAAGCTCGAATACAAGGGCCGCAGCGAGACTGATCCGACGCTGGTGGCGACGGATGAAATTATCGGATTCTTGCAGCAAAAACTGTGCCCCTGACCATTTCCCTTAAGTTACTTGGCGTTCTTGGTACGCTGTTATTTGCCAGCCATGCATGGGCGGGCGCGCAGCAATACGAGCCCTTGGCGGCCAGTGTGCAGGCAGCATTGCAGGCAACGATTGCCGACCATGCCGCGCCTGAACCGCAGTTTCCTTCACTCGAAGAAAAAATAAACTGGCTCACCGAAATGTCACGCCGACTGGAGACGCGCATGCCGGATCGCGAAGCGCGACTGGATTTCCTCAAGACCGTTTATTACGAAGCCAAGCGTGCCGGACTTGACCCGCAGATGGTGCTGGGCCTGATCCAGGTGGAAAGCGGTTTCAGGAAATACGCCGTGTCATCGGTCGGCGCGCGTGGCTATATGCAGATCATGCCTTTCTGGGTCAAGCTGATCGGCAGCCAGGACAGCAATCTGTTTCACCTGCGCACCAATCTGCGTTTCGGCTGCACCATCCTGCGCCATTATCTCGACATCGAAAATGGTGACCTGTACCGCGCGCTGGGCCGCTACAACGGCAGCCTGGGCAAACCCGAGTATCCAAATATCGTGCGCAGCGCATGGGAGGGACGCTGGGGCTGGGGACCACGGGTGATGCAGGCTACACGCTGAAAAGTCGGCGCTGGCAATACGGCGTCAAGAAAGCCTGTCGCGCGTAATCCGCGTTATCGCATCCCCGGCAACATCCCCTTCATCCCGCGCATCATCTTTTGCATGCCGCCTTTGGAGAACTGCTTCATCATCTTCTGCGTCTGCTCGAACTGATTGAGCAGGCGATTCACTTCCTGCACCGATACGCCGGCACCTGTGGCGATACGCCGCTTGCGCGTGGCTTTGATGATTTCCGGTTTGGTACGTTCCATCGGCGTCATCGAGTTGATGATGCCTTCCAGACGGTTCATCGATTTATCATTCACCGCGCCACCTGCCTGTTGCGCGGCCTGACTTAACTGGGCGGGCAATTTATCCAGCAAACCGGCCATGCCACCCATTTTTTTCATCTGTCCGATTTGTTCCTTGAAGTCGTTCAAGTCAAAGCCCTTGCCGGTTTTCATTTTCTTGGCAAAGGCTTGCGCTTTTTCTTGGTCCACCGTGCGGTGGGCTTCTTCCACCAGGCTCAGAATATCGCCCATGCCGAGAATACGGCTGGCCATGCGTTCGGGATGAAACTCTTCCAGCCCGTCGAGTTTTTCGCCCACCCCGGCAAACTTGATTGGTTTGCCGGTGACATGGCGTACCGACAGCGCCGCGCCGCCGCGCGCATCACCATCCAGCTTGGTCAGGATAATGCCGGTCAAGGGCAGCGTTTCAGCAAATACCTTAGCGGTGTTCACAGCATCCTGGCCTAGCATGGCATCCACGATGAACAGGGTTTCGATCGGCTTGACCTGCTCATGCAAAGCACGGATCTCGTTCATCATCGCGGTATCAATCGCCAGCCGTCCGGCGGTATCGATAAAGAGCACATCGTAAAAATGCCGCTTGGCGTAATCGATGGCGGCCGCGGCGATATCGGCTGGCTTCTGGTCAGGTGTCGAGGGGAAAAAATCGATACCCGCCTGGGCGGATACGGTTTTTAATTGTTCGATGGCAGCGGGCCGATACACGTCGCAACTGACGGTGAGCACTTTTTTCTTTTGCCGCTCTTTGAGCCATTTACCCAGCTTGGCAGTCGTCGTCGTTTTACCCGCACCTTGCAAACCAGCCATGAGAATAATGGCGGGGGGCTGTGTCGCCAGATTCAGACCGACACTTGCGCCGCCCATGAGCTCGGTTAATTCGCGCTGCACAACGCCCACCAGCGCCTGGCCGGGCGTCAAGGAGCCGATGACTTCCTGGCCGATCGACTTCTCTTTTACTTTGGCGATGAAGTCCTTGATGACAGGCAAAGCCACATCCGCCTCAAGCAAGGCCATGCGCACTTCCCTGAGCATGTCTGTCACGTTGGCTTCGGTCAGGCGAGCCTGGCCACGAAGATTTTTAACAACACGGCCGAAGCGCTGGGTTAGATTGTCGAGCATGATGGCAATAGAATTAAATGGCTTAGTGTAGACTTCAAGAATGTCTCCAATAGTAATACATGTGCTGGTTGCTGCGATATATACCGCACTATCTCTCCAATTGTGGCGAACAAGTTGGCGCGGCTCGCCCAACTTGGTGGCGAGCCAGTTATCTCTTGGTTCAGCGGGGTTATCCGGGTTAACTTTAGTCGAGCGGATTAGCTTGCTCGTCGCATTAGCCGCACATGCAATCAGTATCCGCATGGCGATTTTTGATGGTGCCCAAATGCATTTTGGTTTTGCTATCGCGTTGTCTGTCATGGTGTGGCTGGCCATCGTACTGTTTTGGATTGAAAGTTTTTTCGCTCGGCTGAATGGCTTGCTGGCACTGGGTTTACCTGCCGCAGCGTTAACCAGCCTGTTGCCCGCCTTGTTCACCGAACCGCATATTCTGGCCAATGCCAGTTCTCCGGCTCTGCGCTTGCATTTGCTTGCCGCCATGCTGGCTTACAGCCTGTTTACATTGGCCGCGTTGCACGCCTTGCTGATGGCCGTAGCGGAACGTGGGCTGCATCGTGGAAAAATCTCACCGTGGCTGGCGAGCTTGCCCCCCTTGCTTACCATGGAAGCCATTTTGTTTCGCTTAATCCATATTGCTTTTGTGCTACTGACACTCACCTTGGTATCTGGCGTATTTTTCTCCGAGGACTTGTTTGGCAAGGCATTGAAGTTTGACCATAAAACAGTGTTTGCGATTATTTCCTGGTTGATTTTCGCCGCCTTGCTTATCGGTCGTCATCTGCGGGGCTGGCGCGGCAAAGTGGCCTTGCGCTGGACACTCGCCGGGTTTGTGGCCTTGCTGCTCGCCTATGTGGGTACCCGGTTTGTGCTCGAAATTATTCTTAACCGCAGCACGTGAATTGCATCTTATAGCCCGAGTCGATGGATGAATTACCCCTTAGCACGCAATTTGTAGCACTTGCCGTATTACTGATTGTGTCCGGCTTTTTCTCCATGGCCGAAACCGTGATGATGGCGTCCAACCGCATTCGCTTGCGGCATTTAGCCAAAGAAGGCAACCGTGGCGCACGCTTGGCAATTCAGTTGTTGAACAAAACAGACCAGTTGCTCGGCGTGATTTTGCTAGGCAACACACTCATCAATTCGCTAGCCGCCATGCTCACTGCGAATATTGCCGTCGCTGTTTTTGGTGAAGAAAAATGGACGCTTGAGGCGGGTGCGGTTTTTGTCACTTTCTGCTTGCTGGTATTTTCTGAAATCACACCCAAAGTTGCCGGCGCAATGCATTCAGACTGGCTGGCTATTCGCATTAGCTATACTTTGACACCGTTATTGCGCATCGCTTATCCAGTTGTATGGTTCGTCAACCTGTTTGTTCGCTCCTTGTTGCAACTACTGCATTTACAACCCAAAGCCAATGCCGCAGGGCACCATTTATCTGCAGAGGAAATACGTGCGGTAGTGCTTGATTCGAGCCAGTTTATTCCCTCGCAACATCGGTCGATTCTACTGAATCTGTTTGAGCTAGAGCATGTCACTGTGGCCGATATCATGACGCCACGGGGTGAGATTGAAACCATAGATATTGCCCTGCCCATTGATGAAATCATGGCGCAGCTTGCGACCAGCTACCACACCCGCGTGATCGTTTCCGAGCATGATTCAGCCAATGTCATTGGTGTGCTCCGCATACGCCACTTGCTAAGCGAAGCGTTTAAAGGGGAAATCAATCTGGAAACCCTGCGCGAAAGAATGACGACGCCGTATTTCATTCCCGCAGCGACACCCATCTACACGCAGCTTCAGTTCTTCCGCGAAAACCGCCAGCGCCTTGGGCTGGTGGTAGATGAATATGGCGAAATTCAAGGCTTGGTTACCTTGGAAGATATTGTAGAAGCGCTGGTCGGAAAATTTACCACCCGGCAAGCCGATGTGGGCACGCGATTAATCTGGGATGAAGCAGGCACAGTGCTGGTTGATGGAGCCATCAGCTTGCGCGAATTAAATCGTCAGCTTGAACTCGATCTGCCCCTTGACGGCCCGCGTACCCTGAATGGATTAATTGTCGAGCACCTGCAAGACATCCCTGAAGTAGGGGTTGGGATGAGAGTCAGTGGCATTCCCATGGAGATTATTCAAACCCAAAATCGCAAGGTCAAAATGGTTCGACTTCACTATCCTGGGCAAGAGTGATACTCTTACCATGATTTGTCCTGCGCAATGACAAGCAACTAGACTGAGGGGAAGGGGATGGCGACAACGACCGTGGCGCAAAAGAGGCATATTGTTAAAGATGCCACTTTTCTTTGGGAGGGCAAAAATAAAGTCGGCAAAGTTGTCCGTGGCGAAATGAATGCACCCAGCGCAGCAGTTGCGCAAGTAGCCTTGCGCCGACAAGGCATTTCCATCAGCAAGCTGAAACAGAAAAAAATTGGCGCTGGCGGCAAGGTCACCGACAAAGACATCACGCTATTTACCCGTCAGCTTGCCACGATGGTGAAGTCTGGCGTACCTCTTTTGCAGTCGTTTGATATTGTCGGCAAAGGCACCAACAACCCTGCACTAGCCAAGCTCTTGATCAACATCAAAACAGATGTGGAAACAGGATCCAGCCTCGCCACGGCATTTCGCAAATACCCAATACATTTCGATGCGTTGTTCTGCAATCTTGTTGCAGCAGGTGAGCAAGCCGGTATCCTGGACACACTGCTTGACCGGCTTGCCAGCTACAAAGAAAAAATACAGGCGATCAAGTCCAAGTTGAAAAGTGCGATGTTCTACCCAGCATCTATTCTGGTGGTCGCTTTTGTCATCACAGCAGTCATCATGATTTTCGTTGTCCCCGCATTCAAAGGCGTGTTCGCCAGCTTTGGTGGTGATTTGCCGGGCCCAACGCTAGTTGTCATCGCCATTTCTGATGGCTTTGTGGCGAACTGGCATATCATTTTCGGGGCCCTGTTTGCCGCCATCTACGGCGTGGTGTATGCGTTCAAACGCTCACGCCCCTTTCAGATCGCAGTGGATAAATACGCGCTTAGGCTACCCGTCTTTGGCGACCTGATTCGCAAAACCTCCATTGCCCGCTGGACCCGCACGTTATCCACCATGTTTGCTGCCGGCGTGCCGCTTGTTGAAGCACTCGAATCTGTTGGAGGGGCTTCTGGAAACTACGTCTACGCCACTGCCACGCAAGAGATTCAAACCGAAGTGAGCACCGGCTCCAGCTTAACCATCGCCATGCAAAACTCGAATGTATTTCCGCCCATGGTGACGCAAATGGTTGCCATTGGCGAAGAGTCCGGGCAGCTCGATTCCATGCTGGGCAAAGTAGCTGACTTTTTCGAGGCCGAAGTTGATGATGCCGTCGATGCCTTGTCCAGCCTGATGGAGCCCATCATCATGGTATTTCTTGGTGTGCTTATTGGTGGCCTCGTCGTTGCAATGTACCTGCCCATATTCAAGCTTGGCTCGGTTGTCGGTTAAGCGTTGCCCATGAACGTTTTATGGTCTGCTGATCTGTCAATGGTTGTTTTGATCGCCGGCATACTGGGCTTGATGATCGGCAGCTTTCTTAACGTCGTGATTCACCGTTTGCCTATCATGATGGAGCGCGAGTGGGCCGTGCAATGTGCCGATTTGCGTGGTGAAACGCCGCCTGTTTTCGAACCGCTCAGCCTGTCTCGTCCGCGCTCACGCTGTCCAAAATGTAACCATGCCATTTCAGCAACTGAAAATATCCCGCTTTTCAGTTGGCTATTTTTACGCGGCCGATGTAGCTCGTGCAAAACACCGATCTCGATTCGCTATCCCCTGATTGAGCTAGTGACAGCTGCATTATTTGCTTTTGCTGCCACGCACTTTGGTTTAACGGCTGCAGGTTGGGGAGCACTGATTTTTATCGCAGCGCTGATTGCACTCACCAGCATTGACTACGATACGCAATTATTACCCGATGATATTACGTTACCGCTGCTCTGGATTGGTTTGTTATTTAATCTGTTTGGCACCTATACCACTCTTGAAAGTGCAGTAATTGGAGCAATAGCGGGCTACGTGTCGCTATGGAGCGTGTATTGGCTATTCAAGCTGGTCACTGGCAAAGAAGGCATGGGCTACGGCGACTTTAAATTATTGGCAGCCCTCGGTGCCTGGCTGGGGTGGCAAATGCTCCCTGTGACGATACTGTTGTCCTCCATAGTTGGCGCCATAGTCGGCATCTCGCTTATGGTATTGTCAAAACACAGCCGCCAAGAACCTATCCCGTTCGGACCTTATCTTGCTGCAGCAGGCATTGTTGCCTTGATTTGGGGCAAACCGCTCACTCAGGCCTACCTCGGCATAACGCTGTAAGCACTTCAATCCCGATGGCCAGAAGGCCTTCGGCTATAATCATTCTCTATTCAGAAATACCGGAGAATGCCATGCCGATCTACGCTTATCGTTGTACTCAGTGCGGCTTTGAGAAAGAATTCATGCAGAAAATGAGCGATCCGTTGCTGACGCTCTGCCCTCAATGTCAGACTGAATCTTTAGCCAAGCAACTCACTGCCCCCGGCTTCCAGCTCAAAGGCAGCGGTTGGTATGCCACTGATTTTAAAGGTGGGCCGGCAGGAAAACCTGCCGTAACTACTGAGAAAACATCAGAACAAACACCCGCGACAGCACCTGACGCCAAGGTTGAAGCTAAAGTTGAAACCAAGACCCAAGCTGCTGTAGCGAGCAAAAGCGAATCCACCAGCACTAAGGCTTGAACTCGCTCAAATACATACTACCCAACCGACCTCTTTGCCTTGAAAAAATATTTCGTTACTGGTTTGCTTATCTGGGTACCTCTGGGGATCACTATCTGGGTGCTGTCCCTGACAGTGCGCTCGATGGATCAGTCGCTGTTGCTCTTGCCACGAGCCATTCAGCCTGAAAATTTGCTGGGTTTCTACCTGCCGGGCCTGGGCGTTATCTTGACAATTGGCGTCATTCTGCTCACGGGGCTGCTTGCCACGAATATTGTCGGGCAGCGCTTGGTGCGCTTTTGGGAGGCACTGCTTTCGCGCATTCCCATTGTTAAATCCGTCTATTACGCAGTTAAACAAGTAAGCGATACGCTTTTTTCTGGCAAAGGTGATGCGTTTCGCAAAGTGTTGCTGGTGCGTTACCCCCATCCCGAGGCATGGGCCGTTGCTTTTCAAACGGGTAATCCGGCGCGCGATGTAGCGAATATGCTGCCTGAAGAATATGTCGGTGTTTTTATTCCGACGACTCCCAGCCCGGTCAATGGGTTTTTCTTCTTTGTCAAACGTCGCGATGTCATCGAGCTCGACATGCATGTCGATGATGCGCTGAAATATATTGTATCCATGGGAGTTGTCGCCCCACCCATGAGGAACCCACTCGGGCACGCCCCAAATCAATAACCACTGTTACCGATGAACCCATCGGCAAATCAATCCCGTTCGGAATTTACTATGCGTACTCATTATTGCGGCCAAATTAATGCCTCCCACGTTGACCAGATAGTTACCCTGTGTGGCTGGAACCATCGGCGGCGTGATCACGGCGGCGTGATCTTCATCGATTTGCGTGATCGCGAAGGCCTGGCGCAGATCGTTTGCGATCCAGATCGGCCAGAACTCTTCAAGATCGCTGAAGACGTGCGTAATGAGTATGTACTTAAAGTCACGGGGTTAGTACGCCGCCGTCCTGTCGGCACCGAGAATTCCAATCTGCCCACCGGCGAAATCGAAATTCTTTGTCATGATCTGGAAGTGCTCAACACAGCGGTGACGCCGCCCTTCCAGTTGGATGACGACAATCTGTCGGAGAATGTACGCCTCACGCACCGCGTGATTGACTTGCGCCGCCCGCAGATGCAAAAGAATTTGATGCTGCGCTACAAAGTCGCGATGGCCTTTCGCAATTTTCTTGACGGTGCCGGTTTCATCGACATCGAAACGCCCATGCTGACCAAATCGACGCCTGAAGGCGCGCGTGATTATCTGGTGCCATCACGTGTTCATCCCGGCCAGTTTTTCGCCCTGCCGCAATCGCCGCAGTTATTCAAACAGCTGCTAATGGTGGCCGGTTACGACCGTTATTACCAGATCACCAAATGCTTCCGCGACGAAGATCTGCGGGCGGATCGGCAACCCGAATTCACTCAGGTGGATATCGAAACATCGTTTCTAAGCGAAACACAAATTACCACCTTGATGGAAGAAATGATACGTAGCGTCTTCAAGACTACCTTGAACGTTGACCTGCCCAATCCTTTCCCCCGCATGACCTATGCAGACGCCATGCAGCGCTTCGGCTCGGACAAGCCCGATCTGCGTATCACCCTCGAGCTAGTGGACGTAGCGGATGTCGTCACGGATGTCGCCTTCAAGGTATTCAGCGGCCCTGCCACCTCAGGTGGCCGTGTTGCGGCGTTGCGCATTCCTGGCGGGGGCAGTGGTGAAAAATCACTCGCCCGCAGCGAAATCGATGCCTACACCGAGTTCGTGAAAATCTATGGCGCCAAGGGGCTGGCCTACATCAAGGTGAATGATGTTAGCAAACTCAATGAAGAAGGTTTGCAATCACCTATTGTTAAAAATCTGCACGAAAAAGCGTTGGCCGCGATTGTCGAACGCACCGGCGCGCAGTCGGGCGACCTGATTTTCTTTGGCGCTGACAAAACCAAAATCGTCAATGACGCACTCGGCGCATTGCGTACCAAAATAGGCCACGAAAAAGGCTATGTCACTGGCGAAGCCTGGCGACCATTGTGGGTGGTCGATTTCCCCATGTTTGAATATGACGAAGAAAATAAACGCTGGAGCGCCTGTCACCACCCATTCACCAGTCCGAAAGATGGCCATGAACAACTCATGGCAACCAACCCTGGCGCGTGCCTGGCCAAAGCCTATGATCTGGCCTTGAACGGCTGGGAAATGGGCGGTGGCTCAGTCCGTATCCATCGCGCCGAGGTACAAGAAAAAGTGTTTCAAGCGTTAGGCATCACCCCTGAAGAGCAACAGATTAAATTCGGCTTTTTGCTCGATGCGCTCAAGTATGGTGCGCCACCCCACGGTGGCTTGGCCTTCGGCCTGGATCGCATTGTCACCATGATGACTGGCGCTGAATCGATCCGTGACGTGATCGCCTTCCCCAAGACACAGCGCGCACAGTGCCTGCTCACTGATGCCCCTTCCTTGGTAGACGAAAAACAATTACGCGAATTGCATATTCGCCTGCGCCAAAAGGTAGAGACTCAGGTCGAGGTTGGCTGAGTTATTGGGGATTATCGGGAATTACCGAGAGCTAGCCGAGCTTGGCTGATACCCTCGCCAAACACACCTTACCCATTGTCTATCTCAACCCAAAACACAGTTCAAACAACGGTTTTCAAAAAGCCGGTTTCTGTGCTTGTGGTAATTCATACAGCAGCGCTTGATGTGCTGCTGCTTGAACGCACACAACGCCGCGGCTTCTGGCAGTCGGTGACGGGCAGCCAGGAAGATAATGAACCGCTCAGCCTAACCGCCCAGCGTGAAGTATTTGAGGAAACAGGGATTCAAGCACCGATGACACAATTCCTTGACTGGCAGAAAACCAATCGTTTTGAAATATTTCCTGAGTGGCAATATCGTTACGGGCCAGGGGTCACACACAACACCGAGCATGTATTCAGCTTAATGCTCGCCGAAAAATGCCTGATAAAAATTACCCCGGACGAGCATGTAGCCTACCAATGGCTGCCTTGGAAAGAAGCAGCAGCAGCGTGCTTTTCATGGAGTAACCGCGACGCAATTCTTACGCTGGGCGAGGCTGCGCGCTAAGCAGCTCACCCAGGCATTGCGGGCAATAGCAAGCAGCAGCAGACCTTTTGGCTGACTTAAGCGGCGGCAATTCCTTGCACCAGCAAGTACCGCACTCCGCGACTACGCCACAGGTAAAACTTGCCGCGCAACGCGGGCAGCAAGATGAATCATCTTGCGGTGTATCTCGCTGCTCATCTTGTCGTGCCCCAAGGGCACTTGCTTCGCGGCATATCACCCGCGCCAGCGCGGTGCGCCCTTTAGGGAGCTTTTCAGTAGTCATGCCTTACCCAGGCAACGCTGGGAAATCCAGGTATCCAGCGATAATTTTCCAAGCCGGATTCAAAAAACTCCCAACCCAGAAGTAAGCGCAAACCCAAAAAACTCACCCAGTCGCCTGCAGCATCCAGCAACCGTGCAATAGTTACCCATAGCTTCGTCATTTTCTGCTCCCTAAAATAGCGCCCGCGGTGCGTAGTTGATTCAACAAATGTGCGCCATGCACGAGGAGTAATTCCGGTTCGGGATGCTGCAATTCATGGGCAATCTGCAGGCAGGCGTTGCGGCCGCTAAGCTGGCTTTCGGCCGCTTGCAGCAAAGCCACCAAACGTGCGCTGACTGGATTCAGCGCGATAAATTGCACTGCTTCATGTGCATCCCGAAACACCAGCAAATGCGTCGCGCTGGGTTTGCGTGGCCGCCACTCGAGGCCGATGCGGTGTACCGGCCAGACATAAGCGAGATTCATTGCCGCCGCGGCCAGCACTGGCTGTTCATTTAGCAAGTTGCCTGTCGGGTTGTACGCAGGCGGTGGCGATGTTTCCATCACATCAACCGCCAGCTCGACCCACTCGTAATGGGCCAACTCTGGCAACCAATCAGGAAAGCTAACTGGTAGCGATGGCGCCCCTAGCAACCAGTGCAAAAATTCACGCGGAATTTCACGGAAATAAGGTGTATGACAACGTGCTTCACGAAAAAAAACATCAACCAATCGCTGCCAGCGACGCATGCCAAGCAATGCATGCGTAATAGGGAAGCAAGCCAGCAAAAAGCCTTCAAGATTGTTGCGCACCAATTCATGATAGATACCTGTGCGGCGTGCTGGCACCCCCACGGGACGCGGCACACGGTGTGGATGGCGCAGGTGTCGGGCCAGCGCAAATTGAAAATCCTGAAAAGGAAGCTGCGCATTCATGCGACGGCCCGTTGAATTTTATTTTTATGCATCTCATACTGCGCCTGCAACGTGGCGATTTTTTCGACCTCTCGGCCCAGGACTCCCCGTTCAGGAAAATTAAAATCGCGCTCGAGGCAGGTAGGTACAGCACCACGCAGCGCATATGCTTCGGCAAGCAATTGCCACACTGGGTCGATAACATCCGCACCATGGGTGTCGATCACCAATCCATCCGACTCGACATGATGGCCGGCCACATGGATGTAGCAGGTGCGCTCCAGCGGCAGCGAATGCAGGTAATCGTCCGCCTTAAAGCCATGATTGATGCTATTCACGACGATGTTATTCACGTCGAGATGCAGCAGG
>WOYI010888357.1_pt1 | contig 38238 bp, 28 predicted proteins | sample 6423411 | NCBI WGS metagenome assembly WOYI01 (sample SAMN13441803, study PRJNA592873) | oil field metagenome | biome: oil field; feature: oil-well bore; material: oil-contaminated soil; isolation source: oil-contaminated soil from oil-well borehole | place: Germany: Wietze | collected 2016-10-18 ...
TTTCATGCATCAGTCTTTTTTCTTTCGCCGCATTAAATTTTTCACCTAAGTTGGCCACATGATGTTTTATTTTTTTTATGTCTTCTTTGGACAGCGTTGGCGTCTTTATCGTGAGATTCAAACGCGGTTTTTGAGCTTTAGAAAAATCAAGCCTGTCGCCTTTATTGACATTTTTCATTGGTTCCGTTTCAAAATATACATAATCCAGCAATTGCGCAGTATCATGTGCATATTTTTTTATTTTTTCTTTTAATTCACTGGTCACTTCCAGGGGGAATAATTTTCTTGGTTCTTCGTATCGCTCATCTTGACAGCTAAATAGATTGTAATCCTTATCATTGAATTTACTTTTGTATGTCATCCGTGAAATCATGCCAGTCGATGCAGTCTCATCAACTTTCATATGGAATAATCTGACTGATAAATGAATAGAAGCGCGTGTAAGCGGTCAATCTCTCGTAAAATTTCTCTTTCGATTCCTCATTCAGAGCATTAAACCTGTCCACTGCTGGTTCGATACGCTCTTGTTCAGTCCATTCGGCATAAGGTTTTATTTTGGATTTGCAATTTTTGTTTGTTGATTTATTGATTACAGATAGAATCATACACCTGACTTCTTCATCCGTCGGAGGAGGTTTTTTGTGATAAGCATTGTCGTACATGAGAAGCTTACAGCCTAGCTGAATTATATTGTCCAGCCGTAGCCCCATGCTTTGTTTAATCAAATCATAACTGTTTTGCTGCTCCATTGCTTTCCCTCTCTAAGCCCCCCTTAGTTTTTGCCGGGGAAACGGAAAGGGATACTTCCGCTTATCAACTGGCCTGTCTATCCCCGGCTTTATTATTTTATTCTTTATCTTTTACACACTATCTTTTACACACTATTGACAATGATACTATAATTTAGTATCATACAACTATGAACAGCACTCAACGCAAGACACTGGCCGCGATATTTTCCGAACCCGTCCCCCGGAATTTGGAATGGCGAAAGATAGAAGGCTTGTTTATTGCGCTGGGGTGCGAATTGATAGAAGGCAGGGGTTCGCGTGTCGGTTTTATAAAAGGTGATTTACGCGCCGATTTCCACCGTCCCCACCCCGGAAAAGAAGCCAAGCCGTACCAGGTAAGAGCGGCAAGAGAATTTCTTGAACAATTAGAGGTAAAGCCATGAATAAACCAATGACGTATAAAGGCTATTCTGCAAAGATTGAATACAGCGAAGAAGATGAATGTCTTATTGGCCGGGTTTCCGGGATTCGCCATATCATAACTTTTCACGGTGATTCTGTGAAGAAAGTCAAAGAAGCGTTTAAAGAAGCGGTTGACTTTTATCTTGATACTTGCGCCAAGAGAAACGAAACACCGGAAAAGCCTTTTACTGGCCGCTTTGTTGTCCGTGTCAGTCCGGAACTTCATAGCAAAATAGCCACCGCCGCCAAGCGCGAGCATAAGAGCATTAACGCATGGATTGCTGAAGCCTGTAAAAACTGCGCCGCTTAATGCTTTCTTGATGATCATTGGGCCTTTTCTTCTTTGGGCAATTCAACCACGTTCGTTTTCATTGCCGCGTCTATGATCTGTCCGGCCAATGTTGAGGCGTTTCTTAGTGCCTCGTCCCTTAGGTGTGCATAACGTTGTGTCATAATCGGTGACTTATGCGTCAATAACTTTTGCAAGGTGTATAAGTCAACCTTGCCGCTGGAAGCAAGCCTCAATGTCCCCGTGGGACTACCATAAACTCATTGATATTAATGGATTATTTTACAACTTAGAGTTGGGTTCCCAGACAGGAGGATGGAGAGCATTGTTCTCTTTTAACATATCTTGATTCCGCAGTCTTCTGCAGCACCTGGATTCATCTCAGGAACTTCTCCGTCGCTAAGTACGATCTTATACCCACACCTGGGGCATTTGCGGATCTCAACTGATCCGACAGTGTGTCACCCGCCCGTACCGACGAAGATATAATCGGTGTGATCCTTTTTCAATTTACAGTTTTTGCAAATCAGTTCCATGCTTTCACCTACAGGATTATAAAACAATTTTTTGACATATTATATTTTGATTTTAAGAAGGCTGTCCTGCCTTGTCAAGGGATATTTTATATTAGAAGAGTTTTTATCAAACAATTCTGCGGTAACATTCAGGGGAAACTGTCCGGCAGCCAATATTTCCTTGATTTTGCAGATATTTATAAAGTAATAAGATAATTATGGATAAACTTTACATTGTCATGCCGGCCTATAACGAAGATGACGTGATAGTCAATGTCGTGGATGAATGGCATAAAGTTATTGAAAAAATCGGGCATGATAGCCAACTTGTAATATTTAATGATGGAAGCAAAGATAATACATTAAGCATTTTAGAAAACATCCGGGGTAAATATCCAAATCTGGCAGTGATTAGCAAAGAAAATACGGGACACGGGCCAACATGTATCTTTGCTTACAAATATGCCATTGCCGAAAATGCGGATTGGATTTTTCAAACAGATTCCGATGGCCAAACAAGATCAAGCGATTTTTGGCATTTTTGGGAAAAACGGAATAGCTATGATTTTATTATTGGCTATCGCGTGAAACGCGGCGACGGATTGGCTCGGCGGTTTATCTCGCAAACGCTTAAAGTAGTAATACTCATAATATTTAAGATTTCTGTGAAAGACGCCAACACACCTTTCCGTTTGATGAAAGTTGAATGTTTACGTAAATACATACCGGTAATCCCCCGTGATTTTTTTCTTCCCAATACACTATTGTCGGTGATGATTACGAAAAATAAGGAAAAATTTTTCTGGCAAGAAATTACTTTTGCTCCGCGAACTTCCGGCATTTCAACTATTTCTTTGGCGAAAATCGGCAAACTGGGAACAACACTGATAAAGCAATTATATAAATTGAGAAATGTAAAAACCTGAGATGAAAATTGTCTTAATAAGACCAAATTATAACTCTCACATAATAACACCACCGCTGGGGCTGGGTTACCTTTCGTCATATTTAAAAAAGTCCGGGATAGACACAGTAATTATTGACGGGTTAAAAGAGAGTTTGGAATTGAACCAAATGGTTGGTAAGATTTTAGACTTGAAGCCTGACGCCGCAGCAATAACCTGTCTCACGGCTTTTTATAAAGAAGTTATTTTATTATCCAGAGAATTAAAAAATAATAAAATTAGAACTGTTATCGGCGGTCCGCATCCTACTTTTTTACCTTATCAAACATTAATTGATTCAGAGGCTGATTATGTAGTGTGTGGAGAGGGAGAACTCTCATTCCTTAATTTAATTAACAGAAATTTTCAAAATGATAATATTCAAGGTGTTTACTCTTTAAAAAATTTAAAAAATGAACAGCAGCCAATAATAAAATCACCGATAGTCGAGAATCTGGACGAACTGCCATTCCCTGATTGGACACAAATAGACCCGAACAGCTACCCCAGGGCTCCGCATGGAGCTTTTATGAAGGGATTTCCTATTGGTGTGATTATTACCAGCCGTGGTTGCCCTTATGAATGTACATTTTGCGCCAGTCCCCAATTTTGCGATAGAAAAATAAGATTCAGAACTCCGGAAAACGTGGTTGAGGAAATTGAGTATTTGGTTAAAGATTTCAAAGTAAAAGAAATACACTTCGAAGATGATAATTTGACTTTAAGAAGAGATAACGTAGAAAAACTATGTCATTTGTTAATTGAAAAGAATATTAACATTAAATGGGCCTGTCCAAACGGAATCCGAGCCGATGAAGTCGATCAGGAAATTATTCAATTAATGAAGGACAGCGGATGTTATTATTTTGCCTACGGCATTGAGTCCGCTAATCCTCAGATTTTAAAAAATATTAAAAAAAGAGAATCTATTGAGACGATTGAAAGAGCGATTGAAAGAGCGGACAAAGTCGGTATAGCCTGTCAGGGATTTTTTATTTTGGGGTTACCGGGAGAGACTGCCGATACTATTGAAGGAAATATAGATTTTGCTGTCAGGTCAAAATTGTCACGGGCGCAATTTATGATTTTAGATGTTTTACCCGGTTCCGAATTGTGGGATACCCTTAAAGGCAAATTTGTTCCGAACTGGGATAAAGAAAGCTATAAGGAACCGGAATGGATACCTGATGGCCTAACCAGGGAACAACTGCTATCAGCGCAATCGACTGCCTTTAGAAAATTTTATTTAAGGCCCAAAATATTTTTAAGATTATTAAAACTGATTGATCACAGACAGATTTTTTATTTTATTAGAAGATTAAAAGATTACAGATTATTTAAAATCATTCCATGAGCAAGTTCAGATTCTAATTAGCGGGATTGATTTTTAATTATTTCCCATAAAACGTGATACGGAATCATTATCCAGCAAACATCTTACAGACAATCCTTCCGCAATCGGAAAGCTGTCTATCAATGTCATATTGGCCAGAACATATTGAGAAATCGGATCGCCGGAAGGGAAAGAAAATTGTTTGTCTTGCCAGACGCGCAGAGGTTCTTCCAGAGTAATAGGCACCAGAGCAGGCATTGCTTCAAACACGTAAACCAGTTTGGGCTTGCGCCCACGGGTTTTCATGAATTCCATTGCCTTATGATAATAATCCTCAGGAAACTCTGCAAAAGAAATATGGGATTCATCCAGGGCTGGCCTGCGTCTCGCGATTATATACACCATGGGAGAGGCAACATAAGAAATTATATAATCATCTTTATTCGAATAAGCCTGAGAAGTTTTGCTGATCCAGTCATATAAGTCTTTATAAATCTGATTGGTTTTAATACCCCTGCCGAATCCGATTTCTATTTCAGCATTTGCCTGTTCAGGAGCTACGTCGAAAAGATTAAATTTCCAGTCTGACCATGCCGTTGTATAGTAAAAAGGAGCAAAGAACATTATTAAAATAGCCAATTGTACAAGGTAAACTCTTTTTTTGACGGCTTTCATGGATAAAATCATGCATGCCATCGCCGCTACAGCCGGGATGGAAGAGTGGAGTATCGTCAGGAAGCCTAGGGCAGAAAAAAAACTGCTATTGATGACTGTGATTATGCTGGAAATAAAGAGAACAAGGGCAAATAATTCAACGTTACTCCACGGTTTTTTCGTAACGATCTTAAATATTAAATAACAAAAAAACAAAAAATATGCTGATGCCAGAAAAGCGCCAAACCACATGGGACGACTATACCAACCATTATAATATCCATGGTAATAAGGTGCTATTAAGCCGAATAAATCTGTTTCAATAACCGCAAACATCATTACTGCAAGTATTAATAAGACGCCCATTAAGAGAATTGTCTTTGTTATCTTAGTACTCCATAAAAAGGCCATCGTAAAAAACAATGTAATGACGACGTATTTAAAAGTATCCCCATTGATATAAATTAATGATCCCGCCGCATAAGTGGATGTAGTAAGCATCCATTGAACAGATGAAATGACATTTTGAATAAATGCATTTCCGTGAATACCGATAAAAATTGTCCATAACAATAAAACCGGCGACAAAACAAAACATAGATCTTTTAAGGTAAAATCGAGAGATTCTAATTTTAATTTTCTGATAATAACAAACAATATAATAACCGAAATGACAACAAGACTCATGTGGAGCAGACTGAAACTGATCAGCCATAAAAAAATCCCTGCCGTAACATACAAAATCCTTTTCAACAAAAACGATTGCTGCTGTAGTCCCATGATGAAGAATGCCAGATATAGGGTAATAAACATATGGGTATAAGTGTAATAGTTAAGATTAGAAATTGCGCCCATAGGATCAAGCCCTGTAAATGCAAACAGAGAAAATATGATCGGTTGGAACCAGAACTCATTGCTGATTTTGTACAAAGCGAAACTCAAGAACAACAGTGAAATAATAGTAAGAAAAAACTGTAATTCCCGGAAACCAAGCAAAGTTATTTCAGGATAAAACTTAAAAACAATAGAATTAATCAGCGTTACACATTTGATTGCACTCGTAAAATGATCACTGAAAAAGTCATCACCGGCGGTGAGTCGCCAGGCCTCTGTCATGTGCCAGCCTTCATCGCCAAAATTAAACCCGTATTGGAGTTTGAACCATCCGAATACGGCGGCTATCATGAAGATACCGAAAGATATGGCAAAGGGAAGTAGTTGGCTGGAATGGATTTTATCTTTCATATGAGACCTCAATCCCTAACATGAGCTTCTTGAAGTTTCTTCAGAATCGCCTTATAGTCCTTTGTATCTTTGATGTTATCAAGATCATGGTCTGTCTGCAAAAGTCCCCCGTCATTAAAACCTTTATCCACCGCTTTCGTAAGCCACAGAATCGAATCGTTAATTTGTTTTCGCCTGGCGTAGATACAGGCAATATTATAGTAACTATCAATCCGATTCGGTTCAATTGCGACAACTTTTTTCAAGAGATTCAAGGCATCCGGATCATTTCCTTTCAGAGATTGATTGATCGCCAGGTGCATCAAAGCCGGGATGAACTTCGGGTTGATATCCAGCGCTTTATGATAATATCTTTCGGCCTTATTAAAATTCCCTCGCCTCTGATAGAAGTTTCCCATGAACAAATTTAAATTTGGATCAGCGGGATCGTTATTTAATTTATTTTCCAATACACGCAATACAGATGAATTATCAAGAAAACACCTTACAGACAATGCCTGCGTAATAGGGAAGCTGTCTATCAGTGTCGTATTGGCAAGGACATATTGAGAAATCGGATCGCCGGAAGGGAAAGAAAATTGTTTGCCTTGCCAGACGCGCAGAGGTTCTTCCAGATTAATAGTATACAGGGCAGGCATTGCTTCAAACACGTAAACCAGTTTGGGCTTGCGCCCACGGGTTTTCATGAATTCCATTGCCTTATGATAATAATCCTCAGGAAACTCTGCAAAAGAAATATGGGATTCATCCAGGGCTGGCCTGCGTCTCGCGATTATATACACCATGGGAGAGGCAACATAAGAAATTATATAATCATCTTTATTCGAATAAGCCTGAGAAGTTTTGCTGATCCAGTCATATAAGTTTTTGTAAATCTGATTGGTTTTGATGCCCTTGCCGAATCCCGTTTCTATTTCAGCATTTGCCTGTTCCGGAGCTACATCGAAAAAAAGAAATTTCCAGTCAGTCCATGCCGTTGAATAGTAAAAAGGAGCTATAAACAGGATTAAAATAATAAATTGTACAAGATATACTCTCTTTTTGACAGTTTCCAAAGATAAAATAATGCATGCCATTGCCGCCACAGCAGGTATGGAAGAGCCGAGTATTGCTCCAATGCCAACGCCGGAAAACATACTACCGTCGATGGCTGTAATTATGCCGGGAATAAAAACAATAAGAGCAAATAATTCAAAGTTATTCCATGGCTTTTTCTTAACAATTTTGAATATGAAGTAACACAAAAACAAGAAATACGATGATGCCAATAAAGCGGAAAACCACATGGGACGGTTATACCAGCCGTTATACCAGCCGCGATGATAAGTCGTTATCAATCCGAAAAAGGTCGTATCGATAGCCGTAAACATCAATATTGCCAGTATTGATAAGACACTCACTAAAAGAGCGGTCTTTGATATCTTTGTACTCCACAAAAAGGCAATCGTAAAAAGCAAGGTGATGATGGTATATTTCAAGACCTCCAGATTAATGTAGATTAACGAGTTCACTAATGGATTTGAAGGAGAGAATATCACTTGAAGTGATGCAATGACATTCCGGATGAAGAAGTTTCCATAAATACCAAGGAAAATTATCCATAATAATAAAACCGGCGCCAGAACAAAACACATATCCTTAAAATTAAAATCAAGAACTTCTATTTTGAATCTCCTGATAATAATAAACAATACCATCACCGAAATGACGGCCATACTCATGTGGAGCAAACTGAAGCTGATCAGCCACAAAAATACTCCTGCCGTGACATATAAAATTCTTTTTAATAAAACAGACTGCTGTTGCAGTCCCATGATGAAGAATGCCAGGTGAAGGGTTATAAACAGATGGGGATAGGTGTAATAGCTAAGATTCGAGATTGCGCCCATGGGATCAAGACCTGTAAACGCAAATACGGAAAATATGAGCGGTTGGAACCAGAAATCTTTATTGATTCTATATAGCGCGAAGCTCAAAAACAACAGTGAAATAATAGTAAGAATAAATTGTAATTCCCGGAAACCAAGCAATGTTATGCCGGGATAAATCCTGAAAATAAGAGCGTTAATCAGTGTTGCAGCTCTGAGTGCACCTGTAAATTTGTCTCTGAAAAAGTCATCACCGACTGTAAGCCGCCAGGCTTCTGTCATGTGCCAGCCTTCATCAGCAAAATTAAAACCGTAGCGGAGTTTGAACCATCCGAATACGGCAGCTACAATGAAAATGCTACAAGATATAAAAAAGGGAAGAAACTGGCTGGTATTGATTTTATTTTTCACAATGATGGCACCTTAAAAAAAGCTTAAGAAAAGTAGTCGTAAACCTCAAGACATGTATCTTTGGCCTCGGTCCATACATAACACAAATTAAATATTTGTCGTACTCATACCAAAATTATTTTAGAAATACAATTGCGGAATGTTTTCATTGGAATAAAAAGTTTTAATGAATTACAAAAGATGGTGAAAAAAGCAATTGACTATTACAATAACGGGCGATATCAATTCAATAAGCGGATAAAAAGCAGGATGCAGTATAGAATTCTTCGAGATGAGAAACAAATTTCTTAAAATCCTTAAAGCAAAAATTAGAGAAGGCGACCTGTTGTGGTTTCCGGAAAATGCTGTCCGCATGGCCGGTGTCATCGCTTCCGCATATCTAAATAAAAACATTGTCGGTCCGGTGAATGTCACAGTCGCGCCATCATGGCGCTGTAATTCTTTTTGCAAGATGTGCGAGTTGGCAAAAAGGCCATCGGCAGGAGAAATGGACATTAATGAATTCAAGCGAATGGTAGATGAGCTTGCCGATATCGGCGCGTCCGTATTTTCCTTCTTTGGTGGAGAGCCTTTTGTGAGGGAAGATATCTTTGAGATGATTTCTTATGTCAAATCGAAACACCTGATTACACAAATCAGTACCAATGGCATAATGCTCTCGGATAAGAACCTCGCCCGGAGGCTCATGGAGACCAACTGTGACATCATTACTTTCTCACTGGATTGCATGGATTCTGAGACGTATAAGCGGATAAGGGGCGTTGACAAGTTTAATGAAACCATCGAAGGAATTAAGAACACTATCCATTTCAGGAATCTGCTGAGAAAACACTCGGCCATCAACGTAAATTATGTTTTAATGGACGAGAATATCGATAAGACTATGGAAATAATAAAGTTCATTAAGAGCCTGAATGTAGATCTCGTGACTTCCTACCCCATAGCCGAGTTTGGCAATCTCAAAAATTATCAATCTAAAGAATTCGACGCAAAGCTGGTTGATCTTTTCAGAAAATTCAAGAAAGTCAAAGGCCGAAACAAAATCTTGGATATTTCACCTGAATATCTTGACTACATGATTGAAAGAATCACGAATAAACGGCCGAGAGTAAAATGTTTTGCGCCAATTTCTGATATAAATATCGATCCATTCGGCAATGTGTTCCCGTGCATGTATTTCTTAGGTAAGGGAAAGGCAGTGGGAAATATAAGGGGCAAGTCCATTAAGGAATTCTGGTATGGTAAAAGGTATGCAGAGTTAAGAAAGGAGCTTGCTTACTGCGATAAGTGCGACGCCTTGTGCCACGTTGAGCCTGCGCTATTCTTCAACAAGTTCTGGTTTAAAAGCAATACAAAAAAAGCATGAAAGTCCTGCAAACATCAATCTATCCCGGAAAATCGATTTGCTGATTTAGTTAACCGAAGATACCCTTCGAAAGCCTTTTTAAATATTCAGGAATAAACAGGGGAAGTCTTTGTGTCTGGGGTAGATCTCTCAGAATTCGGGCGATCCTGTAGGGATTCATATAGAAATCCCTGTTTGCTTTTCTCTGATAATAAAACAACATTTCATCAGGGACATCCGCCAAGTTGAACTTAATATGAGAATACTCATTATCGTTATAGTTGATGTTTCTAAGCTTCGCTGGATTATTCTTCAAGGCGATATCGTAAATCTTTGTGTTCGGAAATGGAGTGAGAGTATAAAATGAAGCAGCGTGAAGCCTTGACATGCAGGAAATCTCCATTGTCTGCTTTAAATCCTCCTCGGTCTCCGTTGGAAATCCCATCATCACAAACCCGTACGTAAATATTCTTTTCGAAGCTATGTATTCCACGTTCTCCAGATACTTCCGGATATTGAGATTTTTTCCGATCAGCTTTTGAATTCGAGGCGATCCCGATTCTAAAGGACAGGAACAGTAATACATACCCGCGTCAGTGAGAGCGTTAATAGAGCTTTCACTAAGCTCGTCAACCCGCAGACCATTCGGAAACGACAACCCAACCTTTGGTCCGAGTTTTCCGATAAGTTCGCAGATTTCAAACAGCCTTTTTTTATCATGATTGAAAATATCATCAACGAATTCAAAATTATCAACACCGTATTTTTTCACACAAAACTTCATTTCTTCAACAACCCTTTGCGCCGAATGCATACGAAATTTGTCCCCGAAAATCCTATGGCAGTAAACACACTTAAAGGGACAGCCTCTGCTGCTGAAAAGAGAGACATATTTCATGTGCGTTAAAAGAGTCATCGCGTTGACTTTCCAGTATGCCTTGAGATCAATAAGATCATAAGCCGGAAACGGAAATGAATCAACATCCTCAACAAATGGAATAATTCCAGGATTAGTTACTACTCCATCCTCGGTGCGCCTGAATATTCCGGGGACATCGGCCATGTCACCACCACCTAAATACGCATTAATCAACGCCTCAAAAGCAAGTTCCCCCTCGTACGGCACCGCCACATCGGCAAGGTTATCCTCCAGAGATTTCGCTCCAAGCGCGGAAACATGAGGCCCGCCTATGACTATCAGTGCATCAGGAAGCGCGACCTTCAAATTACTTGTAATATAAGGAAGACTGTATGCGTTCGTGGTCAGCATACTTAATCCGACTACGTCAGCGCCGAATTCTTTAGCCTGTTTTACGAGTTCATCGTTGGGCATGTTACTTATTTTTTGATTAACAATACGTATCTCAACATTTAATTTCTGCCGGAGATATGCCGCGATATACATTATCCCGAGAGGCGGAGTCACGCCCAAAACTGATCGCCTGAATCCAAGGCTGGCAAGAAATATTTTTAGAGGCCGCATAACATACCTGTTTGATTCTTTTGAGTCTTGTTTTTCACATGAGGAGTTTAGGTGAATTGCAATTGCGTGTCAATGCAATACTGACCGCAAAATATGGGTTGCGGTGTCGACGACTAAGGGAAAAGCGGTCACACGTTGCAGGAGAAGCAGGAAGTTGGAATCGTATTCAGCGCAGTTGCAGTAATTTCTTAAAGGCAGGATCGGCTTTAGCACCAATTTTCTCCGCAGTTAACACATCCTGTTTTGCTTCGGCAATGCGTCCCAGATTATAATATGTATTGGCCCTGTTTAAATAGTTGATCGGGTTAAACGGTTTCAGTTTAATAGCCAGATCAAAGTCAACCAAAGCTTTTTCGTGCAATCCCCTTTTAGAATACATCACACCTCTATTACCTAGTACGTCCGAGACGAGTGGATGGGGAGCATTACCGTTAATATAGAAAGGCGGGAGAAATCCGAGATAGCGGTTGTAATCCTGTAAAACTTTTTCGATATCGTTTCTGTCTAAATAGATGGAGCTGCGATCAAGGTAGGCTGGTGGATACTCCGGATCTGCATCAATCGCCGCATTGAAGTCGTCAAGGGCTTTGTCAGATTGATTGTTTTTGTAAAAATAATGACCCCTGTTGAGATAGGCGATCGCTATTTTGCGGGGATATTTTTCGATTACGTCAGTCCACAGAGTTTCGCTATTTTTCCATTTGGGAATATATTTCATCGTTAATGCGCAATAAGAAACTATCAGGATAATAGCAAGGCCCACTGCCATCAAACGGTATAGTGAAGTTTTTTCCGCTAATTGTTGCAGACCCATAGCCATGACGAAAAACAGACCGATATAGGCAACATAAGTATAATGGTCATTAAGGAATGCGGATTCGTTAGCCAAGAACGGCATAAGGAGCAAAAAAATATTAAAGGTAAAAAACAGCAGACCGAAGGTAATGAAACGTTGCTTTCGCCAGAGGGCCAAGGCACTTATAAAGATAATGGCTGTCATCGCCGCACCTGCCCAGTGTTCCACATTAAGTGCGGCTGGTGTGGGGTACAGAGCGGATGTCGCATAGGGGAGAACCGATTTCAATATGTATACCGTGTACGCATATCCACCCAGCATAATCTGTTCTAAAAAGCTAAAAGCATTTACGATTGCCTTGCTGTCGGTCGTAATGCAAACATTTTTGAAGTAAAAGATCATGCCCAGCAGGCCGCTGGCCAAAGAGCCGGCAAAGAAGACTGCTTTCTCGAGAATAACTTTCAAGCAGATTTTTCTTTTAAAATACCAGTCTAACAACACAAGCGCTAGCGGCAGAGTCACAGCCTGGCCTTTGGAAAGCAGCGACAGCGTAAAAAATATGAAGGTAAATACCAGTTGTTTGTTTTTGCCGGAAACGATGTAGCGGATGTAGGCAAGCAGCGCGGCCAGATAAAAGAGCGCGTAAAGAAGGTCCTTGCGTTCTGTGATCCAGGCCACGGACTCCACCCTCATGGGATGGAGTCCGAAGAGCAGGGCCGCAAAACCGCTCCACCAGATGGTGAGACCCATACTGCGGCACAACAGCAAGACCAGCGCTGTGCAGAGCAGATGCAGTAATAAATTGTCCAGGTGGTAGAGAAAAGGCCGGTCCTTTACCAGCTTCCATTCCAGCACGAAAGAGACGATCACCAGCGGGTTATAGGTATTATAGTCGGCAGGTGTCGTGAAAATCTCTTTCAGCGTTCCCTCTTTGACTAACTGGTTTCCATAGATGTACAAATCGTCGTCCCAGTTGGTCCAGTCCAACTTCAGGCTGCCGGAAAATACGAAGGCCGTGATAATAAGCACCAGGAAGATCACGAGGAGGTCGTGTTTTCTCTTGTGGTTGCTATCTTCTATTCCCTTTTCCTGGATAAGCACTTCATTTCCCACGGTGAAAGTATATGAAGAATGGTCTTTTGTGTCAAAGAAATATTTATCCCAATATATGGAGTTCCTCCTTCATGATCATGGAAGAGGTATCCCAATGATAACGCTGAACCACAGGGCCAGGCTACACTTGGTTATTGCCAGCATATTGTTTTGGCGCATAGATGAATAAACAACCACCGCCCAGCCATGGTATTTCGTCCGGCCAGTTTTTTTTTAAAATTTCCACGTAACCAGGCAAGTCTAACGCTTTATAAGAAAGTATGACTGCTTCATGCCTGTCTATTAATTTCGCCTGTTTGGAAATATCGTCTAACCATGGGAAATGTACCGGTGCAATTTGGATACGAGGCAAATCATTCATCGCAAAAGCAACTACGTCCGATGTATAATTAAGAATATGACAGGAATTCTTAAAAGGAGCAATAGCATCAAATACTTCCTGATAAAAATCATTATACTCTTTAGTTAATAATTTGCCTTTAAATATTCCGATAGTTTTATTGGTAACTCCATTACTAAACAAAACGTCCATTTTCCAGGGATAATAAGATGAAGTGGTTGTCTTAAAGAACATGGTGGCTGACAAAAACAAACACAACAGGACACTGGAAAAAACAATAAGATACTTTACCGGCTTTATGGTTTGGGTGAAAAAATTATAAACAACAAACACGACTATACCTATGCCTAACGACGCGCCATTGACCAGCCGGAATGTTTCATAAACATGAACTGAATTCAAATATCCAAAGACTGCTATAAGGCATACGGCAGCTATATCATAATGGGCATATGCGGAAGTCACAGGCTTACCGAATATTTTTCGAGTAATTTCCCGCAAAATTATAAACAAACATACTATCAGGATAAACGTGAAGAGTTTACCTCGGAAGTCGGATGCGTAACTATCATTGATCTGGAGGATAGAGGCTAAGAAATTGAGATAAGTGTAAATACTATCGCCTTTTCCTATTGTATTGATAAGCATTTTGTTCTGATAGAAGAAATCATCCAGTGCGGAATTCATCACAAGATAAATAAAAAATAATATTAAAGGAATAAAAAAGCCAACGCTCACGATTCCAATTTTTTCTATAATGCGTTTTTTTGTGCCTTGAACGGCAAAAAATTCCCAGCCCAGCAGAATTATGAACGGCGGAAGAATTGCGATAACCGAAGAATACCGGGAAAGTGCCGACATGCTTAGAAAAAAGCCTGCCAGAAAGCCATGATACCGGTTTTCGGAATATCGTAATAAAAAAATCAGCGCCAGCAGTTGAAAAGTATACGTGAAGTAATTAGGAGATGGATAAATAATATACGGATGAATGAAAAAAATCAGCGCCACCGCAATAAAGGCCAGATGTTTGGGCAGGAATCGGAGAAAAACACGATAGGACAAAAATAACGTCAAGGAATAAAATAACCCTGTAATAATTCCAACACTCATTAACCTTTCGCCAAACACAATTAAGGCAACCTTGAGAATCCAGGTGTGGAGATATCCATAGAAAGTAAGTGTTTCGGAATGTGGTACGGCCCCCCTCACTAAATCAAGCGCGGCAAGATAGGGCCAGCCCCAATGCAGACTGTCATAATTAACCATGGATTCAATCCAGCTACAGCAGAAACTCGCCGCGCAGATAAGTAACACCAGCAGATCAAATCCATTCCATCTGTTGAAGAAGAGAAAGAATTCCTGAAGAGGTTTTGCTTCGGATAACTCGTGCTTATTAGCTGATAATTTCCGTAATGCCATAATCTTTTTGATCAGTCTTTTTAAAAATCTTGATTGAACGGCGCATTTTGCTTACACCTGCACCACAAAAAATAAAGGAAATTCAATCTAATATTTGCAGTTTTTCTTGTAAAGTAATATTTTAAGCAGTAGATTAAATCTTAATTACTATTTCAGTTCCAATGTCCCCCTAATGCTTACGAACGGAGACAGGAATAAAATTAAAAACATAATCATTGATAAAGACAAAGTAAAATATTCCTTATTATTATTGTCCAAACGCTACAACTATAATCACTGGATATACGATAACATTCAAGATTTTATCGGAGACGATATTCTGGAAGTAGGAGCCGGCATCGGGAATATTACCGATTTCATTATGTTTAAAAATAAATTAACGCTCATTGATATTGATCAAAATTATATAGATTATTTAAAGGCCAAGTATTCATTCCGTGATAAATCAAACTTCAAAGTTTTCAGGACCGATATTCAGGACATTAAATCATCTCTTCTTGCTACAAATACGTATGACACTATTATTTGTTTAAACATTCTCGAGCATTTAAAAAATGACGAAAAGGCTGTTGAAAACATGATTTCTCTTTTGCAACCGGGTGGACGACTAATAATTCTTGTACCGGCTTTAAATATACTTTATGGATCAATGGATGTATCTTTCGGACATTATCGACGTTACAACAAAAAAAAATTAAAGTTACTTATACAGGGGCAAGATCTGGATATAGTTAAATTTTATTATTTAAATTCTTTAGGTTTATTCGGCTGGTTTATCAATGGCCGAATACTTAAAAACGAAGAGTTGCCGGAATATCAGACGAAATTATTTGATAAATTAGTTCCTTTTTTAGGGCTTGCTGAAAAAATAATTAAGCCTCCGTTAGGACAATCACTTATTCTTATTGCTCAAAAAAAATTAAACACAGGTTGTTAATTAAATCAATGAAATTTGTTTTTATTAACCCGTCGCGCGATATTGCCGCGAAAAACATATGGAGGATAATCAATTCCGAAAACCCTCCGCTGGGACTGGCGCTACTGTCAGCAATATGGGATGCGCAAGGACATACTTCACAAATAATAGATGCCGCCGCCTTACAACTAAAGATTCCGGAAATTATTGCCATGATTAATCCTGTTACGGATTTTGTCGGGATTACGGCAACCACTCCGGAAATTTCCAGGGCTTTAGTTATTGCCCGGAAGGTGCGCGAAACTTTTCCCGGCATCAAAATAATAATGGGTGGAGTCCATCCTACGGTATTCCATGAAGAACTCGTTCGGGATAAATTTTGCGATATGGTTGTTCGCAACGAAGGGGAAATTTCGATTACAGAGTTAGCCAGGGGAACTCCCTGTAATCTTATCCCTAACCTGACCTGGAGGAAATCCGACAGCGAAGTTGTTGTCAATCCCGATGCCGAAACATATGCGGATTTGAATAATTTACCCCTCCCTGCTTATCACAAACTGCCGATGCATTTGTATCATTCCGCTTTAGGCGCGGCCAGGCAGGCACCATCTATCGGTATGATAACCTCCAGGGGCTGCCCCGGCAAATGTACCTTTTGTTTCTCCGGAATGTTCGGCTCCCAAATAAGGCTTATGTCCCCGGCAAGAATTATTGAGCATATTGAACATCTCCAGAAAAATTATGGTATCAACGAAATATCCTTCTATGATGATACATTCACCGCCAACAAAAAGAATGTCGTCCAATTATGTCAGTTAATTCTTGCCAAGAAAATAAAGTTTACCTGGTCTTGTTTTGCCCGCGTGGATAGCGTAACACCGGAATTGCTTTTGCTGATGGGAAAAGCAGGATGCCATCAAATCATGTACGGTTTTGAAACTGTCGATGAGAATATCTTAAAAAACATCAACAAGGGACTTAGTGTGGCCCAATTTCAGAAAGCCATTGGCTGGACGAAGGCAGCCAAAATCAATATCCGCGGAGCTTTTATGCTGGGCAATCCCGGGGAAACATTAGCCAGCATGGAAAGAACCATTAATTACGCTAAAACCATCGGGATTCCATTTGCTGTTTTTAATATTACCACTCCCTATCCGGGAACGGCTATGTATAATGAGTTTGCATCAAAAAATCTGCTCTTACACCGGAACTGGGAGCTTTATAACCTCGCTGAACCGATCTTAAAGCTGGATACCGTATCCGAAGAAGCAGTCAAACAATTCTATTATAAAGCCTATCGTGATTTTTACCTGCGGCCTGATTTTATTCTCCGGCATATCTTTGCCAAACACACTCTTGCTGAATTGTTGATTTATGTTAAAGCGGCAGTAAGAATCACGGGGTTACTATTCAGAAACATTTTTCCAAAACAAAGTCTATAGGGAACGAGAATTTCAAGTTCAACCGGTAGCTTTATTTTTTGCATAGTATCTGCCACATGGTTCCCAAAACCCGCATGTCGTAATTATCCAACACCTTATTAATATCTCTGCCGGGAATACCTATTCCGGAAACTCCGATTTCCATATCTCGAAATATTGAAAACATCTTCCTTATCTGACTTTTGGTATAACTTTTGAGAATAGGCACACCAAAACACTCCAGTATCATCGTGCCGAAACTGTGATTCGAACCAAACTTGTTGATTATCTTCCAGAGTAATCTGTCCTGAAACGTAATGCTGTCCAGAACTCGGGAAATGAATCTCAAAACATGGGCGGTAAATACCTTGGGAGAGTCTGTTCGATAAAGATATATGTATCCCCTGCCGCCCTTATTTAATACCCGGTGGATTTCTTCAACCGCTTTTTGCGTATCAGGACTATGATGGAGGACGCCGCAGGAATATACCGTGTCAAACGAAGAATCCGGGAACTCAAGGCCTTCGGCATTCCCTGTTTTATACACTGGAACAATGGCAAGCTTGCCGGCGAACTGCCCCGCCGCTTCTCTGGCTTTGTCGATACTTTTGTCGGAAATGTCTATACCCGTATAGGATCCTTCTTTTTTGAGCGAACAGAGATAGATGCCGTCTGTTCCCTGACCACATCCGACCTCCAGCAAGGCCCCGTTTCTTGATGCAACATCTTCAAGTATCTTTGTAAGCCACGGCTCCTTCTGATACCTGAAACGCATCCGGTCAGAGATGTCCTGCTGGCCGTCACAGGGGTTTGAGTTCCAAAATATTCTGGTTGCTTCAATGGATTTTTTTGTCATTTTTTCGCATTCTTTATATTGGGCTTTTCGTGGGATTTTAACAAAGTTTTGATAAAATTTTTCAGAATTTTCTTTCCCATCTCTATTTTCTGCGTAAAATCCCGCGGCGATCTGATGGATGTTAACTCCCGCAACAATCGTCGCGGCCGCCAGTAAAATCTGAAATGCGAGTCATTAACAAACCGCAGCATTTTTTCACAAGACATATTGTTTTCAATCAAACAAGGAATTGTATAGTCAGGTGTGGGGTTTCGCGTAAACGCGCTCCAGTAATCTTCCGGAATTACGCCGCGCGCAAGAGCTTCCTGATAAATGGCAGTTCCCGGATAGGGAATGAGTATGGCAAAAGCAACATAATCGGTGTTGAGTTCCCTTGCCAATTGATAGGTATCCCCCGCATCCTTCAATGTTTCATCAAGAAATCCAATCATATAATAGGTCAATATTTCGAACTTCAATTTTCGCGCCATTCGCACTGCGTTGCGCGCCTGATCTTTGGTAATTCCTTTTCGGGAATTTTTCAAAATGAGATCATTGCCCGATTCAATTCCAAAGTGAACCCTCCGGCATCCCGCTTTTTTCATTATTTCCAGCATTTCATAGTCCACTTTATCAACCCTGCTCCGCACAGACCACTCTATTTTTATTCCTCTTCTGATTATTTCCCCACAAATTTTCAGAACCCTTTCCCTGTGCCACGTAAATGTATCATCATAAATTTCAATATTCTGGAAACCGGCGTTTGCAATGTCTTCAAATTCGTCTGCTACAATTTTGGGAGCGCGAGACAGTAATTTTTGCGCGTTGAGTTTGCAGAAAACACAGTTGTAAGGGCAGCCGCGGCTGGTAATCATGGTGGTTGACTTGATATTCGACAGGAGAGAAGAATACGCATCATTATTAATCATCGAACGATCCGGCGCCGGCAGGGTGTCAAGATCATCCATCGCTGCAATACTGACGGCAGGCGATCTTATCTGTCCATCGGGATCCTTCCAGAACACTCCATTGATTCCGTCAGGAGGATTCCCGGCCATTAATTTATCCAGCGCCTCTCTGAAGGCGAATTCTCCATCTCCGGCGACGAGCAGATCAGCACTGGCAGCAGCAAGCGACAACTCCGGATAAATCAAGGCGTGAGGGCCGCCAAGACAAATAATTGTATCCGGTAACATCTTCTTAACAAGTTCGCAGGTTCGCACGGTGCTATACCAAACATCCGTCATTACGGAAAAACCGGCAACGTCCGGATGCATCCGGGCAAGGCATGATGCTGTTTGTTCAGGGGACAAATTTTCGAGAGACGCATCAAATATTTCTATCGATGAAAATCCTTCTTTTTTAAGATAAGTGGCAATCGACATGAGTCCCAGAGGCGGTTTTGAACCAATCGCCTGATCCTCGTGGAAAACGAAGAGAGATCTCACGCCTTCTTTATAGGAAGGCATCACGAGAATAATGCGGGAATCCTTTGTAATCTTTTTCGTTCGTAAATCCATAATTAACACTTGGTCATTATAAAATTATCATACCAGAGCTGGAAGCTTAAAAGTGCCCATAGGTTTCTTCCATGATCCGCTCGTCGCTCCCGGTGTTCGGTCAGCAACCGGACAATTTCAGTATGATTGAAGATTCCCTGCGATTCAACTTTCGCGCGCGAAAAAAGATCGTCGAACACATCGGAGAAAACACCTCTCACCCATACCGCGGAAGGAGGCCCGAAACCTTTTTTAGGTTTATTGATGATGCGCTTCGGCAGGTATTTTTCAAGCGCTTTCTTCAAGAGTCCCTTGGGGTTGTTGCCACACATCTTGAGAGAAAGTGGAAGCGAGTTGACATAGTTGATAATATCTATGTTCAGAAGAGGAACTCTCGCTTCCAGTGAAGCGGCCATGGTCATGCGATCCGCCTGAAAAAGACCATTGCCTTCAAGAAAAAACAATGCATCGAGGTGCATGATTCTGCTGATGACATCCTTTTCCGTAAGGGCAGCGGCAATTCTTTCTACTTCTGAATAGGCCGATTCTGTTACTTGATCAAGAATATCCGGTCTAAAAAGACGGGCTTTGGCGGCATCGTCATAGTATCCCATCCAGAGAAAGTGTTGTAACTCCGGAGGCAGGTTCATTCCCTTCACAAATCTTTTCGCCCGGAATTCAAAGCTCATATAGGTGCCGGAAACCGGCAGGCAATCTACAAGTGCCGGAATAACACCGGAAGAAATAAACTCCGGAAGTTTGCGATAGTATGCCGCCAACTGATGCGCTCTATATGTTGGATAACCCGCAAAAATCTCATCTCCGCCCCAACCTGTCAGAACCACTTTCACCTGCTGACGGGCTGAGCGTGACAGCATCAAAAGAGGAAGCGCCGTAGAATCGCCAAACGGCTCATCAAGAATTGCCGCAGCGTCAAACAGCGATTGCCTCAGAATATCCCGCGTGCAGGGGACTTCCGTATGGTCAAGGCCAAGATGATTGGCTACCATACAGGCATCAGCCGATTCATCGTGAGTCTCTTCTTCAAATCTCAGGGCAAACGATTTTATCTTTTGACGTGAATGCCGCGCGGCAAAGAGAGCCACTGCCGAAGAGTCGAGCCCCCCGCTCAAAAAAATCCCTACCGGCACATCGCTCATCAGTTCGAGTTTCACGGCGTGCTCCATGAGCTCTTCAATTTTGCCGCATGCTATATCAAGAGAAGCAGAACAACTCGCGCCATAATCAGGTTTCCAATAACAGCTCACCTGCCACTCTCTGTTGTGCAAAACACCGCAATGACCGGCGGGAAGTTTGACAATTCCGGCAAAGGCGGATTGAGGTGAGGGAACATAACCGAAGGAAAAATAGCGATTGATTGCCGTCCAGTCAGGTATGGGCTTGCTAAAGATATTCAGCAGAGCCCTGGCCTCGGAAGCGAAAGCAAAACCATCTCCATTCCGTGTAATATAAAGAGGCTTTATTCCCAAACGGTCGCGGGCAACAAAGAGCCTTTTGCGCTTGATGTTCCAAATAGCAAAAGAGAACATGCCGTTAAATTTGGCAAGGCATGATTCTCCAAATTCCTCAAAGGCATGAAGCACGGTTTCGGCATCTGAATTTGTATAAAAAGAGTGGCCGCGCCTGACAAGATCTTCACGGATATTGCTGTGATTATATATTTCGCCGTTGTAAACGATAACCAGATCGCGTTTTTCATTGAAGATCGGCTGATTGCCCGTGATCAGATCAACAACCGCGAGGCGGTTCATTCCCAGCGCAAGGCCTTGCTCTTCATAGATTCCATTATGGTCGGGCCCCCGATGAGAAAGTGCACGCCGCATATCTTTGATAATATCCGGCGAAACGGGTTTATCATTGAAATTAATTAAGCCGAAGATTCCACACATTCCCTTACCCGCTTTTTCTGAATTCGATTATCATTCGTTTCCCCCGATTCACTTCAGAATAAAAATCGGGCATTCTAATATAGAAACTCTTCAGGTTTTTGCGCGGTCTGCGGTTATTGGTCGATTTCAGGTTTCAACACCTCTTTGATCAAATTGGTCCGCCATTGTTCATCATTTACATGGGCGAGAAGATTGTCCAGAATCAGACCGGCCACCGGGAATACGGTACCGATAATTAAGAACACGAAAGTTGCAAAGAAAAGCGCCGGCGCTATGGCACACAGCCAGACCGGACTGTGGTGCGTCATAAGAACAAAGATAAGCGATGCCAGGGAAATGCCAAATAAGCACCACGCGATAAAAGCGATCTCTGTGAACACATGAAAGGGACGAACTCTATAGGCAAGCGTTGATGTAAGAGAAATAATATCAAGCAGGCCGCGATACCGCAAAAGGCTGTATTTGGAAACACCTTGCTTTCGCGGAGCGTGCGAGACTTGTATTTCGGCAACAGAAAACCCGAGGTTCTGGGCTATGGCCGGTATCAGGCGATGAAGATCTCCCCGCAGATTCAGATTTTTATAAAGGTCTTTTCTTAATATTTTCAGGCCGCAATTGATGTCATGAATACGCACTTTGAGCAATTTGCGGGTAATCAAATTGAAGACACCGGATAATAAACGTTTGAGAAGTGAATCTTTGCGGGACACACGCCAACCGTTAACCATATCAAATCCCTGATCAATCTTTTCCAGCATCAGGGGAATGTTTTCCGGCTCATCCTGGAGATCAGCATCCATCATGACGACCACATCACCCCTGGCCAGAGCGAGCCCCTGCATCAGCGCCATGGACTTACCGTGGTTGCAACGGTGGCTGATAATGCCGATATTAGGAAAACGCTCACGCAAATTTACCAGCCGCTTATAACTGCCGTCATTACTGCCGTCATCGACTGCTATAAATTCAAATGACAGGCCAAGCCCATCCAGAACAGTTTTAGTTCTCTGATAGAGTTCCTCGAGACTTTCGGCCTCGTTGAATACCGGGACCACAACACTAACCGTCTTTATCTGCTCCATCAGTTTTCTCCTGTCAGTGAAAATTGAAATATGTTCGTTCCGGCGGTAAGGAGAATAAAAAATTCTTCAAGGCTTTCCATGCGGCAAAACCTTTCTTTAAGATATCCCGGCCGCAGGTAAAAACTGCGGTAAGCCTTGACTATCCAACGCGACAAATCTTCGCCGCTGATACCGCAAATGTTTTCGGAGAAGAACCCTTGAATATGCAGGTTGTCCATGTTGGAGGCCGAACCGTCCCTGATTTCGGGATAGCTGCCGGCGACACGATCAAAGAGCTCTGTTCCGGGATAGGGGGTCAGGATTCCGAAGCTTGCTGTTGAGGCCCGCAATTTTTTAGCAAAAGCAATGGTCTGATTAATCGTCCCGATTGTTTCTCCCGGTCCGCCGAAAACTATATGGGCATGGGTATCCAGACCAACCTCTCTGGCCAGGGCAAAGGCCTTGATGGTCTGCTCAACACTGCTCTCTTTTTTATAGTTGCGCAAAATTTCATCTGATCCGCTTTCTACGCCGAATTTAATCATATGACAGCCGGCCTGCTTCATAATGGACATTGTATCCTTGTCAATCGTATCAACCCGGCTGTTGGCGATCCATTTTAAATTCATGTTCTTTCTGATCATGCCTTCGCAAATCTCTACGTTGCGCTTCCGGTCTGCTGTAAACGTCTCGTCACGAAAAAAAACTTCCCGGTAGCCCAGGGCTACAATGCTTTCCAGCTCCTCAAGCACTTTGTCGGACGAACGCATCCGGTACTTGTTGCCATAAAAGGCGGGAACGGTGCAGAAGATGCAATGACCGGTACAGCCGCGCGAGGTTTGCATAGTTGTATAAGGCATCCTCTTCACAACCGGATTAAAGTAATCAATCCCTTCGGGAAGCAGAAAACGGTCGGGAACAGGGAGTTCATCCATGTCCATGAAAGAACGAGGCGGATTAATCACCGGCTCTCCGCGTTCATCACAATAACCGAGTCCTTCAATGCCGGAGACGGAATGACCATTGATCAACTCACGCATAAGGCCCCGCAAAGTCTCTTCCGGTTCGTGCAACACAATGAAATCCACCGCCGGATCCTTGAGGCAGTACCGGGGCATAAAGGTAGGGTGCGACCCAAAGAGAACCGTTTGCACATCGCTTTTTAGTTTTTTGATTCGTCCCAATAGTTCAACATCAGCACGGAAGGACTGAGTTGATGACATCAACGCCACAGCACTTACTCCGGCAAAGCGAGAGAGCATAAAGGCATCCAATCTTTTATTCTCGTACTGAGCGTCAATGAACATAACATTAAGCCCGGCATTTCGAATGTGAGTGGCACAGGATAGTTCACTCAACGGCGGCATCTGCATGCCTCCCACTCTGCGACCGTTGCACCAGCAGCCATAGACAAAGTCTCTGACGATGTTACGCCCTCTGGAATCCGAAACTGGTTTAAGGAATAAAATTATATTATCCATTATCCGTAATTCATCAATTTATTTAATATGTTTCCTCATAATATAAGTTATTTGTACTAAGTTTTTATATTTCGATTCAGACAAATTTTCCACTCTTCGGCAGAGTTTTTATTAAAGTAATAAGTGCATATTGTGGAAGGTAAAGGACTCTCGGATAGCGAATGGCCAGTCTCAGCAATCTTTTCGGATTTAGATAAAAGCGCCGGTAGCCGCGTTGAAAAACATTTTGCAATTGACTGTCTGTCATTGCCGAAATATTCGGAGTATTATAAAAATTTATTTTTTGCAGATGAATGATGTAGCTTTTGTTTTTGAGAACATCAACCGCCATTTCTGCCAATTCGGTACCGGCAAACGGTGTCACATACACAAACACTGCACGGTGTAAGTTAGAGCGGGCGGCAAATTCTACCGTGTCGAATGCTTCTTCGTAAGTTTCCGTCGGAAAACCTATCATGAAGAAACCGATCGAATAAATTCCCTCCTTGACCGAAGCATTGATTGCGCAAACGGCCTTATCGATGTTCAGATTCTTGTGAATCATCTTTTGCAGCCGGGGACTCGACGTCTCTATGGCAAAACAGATAGAAACTGTTCCGGCCAGCTTTAAAAGTTTCAAGTCTTCGGGCTTGAGCATGTCAGCCCGGACGCCGTTCGGGAAATGAAGTTTAACATCACCAATTCTGTTTCTGATGCCGTCAAGTATCGCGTGCATCCTTTTGCGATCCAGATTAAAACAGTCGTCAACTATTTCAAATTCCTTGAATCCATGCCGGAAGCGAAGCTCTTCCATCTCGGCAAGAACTGATTCAACTGACCTTTTCCTGAAGGCCTTACCCATTGTCCGATGACAGTATGCGCACTTGTAAGGACAACCGCGTGAAGTTACAATAGTCATATAAGGACGGTGGCCCACGCTGGCCATTGAATCCATTTTTGCGTATAATTTATGATCAAGTAATTCCCAGGCGGGGAAAGGAAGCGAGTTTAGTTCTTCTTCAGTCAGTGGATGTACCTGATTTATTTTTACCTGGCCGCCGACTAAAGAAGCTGTTCCCGGAATTGAGTCTGCAGGAAGGTCTTTCTCTACAGCATTGATCAATTCGGGGAATACCAACTCTCCTTCGCCCATAACAACAAAATCGGCTCCAATTATTTTTATCGCTTCTTCCGGATTGGCTGACGGCCAGGGACCGCCGAAAATAACGGGAACATCCGGCAGAATCTCACGGACAACCTTCATTATTTTTTTTGTGTTCTCCAGCTCGGTAATAATTATACTGATACCGACAAAATCCGGTTTCCAACCGGTTAGTGTACTCCTGAGTATATGTAAATCTTTATAGTCAAGGCCGCAGTCGTGAATTTTCGTTTCATGTGCGGCTCTTTGCAGCGCGGCGCCAATGTACATAAGTCCCACCGGCTGCGTTATTAACGAAAATCCTAACTCTATAAATCTTGGTTTGATCAAAAGTATTTTCGACATTTAAAATTTAAATTCCTTTTCTATGTTTATCAATTATTTCAGACAAGAATGTTTTGAGTGAAATGAACTTATCCAGTCTTTAGCTATCCTAAAAACACCGGCACACTATTTTTCTGCCCCGAAAAGGTAATAACAGTATTTTAACCGATAGACAACATCAAAAAACTCTTTCCTGACAGTGAAACTCATGGCGTTGATATAAACAAAATCGCTATCGAAAAGGCAAAAGACAGCAGCCATAAAGTTTATTGCGGATGTTTTGAAGATATAGACTTACCCAAAGGGTATTTTGATATGGTGTATTCCATTCACGTGATAGAACCCGTGGAACGCCCGGATATATTCATGCGGAAATGTCTGGATTTATTATCACCTGACGGTATAGTCGTGCTGATTGAAACGCCCAACACAGATTCACTGGATTACAAAATGCTCAAGAAGAGACATTGAGGTGGATATCACCCTCCCCGGCACTGGTACTTATTCCATATTGAAACATTCCGTCATTTATCCAAACAGCTTAATGCGGAAATAGTATCTTTTGCTCCTTGCAACACCGCTGTATTTTGGAACTGGAGTTGCAACTCTCTTTGCAGATCTGTCCTGGGTAAAAAAACGGCGGATCGATTATTTCCACCCATAACTGATGAAGTCGTAAAAAGTCGAAAAACCGTCATACCGGTGAAGGCCGGTATCCAGAACCTATTGAAATAACTGGATTCCCGCCTTCGCGGGAATGACAAAAAAGGGCAAAAGCGACTTTTTACGAGACCATCATAACTATTTTTTACGGAGGAATTCATTCCTTCATCATCCTGAGTTTTTTTCTGTTTTTGAAAAAATTCTATTGGTCTTGTTTAATAAAGCTAATTCGTTGTGGGTTGTATTTAAAAGAAGATAATGGAATTGAATGTTACTAAAGGACCGGCCGTAATGAAAGCAAGCATTCTCCACCGCCCGATAAAGAAAGTGATCCTCATTTTCCCGCCGATGAACCATCCTCGCATTTACTCTAAACAGTGCTGCCTGCCCATGGGCATCGCTTATCTGGGCGCGGTACTGCGTGACCATTATGATGTTCGCCTGCTCGACGCGGTGGTTGAAGGACACCATCTTGAGCGCGATATAAGCCCCCAGATATTCCAGTATGGTCTCGACACCGACATGATTATGGAACGAATCCGCGAGTTCGCCCCGGATGTAGTCGGAATAAGTTGTCTGTTCTCCCACCAGTTCCCGGTGGTGGCTGAGTTGGCAAAAAAAGTTAAGAGTTGGAATCCGGAGGTTATCACCATCACCGGCGGCACACATCCGACTTTTCTACCCGAACGATGTCTGCGTGAAGAGGCGCTCGACTACATTGTGATGGGTGAAGCCGAAGAATCTCTTCCGGCACTCCTCAAGGCAATTGAAACCGGCAGCGATCACCAAGATATAGACGGTCTTGCCTTTCGCACAAATGACGGCCAGGTAATCCACCCCAAGACAGCTTGGATCAGGGATCTCGATTCCCTGCCTTTCCCCGCACGCGACCTTCTGCCGCTACAAAAATATTTCGACATTAACGTCCCTTTTATGTTTATCTCCAGGCACCAACATAATATCTCTTTCATATCGTCAGTATGAAACATTCGGGCTGTTACGAGGTGAGCCTGGCTTTCGAAAGCGGCGACCAGTGGGGTTAAGACAACATTGTTAATAAACCGGTCAACCCCGAGGCCGCACGCGGGATCGTGCACAACTTAAAGAAAGAGGGCATCGACACCCACGCCTTCTTCATTATAGGATTCCCGGGAGAAAAACTCACGATAAGCGGTTTAGCGATCCTGTTTATATTAACAATGCGATCACTACGCCATATTTTGCTTTGGGGCATAATATCCGTAGTTGACAGACATGGTCAATTTGCCTATACTTCTTTCCCGAAAAAGGATTTTTTATCAAAATATTAAAAGCTTATCAGGAGAAAAATATGTCAAGACGTTTGGATGGTAAAAATGCAATTATAACCGGAGCGGGGCGCGGCATTCAACGCCATCTGCCCGGGACTGATTGAGACCGGCATGGCCCAGCCCTTTTTTGAATGGGCCCGTAACACCGGCAAGGAAAATCAACCTAAACAAATAACTTTTTTTGTTGCCGTCTTGTCATATTCTTAATGCAAGCCGGCATCATCCCCCAAGGAGTCGTACTATGGAAAAAACAGTATTGCTTGAATTAGAAGGACCGTTGGCGTTGATTACGCTGAACCGGCCGGAAAGACACAATTCCATTTGTCAGGACCTGCTCATAAATCTGTATAATGCCATCGATGAAGTGGCGCGTAACGACGATATTAAAGTTGCGATCCTTACCGGCAACGGCAGATCGTTTTGTTCCGGTATCGATCTTAATGTGATCGGCAAGGATAATCTCCTTGATCCGCGGGGCGACGGAAAAGACATGCCGGATGTCTTCGCTTCCTGTGATAAACCTATCATCGGGGCTATCAACGGCAACACCATCACCGGCGGATTCGAACTTGCCATGCAGTGCGATTTCCTCATCGCCTCGGAGAATGCCCGGTTCACCGATTCTCACTCGAAGGTCGGTATCCATCCGGGTTGGGGAATGACCCAGTTACTGCAGCGCTCGGTCGGCCAACGGATGGCCAAGCAGTTGTCTTTTACCTGTAAGCCGCTTTCCGCGCATGATGCGCTCAGGTGCGGACTGGTGAACGAAGTGGTGCCCCATGCGGAGTTGGTGCCCCGAGCCAAGCAGATTGCCCAGGACATCTGCGCGGTCAATTACGGAATTATGCTGCAGATAAAGAACTTGATCGAAAAACAGAATGAAGTGTCCTTTAATGAAGCCTGTAAATTAGAACGGGAAGGATTTAAAGATTTTGTCGGGAAGGCGAAACTGTTCTGATACCAAAATTTTACAAGGACACCTTTGCAAAACAACGCTATTTGTCATTTCGTTTTTAACGTGTTGATGTAGGGCGCGATTCCCAAACGCGTCGTTTCGGACTGCTCGGGGAGCGGTCTCTCCAATATCCACCTCCGTCCCTGCGGGACACCTCCGCCAGCGGAGGATATTAAATGAATAAAAAAAGCCGGAGCAACCGGTTGTTGCCCCGGCTTTTCCTTTAGATTTACTTTAGTCTTTCTTTAAGCGCTTCAAATTGTTTTTTGAGTCTTTCAGGCAGACGGTCGCCGAACCGAGCGAAGTGTTTCTCAATATCGGGAATTTCAGCTTTCCAGGCCTCCAGATCAACATGAAGCAGAGCTTTAATATCCTGCTCATCAATTTTAAGCCCCTTCAAATCCAGGCTGTCCACCGTCGGCAACAATCCAATTGGAGTTTTAACCGCTTCAGCTTTTCCTTCAATTCGTTCACACATCCATTTCAACACGCGGCTGTTTTCTCCGAAACCGGGCCACAACCATCGGCCATCCTGACTCTTACGGAACCAGTTCACATAAAAGATTCTGGGCGCTTTATCTTTAAGCTTGTCACTCATATCGAACCAGTGCTGAAAATAATCGCCCATGTTATAGCCGCAGAATGGCTGCATGGCAAAAGGATCACGCCTTAAATTCCCCACCGCACCGATATTGGCCGCCGTGGTTTCTGATGAGGCCGTCGCGCCTAAAAATACACCATGGTCGAAGCTATAGGCCTCATTAACCAGAGGAACAACACCGGCGCGACGTCCGCCGAAAACGAATATATCAATGGGCACGCCTTCGGGTTTTTCCCAATCCGGGCAGATGACCGGGCACTGGGAAGCGGGCGCGGTAAAACGGGCGTTCGCGTTCGCCGCTACTTCTTGTTTGTCTGTAGGCCAGTCATGCCCTTTCCAGTCAATGGCATGTTTTGGTGGGGCGCCGTCCATGCCTTCCCACCAGATATCACCGTCGTCGGTAAGAGCACAGTTGGTGAAAATTGTGTTTTTCTTGATTGAGTCCATCGCCATGGGGTTGGAATCATAAGACGTGCCCGGCGCCACACCGAAAAATCCGGCTTCGGGGTTAATCCCATAGAGGCGGCCATCAGGACCGATTTTCATCCACGCAATGTCATCGCCGACACATTCACATTTCCAGCCGTCAATGGTTGGCTGCAACATGGCCAGGTTGGTTTTCCCGCATGCCGAAGGAAAGGCGCCGGTAATATGATACTGTTTACCTTCCGGGCTGGTCAGCCTCAGAATCAGCATATGCTCGGCCATCCAGCCTTCCCGTTTGGCCATCGCCGAGGCGATACGCAAGGCCAGGCATTTCTTGCCCAGTAGAGCATTGCCACCGTAACCGGAACCGTAGGACCAGATTAAATTTTCATCCGGGAAATGACTGATATATTTTTGCTCCATGGGCGCGCAGGGCCAGGGAACGTCTTTTTCTCCTTTTGCAAGAGGCGCTCCTACAGAATGAAGACAAGGTATAAATTCGCCTTCTTTTCCCAGTTTTTTAATAACCTTCTTTCCTACACGGGTCATGATGTGCATGTTACAGACAACGTAGATACTGTCTGTAATTTCTATACCGATTCTTGCAATCGGCGAGTCAATCGGACCCATGGAAAAAGGAATCACATACATCGTGCGACCTTTCATGCATCCATTGTAAAGAGACTTCATCGTCGCTTTTAATTCGCCAGGCGCAATCCAATTATTCGTGGGCCCGGCATCAACCTGCGAGGGATAGCTTATATAAGTTCTGTTTTCCACCCTTGCCACATCGGAAGGATGGGAACAGAATAAAAAACTGTTTTTTCGTTTTTTAAGCTTTATAGCAGAACCGCTTTTTACTGCCTGCGCCATTAATTCGTTATATTCCTTTTTTGAACCGTCACACCAATGCACTTTTTCAGGTGCGCACATCTGTTCAATTTCCTTGACCCATTTTTTCAATTTTTCATTTTTTACAACCATTTCCATAAAATATCATTTCCTTTATCGAGATATTTATAAAACTTTATAAACCCAATTATGATGGTCTCGTAAAAAGTCGCTTTTGCCCTTTTTTGTCATTCCCGCGAAGGCGGGAATCCAGTTATTTCAATAGGTTCTGGATACCGGCCTTCACCGGTATGACGGTTTTTCGACTTTTTACGACTTCATCAATTATGTCATCCTGACTTGACATGCATAGCGAAGGCGCCCATATCCTCCGCCAGCGGAGGTGTCACGCAGTGACGGAGGTGGATAAAAAACTTCCGGCCTGCAACTTCGTTTAACATTACACCTGCAATAACACTTCCACCCCCTGCCCCCGCCAGCGGGGGACAAGATTTTCAATCCCAGATATATACATATGTTCAGCCAGGCTTATTTACGTGTTTTTACCTTTACCTTTACCTTTGCTTTCGCCTTTACCTTTGTTTTGGGCTTTACCTTTGTTTTGGGCTTTGCTTTTGCCTTGGGCGTTGACAAACTCTTTTCTTCTACCACTGCTTGAGCGGCAGCCAGACGCGCTATCGGTATACGATAGGGCGAACAGCTAACATAATCCATCCCCACTCGGTGGCAGAACATGACGCTGGACGGTTCACCGCCGTGCTCACCGCAAATACCGACTTTCAACCCAGGCCGCACCTGGCGTCCCCTTTCAACACCAAGCTGTATCAACTGGCCAACGCCTATCTGATCAAGAATCTGGAAGGGATCAGCCGGAATAATTTTTTTCTCCAGATACTCGGGCACAAACGCGCCGACATCGTCACGGCTGAAGCCGTATGTCATCTGTGTAAGGTCATTCGTTCCAAAGCTGAAAAATTCCGCCTCTTCGGCAATCCGGTCGGCCAGAAGCGCCGCCCGCGGAATTTCAATCATCGTACCTACCATGTAAGGCATCTTTTTGAGTCCATATTTGGCGCATACTTCAGGATAAATCTTTTTGACCAGAGCCCCTTGATTCTTTAATTCGTTCACACCGCAGACAACCGGAATCATAATTTCGGGAAACGCTTTCTGGCCTTCTTTGATCAGCTCCGCCGCGGCTTCCAGAATGGCACGAATTTGCATTTCGCTCACTTCAGGATAGGTAATACCCAGGCGCACCCCGCGATGTCCCATCATCGGATTGGTTTCGTGCATTTTTTCTGCCCGGCTGTTGAGCTTGTCTATCGAAATATCCAGACTTTCAGCCAAACGCTGTCTTTCCTCCGGATTTTCCGGCACGAATTCATGCAGAGGCGGATCAAGAAGGCGAATGGTCACCGGTCTTCCGGCCATGACTTCCATTGTCTTTTTAATATCGCTTTTCACGAACGGGAATAAATCGTCCAATGCCTCGCGACGCTGTTCCTCATTATCCGAAAGAATCATTTTGCGCAGACAGAACAACGGTTTTTCGCTGTTTTCACCGTAAAACATATGCTCCGTGCGGAACAGACCGATGCCTTCAGCGCCGAACTGCATGGCTTTGGCCGCATCTTTCGGCGTTTCGGCATTGGTGCGAATTTTCAGACGTCGCAATGAATCGCAAATCTTCATGAAATCCGCAAAGTTCTTATCATCTTCAGCGCCACTGATCATGGCTAACGCGCCCTTATAGGCACGTCCTTTGGTTCCGTTGAGCGTGATAACTTCACCCTCACGCACTTCCTTGCCGGCAACGGTCATTACTTTTTGCCCAATATCAACATGCAGTGCTCCGGCGCCGACAATACAGCATTTGCCCCAGCCGCGGGCAACCAGCGCCGCGTGTGAGGTCATGCCGCCGCGTGCCGTAAGAATTCCCTCTGCCGCGCGCATGCCTTCCACATCTTCGGGATTGGTTTCTTCACGTACCAGGATTACCTTCTTACCTTCTTTCTTCAGATTGACCGCCTCTTCCGCTGTAAATACAACCTGTCCCACGGCTCCACCGGGACCGGCAGGCAGACCCTTCACCAGAAAATCTCCCGAAGCCTCGGCTTTCGGATCAACCATCGGATGAAGCATTTCATCAAGCTGAGCCGGTGTTACTCTGGATATTGCTTCTGCGGCGCTGATCATCTTCTTTTTGTACATTTCCACAGCCATGCGTACGGCGGCGGGACCATTGCGCTTGCCAGTGCGGGTTTGCAGCATCCAGACGCGGCCGTCTTGAATTGTAAATTCCAAATCCTGCATGTCTCTGAAGTGAACTTCCAGTTTATTGCGAATAGCCTTGATCTGAGCGTAGGCTTTGGGCATGGCCTTCTCCAGAGAGGGATGTCCTTCGGTATCGTCTACCTGGCGGGTTTCTTCATTGATCGGATTGGGAGTGCGGATTCCCGCGACAACGTCTTCACCCTGAGCATTGGGCAGCCATTCGCCGTAGAATTTGTTCTCCCCTGTGGCCGGATTGCGGGTAAAGGCCACGCCGGTAGCCGAGGTATCGCCCATGTTGCCGAACACCATCGCCTGCACATTTACCGCAGTGCCCCACTCATCGGGAATTCCTTCAATACGGCGATAGGAAACCGCGCGCTTGCCATTCCAGCTCTTAAAGACCGCACCGATTGCACCCCACAACTGCTCCATGACATCATCGGGAAAAGGTTTGCCCAGAACGGCTTGTACTTTAGCTTTGTAAATTTCAGCCAATTCGGCAAGATCCTTCTCTGTAAGATCAACGTCCGATTTAGCATTGCAGCGTGTTTTCATTGCCGCGAGTTCTCTCTCCAGCTGCTGACGAACACCCATGCCTTCTTCCGGTTCAATGCCTTCGGCCTTTTCCATAACAACATCCGAATACATCTGAATCAAACGGCGGTAGGAATCCCAGACAAAGCGGGGATTTTTTGTTTTTTCAATCATGCCGGCAATTGTTTTGGAGGTAAGACCGATATTCAAAACTGTTTCCATCATGCCGGGCATGCTGCTGCGCGCTCCGGAGCGGGCGGAACAAAGCAGAGGATTTTTCGGGTCACCGAACTTCATCCCCGAATCCTTCTCCATTTTCTGCAGAGCTTTTGCAACCTGCTCTTTTAATCCCTGAGGATAACGGCCTTTATTCGCGTAGAAGGCCGTGCAAACTTCCGTTGTAATAGTAAAACCCGGAGGAATAGGAATGTTAAGATGCGCCATTTCCGCAAGTCCAACTCCCTTGCCTCCCAAAAGATTTTTGCTTTTCCCATATCCTTCCGAGAAGGAGTATACATATTTAGCCATAACTTTGCTTTTTAACCTCCTTGATTAACCCAATAAATTTTAATGCGTTATATCGGCATAAGACCATGCTAATTGTCAAGATAAAATTGCATAAATGTCATCAAACACAGAGCTCATTAAATAATTAATTATTTCAATATATTTCATCAGTTTTTCAGAAAACAAACCGCGATTATTCCGATATAAAACTTGATGTTATTTTTTGTAATTTCAGACAGGGAAACCGGCAGGATAATTATTTATCACAGGATTCCATATATTTATTAATTTATCATCGTATCAGACAGGTAAATCTTCCTTAGTTAAACGAAATGGTCGCGGCTTAAATCCCAAATCGCGGCTCGCTTCTTCATGACTAAAAACGAGATCCTGATTCATTCTTTCGGCCATAGCGGCCGACCAATGGCGAAAAGGAGGAAACATTCGCAAGAACATTACTGCCACCCGGAAAAGCCAGAGGGAAAACACTACAAAGCGCGGCTTTTTATCAAGAGCGGCGAAAATACGACAGACCATTTCCCTGTAGCTAATTGTCTCTCCGCCCGATATATTATAGCATTGATTAATTGCAGCGTCTGAACTCAGCGCGGCAACACAGCATGATGCGACATCCTTTGCGTGCACCGGCTGCCGGAGTCCGCGTGCGGCTCCGAACACAGGGAAAAAAGAAAAACGCCGGATAAAGGAAGCCATCGCACTGACATTCTTATCTCGCCCCAGACCGTAAACCAGGGTTGGTCTCAATATTGTAAAAGTTAATTTTTCTTTTGTTGCCCAAGACTTCAAACGCTCCTCATTATCAGCCAGAGTTTGCGCCAATATTTTTTCGTCCTGATCCGAGGACTCGCTCTTGGTAAACCTGCTTGTGGATGAAACAGCCACAATATGCCTGGCGCCATAGGTCAAAAGCATCGAAAAATATTCCGGCAAGACAAAAATAGGAGCAAGGCTAATCCACAAATTTATTTGTTCTTTTCTTTGATCAAAATATCCGACTTCGCTTGATTTGAAACCGGGAAGTAATCGCCAGACAACAGAATTATCTCCCACAGCTTTTATTTGACTTTCCCGGTGTGAGAACGCCACAACATCCCAACCTTCCTCAACCAACAAGGACAGCAGATATTCCCCGACGATACTTGTTGCGCCGATAACGCCAACACGTCCTTTATAATCAATCATGGGTCAGCCTTTGTCCGATAAGGCGAACACTGCAGAAAACAGCCATTGCGCCGAATCTTAACCATACTCCCACTGCCACGATCCACATTAAGATACCGGGATACTGATGGCGGAAAAATTTACCATAGAAGCGCATCATACCTTTGTGTTTATGCCATTCCACAAAAATCGGGTGTGCCTTACTGCATGTTCCTTTGTGATGAACTACCTGGGCATCGGGAACAAACATTATTTTCCAACCCCGCTGTCGAAAGCGCATGCACCAGTCCAGATCTTCACAGTGTAAAAAATAGCCCTCATCCAAAAGGCCGACATCTTTCAGCGCCGCACGATTCACCAGCATACAGGAACCGGAAACAGCTTCAACCTCAACAGGGTCAACCGGTAAAGGCTGCTGATGAAGCAGGAAATCCGAAAAGAGGCGGGGATAGCGCTGGCGAAAGCTGAAAAGGCCAAAGGCGCGAATGAAAGACCTCCATGGTGTGGGCACAGCGCGTCGCCCCCCTGGTTGTTCTGTACCATCAGGATTGAGGACCAGCGGCCCGGCCATCCCTGTTTGCTGTGATGATTTCATGCCAATCAGTAATTTCTCCAGAGCATCTTGCGCAGGCAGACAATCCGGATTCAGAAAAAGCAAATAATCATTTTCTCCGGCAGCAACAACACCTATATTACAGGCCCTGGCAAAACCCAGATTTCTATTATTACAAATACATATCAGGTCTGATCGTGAAAGCGCCATTCTCTCAATGGCCTCCATACTGTGATCTGTGGAACCATTATCAACGACGATCACCTGAGCAACAGGTGCTGAGTCCAAAAGCAAATTTACAGTTTCATTCAATATAGTACCGGCATTGTAGTTGACAATGATAGCGGATACTTTCGGCATTTAAAAATACCTCCGCCGGAATTGTGATAAGCGAGGTAAAGTGCTTTTATTCAAAACGTTCCAAATTTCAGCTATGGAAGCGGTGCGTTTTCTCTGAATATCACGTCTCTTTTCCCACATACGGGAAATACCACAGAGCGCATCCCGTTTTGCCTTCAGGATTACTACAATTTGTCCACGTAAAGAAAACCAGATAATGGTCACAAGATTGATCGCAATATGCGCGGGAAGCAGCAACCCAAAAAGCACACCAGGCATGTTCTTTACGTATGTCCATACCATATTTCTGTGACCGTGGTAAACGGCAAAATCTCCATGCCGATCGCCCGTGGTCGCCGCCCCTACATGATAAGCAACAGCAGCAGGTACTAAAAGACAACGATGACCGGCCAAACGCATCCGGAAACCTAAATCGACATCCTCAGAATAGCAAAAGAAATCTTCATCAAATCCGCCCATCGATTCAAAGGCATCTCGCCGATAAAGCGCTGCCGCCGCGCAGGCGGAAAATACTTCATGAGGTTTAATTACGTCATGCGGTACTGGTTCAAAATTACCCTGACGCCACGCCCAGCCAGATACATACATCGTATCGCCATCTCCATCGAGAATTTCATGATTTACAGATTGGACAAGACGAGATGCAAAAAAGGAATATTCAGGATGAGCAATTGCGGCGGAGAGCATCTTGCTTAACCAATCCGGTTCCAGAAACGCATCAGGGTTTACCAGTGCTATCCACTCATATCCCTCTGTTTTTTGAAAGAGCAGGTTGTTCCCGGCCGCAAAACCAATATTTTTTTCACTTTTGTAGAATTGCACTGAAGAAAACCTGCTGCAATAAACCTCTGCCATAGGATCATCATTACTATTATCCAAAACAAATACTTCCGGTTTTATAGATTCTTGTTTGGCAATGCACTCCAGACAACGCAGGAGCACAGCCGATGAATTCCAATTGATTATGAGTATCGCAACATTATTTTTCACGAAAGTAACCTGCTTATTCAAAATAACGGGCATGAACCATCTATGTTAAAAGAAACTTTAAAAGCGATATTATAAACCCTTAATCCTTGATAATTTGGAGAAGGAAAATCAGGGAAAATCAGGGAGAAAATCGGACACCATACTAGTGTCGTGTCAATCCAGAAATGTCATTTCGACCGCAGGGAGAAATCTAAGATTTCTCAGTTGTGAAGGCTCCTTCGAAATGACAGAGTATCGTTGACACGACACTAGGAGGCTGTCCGAAAACTCAATTTTACTAAATTCGGCTTCTGTAATATCAAGTAGTTACGAGTGCAAAAAGGCCTAAAAAGCTATTCTCGGACAGCCTCTCTAGCTTACTCTCCCGCCGCTTAATAAAATGAATATTCCCCAACGGCCTGCCCGTCTGCCCATGCCGATGTATTAATAATTCATATCTTCACAAAAGAATGTGTCCTGCCGGCGATTGTCTCGCCGGGTGACATGATGAGGATATTTTGCTGCGACTACTCTTGCAATACGGCCCATGTTTATTGTCTATGACTATCATCACTGCTTGTCCAGAAAAAACTAGTATGGTGTCCGTACGCAGTAACAACTGCTTTATCTAGCGGGTTAAAGTCCCGTCCGGGGAATTGTCCGATTCACCCCGGTAGTTCAAGGGAGCGGCGGATGTGACCGGGGTCGAAATCAGCGGGATTTTTTCCAGAAGCAGGCAAAAAGACAGAGTAGCGGCCAGGAGCCTTTTTTGTTATTGGGCTTCCCGGGAACTGGGCATTGCGCATACCGAATTAGCGAGGCGTCTGGAAATCAGCTTGCCGGCAATAAGCTATGCGGTAGAGCGAGGAGAACGAATTGCGAAAGAGAAGCCATATCGGCTCTTTGATGAGTAACTTAATTTCTTAAGGGCGTTATATCATCCCAGCATCAATGGGTAGGCTGCCAAGCATGGCAAAGATAAAAATTTAATATAAGCTGCCCAAAAAAGAAACCTCCTGTTAAAGAGAAATAAAGCTAGAACAAGCTTAAACTCAAAAACAGGAGGTCTCCCATGTGTTGTTACGAAGAAGATAGTGTCGTGTCAATCCAGAAATGTCATTTCGACCGCAGGGAGAAATCTAAGATTTCTCAGTTGTGAAGGCTCCTTCGAAATGACAGAGTATCGTTGACACGACACTAGGAGGCTGTCCGAAAACTCAATTTTACTAAATTCGGCTTCTGTAATATCAAGTAGTTACGAGTGCAAAAAGGCCTAAAAAGCTATTCTCGGACAGCCTCCTAGTGCATACTTGCAAAAGTTACCGATATGTCATTTCGACCGAAGGGAGAAATCTTATTCAATGATTATAAAGATTTCTCAGTCACTTCGTTCCTTCGAAATGACACGGTTAATATTGAAATCAAGTACTAGGTTGACACCCTGTGAAGGGTGAAGAGTGAATTACAACCTTGTGAAGAGTGAAAGGTGAATGGCTACGCCAGTGAAAAGTGA